>MTKZ01017603.1_pt2 | contig 28074 bp, 26 predicted proteins | sample 1042781 | NCBI WGS metagenome assembly MTKZ01 (sample SAMN06212207, study PRJNA360539) | anaerobic digester metagenome | biome: Wastewater treatment plant; material: sludge; isolation source: anaerobic digester fed with sludge from wastewater treatment plant | place: Denmark: WWTP Viborg ... | reverse complement strand
ATCTACGGTCGTGACACGGGCAATCGGACGGCGATCTACCGGGAGATGCTGCCCGTCGTCGGAGCCGGCCTGTTCTGGAGGACGGTTGCGCGGGATCTTGCCGCGATGGTGCCGTTTGCGGCCGGCGCGGTCCCCAAGGTCACGATCGCCTTTACCGGGACGTACATCGCCGGGATGGCTGCCCAAGTCTACTACGACGAGGGCCGGCGTCCGGCCAGGCGGCAGATTGAGGGATTCCGGAATTGGGCAGTTCGCGAGCTGAACCGGTCTCCCGAGTGGCTTCGGTCGGTTCCATTGCCGGGAAATGTCCGGCGACGATGGCAGGACAGCGTTGTGATTGACGTTGCCTACACGACCGATGCCTCGAACGAAATGCCGTAGTTCCCTAACTTCTCCGACAGCTGGTCTAGCTCCAACCCAAGCAGTCCGGCGGCGGCTACTCGATCACCCGCGGATCGCCGCAATGCTTCGTGAATCATCTGCCGTTCGACCTCCTGGAGGACCTCACGCATCGGAGTATGGTTGCGGACACTGCTGGCAATGTCGATGAAATGTCCCTGGTCGGCAGATGAAAACGTAATCAGATCTTCGGTGATGACACCGCCCTGAGCCATGATAGTCGCGCGTTCCATCGTGTTCTCGAGCTCTCGCACGTTGCCAGGCCAGTCGTGGTCGACCAGCATTCGCATCGCGCCGGCGGAGATCTGGGTCGACGCGGATGAGGCGTTGATGCGATGTTTGTGGAGAAAGTGCTCGACCAGAAGCGGGATATCATCTCGCCGCTCGCGCAGCGGTGGCAGATAGATCTCGATGACATTCAGCCGGAAATAGAGATCCTCACGAAATGAGCCATCGCGAACCTCCTGCGGGAGATTCTTGTTCGTGGCGGTAATGACCCGGACGTCGACCTTTACCGAGACGGTGCCACCAACTCGCTCGAATTCACGTTCCTGGAGGACTCGAAGGAGCTTCTTCTGCGTTGCGAACGTCATCTCGCCAATCTCATCAAGGAAGATGGTGCCGCGGTTTGCGCGCTCGAAGTGCCCTTTCTTCTGGGCGATCGCGCCGGTAAAGGCGCCCTTTTCATGCCCAAACAGCTCACTCTCGAGCAGTGTTTCTGGAAGCGCGGCGCAGTTCACTTTGATCAACGGTCCGTGGGCGTACCCGGAATTGCGGTGGATGGTCGTGGCGACCAACTCCTTGCCGGTGCCAGTTTCGCCGGTGATCAGGACGGTTGCTTCGGTTCTTGCGACTCGGCCGATGTCCTTGAATACATCCTGCATCGCCGGACTATTGCCGATGATGTACTCGTTCGGGTCGCCATCGGCGAGATGCCGTAGCTTCTGCACCTCATTGGCGAGCGCCTGTCGCTCGAAGAACCGTCCGGCGCGGAGCAGCACATCCTCCAGGTCGAACGGCTTCGTTACATAATCGTAAGCGCCGTACTGAATCGCGTCGATCGCGATGGATGCTGATCCATAGGCTGTCATGACGATAACCGGGAGGGGCCGATCGCCTTTTTCACTGAGAGTCCGCAACACGTCGATACCGGAGACATCCGGCATCCGAACGTCCATCATCACGAGATCTGGCGGGGCGACTGATCTGAGCGCGGCGATGACTGCAGCGCCGTTGGTGGCTTGATCGACCTCGTAACCCTCATCCTCGAATAGCTCAAGGAGCAGGGAGCGGATCCCGGAGTCATCGTCGGCTACCAGGATGCGAGCCATGCGATTTCAGTCCTCCTCGGATCCGACGTGAACATCGGACGTCGCCGACTTCGCGTCGACTTGTGTGGATCGCGCGCCAGGCATCAGTATAAGTGAGAAGCTCCTCGCCGAACCCAGCGACAACCAGGAACGCCGAGTATGCCGATACATGGTGGGCCAACAGTATACTCCGACGGCTGATCGATCGACCGCCCGGTTGTGCGTGGATTCGGAGCGTTGTGATGGCTGACTTGCCCGAGCGGGCGGTTCTGATTGGGCCAAGCGGTAGTGGAAAGTCGACGATCGCGAAGGCGCTGGGCAAACGGTGGGGTCGTCCCGTCATTGACACCGATGAGGAGATAACCGCAAAAATCGGGATGCCCATCCACGAGTTCTTTGCTCGATTCGGCGAGCCAGCGTTCCGCGCTATCGAGCGCGAAGTGGTGGACGCAGCATGCCGGCGTGGCCCAGCCGTGATCGCGACGGGAGGTGGCGCTGTCCTCTCCGAGGCGAATTGGGCATCCTGGCGTCCGGGTAGTGTTGTGATCGGGCTCACGGCGCAGCCGGCCGCTTTGGCCGCGCGCGTGATAGCCCAGTCGGCGGCTGAAGGGCGTGGCGCGGAGCGTCCGTTGCTCGCGGGCGACGCGGAGTCGCGTATCCACGAGTTGATGGAGCGCCGGAGGGCGTTGTACGCGCGGGCCGATGTCACGATCGATACCACCGGGCTTGACTCGACTGCGGCAATCGACGCCGTCGATCATGCAGTCGGCGCAATCGTGACTGCCGGGGGAGTGCCACGTGTCTCGCTGCTAACCCCATCGGGGCGATCTGATATTTTCGTGTCCCGTGGCGCAAGCAGTATGCTCGCGCAGACGATAGCTAGCCGCTGGCCACGCGCCCGCCGTGTGTGGCTGATTAGCGACGAGAATGTCGCCGCCTGCTGGTCCGAGCAAGTCGCATCTGTGCTGAACGGCGCGGGGCTCCCTGCCGAGACGCTGGTTGTCCCCGCCGGGGAGTCCAGCAAACGGATGACGGAAGTCGAGCGACTATGCGGCGAGATGACGAGTCGCGGCGTCACACGCCGCGATGTCGTGCTGGCGCTGGGCGGAGGTGTTGTCGGAGACCTCGTCGGGTTTGTTGCCAGTGTCTGCCTTCGTGGGCTCCCATTGGTTCAGATGCCGACATCGCTGCTGGCGATGGTCGATTCGAGTGTCGGGGGAAAGACAGGCGTCAACCTGCCGGCCGGCAAGAACCTCGCAGGCGCGTTCTACCAGCCGGGCGCGGTTCTGATTGATCCGCTGTTCCTGTCGTCGCTGCCCGAATCGGAATATCGCTCCGGCATGGCTGAGGTCATCAAGCATGCGTTGATCCAGCCGAGTACCCCGCCAGGCGGGTTCGATTTACTCGAGACGCTCGAGACGAACGCGCTCGACCCGTTGCCCGACAACCAGATCGTCGAAGTCCTGGCACGCAATGTCGCAATCAAGGCGTCGGTCGTGCAGGAGGACGAGCGCGAGGCGGGGCTGCGGATGATCCTGAACTTCGGCCATACGGCAGGCCACGCGATCGAGGCTGAAGGATATCGCTATCGTCATGGCGAGGCGGTCGGACTTGGCCTGCTGACGGTGTATGGCATCGCCGAACGGCTGGGCCGAATAGACGCGAGCGCCGTCGATCGAGCTCGATTGCTTCTCGAGCGCGCGGGCCTGCCGATCGCGCTCGATGTTGATATCGACCAGGTGATCTCGAACCTGTCGCGTGACAAGAAAAACGTCGACGGCGCGCTGCACTGGGTATTGCCGAAGTCAGAGGGTGGCGTCGCAATCGAGACGGGCGTGTCCATTGACGTTGTTCGTGGTTCATTGGCTCAGCTTTCACGGGCCAGGAACCAGCGTGTGCTATAGTCCGGAGGTTACGCCACCCGAAGAGACGGGCGGTGTTGTCATGCATTGAACACCGGAGACATGCCCCTTGACCGTCCTGCTCTCAGGTTCCCTCGCCTACGATCACATTATGGTCTTCCCCGGCCACTTCGAGGACCACATCCTGCCCGACAAGATCCATGTGCTGAACGTGTCGTTCCTTGTTGACTCGCTGGACCGGCAACGTGGGGGGGTCGCAGGGAACATCGGCTATAGCCTCGCGCTACTCGGCGCTCCGTGCCGGATTGTTGCGACTGTCGGGACTGACTTCGACGAGTATCGGGCCGAGCTGGAGCGGCTTGGTGTAGATACGTCCGGAATCCACCTGATCGATCATGAGCGCACTGCCACCGCGTTCATCACGACCGACCGCGCGGACAACCAGATTACCGGCTTCTACCCCGGCGCGATGATGAAGGCGCGTGAGGTCTCAATAACCGAGCATCTCGACGAGGTCGGGCTGGGAGTAATCTCGCCGACGGATCCGGAGGCGATGATTCGCCATATTCGGGAACTCGTGGCCGCTGGCATCCCGTTCGTCTTCGACCCTGGCCAGCAAATCATCGCACTGTCGGGGTCAGCACTCAGCGAAGGCATCGCCGGAGCGCGGATGCTGATCGGCAACGACTATGAGTTTGCGATGATCAGCGAGAAAACAGGCAAGTCACGCGACGAGCTGATCCGCGCATGCGAGACAGTCGTGGTCACCTACGGGGAGCTCGGATCGACCATCTATGACGGTCACGGGAAGTCTGAGTACCGGATTCCCGCTGCTCGCGCGCGGAAGGTTGTGGATCCGACCGGCGCTGGTGATGGGTATCGTGCTGGCCTGATCCGCGGCATGCTGGCCGGGTTGTCGTGGGACATCGCCGGGCGGATCGGTTCGCAGGCGGCGACGCTCGTCGTCGAAGTGAAGGGCACCCAGAGCCACCACTACAGTATGGATGCCTTCGTCGAACGATTTTCTGAGTCGTTTCCAGAACATGGGAATGTGGTCAAGTCACTGCCGGGTCGTCCGGCGCTGGCCGGTCGAAAAGGAGAGAAGTAACGCATGGTCGACACCAGTCAGATGAAATACGACATCTTCGATCGAGGGTTGGCTGACGACGGCCATCATCGGATCGCATGGGCCGCCCGCGAAATGCCTGTGCTCGCTTTGATCCGCGAACGTTTCGAGCGCGAGAAGCCGCTGGCCGGAGTTCGCATCGTTGCGTGTGTCCACGTCACGACCGAAAGCGCCAACCTCGCATTGGCGCTTCGGGCAGGCGGGGCCGACGCGGTTGTCTGCGCCAGTAACCCACTCTCCACCCAGAACGACGTTGCCGCCGCGCTGGTGGATGACGGCATCCCCGTCTTCGCCATCAAAGGCGAGGACGCTGACACGTACTATCGGCATGTCAACGCGGCGATCGACCATCGGCCGCACATCATCATTGATGACGGCGCCGATGTGGTCAGCACGGTTCACCGATTGCGCCGCGAGGCACTCGAGGGCATGATCGGCGCGACCGAGGAGACAACGACGGGCGTTGTCCGCATGCGGGCGATGGAGACCGACGGCGTGCTGGAATTCCCCGTCATTGCCGTTAACGATGCCGACACGAAGCATTTCTTCGACAACCGATACGGCACCGGTCAATCCACCCTTGACGGCATTCTGCGAGCGACGAATATCCTTCTGGCAGGGAAGGTCGTTGTCGTGGCCGGCTATGGCTGGTGCGGCAAGGGGATCGCGATGCGAGCCAAGGGTATGGGCTCGCGGGTGATCGTGACCGAGATCAACCCGACCAGGGCGCTCGAGGCGGCGATGGATGGATTCGCGGTCACGACAATGTCGCGCGCAGCGACGATCGGCGACATCTTCATCACCGCGACCGGCAACATCAATGTCATCGATCGCGACGACTTCGAGAACATGCGTGATGGCGCGATTATCAGCAACGCCGGGCATTTCAACTCCGAGATCAATATGTCGGCGCTGGAGGAGATGTCAGGCGAAGGCCGACGGATGCTCCGCCCATTCGTCGAGGAATACCAGATCGCCGCGGATAAGCACGTGATTGTGCTCGGTGATGGCCGGCTGATCAATCTGGCGGCGGCCGAGGGTCATCCCGCCAGCGTCATGGACATGTCGTTCGCGAATCAGGCGTTGGCGTGCTCGTATCTCGTCGCCCATGGCAGCGAGCTGGAAAAGCGCGTCTATGTCGTGCCGGCCGAGATCGACCAGCAGATCGCGCGCCTGAAGTTGCGGGCGATGGGCATCGAGGTCGACGAGCTTACCGAGGAGCAGATCGCCTACCTGAGCTCGTGGGAACACGGGACCTGAGGCATCGCCCGACCCCATCGCTGTTTACGCTGACTACGGGCTGGTAACTGGAGGAGAACTGTCACAATGCCGACATCGTTCATGCGATCGCCCCAGGTGTTCTTCACATCGGAGTCGGTAACTGAGGGGCACCCGGATAAGCTCTGTGACCAGATTTCCGACGCAATCCTCGACGAGATTCTCGCGAAGGATAACCGTGCGCGTGTCGCGTGCGAAACGGCCACGACAACCGGTCTGGTGCTGGTGTTCGGCGAGATCACGACGAAGACCTACGTCGACATTCCGAAGATCGTCCGTGAAGTCGTGAAGGATATCGGCTACACAAGCGACTCCTACGGTTTCGACGCGAATACGTGCGGGGTCATGACCTCGATTTCGGAACAGTCCACCGACATCCAGGGTGCGGTCGACGATTCGCTGGAGACGCGATCCGGCGAACAACAGGACACGCGCGACCGGGTCGGCGCGGGCGACCAGGGAATGATGATCGGCTTCGCTTGCGACGAGACCCCGGAGCTGATGCCGCTTCCGATCTCGCTCGCTCATCATCTGACTCGTCGTCTCGCGGGCGCGCGGCGCGACGGCTCATTGCCTTTCCTTCGACCGGACGGCAAGAGCCAGGTCACGATCGAATATGAGCACGGTATTGCCAAGCGCGTCGACACGGTTCTGATCTCGACACAGCACGATAAGGACGTCACTGAGCGCGATGTCCGGGACGGAGTGATCGAGGAAGTCATCCACCATGTCATCCCTGCAGAGATGCTCGACGCGAAGACAAAGATCCTCGTGAATCCGAGCGGTCGCTTCGTCATCGGTGGCCCAATGGGGGATGCCGGCCTGACGGGGCGCAAGATCATCGTCGATACCTACGGGGGGATGGCCCGCCACGGTGGCGGCGCTTTCTCTGGCAAAGATCCGACGAAGGTCGACCGCTCGGGCGCCTATGCCGCGCGTTACGTGGCGAAGAACATCGTTGCGGCCGGCCTGGCGCAACGGTGCGAATTGCAGATCTCCTACGCTATTGGCGTGGCTCACCCGCTGTCGTATCACATCGAGACGTTCGGGACCGGAGTCATCTCTGATGAGCGGTTGGGTGCGCTGGTCATGGATATGTTCGACTTGCGCCCACTGGCGATTATCGAAGACCTCGACCTGATGCGCCCGATCTATCGCCAGGTCGCCGCCTATGGGCACTTCGGCCGGCCGGACCTTGACCTGCCCTGGGAGCGCACTGATCTTGCGGAGGCGTTGCGCGAGGCGGCTGGGCCGCTGGCGACGCGCGTCTCCTGAGCGCTTGATCGAGCGCAGTGACGACGGCGGTTATCACCGGCGCGTCGGGCTTCGTAGGGCGCCATCTGGTTCACGAGCTCGAGCAAGAGACCGACTGGCGGGTTGTTGGCCTGGCCAGGCACGCGTCGGTGCTTGGCGCCCGCACCCATGTCCTTGCCTGTGACCTGCTCGACGAGGCGCTCGTGCGCCGGACTATCGAGCACGTCGCGCCGGACGTTATCTTTCACCTGGCGAGCCACAGCTACGTTCCGCAGTCAGTAGCCGCGCCGGCAGAGACGCTGACGAACAATCTCGTTGGCCAGCTCAATGTGCTCGAAGCAGTCCGCTCTGCTGGTTTGAGCGCCGGGATCGTCGCTATCTGCTCGGCGGAAGAATACGGGTTCGTCGGGCCGGACGAGACGCCGATCACCGAATCCCAGCCATTTCGCCCCGGCAATCCCTATGCGGTGTCGAAGATCGCTCAGGACATGCTCGCCTATCAGTACGCGCTTTCATACGGGATGCCAGTCGTCCGGATGCGTCCGTTCAGCCATATCGGTCCCGGACAGAGCGACCGATTCGTGCTTTCGAGCTTCGCTCGCCAGATCGTGGACGCGGAGATGGGTCGGATCGAACCAGTGATCCTGGTCGGGAACCTGGACGCGGTTCGTGATTTCCTGGACGTGCGCGATGTCGTGCGCGCTTATCGGCTTGTGGCGGTCGACATCGTGCCCGGCGAGGTGTTCAATCTCGCCAGTGGCGTCGGACGCCGAATCGGCGACCTGCTCGACCTGCTCATCACGCTCTCCCGAGCGCCATTGGAGATTCGCCAGGATCCCGCCAGGCTACGGCCATCGGACGTGCCGGTGCTGATCGGTGATGCTTCCAGGTTTCGCTCGCGTGTGGGGTGGGAGCCCCGGGTGCCGATCGAGACGACGCTGACCGATATCCTCGACGATTGGCGTGTCCGGCTCGCGACGAGTAGCCGATAGGCGCTTCCTCCCTGCGTCAGTTCAGTGCCAGGGGATTGCGCCGATGATGATGTCGGCCAGCGCGTCGAGCATTGCGTGCCCTTCTTCAGCCGTTGCGCGAGCCGGATCGCCGAAGTAGCCGAGGTCGGCTCCGGCATCGGCGAATGTGCGCGCGCCAGCGCGGAGCCGGGCCGGAAGGTCGATCCAGACGGGGGGAAGCGCGCGCATCTGTTCGACATCGACTACGTCTGGGCGAACCGCCAGGAGGATCGACGTTTCGTAGCCTCCAGCATGGCGGGCGCCGCGACGGAACTCCTCACTCAGCCGGCTGGCGTGAGCGTCGGATCGCTGGTCGGGTGCGCGCGTCGGAACGCCGCTTTGCTCTTCGGCGATGAGGCACGCGTGTTGGACGCGGGCGACATGCTCCGGCTCGAGGTGCGCGTTGCAGCAGATCAGCGCCCGATAACCCTGTCGGGCCGCCTGCCCCAGGAGGCTTGCCAGATAGGCTTCGAATTGATCTGCCTCGACCGGTGTTGTCCCAGCGAATGAGGTTCCCGCGAAGGAGACCGTGTAGGCAATCGGCGGCAGGATGATCACCGGGACGCCAGATTCCTCGAGCCGGCCGGCCGCTCTCTCGGCGGTCGCCTCGGCGATAATGATGTCGGTGTCGAGCGGAAGATGCGGCCCGTGGGCTTCAATCGCGCCGATCGGCAATAGCCCCACTGGTCGCTGGCGGAGCGCTTCATCGGCGGCCGGCCAGGTGAGATTCTGAAGACGCACTACTGGCTTTGTCACAATCGACATCCCCCTGTCTTATCGCCAGTCAGAGTATCCTATCGGCACGGATGATGCTGGTCGAGAGGATCGCACGCTCATGAAGATGCTGGTCGCGATTGTGCAGGACTATGATGCGTCGCGCCTGTTGCGAGACCTTATCGACGCGGGGTACGGAGCGACGTATATCGGCTCGACGGGTGGATTCCTGCGCAGCGGGACGGCCGCCGTCCTGATCGGCGTATCTGAGGAGCGAGCGAGCGCCGCGTTGGCGATCGTCCACCGTCTCGCCAGTGCGCGAGTGGCGGCTCAAACGACGACACCGAACGACCTTGAGGTGGAGTTTCTTTACGACCCGGACGATTCGGTCGAGATGGGCGGCGCGGATGTGTTTGTGCTGCGTGTCGCGCGCTTCGAGCGAATGTAGGCAATGACGCTTTCAGGCCTGACACGTCGGATGTCGCGATCGTTGTTGCGCTATTACGCTGCGTTGCGCCTCGCTGCCGGGTCGATGCTGGACATCGTTCCGGACGGAGCGGTCGCTGACGCGCCGCCAATCGTCCGTCGTTCCGAGAACGAGCTGCCGTCGGGCTTCGATCGGCGTGAGTTGATACAGGTTGGTGGCATCACGCACGTCGTCACGCTGAGAACCGACAGCGAACGTCACGCACGCGGTATGAGCCTGAACTGATCTGAATGAGCCGGTGCCGCGTCGGCATCGCCCTGGCCGGCGCGGCAACCTCGGGTTGTCCGATCAGAAGCTCGAGAACGTAACGGGCGCGCCTGCGGCCCGCTGATCTTCGGTCAGCATGTCATGCAGCATCCGTTGCATGGCCATGATGTGGGCACAGGTCCCCATTCCCTGAACCGCGAAGAAGTGGCACGTGCAACTGAATTCTTCGCCGTCCATCGATGTCGTATACGAGTCGTTGTTACCCTGGAACTGGACGACGAATGACTGGAACTTGACGCGTTCGGGCTCTTCGGCATACCGACGGGACTTCTCGATCTTGGAGATCAACGACGAGTTCATGGCGGGTCTCCTTTCGCCGTTCCCCGTGCTGGCCCCACGCTCCGTGGGAGCCTGGACGGTATCGAAGGGGCCGCGCTGGGCGGGCGAACCGGCGACAGAGACGAATCAGCACCGCGGCTTTTCACCGGGTGCTGTCTAGAAGTCCGTCTCGACTGTCGTCGGCCGGTCCATGGCGGACCACCTTCCTTACGCCGTCCGTGATCATTACGCAGAGTCTAACAGAAGCGCGGTGGTCATCACACCCGCCGAGGCGTTCGGCCGCTTGGGTACAATCAACCGCAACGGGGAGGGAAGATGGCGAACACCGGGATGAGCGTAGCGGTGCTGACTGGCGGACAAAGCCGGAGGATGGGCGCCGATAAGGCACTCGTCGTGACACAGGGTCGGCCGCTGGTGGAGCACGTCGTCACTGTCGTCTCCGCGCTTACCGACGATGTGTTTCTCGTCGGCGATCGGCCTGCCTACCACCAGTTTGGATATCGCGTCGTCCCGGATGAGTATCCTGGCGGCGGCGCGCTTGGTGGAATCGCGACCGCTCTTCGTGCCGCGTGCCACGACAGAGTTCTCGTGGTGGCCTGCGATATGCCGTCGCTCTGTTCGGAACTGCTGGAGGCAATGGCCGCGATCGATGCTGACGTGGACGTGATCATCCCGAGGACGTCTGGTGCGCGACAGGGACAGCCCGCTCACAAGACGTATGAGACGCTTCATGCGATTTACCGGCGTTCGTGTCTCCCCACACTTGAGCAGCGCCTTGCCGCCGGCCAACTGAAGATTGCGGACATCTTGCAGGACTTGCGGGTGTGTGCGCTCGACGAACCCTGGTTGCGCAGGCATGATCGCCACCTTGCGTCATTCGTCAATGTCAATTCTCCGAGTGATCTTGATCGTGTTCACAGCACAGAGCAGGAGTTGATGGGATGGTGACCAGTCGCGACTACTCGAAGTTCCTGAAGCCGGATGGGACACTGTATGTTCGGCATGTTCCGCGGTCGGTCTACGTCGAGATGGTTCGTGCCTATCAGCTTCGCCCCGATGTGGTCGAACAGGTGTTTGACGAGCTCTACTGGCTCTGGGATCTCGATCAGGCAGAGAAGAAGGCCATAGCCGAGGGGCGATCCGCCGACCGTGTCGAACTGGCGCACGGGATTATTGGCGAAATGTCCGACGATGACTGGTGGAAGATCACCGCCTCATTCGAGGAGCATCTGATTGCAAGCTTTGGCAGTGACCCGGAGCAGTGGGCGGAATACCTCGACCCGGTCTACGATCTGCAAGAATCTGAGGGCTGGAGCGATCGTCAGTAGTTCGCTGGGCTGATGTCGCGGCAGGAGGGAGTGGGCATGAGCGTCTGCCCGAATGGGATCGTCACGTTGACGACCGACCTTGGCACGATCGACGGTTATGTGGCCGCGCTGAAGGGCGTGCTGCTCACCGCGCATCGCCAGGTGACGCTCGTCGATATCACGCACCACATCCCCAACCGCGATGTCACCGAGGCTGCGTTTCAGACCGCGATGGTCTGGTCTTCCTTTCCGGTCGGCACGGTCCACCTGTTCGTTGTCAATACCGGAGTGGACACGGATTACCGAGCGATCGTCGCTGAGGCAGGGGGGCACTATTTCGTCGGCCCCGACAACGGCGTGTTGACACTGCTTGTCGAAAATGAGTCTGCAACGAGGGCGGTCGTCCTCGACCGGCCCGCGTTCTTCCGGGAGTGGCCGGCGACGTTTCCAGGTCGCGATATCTTCGCGCCGGTTGCCGGGATCCTTTCGTCTGGCTCGGTCGGGCTCGACAGGCTGGGCACCGCGATCGACCCATCGTCACTCATGTCGTTGCCGTGGCGGGCGACACAGGACAGCCCGACGCGCGTCCATGCGTCGATCGTTTCGATCGATCGCTTTGGAAATTGCCGGACGTTGATTACCCGCGGGCAGATTCCGTGGGACCTGTCGTCGGTATTTGTACGTTGCGGGGACGCAACCGTCCGGGGAATTCACCGATCGTATAAGGATGTCCCGGTTGGCAAGACGCTCGCGCTCTTCGGGAGTCATGGCGGGCTGGAGATCGCCGTTCGCGGCGGTAGCGCAGCACAATCCTGGGAGATCAAACGCGGCGAAGAAGTGGTCGTTTCGACGCTCGACGATCCTGGCGCTTGATCGTCGCATGCTATACTGATGCGCTAGAGAAGCGGCACGAGTAGATCCACAGGATGGTTTCGATTACGTGAGCAAGCCAACGAACCCACGAACAAAGACGCAACTTAATCGCGCGCAACTGAAAGCCTACGAAGCCCGGCGGGCTGAAGAGGTTCAACGGCACTTGGACGATGACGGATCCGGCGATCTGCCGATCCAGGTCAGTTCGGCGTCGGCTATCGCGACCCCAGCTTCGCGCCGGAGGATCTATGCGCTGAGTCACGAGCAGGAGATGGCCATCATCCGCTCCGACCTCAACCGACTGCTGAAGATCCTTGCTGTGTTGCTCGTCGTTCTTGCGATCGCGACCGTGTTGTTGGGGTAACCCGAGACGCGCGAAATGACAACGGGGACGCCAGCACTGGCGTCCCCGTTGCTATTGTTCTCGTTGCGTGGTGGCGAGGCTAGATCGCCTCGTCCTCCTCGACCGGCCCGGTAGTCTCGTCAACGTACTCGGTGTCATCCTCGTCGCTGTCGATTTCCCGGCCCTCGAATTCCTCGACCTCGTCGCTGTCGAGCTCTTCGTCTTCTTCGTCGCCGAGCAACAGATCCGGCTCCTCGCGGAACAGGCGCGTGTCACGAAGGTACGCGCGCGGGATGGCGATTTTCCCCTGTCGGGGGAATGAGAGCCTGGAGCCCATGGCGGGGCTCTTCTGCGTTTCACGCACGATCACCCGGACGCTCTTGCCCGTATTGGCGGTCACGAAGACGGCGTACTCGTTCTCCAGGGATGTCAGCTCGATCACCCGTCGAGAGAGACGCGGTTCGAACTGGCCGATATACTGGCCATCCTCATCGAAGCAGTGAATGATGTCGGCCTCCACCTGCATCGTCAGCTGGTCACCGCTCGATAGCCTGGTGAGCACCTCCGCGGGCGCAACCGCGACGAGATCGTCGACGAATGTCCTGCCAATGTCTTCGACGAAGATGCCGGCGCGCAGGCTGCGGGTTCTTCCGATAGCTTCGACTTCCGCCTCGGTGTCCTTGAGCGGCTCGATCCGGCTAATGTTCCGTTGGGCGATGACGTTGGCCGGGTCGATTGTGAACGCCTGCTGATACGCCTCGTACGCAGACCGAAAGCGACCCATCTCGAAGTAGGCCTTGCCAAGTCTGTTGATTGCGGACACATCGCGGGGCGAGTGGGCGACAATCGCCGTGTTTATTTCGACGGCGGCAATCCAGTCGCCATTGGCGGCAGCTTGCCGTGCCTGCTCATCGAGAAGTCGTCTTGCTTTGCCCTTTGTTGTTTGTTCGTACATCTTGAGTCCTTTCTTCCTCCCGGCTTTCGCGGAGATCTCGTTTTCGACCGACGAAGGTCAGGCGCGCGTTAGCACGTTCACTGGCTCGCTCAGGACGTACCAGGTCGAGGCTTCAGTGATGCGGACATCGACAAATTGACCGAGCCAATCTCCCGTCGCGTCGAAGAAGACGAGCTGGTTGCCGCGTGTCCGGCCGCGCCACCGACCTTTCGCATATCCATCGACAAGAATTTCGCGCTGCTCGCCAACGATCGCGCGGAACTTCCGCGCGCTGATTTCCTCCTGCAGGCGCTCGACGGCCTGGTGCCGCGCGTGCTTGACGTGATGAGGAATTTCATCCTCCCAGCGCGCTGAAAGTGTGCCGGGCCGCGGCGAATACATCGCGACGTGAACCTTTTCGAAATCAAGGTCGCGCAACAGGTCGAGGGTATCCTGGAACTGTTCGTCTGTTTCGCCGGGGAAGCCGACGATGATGTCGGTCGAGAGCGTAACGCCGGGTATCGTCTCCCGGATCTTCGCGATTCGGTCGCGATAGTGCTCCTGGGTGTAGGTTCGGCGCATTCGTCGAAGCACTTCGTTGTTGCCGGCCTGGACCGGTAGATTGACATGCTCGCAGGCGCTCGGCAGCTCGGCGATCGTCTCGATCAGCTTGTCGGAAAAGAACTTCGGGTGCGATGTCAGAAAGCGAAGTCGTTCGATGCCGTCGATTGCATCGACTGCGCGCAGCAAATCGGCAAGGTCGCGACCGTCCGGCAGGTCATGGCCATAGGCGTTGACCGTCTGCCCGAGAAGCGTCACCTCGCGGACACCCTGCTCGGCGAGCCGGCGAACCTCGTCGACGATCTCCTCAAAGGGTCGGCTGACTTCCCGTCCTCGCCGATAGGGGACGATGCAATAGGAACAGACGAAATTGCAGCCATAGATAATCGGGACAAAGGCGGCGATACCGGGGTTCGATGAAATCGGCTGGTAGAAGTGCGGTAACTCGGCGAGGTCCGCGTCGGCTTCGCGCAACTCAGGGACGATTTCGACGAGCCGATCGAACTCGGAAGGCCCGAAGAACAGGTCGACGTGTGGGAACCGTTCGCGAAGCTTCGGCTCCTGGCCGGTAACCATGCAGCCGGTCAGCGCGATTCGCACCTCAGGGTGCAATCGCTTGATTCGCGCGAGCGATCCGATCTTGCCAACAACCTTGTCTTCGGCAGCCTGGCGAACGACACACGAATTCAGGACGATGACGTCGGCGTCGGTCTCGACCTCAGTGCGGCGATAGCCAACCTGGCTGAGCATCGCCTCGACTTTCGCGGACTCTGCCTCGTTCATCTGACACCCGATGGTCCAGATGCAGTAGCGCTTCTGGCTATCCTCACGCGTCGGAGATTCGGGTGACGCCGCAGCACGTCGGACGAGATGGATTTGCTCCACGCTGACCCTCCCAACAACATAAGGGCACCGCCGGGCGCCCGACCGGCAATTGTACAACCTTCGGAGCATCGTGCGTTTGCTGCCTCAATGTCATCGCGATCACGACATAATCCGTAGAACACCCGTTCGGACGCAAATAATGCAAATGAAACGTAGTGTACGTACAGAGTGCGAGTCTCACCGATGTCTGTTACGATAGTGATCAACGCAGAGGCCTGTGACCATCGGGAACGCATTCTTCGGGACACGCATGTTGCAGATCCTGCGTACGAACGCGCCATTACTGAATATGATCGCCGTGGGGGTATCCGGATGGTCAAACGAAAGTGCGGCACGTGTCGGNNCCGGATGGTGCCTGCATCCCGCTAGACGCGAGCTGAACCACATGGTTTTGGTCCGCAAATCCGAGCTCGGGTGCCGCAACAATTGGGATCAGGATCTCTGGGAGCCAGCGCCCGGCCTCGGTGGTGAGCCGGACACTCCCGGTGACCATATCCCGACCCCGCCTCAGATCGACTCGCCTCTCTCTGCCGGCACGGTAGCCGCGCCGGTGGGTGAGATGTTCACCGATCGGCTAACCTCAATCACCATGGCCGCGCCGCGGGCCGCAGCAACAGCAGACGGCGCTTTGGGAAGCGACAGTATTGCCAACCCCGTTGAACGCTCCGATGTCCGCGCCGCTCGCCGCCGTCGTGTCGAACAACTGGAGCGCGACCGGGAACAGCATCAGCGAGAGCGTAGCGACGAAGCCCGCAAGTTGGTCGAGGACACCCCTGGGTCGAAAGCCATGCAGAAACCACCGGTCACAGAATCGCGCCCGGTGACACCGTCGATTCAGCCGCAGCGCGCGATTCCGGAACCGAGGCCACAGCCCCAACGTCCGATCGTGACCCGCCCATCCATGCCAATGCCGGCGCCGGCGCCATCGAGTGTGTCAAGCGAGCGCATGGTGCGGCATACAGAGAGCGTGATTCCACAGGCTGTCCCATCCGCGAACAAGCTCCCTCGTGACGAATCGGTATCGTTTGGCGCGAGCCCGTCTTCGTTCGGTTCTCCACGAGTCGCTCCGCAGGTGGCCCCGGTAGAACGCCGCGCCGCCGACCCGCCACGGCCGGCCAGGACCCATCAGCATCAGGACACGGACGAGCTCCCTATTGCTGAAGTCCGAGCACAGCAACAGGCACAGCCAGCGAACCAGGGCCATCGCTCTGGTGTCCCGACTTCACCACCAGTCGTTGCCACCAACAGAGGGATCTCTCCCGAGGCGGACCCTCCGATCGACGAGCGTGATCCGCGCTGGCTCGTCTGGGCCGGTCAGATCGATGGAGATCGATCGTCTGCTTCGCTGGCAGCCGCCGGCGGGCAACCAGGCGCTGAGCTGCAGGAGATTCTGCCGGTCGCGATGCCAGCGGATCCGGTCGATTCTGCGACGCGAACACGGAACATCCCGCATTGTTGCGCAACCTGCCGCGATTTTCGCCCGATAGGTAGTGGAACGACCGGCTGGTGCGCGAATCCTCACGCGTTCGATAACAGGCGTATGGTAGAGTCTGGCGACCTTGCCTGTCGATCCAGCATCGGGAGCTGGTGGCTGCCGAACGATGATGTGTGGCTTGATCATGCAGACACGACGTACCATAGTCGGCCGACGCCACTACTCGACGAGCTTCGCAAGCCGGAAATCGAGCGTGAGCGCGAGTCGCCGCTGTATCCGGATTAGGATCGGCCGGGAGCGGACGTGGCGGCCCCTGGTTTGCAGAGCGCCGGCTAACAACAGGATGATCAAGATATAGATGTCTAGTTTCGGTGAGCTACTACGGCAGGCTCGTGACTACAAAGGTGTCACCTTACGCGAAGCTGAGCGAGCGACGCGGATCGGTCGTGCCCATCTCGCGGCGCTTGAAGCGGAGGACTTTGCCGCATTGCCGGCGATGACCTACGCCCGGGGAATCGTCCGTAACTACGCCCAATACCTTGGGCTGGATCCGTTGACGACCGTCGAGCTTTTCGAGCAACGCAGCGGCGAAATGTCCGCGCGCCGAACGGCTGTCGGGACGACGACGACCTATGATGCGCGCACCCACTGGGTGCCGAACTTCGCCATCATCGCCTTCATGATCATCATGGTCGGTATCATCTTTACTTGGATCTACTCCGCCTACCTTCGTCCCTCCGTCACGGTCGCACCATCCGCCATCGGTGTTGCAACCGTGACGCCCGTATCGGCGTCGCTTCTCGCCCAGGTGACGGTTCAGACGACCGAAGCCGCGCTCGCGCCACCGCCCGCGACACCGACGACAGGCGTCGGGGCTGCCGCAACCCACGCACCTGCGCGAACCGCAGATCAGTCCGCCGCGCCGACTGCCGCCCCGGCGGATGTTGCCCAGGACGTGGCCGCCACCGAAGCGCCAAGCACGAGCGGACCGCATACGTTCGTTGTCTGGGTTACGAATAGCGTCTGGGTGCAGATGACCGTGGACGATGTCGTGGTCGTCGACAACGTCGTTCCGGCCGGATCCGAACTCACGTACTCTGGAAGTACTGTGTATGTGGAATCTGGGAACGCGGCGTTCGTCCATATTTATGTGGACGGCGAGGATTTCGGCACCCTGGGCGACAGCTGGGATTCTGCCTTCAGCTTTCCCTAGCGACCGGTAAGGTCGGACGGTGGAAGGATCTGCGATGTCTGGCCCGATGGTCTTTTCTGATCCCTACCTCTCCTCATCACCCGTCGTCGGACGCGTTGTGACTGTGCTTCGTGGAGTCACCGATCGCCGTGGCCTGCTGCTGGTGGGACACCGATCGCGCGCTGTCCCGGCCGGAGCGGTTCACGAGCTAATGATCACCGACGAGGAAGTGCGGCTCGATGGCAGTGTGGACCGCGTGGCGCTACTGGCATTCTTCGAGGTTGTGGAGGCTGGTGTCGTCCTCGTCGACGCGGCAGTCACCATCGCGGGCATGCCGATAGGCGTCGTTGCCGGGTTTGATGAGACACACATGCCGAATCACCAGAATATCTGCCTGCGTGGTCAACTCCGGGACGGCGAGTCGCTCGAGATTCTTGTCGGGAGCCGCATCGAAATTGCAGGACTGCGGTAGCGCCTCGCAGCCGGAACGCAGACGCGAACTTGCTCGGGGTGGAGGATAACCTCGATCGGCAGGTTGCCGGCGTAGTCGCCATCGAACTCGACCGGCACCTTATCCGGTGAAGATAGTTGGATGTGCTTCCCGCGATAGTGCTTCGTCCACTGCATCCGCTCGGGCTTACCGGCGACGACCCACCACAGGAGCCTGGTGACATCTGCTGTGCTCGGCGGGTCGAAGGCGAGGACATCGAGCAGACGATCGGTTCGGTCGATGCCGTGGCCAAGCCGCAGACGTGGATGAATAATCGAGCTGCCGATTGCGACGAGGAGGAGTCGGGCTGTGCCACTGACCGGCTGCCCGTCAATCCATCCGTCATACTTGAACTGGGGGAAGTTCAGATGCCTCGCTCCGGCTGGAAGATATGCCAGCCAGCGGACCCGCCGCTTCCAGCGCGATGAGGTGTCGCGCATGATCGCGGCATCAAAGCCGGCGCCGGCCATGTGGACGATGACACGCTCGCCGGCCACTGCGACGTCGATCTGCCTCGTGACGCCTCCGAGCGCGATCCGCGCCGCCGCCCTGGGCGTCCCTGGGATCCCCAACTCCCGGGCAATCATGTTGGTCGAGCCGCTGGGCAGGATCGCGATGGAAACAGGTCTCCCCAGCACGCCGGCAACGATGTCGGACACCGTTCCGTCCCCACCAACCGCGATGATCGTGTCAATGTGCTCGTCAGCGTTCTGAGCGAGAATAGTCGCTTCCCCTGGTGAGGTCGTGACAACGACACGTAGCAGGATCCCGCGTCGCGCGGCCTCCTGTGAGAGCGGCTCTATGAAATGGTCGATCGGGCGTCTGCCGGTCTTGGGATTTACGATTGCGAGAACGGTGCGCGCGGTTGCCATGTCCCTGTCTTAACCCGCCAACTCTTCCTCGGGCCCGAAGATCCTCTCCGTAATCCAGGCCGCCAGCCACGTCGCCGCAGTTGCGAGAAGCAGACCCAGAATGCCACGCACGAGATTACGGGTCATACGCGCATACCCTCCCTACCGTTATCGCCGTGTTTCGAACAACATGTCATGTTGCAGGCTTCCCCGAGCAGTCTACCATCGACTGGCGGACTATCCTTCCCGTCGTAGCGAGACTGATGCCATCGCCAGCAGCGCCACGACCGCCACGAGCACGAACGCGATAATATCCGCGGTGGTGAGTCTGCTGATCACGGCAGTATCCATGTGGGGAACCCGGCCGAGCGGGGTGATGAGCAGGTTCGTCGGCGTCGCGACGACACGCCAGGCAGTCGTCCACGGCTGTACGCCGAAGAGCGCCGAAATGACCCGTAGCCCGAACAGCATGATCGCTGCGGACGCAACCGATGTGACCAACAAGTCGCGGCGGCGGGCCGGCCGGCTACGCGGGCGCGCTTGCCGTGGAGGTCTGATAGCCACTTACGGTGTTTCGGCGGGCAATAGCCCGGCGATACGCTCGACGATCTGCTCGGCGATGCGCAACTTTTCCGCCTGGTCGAGCGATTCAACTCGCCCGTCCCGGTAGAACAGAGTTACGGAATTAGTCTCCGCTCCCATCGCCGCGCGAGCGTCGTTGAGCACGATGACATCGAGATTCTTCCGGGCGAGCTTATCGAGGGCATAGCGTTCGTGATCGGTCGTCTCGGCCGCAAAACCGATGCGTAGCGTCCCGGGTGTCGCGACCGTGGCAAGAATGTCCGGGTTGCGAGTGAGTTGAATTGTCATGTCGTCGTCGGTCTTCTTGATCTTGTCGGTCGCAGCCTGGGCCGGCCGGTAGTCGGCGACAGCAGCGGCCATGATCAGAGCATCAGCGCCGGTTGCATGATCCCGAACTGCCGCGAGTAGATCCAGCGCCGACTCAACTGGCACGATGGTCGCGCCATGGACAGGCGCCAGCGCGGTCGGCGTCGATATCAGCGTCACGTCTGCGCCAGCCTGAAGGGCTGCGCGGGCGAGTGCGTAGCCCATTCGGCCTGTCGAGCGATTCGTGAGGACGCGAATCGGATCGATTGCCTCCACCGTAGCGCCAGCGGCCACGACAACCCGCTTGCGCCACAGCGGCCCACCACGCGCCAGAGCCTGCTCGATCGAGGCGATGATGCGTTCCGCGCCAGCGAGGCGTCCAACGCCGATCGCGCCACTCGCGAGTCGGCCCTGCTCTGGCTCGATGATGATTGCGCCGCGGCCACGCAATGCCTCGAGATGTTGCTGAGTCACCGGGTTGAGATACATGTGGTGTTCCATTGCAGGCGCGATAAGGATCGGCGTGCCTCGCGGCGCAGCCGCCAGATGGGTGACGGTCAACATGTCGTCGGCCAGGCCAAGCGCGAGTCGCGCGATGCTGTTCGCCGTGGCCGGAGCAACGACGATGGCGTCCGCTTCCTCGGCCAGCGAGATGTGGCCCTTCTCCGCCTCGCTCCAGCCTTCAAACACACCGGTGTGAACTCGTCGCTTCGTGAGTGCCTCGAACGTGATGGGACCGACGAACTCGGTTGCAGAACTTGTCATAATAACGTCGACCCGCGCGCCAGCCTGAACCAGCTTGCTGGCCAGGTCAGCTGCCTTGTAGGCAGCGATCCCACCGGTGACTCCGAGAACGATCCGCTTGTCATTCAGGATTGGCATCTTGCGTCACTCACGTCGTGGCGAGCTGGCCAGTCATCACCGACCGGGCAGCTTCGATGGCGTGGCTGATAGCCTCGTCGTCGATCTGATAGTGCGTCACCATCCGTACTCCGCGAGTGCCGTAGTTGGACACGAGCACTCCTGCGGCTTTCATGCGGTCGACGAACAGCGCTTGCCCGAGAGCCGGCTCGGTCTTGAAGATGACGATATTCGTCTGGACGGCGTCAAGGTCGATGGTGATCTCGTCGATTTCGGCGAGCGCTACCGCCAACTGTCGCGCTCGTCGATGATCCTCCGGCAGACGCTCAACCATCGACTCCAGAGCGACGATGCCGGCCGCGGCGATCACGCCGGACTGTCGCATCGCTCCGCCAAGAATCTTCCGCGCACCTCTCGCCCGCTGAATAAACCCAGCGTCGCCGGCGACGATCGAGCCGACCGGCGCAGCCANNACGGGTGTGTCGCTGCCGGCCGCGGCGTTGAAGATACGCGCGCCATCCATATGCACCGGAACATTGTGTTCGTCGGCGATCTGTCGCAACTCGGCGAGGTGCGCTGTCGATACGATCGTGCCGCCGCACCGGTTCTGGGTGTTCTCGACACAGATTACTCCGGTCGGCGGGTAGCCGGGCCGGCTGACTCGAATGCGCTGGCGGACGACGTCAAGGTCGAGCTCGCCGTTGGCATCGTTTGGCACCAGGCTGAATGGCATGCCACCGAGCGCGGCCGCGCCGCCGGATTCATACCAGAAGATATGACATTCATCGCCCATGATAATCTCGTCGCCCCGGCCGCAGTGGGCGAGCAGCGCCGCGAGATTACCCATCGTGCCACTGGCGACGAAGACGGCTGCTTCCTTGCCGAGCATCTGGGCTGCGAGCTCCTCGAGGCGACTGACCGTCGGATCTTCGCCGTACTGGTCGTCCCCGACCTCAGCATTCGCCATTGCCTGGCGCATCGCGTCGGTTGGCCTCGTCACGGTATCGCTGCGAAGGTCGATCACACTGCCCTCTCTCCATCTGTCTCGCGGAAGCCATTCAGGACAGCGGGATTGTAGCGCAGCGCGGCAGCGAGCGACCCCGACACGATCGTGCCGGAGTCGCTCGCACTGCACCCGTTCACGGGCCAGTGGTGGCGTCAGTGGATGTGATTCACCTGACCCCCGACGATCGTCACCTGCGCGTTCGGGGTGGCGTCATTGAACGCGAACGTATAGTTCGCCCCGAGCAATTGCATCCCTTGTGTGAACGGCTTCCAGCCCGACGCGTAGTAGTTTGTCGCGCTGGAGCTATCGGAGATCACCTTGCCGGTCTGGAAGGTGACGTCCGACGAGCCACCATTGATGGCAATACCGTTTTGCTGGGAACGCCCTCCGAGATAGGACATCGCGAAGCTGTAGCTGCCGGACAACTTCTGGACGGCGATGATGCCTGCACTCGTATTGCCCAGGCGCCGCCACATGGTAGCGAAGTAAGCCGCGCTGCCGGTGTCGAGCGCGCTACAATCCGCATTGATCAATTTGACATGAGGGGTGGGATCGCGTAGACTAGCAGGTCGCTGGTGGCTGTGAGCGCACGGTTACGATTGCAGTTGATCTTGCGAGGATGTAAACCGAAATCATCAGGACGTCGGGAGGGGGAGAATCTGCCTTCCGGCTTTCGCGTTTCCTCGTTTCGGGCGGAAAGCCCGATAACTGCGTCAGCCTGGGCGTCAGATCTCAGCCGATCCCTGGGTGGCAATCGCGACATTGCCGCACCCCGAGCCAAACTGAAAAGAGGAGCACCACATGTCCCACCGTGTTCCAAGCGCGCGGACGATCGACGGCGATGCCGGACAGGTCGTCTCTAACCTGGGAATCAACAGGCGCTCCTACGCTCGCATTCCCACTGTGATCGAGATGCCCAACCTTGTCCAGGTCCAGATCGACTCCTTCGAGTGGTTCAAGACCGAAGGGCTGCGCGAGCTCCTGAAGGAGATCTCGCCGATCACCGACTACAACCAGAAGATGGAGCTGCATTTCCTCGACCACGCGTTCGACGAGCCGCGCGCGACCGAGGAGACATGTCGCATTCGTGACATGACCTATGCGGCGCCGCTTCGCATTCGCGTGCGGCTGATTATCAAGGAGACCGGGGAGATCAAGGAGAGCGATATCTTCCTTGGCGACTTCCCGATGATGACCGCGCATGGCACGTTCATTATTAACGGCGCCGAGCGCGTGGTCGTGTCCCAGCTTGTTCGCTCCCCGGGCGTCTACTTCGAGCTGGAAGAGGATGCGACCAGTGGCCGGCGTCTCTGCAAGGCCAAGCTGATCCCGAACCGCGGCGCGTGGCTCGAATTCGAGTCCTCGAATCGGGACATCCTGTCGGTGAAGGTCGACCGCAAGCGCAAGATGCCAGTCACGATCCTGCTTCGGGCCATCGGTTACGAAGACGACGACGAGTTGCGGGCTCTGTTCGCCGATGTCGAGACCAATCCCGATCACCAGTACATCTCATCGACACTGGAGCGCGAGCCAACCAAGACGCGCGAAGAGGCACTCGTTGAGCTGTACAAGCGGCTCCGTCCCGGTGATCCCCCGACGCGCGATAACGCCGCCAATCTGTTGAAGAATCTGTTTTTCGACGCTCGTCGCTACGATCTGGCTCGCGTCGGGCGCTACAAGCTCAACAAGCGACTCGGCCGCGACCAGCCGCTGGACGATCGAGTTCTCTCGCCCGAGGACCTTCTTGAGATCATGCGGACGATGATCCGGCTCAACAATGGTAATGGAGAGCCGGACGATATCGACCATCTCGGCAACCGGCGTATCCGCGCGGTTGGCGAGCTGATCCAGATGCACGTGCGCACCGGCCTGCAGCGCCTGGAGCGTGGTGTGAAGGAACGCATGACGATCCAGGATATCGAGCAGGTGACGCCGAACGCGCTCATCTCCACCACCCGCCCGGTGATGGCGGCCGTTCGTGAGTTCTTCGGTGGATCCCAGCTCTCGCAATTCATGGATCAGACAAACCCGTTGGGCGAGCTGACCCACAAGCGCCGGCTCTCGGCGCTCGGCCCCGGAGGCTTGTCACGTGACCGGGCCGGCTTCGAGGTTCGAGACGTTCACCACTCGCACTACGGCCGCATCTGCCCGATCGAGACGCCAGAAGGCCCAAACATCGGCCTGATCGGATATCTGGCGACCTATGGCACGATCAACGAGTTCGGTTTCATTGAAACGCCATACCGGCGGGTTTACGGCCTCGTCGAGCTCCGCAATCCCGACGGCACGCCACACGAGCACGTCGCGCTGTTGCCGGGTCGCACGCTATCCGAGGATGTCAGCTCTGGCGACTTGAAGCTGGCGGCGGGCACGCTGCTTGGCGACAAGGAGATTCAGAAGCTCACGGAGACCGACCTCGCCTTCGTTCGTGTGCGCCCGTTCGTTTCCGGGCGAATCGAATACCTCGACGCTCACGAGGAAGACCAGTTCACGATCGCTCAAGCGAACGCCCCGCTGACCGAAGAGGGCTATTTCGTCGAGGATCTTGTCGCGTCTCGTCTGGCAACAGATTACCCGGTAGTTCGGCCAGAGCAGGTCGATTACATGGATGTCTCGCCAAAGCAGGTGTTCTCGGTTGCAACCGCACTGATCCCATTCCTCGAACACGATGACGCCAACCGGGCACTCATGGGCGCGAACATGCAGAAGCAAGCGGTGCCGCTCCTGCGGCCGGCCGCGCCGATCATTGGCACGGGCGTCGAATATCAGGCAGCGCGCGACTCGGGACAGGTCGTCGTTGCGAGTGCCGCTGGTGTCGTTCGATCGGTTACGGCGAAAGAGATCGTCGTCGAGGAGACAGACGGCGGAGAGCATGTCTATCGCCTGATGAAATTCGTGCGGTCGAACCAGGACACGTGCATCAACCAACGGCCGAGTGTTCAGAATGGCGAGCATGTCGTAGTCGGCCAGATCATCGCCGATTCGTCGAGCACGGAGCGCGGAGAGTTGGCGCTTGGTCAGAATGTGCTCGTCGCCTACATGCCGTGGGAGGGTGGCAACTTCGAGGACGCCATCCTGCTGTCCGAGCGGCTGGTGCGTGACGACGTGTTCACCTCGATCCACATCGAGAAGTACGAAACCGAGGCGCGGGATACTAAGCTGGGCGCCGAGGAGATCACTCGCGATATCCCGAACGTCGGTGAGGACTCGCTGTCCAACCTGGACGAGAACGGCATTATCCGGATCGGCGCCGAAGTCCGCCCGAACGACATCCTCGTCGGGAAGGTGACGCCGCGCGGCGAGACGGAGCTCTCGGCCGAAGAACGGCTGTTGCGAGCCATCTTCGGCGAGAAGGCGCGGGAGGTGAAAGACACCTCGTTGCGAGTGCCGCATGGCGTCCACGGCAAGGTGATCGACGTCAAGCAGTTCCGCCGCGAAGACAACATGGAGCACGAGCTCCCTGCTGGCGTGAACGAGATGGTGCGAGTCATGATCGCTCAGAAGCGGAAGATCTCCGAGGGCGATAAGATGGCCGGCCGCCACGGGAACAAGGGCGTGATCTCTCGTATTCTCCCAGTTGAGGATATGCCGTACCTGCCGGACGGCACCCCGGTCGATATCATCCTGAATCCGATCGGCGTCCCGTCGCGGATGAACATCGGCCAGGTGTTGGAGACACACCTCGGTTGGGCCGCCTTTGTCCTCGGATTTCGTGTTGCCACGCCTGTGTTCGACGGCGCGAAGGAGAGCGATATCACCGCGGCGCTGGTCGAGGCAGGGCTGCCAGAAGATGGCAAGGTGACACTGTTTGATGGTCGGACGGGCGAGTCGTTCGACCGCCCGGTGACGGTTGGCATCACGTACATGCTGAAGCTGGCTCACCTGGTCGAGGACAAGATTCACGCGCGCTCGACCGGCCCTTACTCGCTCGTCACCCAGCAGCCGCTGGGCGGCAAGGCGCAGTTCGGTGGCCAACGGTTCGGCGAGATGGAGGTCTGGGCGCTTGAAGCATATGGCGCGGCGCACACCCTCCAGGAAATGCTTACCGTCAAGTCCGACGATGTCGTGGGACGCGTCAAGACATACGAGGCGATTGTCAAGGGCGAGGAGATCACCGAGGCCGGGGTTCCCGAGTCATTCAAGGTGCTCGTCAAGGAATTGCGCTCGCTTGGTCTGTCGATCGAAGTGATCAACGACGAGGAGGAGCGCGTCGAGTTCACGGAGGACACGACACGTGACCTGTTAACGAACCTGGATCGCATCAACCTGAGCGGCTTCGAGCGGACGGAAGACTAGCGGTCAGCTGACAGCGTCGGATGGCTGGCGAGAAATGCGCCGGCCATCCCGGGATCACGGCTGAATCTGCTGATCGCTGTGGAGAGTGCTAAACCATGCAGACGATGAGAACCACCAACCGAGGCGACGCGCGCCGATCGCTCGACGTGAACGATTTCGATGCTATCCGTATCAGCCTCGCGTCGCCGCAGGAAATCCGGAGCTGGTCCTACGGCGAAGTGACCAAGCCTGAGACAATCAACTACCGCACGCTCAAGCCGGAGCACGGCGGCCTGTTCTGCGAGCGGATCTTCGGGCCGACCCGTGACTGGGAATGCTACTGCGGCAAGTACAAGCGAATCCGCCACGCTGGCACGGTCTGCGACAAGTGCGGAGTCGAGGTCACCCGTTCCAAGGTGCGACGAGAGCGCATGGCGCACATCGACCTCGCCGCGCCAGTTACCCACATCTGGTACGTGAAGGGCACGCCAAGCCGGCTTGGCCTTCTGCTCGACGTCACCCCGCGAAACCTGGAGCGCGTCCTCTATTTCGCTTCCTATATCATCACCAAAGTGGACCTCGAGCGTCGGGATGCCGTGATCAATGACATCCACGAAGCGCTCGAAGAGGCGTTGGCTGAGATCGATGCCGAGCTGCAGGAGCGACTTGGTGAGTTGACCGGGCAGCGTGATTCCGAGGTCGCGAACCTGACGCGCGGATCGCAGAATGTCACCAGCGCGATCGAGTCGCAACTGCAAACAGATCTCGACGCGGTCGAGGCCGAGGCCGCGACCGTCCGGGAGTGGCTTGAGGCGAACCAGAACGAGTCGCCTGCTGAGGATGTCACGTTCCGCGGAGATATCGTCGTGCGGGCTGGCGAGGCCGTGAACCCGGATCGTACCTCCACCCTGAACCAGCTGCGTGACAAGATCGTTGAGGACGCACGCGCTCGGGCTGAGCATGACACTCAGAGCGCGACCGCACTGTCCGGCGCAGAATCCGACCGAATTTCCAGCGAGTCGAGTGATCATCTGCGACGGATTGAAACGCAAGCCGATGCGCAGAAGTCCGACTTGCGGGCTGAGGCGGATATGATCGTGAAGCATATCCGCGGTGTCCAGATGCTCCAGGTCATTACCGAGACGGAATACCGGGAGTTGATGGAAGACGCCCCGGGCGTGTTCCATGCTGGCATGGGCGCCGAGGCAGTCTACGATGTCGTCTCCAAGCTTGACCTTGATGAGGTCGCGTCCGGTCTGCGCCAGGATATGCAGCGAATGAGCGGACTCAGGCGCAAGAAGGCGACGAAGCGCCTGCGCGTGATCGAGGCACTTCGCAAGAGCGAGAATCGCCCGGAGTGGATGATCTTCACGACACTTCCGGTCATTCCTCCCGACCTCCGACCGATGGTTCAGCTGGACGGCGGGCGCTTCGCTACCTCCGACCTGAATGATCTTTACCGACGGGTCATCAACCGGAACAACCGCCTGAAGCGGCTGCTCGAGCTTGGGGCGCCGGACATCATCGTCCGCAACGAGAAGCGGATGCTTCAGGAGGCGGTCGACGCGCTGATCGACAATGGCCGGCGTGGACGCGTTGTCTCTGGCTCGGGCAAGCATAAGCTGAAGAGCCTGTCCGACATGCTGAAAGGGAAGCAGGGCCGGTTCCGGCAGAATCTCCTGGGCAAGCGTGTCGACTATTCGGGCCGTTCCGTGATCGTCGTTGGCCCGGATCTGAAGCTTCATGAGTGCGGGCTGCCGAAGCGCATGGCGCTGGAGCTATTCAAGCCGTTCGTCATGCGCAAGCTGGTCGCACACGGCTACGCTCATAACATCAAGGCGGCCAAGCGGCTTGTCGAGCGCGTTGACGAGCGGGTCTGGGAGGTGCTGGAGGAGGTCATCAAGGACCACGTCGTCCTCCTCAACCGGGCGCCAACGTTGCACCGACTTGGCATTCAGGCGTTCGAGGTCAAGCTGATCGAGGGCTCGGCTATCCAGATCCACCCGCTGGTCTGCGCCGCGTTCAATGCTGACTTCGACGGCGATCAGATGGCCGTGCATGTGCCGCTGTCGCGAGCGGCGCAGCGTGAAGCGCGTCAGCGGATGCTGTCGACTGCGAATCTGCTCGACCCGTCCGACGGGGATCCTGTCATCGCGCCTACCCTCGAGATTGTGCTTGGCTGCTCAG
>MTKZ01005922.1_pt1 | contig 28104 bp, 25 predicted proteins | sample 1042781 | NCBI WGS metagenome assembly MTKZ01 (sample SAMN06212207, study PRJNA360539) | anaerobic digester metagenome | biome: Wastewater treatment plant; material: sludge; isolation source: anaerobic digester fed with sludge from wastewater treatment plant | place: Denmark: WWTP Viborg ... | reverse complement strand
CCGCGAGGAGTATCTGCTTTGGCATGGCCGGGATCAGCCGTGATGAATGTTGCATCCTGCATGACTCACTTTTGCACCTTGAGGTTCATTGCATCAAGCTGCCTTTGCATCTCAGCCCATATTTCCCTGTCTACGTTGTTCTCAATAAGACGCTCTCTAAACTTCCATATTGTTGTGGAATCAGGAACNNNCTCATCGGAAAGGCTGTAAAGCTGTTGAATAAACAACGACTTGAACATCACGATCACATCGAGATTCGGTCGGCCGCCGCATTCGGTATTGTTCCTGTACATGGCTTCAAGGGCGGGTCTGAAGCTTTCCCAATTTAGTCTACCACCAATATCGACGAGCTTGTCTCCAAGATCTTTGACCCGTTCGTATTCCAGGCGAAGGGCAAAATCAGTGAGGTTCCTCATGCAGTTTTATATAGTATTAATAGTATTTAAAACTATTGATTAAATAGGGTTTTTCGGAATTCTCTAAGGATAGCAATAGAGTGGGAAAGTGGATCAAAAGGAGATCACTGCTCTATTTGCTCTTTCTTACCCTACCTTTTTTTGTTTTCTGCATCTCCTTATTTATAGGCACTTTTCCCCTTCATCCTTTATCCCTTCTGGATTTGATGGCATCTTATCTTTTAGGTTATGACACAAGCTACCCAGAGGTCTACAGCACAGTCATCTTCCAGGTCCGCCTGCCGCGCATCCTGCTGGGCATGATGGTAGGAGCCAGCCTCTCCATATCAGGAGCCGCTTTCCAGGGGATCTTCAGAAATCCTCTGGTCAGCCCATACATCCTCGGCCTCTCCTCCGGAGCAGCCTTTGGTGCCGCTCTTTCTCTGGCTTATCTGCCGAGTGTATCTATCCAGTTGGCTGCATTCTTCTTCAGCTTGATCGCCGTGGCCTTCACTTATTTCATGGCTACCTCAAAGGGAAGCACACCGATTGTCTCTCTGGTTTTGGCAGGAGTGATTGTCTCTGCTGTATTTGATTCGCTCTTAGCCATAATTCAGATTGCTGTGAGCGAAAGAGCCCTGCAGAGCATTGTTTACTGGATAATGGGCAGCCTGGGCACGGCCAGCTGGTCCAAGATCAATAGTGCTTTTCCCCTCTTTGCGCTCGGCTGCGCGATAATGATCCTGCTTCGCTGGAGGCTTAATGTCCTGGCCCTGGGCGATGAAGAGGCCCGCTCTGTTGGCCTGAATCCAGAGCTTTACAAGGTTATATTTATCCTCGCCGCATCTCTGGCGGCCTCCTCAGCAGTGGCTGTGGCCGGTGTCATCGGCCTAGTAGGCCTCATAGTGCCTCATATGCTGCGCATGATCTTTGGACCGGATCACCGTACTTTAATTCCGCTTTCCCTCAGTTTCGGAGCCTCCTTTCTGGTCCTGGTTGATGATTTCGCCCGATCCAGCATGGGCTTTGAGGTTCCGGTAGGTGTGATCACTACCCTGGTTGGCGCTCCCTTCTTTGCCTACCTTCTCAGAACAGTTCGCTCAGGCGGTTGGGAATGATGCTGCGGGAAGAGATAGGCATAATCGCCGAAGGAGTCTCCTTAAGCTACGATGGCCATCTCGTTCTTGGCAATGTAAGCCTCCGCCTAAAAATGGGTGCTGTCATAACCCTTTTAGGTCCAAACGGCTGCGGCAAGACCACTTTGCTAAAGATCATCAATGGCCTGCTTCGCCCCAGCAGTGGAATAGTTCTTGCAAATGGAAAAGATGTAAGCCGGATGAAGCAGGTAGATTTAGCCAAGCTCATGGGCTATGTGCCCCAGAGCCAGAGGTCATCATTTCCCTTCACGGTTCAAGATATCGTGCTCACTGGAAGAATGCCTCATATCTCCGCTCTTGCCCAACCCGGGGCCAAGGATGTAGAGAAAGCCAGCCAGGCTCTGAAGATGGTCGGAGCATCTCATCTGGCAGACAGGCCCTATACCCAAATCAGTGGTGGAGAACGCCAGTTGGTGATGATCGCTCGCGCTCTGGCTCAGGAACCATCTTTTCTCTTATTGGATGAGCCTACATCATATCTCGATTTTAAAAATCAATTTGTAGTTCTCAAGATGATCCGCCGCATCGCCAAAGAGAAAAAGGTCACTGTGGTCATGACACTGCACGATCCCAATCACACCCTAATGTTCTCGGATGAAGTTGTCTTGCTTAGAAAGATAGATCAAACTGGAATAGGAGGCTCATCGAGCACCTATCAAAATGTGGTGGCTGCGGGAGCGCCGCATGAAGTCCTGAAACCAGAGAACATCCGAGAGGCATATGGCATGGAGGCTGAAGTTCTAACGGTCAGAGGAAGAAGAATTATTTTTCCCTTGTAAGTATTGAGAACCTAGAATATGCAATAAAAAATTGGCTATGTTGAAAATTAATCGTCATATCCAAGCTTCTTAGCCTTTTCTAGAGCAGCATTCGCCTCTGTTCCGCGATCGGATAGCTTGAGAGCGAGGGCTTTGTTCGCCCATGCCTCCATGCAGTTGGAATCGATATCAATTGCTTTATCGAAGCTCTTGAGTGCTTCGACATAATCCTCCCGCCCCATCATGAGAGAAATTCCCCGGTTATTCCATGGGTCCAAGTAATCTGCATCCAGCCCAATAGCCCTATCATAGGCATCAATCGCCTCATTAAATGATTCCAACTTAGCTAGAGCCAGTCCCAGTCTATTCCAGCATACAGCGCATTCTGGATGTATCTCTACCGATCTCTTGAGAACAGAAGCCTCTTCGCTATAATTTCCCAGTTCATCAAGAGCTAGGGCTTTGTTGTATTGAAATCCGATCTCATCAGGATCAAGTTCTATGGCTTTCTCAAGCATATCAAGAGACTTATTGTAATCCCCTAATTCCAAATAGGACAGAGCCAGACCATTCCAGGAATCTGGATTGTTTGGATCCAGCTCAATGCTCTTGTTATAAGCGGCAATGGACTGGCTGTATTCTCCAGACAGGCGCAGAGCCGAAGCGTAGCTCTGCCGTATGCTTGAGTCATCCGGCTCGATCTCGCTGGCTCTCTCAAGAGCATCACTGGACTCGGAGTATCTTTCCAGGGCGAGAAGCGCTTCTCCTTTTTTAGTCCAGGCCGGTGCATTAATCGGATTCATTTCTGTAACGTTTTCATATGCCAGGAGGGCGGAACTATAGTCTCCTAAATTTGAAAGAACCAGACCTAAGTTGAACCATGCATCTTCATTCTCGGGATCCAGCTCGACCGACTCTTGAAAGGCTGCAATAGACTCTCTATCCTCGCCTAAATCAGCCAGTATCAGAGCCTTGTAGTACCAGGCGCCGGACAGATTGTCGTCCAGTTTTAAGGCTCTGTCGAAAGCAAGTAGAGACTCATTATAACTTCTCAGGTTTGCCAGGGCAATTCCCTTGCTGTACCAGGATAATGCCGCCTGAGGCTGCAGATCGATGGCAGCATCAAACGCTGCAATCGATTCATTGAAAAGGCCAAAATGAGCCAGTGAAAGCCCTTTTTCATACCAGGCCTCTGCAATACTGTCGTCTAAGTTGATCGACTCATTATAGGCAATTAGGGCTTCCGAATACCGTTCCAAGGCGCTTAATGCCTCCCCCTTTTTCATCCAAGCAGAAGCATTGAGCCCGTCCAATTCGATAAATTTTTCATAGCAATCAAGGGCAACTTTAAAAGATCCCTTCTCGAGGAAGTCGTCTCCCATTTGCTGCCAGTAATCTGCATTATATTCCCTCCCAGAGGCACTTCCATAGCATGATACAAGGACAATCAGTATAAAGACCATTTTTCCAGTAATGTAGATACCGCCATGATTTGCTTATTTTCGAATTAGAGCTCTTTGCCAATGGAAGTCGTAGTTAATTTGACGTGCTTTGCGCCCTTTAAGGCCATCATCCTTTCAGCAGTCTTTCTTACATCTTCACCTTTGCCCCTCAGCACCACAACCTCTAGACAAGTATTCTGACTCAAATGAACATGCAAGCTGGACTTTATTGTGCTGCCAAAATCATGCTGGATCTCGGTGAGATTATCCTCCAGGCCTTTTTGGGCGTGGTCATATACGATGGTTATAACGCCTACTCGCTCTCCATCTATGTCGTTCATCCATTCAAAATTAACTATATAATTCCTGATGGCATCCCTAACGCCCTCAGAGCGAGATGAATAACCGCGTTGCTGTATAATTTCATCAAACTTATTCAGCAAGTTTTCTGGCAATGAAACGCCTATTCTCATTAAGTCTTGATCCATATTTCATCATAATGGCGATTTAATATTACTAAGTAATAAGCTTATCGGATTACAGCTTAGAAAACCATCAATTCGATATTGCTGTTGTTTTCAGAGATCTGCTTTCCGGCTTGTATGCAATTGCAGAAACAGAAGCAAATTTAAATATATAAAAAATTAAATCTATTATGATTAGCTAATAGGAATAATTTGATTACCACAAGTTTCTTATAACTATTATATCAATTAGTAACAAAAGGCAGGCACATTATGAAACAGAATACTTATAAAATAGCCCCAGTGCTCCTTCTTTGCCTGATGCTGATACCATTCAGCACAGCTTCGGAGGAGTCCGGCGGGATGGTCTTAAAGATTGGAACGCCTAATGTAGTCAAATCAGCCAGCATCTTGGGAGACAGCAATATGGGTGTCTTTGCCCATTTATCCAATCCCACCTTGATGAAGATGGCTGCGGATGGGTCCCTGGAGGGCCTCACCGCCCGAAGCTATGAGGTCTCAGAGGATGGCAAGACCTGGAAGTTTTTCATCAGAGACGACCTCTATTGGAACGATGGTGAAAAGCTAACTCCTGAGGATGTAAAGTTCACATTCGATTATCTGGCAGAGAACTATCCTGCCGCAGGATGGATGAAAGAAACAGTGAACGACATCACTATTCAGGATGATGCAGTTGTCTTCAAGTTAAACAAGCCTTACTCCCGGCTGAACCTGGAGTTTGCCACCTATCCCATCTTATCCAAGCGCATCTGGGAGTCTATAGAAGAGCCCATGGAATACACCAATGAAGGGGAGATGCTGGGCTTTGGGCCCTTTTATATCAACAGTACGGACCTGGGAGCGGGAGTCATTTATTTTAAGAGGAATCCTCACTGGAATGCAACTGCCCCCAATTTTGATACTGTTGAGATTCATACCTTTGCCAACATGGATGTACTATCCTTGGCTTTAGAGAAGGGAGATGTTGACGCCTACTATAAATATGCGGGAACTTATCCCTATCCCAGCATACAAAAGCTAGAGGATACCGGCAATTTTGAGTTTGTGGAGAAGGACAATATCGGCCTGATATTCCTGGGAATGAACCTGAGAAAGGAGCCGATGTCCGATCTCAGCTTCAGAAAAGCTCTATCCTGTGCTATTAACTACAGCGAAATGCTCAAGCTTGATGCCCTGGGATTCGGCCAGGTTCCCAATATTGGATTCGTGCCCCCAAGTATGATGAACTTTAAGCAGACAGCCCAACTTGAGCAGAACCTACCTCTAGCCAAGTCCATTCTGAAAGATGCAGGCTATAAGGACGCCGATGGCAACGGCATTCTGGAGGGCAAGGACGGCAAAGATATCAAGCTTACCTTCCTCACAAGAACGGACTACCAAAGGGTCACTGAGCTGATGGTTGATTACTTAAAGGATCTGGGAATCGAGACCGAGATAAAAAATGTTGATTCCAGCACCTGGATAAAGCAAAAAGATGCCGGCGAGTACGATCTGACCATAACCAGGAGTACACCTTGGGGAATGCTTATGCATGCCAACTGGGGCACGGGCTACTTCGATTCCCGCAGAACTGGCGAAGGTGTCTTGCATGTCCTGGAAGATCCTGAATTCCATAAGCTGTGCGATGATATACTTGCTGCAACCAGCCAAAGCCAGCTGCAGGATTATGCCTACCAGGTGCAGGACTATTATGGGGATAATCTGCCCGGAATTGCTCTATACTGGAATAAGGTAATGACGCCGTACAATAAGGCCTTTTCCGGATGGTACTCCGATCCATTATATGGCATCTTCAATGTGGATAATTTCCTGTCTGTGGAGAAGAGCCGATGAGTTGCTGGACGGATCAATGGAGAGATTTCGTAAGAGAGAGCAGTTATATCCATATCCTCAAGGAAAAGAAAATCTCCAACGACCAATTCTGGAGCAGCTATGAGGTCTATGACCAGATCCTCAATCATTCCTGGTATCCTGGGGAGATCCTGAACAGGATCTTCTCCTTTATTTCTCCCGGTACTAGCCTCCTGGATATTGGTGCCGGGACAGGAGCTTTTTCCATTCCTCTCTCGCGCCAGACTTCCAGGACATTTGTCGTTGATCCATCTGGTTACCAATTGCAGATATTATTGGAGAAAGCTCGAAAAGAGGGACTGACTAACATCACCTCAATCCAGAAGGAGTGGAGAGATGTGCAGCCTTCTGAGATCTTTGGCCCGAATGATTTAGGGATTAATCCGCAGGGAGTCGATTATTCGCTGGCGGCTTACAGCCTCTTTGATGAACACATAGAAGATTTTCTATCAAAGATGATTAAATTCACCAGAAAGGGCCTCTTTATTGTCTTCCGTGCCGATGCTCTCGACCCATTGAATGAGTTTGCCTATGGTCCAAAGCCTCATGTCGATTATCTCTGCCTTTATCATATACTCAAAGAAATGGGTTATCAGTTTGATATTATTTTATTTTCCAGAGATTATTCGCTCCCATTGGATCTGGTGTTCCTTCAATACCGCTTCTCTGGAAGAGACCGCCAAGAGATCGCCGCTTACCTGCAAGCGAAAGGACGTCTGCTGGAGATAGAGGACGGAAGATGGGCCTCATTCTCTGCCAGAGATGCGATGCTTTATAGGATTCTATAAAGGATGTTGAGGAATGCTCTCAGGGAAAAAGGCGACCAGATATGCCATCGCTCTGTTCTTAATTGTATCTTTGAATTTCTTCATCCCACGAAGCATGCCTGGAGATCCTTTAACAAACCTGCTGGGTGAGGATATCATGCTAACAGCAAGCTCCGTAGAGGAGCTGCGAGAGAGAATGGGCTTGGACAGGCCCCTCTCCCAGCAATATCTGGATTACTGGCATGACATTTTGAGATTCGATCTTGGATACTCCTTTCATCTGCACAGGAATGTCTCTGATCTCATATACGACCGCATGAAGTGGACACTGCTGCTATCCTTGCCGGCCATGGTCCTGGGAGCCATACTGGGAACTCTCCAGGGGGCGCGGGCGGGCTGGAGGAGCAGCGCTTTGCGCAGGACTCAAACAGGCTTTATCATGGCCATATACTGCGCCCCGCCCTACTTTCTCTCTCTCATCGCACTTTACCTCCTTTCTTACAAGCTGGGCCTCTTTCCAATGAAGGGATTCTACTCCACGGGATCGGCATTAGACATTGTTCATCATCTTTTTCTTCCAAGTGCCATGATGATGCTCTTCTCCCTCTCCAGGAACTACATGATTATGAAGGGAAGTGTCCTGCAGGAAAAGGGCAGCCTCTATGCCGCCTTCGCCCGGGCCAAGGGATTGTACGATGAACAGATCCTATTTCGCCATGTCTTCAAGAATGCCCTTCTGCCCATAATCACCTTGCTGGCCCTGGATTTCGGATTCATCCTCAGTGGAGCGCTTTTCATAGAGATAGTCTTCTCCATGAACGGCATGGGTAGCCTTGTATACGATGCCCTTCTCTCCCGAGACTATCCGGTATTGCAGGGATCATTCCTGATAATTACCATCATGGTTGTTTCAGCCAATCTGCTGGCCGATCTTCTCTACAGCTATCTTGATCCACGGGTAAGGTGGCAGTAAATGGCTGGCATTAATCCTGGTTCTTGTCATTGCCCCATATCTGAACGCTTGCATGGAAACGGAAAAGATGCATATGGGATGGAAAAAGAATGTGACAGACCAGATCATTTTGCCTATGACGGCATTCTCTCCCGGAGAGCGAGCATTATCGGATTGGTTATATTCTCATCCTTTTTGCTGGCAGCCATCTTCTCTCCACTCATATCCCCATGCGATCCTTGGGATAGATTTGAGCCGTATCTTCCTCCGGATCAAGATCATCTCCTGGGAACAAACGATCTGGGTCAGGATATCCTATCTGAGCTGATCTATGGCAGCCGGGTCTCTCTGATTGTTGGATTCGGAGCGGCGCTGATGGCTACTATCGTCGGAAGTACCATAGGCCTCTTAGCTGGCTACTTCAAGGGCCTGGTTGATGAGATTCTCATGGGATTCACAGACATCTTTTTGATGATCCCCCAGATCCCTTTGATAATTGTGCTGGCTGCATTCTTGAGGCCCAGCTTCTGGCTTATTGCGCTGCTCATGGGAAGCCTATGGTGGACCTCCACCGCCAGAGTAGTGCGCTCAAAAGCCCTTCAGATAAGAGAGATGGGCTATGTCCAGGCCAAGAGATCTTTGGGCTTCTCCCATCTGCATATCATAGTGTCCGATGTGCTTCCCAATCTATCCCAAGTGGTAATGCCCAAATTCCTGCTCTCAATTGCCTCTGCCATGATTGCAGAATCTTCCATATCTTTCCTGGGTCTGGGAGATCCATCCATGAAGAGCTGGGGTATGATGATCAATTTTGCATTCAGCCGGGGAGGATTTATCAACGGTTATTGGTGGTGGTACATGGCACCAGGGCTGTGCATCACTATCTTTGTATGGTCTGTTGTTCTCTTGGGCTCTCTTTTAGAAGAGAGAGATGATTACATAATGGGGCAGCAATGAATAAACATCTCTCGCCTTCGAGCTATATCCGGCCGCTGTTGCGCATTGACGAGATGTCTGTGAGCTTTGACACCTCCTTAGGCTGGGTCAAAGCAGCCCAAAATATTTCTCTTGAGCTTCATGAAAAAGAGACCCTTGCCCTTGTAGGAGAGACTGGCTGCGGAAAATCAGTAATTGCCAGCGCCATATTGCAGCTCTTGCCCTCCAATGCCTCTGTGAAAGGAAGAGCCATTTTTTTAGGAAGAGATCTTCTATCTCTTGGCGAAAGGGATATGGCCGACATAAGGGGCCGAAAAATTGCTATCATATTTCAAAATCCCTCTCTATCTCTGAATCCCATCATCAAGGTGGCAGAGCAGGTAGCTGAGCCTTTGCAGATTCACAGACGGCTACCTCGCCATCGGGCTATCTCTAAGGCCGAAGATATGCTTGGCCGCTTTAAATTGGGAGGTAAGGCATCTGCCTTCATGTACCCTTTTCAGCTCTCGGGAGGAATGAATCAAAGGATTATGATAGCAACATCCATGATTCTATCTCCCAAGATACTAATAGCCGACGAGCCCAGCAAGGGCCTGGACCAGTCTCTGGCCCGGCTGGTTATGAAAGAGTTGGCTAGAATAAAGGATGAAATCGGAGCCTCACTTCTGCTCATCACCCATGACCTGCTGCTGGCAAGAGAGATCTCAGAGAGGATAGCGGTAATGTATTGTGGTGAGATAGTGGAGATAGGAAGCAGCGCCGAGATATTCGATCAACCACTGCACCCTTATACCAAGGCACTTTTAAATTGTCTTCCGGAAAAGGGATTTAAGCCGATACCTGGATGTTCCCCATCTATGATCGATACTCTTGAAGGGTGCAGGTTCTATCCCCGCTGCCGGGAGAGGCACGATCGATGTTTGCTCAGTCCAGGGATGATTAAGGTAGAAGGGCGGGACGGAGACCGGGAGGTGAGATGCTGGCTCTATTGACCGGGAAAAACCTAGGCAAGATATACGAATCCGGACTGATCTTCAAGAAGCAAAACTTGCTTTTTCAGGATATCTCCCTGGTGATTGAGGAGGGCAGAACACTGGGCCTGATGGGCCCTTCGGGTATCGGCAAGACCACTCTGGGCATGATCATGGCCGGGATGGAGAGCCCAACATCTGGATATGTATGCTATCAGGGAAAAGATATAGAGGATCTGAAGGGAAAGGATCTTATCTCTTTTAAAAGGCAGGTTCAGATGGTCTTCCAGGATCCACAGGGATCACTGAATCCAAGAAAGAGTATTGAGAGGTCAATCCACGAGGTTTTAGGCCTTCTTGGCATTCCCAGAAGAGAATGGCAAGAAAGGACTAAAGTGGCTTTGGAAAAGGTGGGCCTGTCAGAAGAGATGCTATGTCGCTATCCCGGTCAGATCTCCGGAGGGCAGTGCCAACGAGTGGCACTCAGCCGGGTATTGCTCTTGCGCCCAAAGGTCATAATCCTTGATGAGCCCACCTCTGCCCTGGATATCTCCGTGCAGGCTCAGATCCTCAATATGTTAAAGGATCTGCAGAAAGATATGGATATGGGATACCTTCTCATCTCCCATCAGCCGGAGGTAATCAGGTTTATGGCTCATGAAACAATGGTTTTAGAAGACGGAATTATCCATTCGAGGTAATTGCTTATTTATAGTGCGGAGTTCGGTCCTTTATGAGGCTCCTAAAACAGGCATATCTCCAGCGAAGGACGTAGTTTGCTGAATTTCCATGAAGCTGACTGCATTTTAGACTTGGAGTGTTAGGACCGAATCCGTGGTTCAAACTTATTAATTCATACTATTTATTGTTTTTGTTTTACATCCCATCGAAGGTTATCGCTTCTCCCACGCACAGCCCATGGTTAATCTTTAGCTTTATTCGGACATATTGATCTCCGCGTCGGACGCCTATTTGGGGGCTCTCCTTTTGAGCAGTAGCGCTTTCTAAAATTACTATGCATTTCTCATCAATGAATCTTAATCCATCCAAAATTATGGTTCTCATTGTCAAGAAATATGGCTGTCACCAGATCAAAACCTCTACCGCAACAGCTTTTTTGTATATCTGTGATTATCAAATGGTGTCATTTTATCCTGCTCCTTTCAATATTATCCGTATTGCTCTTTCCAGAAGAGGAGTCCGGCCCTGGCAGCAGGCCGGATACCAACGACAGTTAGAGGTTGGTAAAGGAGGTTAAAGCTCCTTGTCGCACTTTCCCTGGTATAATAGCACTAGTTAATATGTCTTTTGCTTATTGTAATAAAATCAAACTGCGCGCGGCCACCCCACCAGGAAGCAGGGGGATTTCGAGACCCTCCGCACTGACTATGCAATTTAAATTAAATTTATTTTATCGTAATACCGAGATGCTTGCAACTTAGATATTATTACCGGTATAAAGCTTATATCGAGCCATTCTTAAGAGCAAAGGAAATTCCTCCAAGGCCTTCTCTTGTATCCTATCCTGCCCCGCGTCGAACTCTGAAGCATCTTCAAGGATACGATTATCAGTTTGCAGATCTTTCCTTTTGATAAGACTTAGCAGCTAATGCTTCTGCGCATCTTCTCTAATTATTCACCTGCTCGACTCTCGACAGATAGCTCTGTATCAAAGAGCATGTCTCTCTTCCTCACCAATCATCCTGCTGAAGCATTCTTTGCAGACGGTCTTTCCATCTGCCGTCCTGCCGCAGATCTCCACGAAACCCTCTTTGCATTCCTGGCATAACCGGGTGGGATATATGCGAGCTTTATGAGGAGCAGGAATATCCACCTCATTTATGTTGAGCAGCTCATCATCAGGCGCCTCCAGCATGTGTTTGATAGCCCGATCTCTCATTCCCTCAAATTCCACTCTCTCTTCTGGAGACAGCTCTCCTTTAAAGTATCGGGCCCGGATATCATCCATGCTGCTGGGTATATCTCCTCTGAAATAAACTCTCAATGCCCGGCCTTCCTTCCTGGAGAAGAAAGTGAAGACCTGTTTGCCGTAATCCCTGAAGATCAGATTGCCTTTGCCGAAGGTGCAGCCCAGCATATCCTGCACTGCATCAACGCTGCAGGAATTGTTCTCTGCTATGCACACCAGCTCCTCGTCCTCCGACCGTTGATAGTGCTCTTTTACATATTTGGCTACTCTGTATCCAATGGCCAGGCCGGGGCAAAGATGGCCGTGGAACTCAATCGCTTTTCTTAAGTCGCTATCAAAATCTCTGTTATCCATATCCAACACCATTCTAGAACTTTATCTTCAAATTAGCAGTATCTCTCCTGGGCAGCCCAGTCCCCCGATCCGTTCATGATCTCAGCCACAGGTGCATTCAGGATCGCTATATCTTCGTCTGTTTCATGTCTGCCCGAGGCACAATCCACGAGCCTTCTGGTGTAGGGATGAGAGGGACGGCTCAGGAGCTTATATGTAGCGCCCTCCTCAACAATCTTGCCACTCTGCATCACCGCCATTCTGTCGCTGATCTTCCTGGCCAGGGCTATATCGTGGGTGATAAAGAGTATTGACAGCCCCATCCGATCCTGCAGATTCATGAGCAGTTTCAGGATCTTGGCTTGAACGCTGGGGTCGAGAGCCGATGTGGGCTCATCGGCAATCAGAAGCTTGGGGCCCAGAGCCAGGGCCCTGGCTATGGCCACCCTCTGAACCTCGCCTCCGGAGAGCTGATGGGGATACCTATGGAGAAAATCATTATCAACCGGCAGCTCGACCATGGCTAGAACCTTTTTAGCCCTCTCCATCCTCTCCTCACTGCTGCCCTTCTTTTGCACCAAAAGTGGCTCCATCACCGCATCCAGCACATTCATGCGATGGCTGACAGATTCCCTGGGGTTCTGGAAGATCATCTGCACCCGGCTGTAAAAAGCGGAGTCCCTCTTCTCCACCCTGCGCCCTTCCAGGATCACAGCTCCTATGTCCGGCTCATAAAGGCCCATGATCGCCTTGGAGAGGGAGGTCTTTCCCGAGCCGCTCTCTCCCACCAAGGCCACCGTCTCGCCCTCGCATAGGGAGATACCCAAATCGCACAGCACGGGATAGCTGTCCAATGTGAGGCTGAGGCCTTTAATCTCCAGCAGAGGCACAATGCCCCCTCTATGGCAGGCAATGATCCTGCCCTCTTTTTCCCTCTGCTTGGGAACCTCAAGGCTGCAGATATCAATTCTCTGGGTGCATCGGTGATGAAACGCGCAGCCAGGCAGGCCGTGCACCATCTGTCCCAAGATACCCTGCAGGTCTTTGGTGGCGTCCATGGCCGGATAGGAGCGGATCAGGCCCCGGGTATAGGGATGGCGGGGCCCTTTCAATATCTCCTCCGTCCTTCCCATCTCCATGATCCGCCCGGCATAGAGCACTGCCATCCTCTCCGCCAGGGAGGCGGCAAGAGAGAGGTCGTGGGTTATGACCATGCACATCCTTCCCACAATAGCAGACCGAAGCAGCTCGATGATATCCGCCTTGGTGAGGGCGTCCAGAGATGCAGTCGGCTCATCCAGTATCAGCAGATCGGGATCATTGACCAGGGCCATGGCGATCAGAGCCCTCTGCTTCTCCCCACCGCTGAGCTGATGGGGATACATCCCTGCCTTTTCTTTGTTCAGGCCCACATTGCTTAGGTGCTGCACCGCCAGACGGGTCGCATCTGTGGCGCTGATGCTGCTGTTGTGAACCTTTATGGCTTCAACAATCTGGTCTGCTATCCTCTGCACCGGATCCAGGGCATCTTCAACATTCTGAAAGACCATGGCCATCTCCTGTCCCCGCAGCTGTCTGAATTCCTCTGCTGAGATTTCGAGCAAGCTCCTTTCCTTAAAGCAGATCTCTCCCGAGAGGGATCCCCGGGACAAACCCATTACGCTGAGCCCCAAAGTGGTCTTTCCTGCTCCCGACTCTCCCACCAGCGCCAGGCAGTCGCCCATCTCCAGATCAATATCTATTCCCCGCAGTATCTCGGTTTTGCCAAAAGATAGCCTCAAGTTTCTGATGGAAAGCGTCATGCCAGCCTCGCTACACTCTTGTACTCTTCTGCGGACTCTTCTCTTCTCAGCCTGGGATCGATAGCCGTCTCCAGGCTGAAGGAGAGAAAACTGATGCCTATCAATGTGGCGGAAAGGGCCAGGCCGATTGGAACCAGCCACCATTGCCAAACATCCAGATAGGTGAAAGCCAGGGCCTGGTTCATCATCTTGCCCCAGCTTATCACCGTGGGATCGGAGACTCCCAGAAAAGCCAGCCCCGCCTCCATAAAGACCGCCCTTCTGGCATCCTGCATCATCAGAGCGCAGATGATGGGAGAGAGGTCGGGTATGATATGCTTGGATATTATATGCCCCTTTCCGGCACCGAAGGTCAGGGCGGCATTGATGTGCATCCTCTGCTTTAAAGAGAGAACCTGAGAGCGAATGATCCTGGCTCCGCCCGGCCAGGAGAAGAGAGATATGAGCAGTATCAAGAGGGGCAGGCTAGGACGAAGGTAGGCTGCAACCAGTATCATCACAATGATGGTGGGAAGGGAGATTAAAGCATCAATGGACCTCATGCAAAGCCGCTCATATACCCCTCCTACCAGGGCGGCAGAGGCCCCTACTAGGAGGCTCAATGAAGAGGATATAATTGCTACCGCTCCAGCGACTAAAAGCGAGGTCCTGGCTCCATAAAGCAGCCTGGTCCATATATCCTGGCCCATGGAGTCGGTTCCCAATGGATGGTCTCTATCAGGCGGGTTGAATATCCTTCCGGTGTAGTCATGGGGAGAGTAATTGGTAAAAAGGGGGGCAAAAATAGCCAGGCCGGCGATGACAACCAGCATGATCGCTCCTGTTTTGGCCAGCGGATCGTGGGAGATCTCTCCCAGGGCATCAATGTGCATATCTCACCCTCGGATCCAGCCTACTGTAAAGCATATCCACAAGAAAGTTGGCAGTCAGCACGGTTAGGGTGATGACGAGCAGAATCCCCTGGATGAGAGGATAGTCTCGGGCATCAATGGCCGTATTGAGCAGAGAGCCGACCCCAGGATAAGAGAAGACGATCTCTATGAAAAGAGCCCCGGTGAGCAGTTGGGGTATGCGCAGGCCTGTAGATGTGGTCAAAGGTAAAAGGCAGTTTCTTCCAGCATGAGCATATTTAATGCGCCTCTCCGGGCAGCCCTTGGCCCTGGCAGTAAGGATAAACGACTCCTCCAGGAGGGTGACAATGGTATTTCTGGTTAAGAGGAATATTCCGCCCAGTTGAACCAGGATCATTGATGCCAGTGGAAGAGCCAGGTGTTTGAGAACATCCACTATATGAGCCAGCCCCTCATGTCCGGCATAAGGAGATGTGGCTCCGGATATGGGCAGAAGCTGCAGGCTCACGGCAAAGACGAGCAGGAGCAATATTCCTATGAAGAAATCCGGGAATCCTCCCAGGAACATGAGACCAGCAACCAGGCCGCGGTCCACAGATGAGCCGCGAGCGTAGCCGGATTCTATCCCCAAAATCAATCCGATTGCAGTAGCCAGCACAAGCGCCAGGCCAGTGAGAAGAAGGGTCCAGGGCAGGGCCCCCAGTATCACCTGGGAAACCTGCTCCCGGTAGTAATAGGAAAAGCCCAGGTCGCCCTGCATCAAGCTCAGGATATAGGCCAGCATTTGGTCCCACCAGGATTTGTCCAGGGAGAGCTGTCTGATTAATTGGGCTTCCATCTCATCGCTCATGACCACCAGCGCCTCCTGGCCGTAGATGGCCTGGAGAGGATCGCCCGGCATGAGGCGGGGAAGAATGAAGTTAAGAGAGAAGATAGCGGCCAGGGCAATCAGGTAGTTGACCAAGCTCGAAGGAAAGAGGCCAGCAAGCTTGCTTGCCATCCCCATCTCGGGATGGGCCTCACTTGCCATGCCATCTGATTTCCTGAATGTAGGATTGTCCCCTGACCGAGATTTATTGCTCGTATTCATATTCCACCGTCCTTCTGCCAGGCGATCCTGGCCTGGGGGAAGGAGTCCATTCCCGCCGAGTAGGGTTTGATATCCAGAAGCAATGAGCCGTCCAAGGCATCCATGCCCGATACCCTGAGCCGGTTGCCATCTACCTCTATCAGCTTTACAATATCCAGAGCCAGGGGATTGGGGCGGTTTGGTGAGCGGGTGGCAAAGACACCGTGCTCTCTTCCGTCGTGAGGTGGCGTTGCTTTGAGGAGATTTCTATCAGCCAGATGGAGCCAGAAGATGACAAAGAGATGGCTGCATTGCTCAATGTCTTTGAGCCCCTCTAAAAAAGGGGCAAAGAACTCTATTTCGCATATCTCTGCCGAGAGCCTTCCTTGCCTGGGTATTTCCTCTCTCCTCTTGTAGGGGGTGTGGATTACTCCGATGGGTTCAAGCAGCATGGATCTTATTTCATCAGTCATTTCACGCTCTCCATCACATTTTCTGATAATTCTTTTCCGTTATTAAGTCTTGATGTTATTACTCATACATTATGGCTATCATTTAAGACTATTCGCTATTAGTATCCCAAAAATGAATGACTGCGGCACTTGAGCCGCAGCTAATGCTACATCTTCAGACAAAGATCATCTTGTTCAGGGCGATGGGAACTCCGCTTCCTACCCCTCCATGGGTGTAGTAGAAGCTAGCCTTGTCATTTGAGGCCCAGAAGGAGTCGGTGAAGTAGAGAGGCAGAGCCGGCAGGTCCTGAGCTATGATCTCCTGGGCGGTATCTACCAGCTTATTTCTCTTATCCTGGTCCATCTCCTCCATCTGGCTCTCCAGGATCTCATTTAGCTCTGGATTGTCGTCATAACGAGCACTGTTGAAGCTCTTCTGATCCAAGATAACCTTGTTCAGTATAGCCGGGTCGCCGCCCAGACCACCGTGGCCGCTCAGTGCCAGGTCAAACTTCCAATCCCCTACCAGGCTGTCTAGGGTTTTAGAGTCCACGCTGCGCAGATTGACTTTAATTCCTGCAGAGTCAAGCTGCTTGGCAATCAGCTCTCCCTGACGCTCATTGGTCGCGGTCACCAGCAGTTCTATGGCCTCAGGCTCGCTGGCCTTGGTGAAGTATTGGCTGCCATCCTTTTTCTGGTATCCCAGCTCTTCCAGAAGCTCTCCCGCTTTTGCAGGATCATAGGTGTACTGCTCCTGATCCGGATTGTACCATTGGTTATCCGAGGCATATAGGCCAGGGCTTCCCTCCAGTCCATAGCCTCTAAGTCCCGTTTTTACCAGGTCCTGACGATCGATGGCATAGTAAAGGGCCTGCCTGAATTTGGCATCGGAGAATGGAGCTTTCATGTGGTTGACCATGATCTTGGCCAGCCAGTCATGAGTGCCCTTTATAACAACATAGCCTTTGTCTTTCAGGCCATCCACGGTCTCGCCAGGCACAGTTGCGGCATCAACATCGCCCTTCTCCAGAGCGGCGGCAGACATCTCCGCAGTCACCTTTACAAATTTTATCTGCTTGACTTTGGGTGCTCCTTGATAGTAATTCTCATTTGCCTCATACAGGTATGTGCCCTGGGCCTTGTCATAATTGACCAGCTTGAAGGGTCCGGTGCCGGTCAGGGCCTCTGGATCAGTAAAGCCGGCTGGGTCGCTGACATCCTTGTAGATGTGCTCCGGCAGGATGGGAAGAGTTCCCACCACCTGGTCCAGGAAGGGCGCATAATCCTCCTTTAAGGTGACCTTGAATGTCTTGTCGTCAATTGCCTCGGCAGATTGCACAAAGCTGGTATCTGTCCAGGTATAGGGATGATCCTTGATGTACTGGAAGGTAAAAGCCACATCCTTTGCTGTGAAGGGCTCGCCGTCGTTCCAGGTCACGCCGTCGCGAAGATTGAAGACATATGCCTTCTCATCGGGGAGGTAGTCCCAGCTCTCCGCCAGGGCGGGCACAAATCCGTTCTCGTCCTTCCAGATGAGAGTGTCGAAGATCAGGCTCATCCGAATATAGCCGGGACCGCGGGCATAATGTCCGTATGGTGAGGGATAGCCCCAATCGCCGGTACTGTCGGCAATGGTTAAGGCATCTACGCTCTCATCGGCAGCCAACGAGGTGCTGCAGATGATCAGAAGCAACAGCCCTGCTGCTCCAATAGCCATATGGGAAAGGCGGTTCATTGGCGCTGCCTCCCATTTAATAATACATGCAATGCATTCATCTCAATTGCTCCTACTTTATCCAAATTAATCGTTTTTTCGTATTATCTTTTTCTATTAAAGTATATCTTACAGATGTTTTTCAATAGGATCAATAACAATTGTTAGAAAAAAGATACTATATCTTAGGTCCGTAGGCGATCAGCCTCATGGAGTTGACAATCACTGGTATTGACGATAGCTCATGCAGAAGCGCTCCGGTTATAGGCGTCAGGATTCCCGGTACTGTCAGAGCCACAGCCACGGCCAGCACTCCCAGAGAAAAGATCAGGTTATGCTTAATGGTCTTGATCGCTTTTCGCGAGACCAATATCAGATGGGGCATCTTGGAAAGATCGTCTGAGAGGAGTCCGATGTCAGCAGTCTCAATGGCAACATCGGTTCCTGCAATGCCCATGGCAATTCCGACATCTGCCTGAGCCAGTGCTGGCCCATCGTTGACCCCTTCACCCACAAATGCCACTTTATGGCCTCGGGACTGCAGCTCTTTGACTATCTCCACCTTATCCTGGGGCATCTTTTCAGAAAAGATCTGCATGATCACGATTTTTTCTGCCACACGCTGTGTGGCCGCATGATTGTCTCCGGTTACAATGACCGCATTCAAGCCCATCTCATCCAGCCTTTGTATCAAATTCTTTGATTCCGGCCTCAGCTCATCCTCGAATATAAAGAGCCCCTCCATCCTACCGCCAACAGCAAGTAGTATAACGCTGCAGCCTGCCGTCTCCAGGGACGCGATCTTCTCCTGGATCTCGCTGGAAATGGAAATCCCCTCTTCTTCCAGGCTGCCTGGCCGTCCCATGAAGAGATCCTCTTCTTCCACGCGGGCACGTATGCCCAGGCCAGGCAGAGCTTCGAAGCTCTCCGGGTCGGACAGGAGCATTTTCTGGCTTGTTGCTGCCGAGACCAGTGCTTTCCCCAGAGGATGCTCGCTGAATTTCTCGGCTGCGGCTCCCTTTCTCAAAACTTCGGACTCGGAGATTTTGCTAAGGGGTATTATCTGGAGCAGTCTGGGTTTTCCTTGAGTTAGAGTTCCGGTTTTATCGAAGACAACGGTATCTACATGAGAGAGAGATTCTATGATAGCCCCTTTCTTGATCAGACTGCCCCTCAACGCGGCATTTCCGATGGCTGCAACAAGAGCAGTAGGCGTAGCCAGGACTATGACGCAGGGGCAGAAGACAATAAGCATGGTGATTGCCCTCATGACATCTCCGCTGTACCACCAGAGCAGGGCTCCGGAGATGAGGGCAGTGGGCATGTATAGCTTTGCATAGCGGCTTAGAAGTCGCTCAATGGATGGTTTATTGGCCTGAGCCTCCTCAATTAGAGAGCGTATCTGACCGAGGGTAGTTTCACTTCCGATCTTGGTAACACGCACCTCCAGAGCACCGACCTCATTGAGCGTTCCGGCAAAGACCATATCTCCCGCCTTCTTCTCCACAGCCAGGCTCTCTCCAGTAATGGCTGCCTGGCTGATCGAGGCCGAGCCGAACACGACCTGGCCATCGACGGCTATGCGATCACCGGATCGGACCAGAATCAGTTCGCCAATAATTACCTCTTCCAAACTGACGGTCATATCCTGACCATCCCGTCGCACTATGACCCGATCGGGCAGGAGCCTGGCCAGAGATTCCAGGGATTGATTTGCCCTGGCAGCCACAAATTCCTCCAGTAGCCCGCCCAGGAGCAGCAAGACCGCCACCACGGCTGCCGCAGAATACTGACCAATCAAGATGGCGGCAATTGTGGCTAGGGAGACTGGGATGTCTGCGGTGAAGTCGCGCTCTCTGATCCCCTGCAGGGCGGACCACCAGATGTAAGATGAGCCCGCCAGAGCCGCAGCCAGATAATAAATGTTTCTTGCGCTGAGCGTTTCATCGTGAGAGTATAAGCCGGCTGGATCGAGGATCATGGCCAGGACGAGGAGCATGCCACTAGCTAAAGTGAAAAGGGTGCCTGGATCGAGCAGAAAGCTCCTGTAGCGCATGAACCAGTTACGGGTATGGCCGGTTTCAGGTTCATTATTATTAATGTTGTGCATCTTATTTAAATCTCCTAAGATACAACGATGAAATATTTCTATTTATTACTTTTACTTAATCTAATAAGATAAAGTAAAAAGAAAATACATATTATTTTGAAAAAGATATTAAAAATTTATATGAAGCGAGCAAGGACATATTTGGAAAAAGATCGACTACAATTTCTCCCACCAAATCTTCACCCTGACAGAAGAACCCGGCATTATTAATTTCCCGTTTTCCTCATGCAGGACACTAGCAATATATTCGCGCAAAATCTCCTTCTCCTCCTCGCTCTCCGCCTGGGCTTGGGGAGCGAGGGCTGCCATGGCCTCATCCAGGGAAGCATAGGGTTGATTATGCTCCAGCCGGAAGGTCCTGATATGAGGATAGATGCCCATCTGATAGAGAACATTGTAGAGCACATCGCTCTTGGGACCGGGGCGATATTCCCGGCCGTGCAATCTCGGCCAAAGCTCTTGCCACTGCCTATCCCATGATGTCGGTCCTGCGAAGTGATAGAGGTAGACGAATCTGGATGATGCCTGAACCATCTTCTCTATAGCCGCTCGGATGTCCTGCATCCCCAGAGAGAAGGAGGCGATCACTACATCGTAGGGGGCGGAAAGATCAGAGGCAATATCCACATCCTCCCAGCGCTTCTTCACTATGTCTATATTGGGGACTCCAAATTCGGCCATCTTCTCTTTCATCACGCTGCACATTCCTTCAGCTGGCTCCACTGCAGTGATATGTGCCGCCTTCTGGGCGAAGGGAATGGCCAGGGTTCCCGGTCCGGCTCCTATATCCAGGATGCGCGAATCCTGCCTTAGATCTGTCTTCCAGATGGTCTGATCGATTCTGCTTCTCTCCTTCTGACACATATTCCAGAAGCGAAGTGCGCTCTCACGGCTCTCCCATATGCGGGCGCAGTCCCGGCCTGGGCTGCTTTCCCTATTCTGCTCTACCTGGCTCTTCCAAACGAGATTCCAGTCGATACCTTTGGGATCTATCATAAATCCTGCCAGTTTAATCCAATCATCAGTCTTGTCGGTTCTCAGTCTCGAAGGTCTCAACAATTGCATCATTGATTAGGGCTGCTGCCTAGCATTGAAGCATATCTGTCCCCCTTTCCCGTGGAGATTGGGCGGACAAATTGCATCCCATTCGGCCCCCCCATGGAGCAGAGCGGCATGGATTTTTCATAGTCCATTCCATCAGCTTCGGAAAAGAACCTGTCATCCGCCTCCAGGTGCACCACCCGGCCCACGATGAGCACATACTTTTCTCGGGCGATCTCCTCCTCTACCTGGCACTCGGCCCAGGCCAGGCATCCCTCAATTCCAGGAGGCTTAACTGCCGCAGATGGTCGGGCTGCAAGCCCAGCTTCCTCGAATTCATCCGTCTCCGGAGGGTAGCTCCTGGCGCAGATCATCACCGCCTCCTCCATTCCTGCCCGAGGAATATTGATCACGAACTCTCCCGTCTGCCGGATGTTCTCCAGGGTATCCCTCTTCAGCCAGGAGGCTATGAGCACCTCGTCCAGAGGACGTAGCACAGGGATTACACAGGACCAGGGAGCAGCATTACGAATTCCTCCTTCAGAGACCGTAGATATGAGGACCACGGGCAACGGAATGATCTGCGATCTCTGGTTTGGTTTCAGAATCATTCTTCTATCACCGGTCAATTGGCGAGGAGCCGATCAACAATCTTCTTCATCTCATCCATCTCCGGCACCTGGCTGCCCTTCAGACAGGCCTTGAAGACATTGCGATCGAAGGGAAGGCTTCCAATTACCTTGGTCTTATCCACCAGAGTCTCCAGCTCAGCCGCATCCTCATTCATGCGGTTGAGAACAAAGAAGATCGGTTTATTGATCTTTGCGCTCATCTCCGATATCTTCTCTGATAGCTGCACCGACTCATAGCTCGGATCAATTACGACCACTATCTTGTCGCATCCAGCTTCAACACCCCTGCCGAAGTGCTCTATGCCCGCATCCGTGTCCACAATCACGTGCATGCCATCTGCCTTGAGCTTCTCAATGAACTCCCGGGCTAGAGCGCCCATAGGACAGGCGCAGCCTTCGCCGTAGTCGTGGATCTTCCCTATAGCCACCAGCCTGATGCCGTCCTCTCCCACGATCATTTCTTCTGGAATATCAGCCAGGGAGAAATCTTGGAGAATGGAGAGCTTCTCCTTTCCCTCTGATTTCATGAACTTCATCAATCTCTCTCCAAGGCTCTTCTTGCCACCGAGAGTGTCCATAAAATCCTTGGGCTGGGGCAGGCCGAGCTGTTTGCAAAGCCCGAAATTTGACTCATCTGTGTCCACCACGAGCACATTCTCTCCCCTTGATGCCATCTCTAGAGCTATGAGAGCCGATACAGTGCTCTTTCCGCTGCCGCCTTTGCCGCATATTACTAATTTCATGCCTACAACCTCCTTAATAAATATAGATAAAAATGAATTATTACATAATTCATTTAGAAAATAGTAATGAGATGTTATTTTAAGAACTTTTCTATTAGTATTAATACTAAAGCTATTAGAAAGATCAAACTTCGCGCGGCCATCCTGCCCTAAACGCCCATGTGCCTCAGGATAATGGCATATTCGAGGCAATAAAAAAACGAAATCTATTGACTTCGTAAGTCTGGTTTTTCATGGGAAAGGATGGGGTATGCTCCGGGCCGCGCGCTTCGGTTATAGGGAATCCAGAAGCAATTCCATCTTAGGTTCATTTGGCCAAGCGATCAGAATAATTGTGAATTTGCATTAGATCGCTTGCTATAACATCAACGATCTTAAGCGACTTACAGAAAAAATTAGCTGCCTCGAAGGCAGCTATTTCAGCTCTGGATAAGGTTACATCACTCCGGCAACTTTAAGAGGGTGCATTCCGGCGTTTTGCATCTGGGCCAGCTTGGCGGCATCTACCTTGAACTCCTTGAGAACGGTAATGAATGCCTCAGGCTGGTCATAGTAATCCATGAGCACAATGTCCTGATACAACTTCGATCCCCAGGCCGGGCCCTTCCATTGAGGGATGCCCACTGCGCTGAAGTTATAAGCTAGCGCCAAGGCATCGCCCTCTTTGGCGGTCTCATTCCAGCGGATGTAGATTCCGGCGATGTTGGGCACGGCTTTTTTCTCTGCATCAGTTAGGGCCATAACAAACATGCCGCTCTTGCCAGGTGTGGCGTCCCAGCGCATCTGGAGCAGATCGTCCTTGCACCAGTTGGGGCAGGCTATGACCTTGTAGCTCTCTGCGGTGATATTGTTGATGGGAAGCTTCTCTTCCACGAATTCGGCCAGGAACAACCCGCTGGTCACACCCGGGCAGAGATGATCGTGGAATGCGGTGGCCTGCAGGAAATCAAAGGATCCTCCCCGAGCCCAGACATTGGATATGCCAGCTAGAGAGAATTCATTGCCATTGAAGGCCTTCTGGTCGAAGGTTATATTTCCTTCATCTGTATGGTTTCTGAGATAATCTATATCCACATTGGCCTTAGAGATCTTGGAGAATACCTCGTCCTGGGGCAGAGCCTTGAACTCTTCCAGAGGCTTCTTTAAGGATGCTCCATCCGCCTGCATATAAACTGCTTGTCCTGTAGACTTATCATAGAAGAAGAACCAAACCGGCTTCCAGTTAGGCCGTAGAACCTGGAAGAGATTTCCGTCTCCAATGCTGTTTCCACTCTCAGTTGAAAGGCCCTTGATCGCTGCCTGAGTGGTCTGGCCGTCAACGATAGCATGGCCTGCGCTGGTCAGTATGAGCATATTCGAATCGCCCTTTTCGGCCTTGAGATCTTGCATGGCCGATTTTGCTGCCAATGAGCCAAGTTCCTGCATGACTGCATTATCTGCCAAGGCCACCCCTGGAACCAAAGCCAGAAGAAGGGCTATGGTTATTGCTTTACATTCAATATTCGTCTTAACTCCTCCTATTGAATTTAGTATAAAATCTGTATATTTAAGAATTTCCCTTTAATTTTTAATACAAAAATAACTTAGTCGGTAGAAATACGGTGCCAATCGGCCGCTTTGCAGATTGACTATCATTGCGAATTAAATCGATTCATAAATGTCTTATATTTAGGGCAGAAGCAATATGATTTATATGATAGCATTGCCAGAGATGACAAAATGGTTGCCCTAGGTATGAGATAATAGGGGAATATGCAATTGAGACCCGAGACCGTCTGCTTGCATCGGGGATAAAGGGGATGCGTATTTAGCTTAGGTTTGGATCATAATACCTGGTTCCACTTTCGTGCGGCGGCTCCTTGGATGCCCCGTCTGCTTGCAGCGGGATGCGCCGCCGCCAGTTCACTCATCGGAAAAGCTGAAATGTAGACTGACTATTACTATACATAATAGATAATTAATAAGTAATAACAAAAAGCACTTATAGTAGAATAATGCTAATATCAGCTACGTATTGGAGAATAAATTATGAATAAAAGATTACTTGCAGCTTTGTCCGTAATGTCTATGATAGCGTTGCTGCTCTGCTTATCAGCATGTGCAACGGAATATCCATTGACTATTACCGATACAGCTGGACGAGAGATCACCTTTCCGATGCCAGTGGAAAGGGTGATAGTTACAAGCACGGATGCGGCTGAAGCTGTGGTCATGCTGGGAGCAGCGGATAAAGTGGTCGGAATTTCAGATACCGTCCAGAAGAAAGGATACTATTTCCCCGAGCTCAAGAAAAAGCAGAATATAGGCAAGTGGAATGCTTTGGATTTTGAGATGATAGGGGAGATAGCCAAAGGAGGGGAAGAAAACATAACTCCGGATATAGTGGTAATCGGATACAGCTATCCCGACAAGCCCTACGGCATATTTGGCGTAGAAAAGGGCTTAGCGCCATTTGAAAACATCAAAGCGGTAGCCCTGGAGTTTACCAAGCCAAAGAATATGACCCGTGAATTAGAGACTCTCGGCCAGATCCTGGGAAAGGAAGAGCAAGCCTCCGACTATATCAATTGGTATAATGAAAAGAGAACTTCTGTGGAGCAAGCAGTTAAAGGCCTAGACATGCCTAAGGTTTATGCCGAGTGGAGTTCCACCGCCGATCTGTCCACTTTGGGTTCAGGGTCAGGCTTTGATGGGGTTTTGAGCGTAGCAAGAGGCTATAACATCGCTAGGGATTTAGATGGAGATTATCCCAAGGTTGGATGGGAATGGGTGGTCACTGAAAACCCGGATGTCATCATCAAGAGACAGACTCAATCCTCGGACCAGACTCAGATTGGATGGGAATCCGAGCCTTCTTCGGATACGGCAAAACTGCAGTCTGTGAGAAATGAGCTTCTGGCCCGGTCCGGCGCCGGTGGCATTTCTGCCGTCAAATCCGACCGGGTTTATGTCATGGACTGGGATGTGCTCAATGGACTTGATCAGATAGTGGGCGTTACCTACTTGGCTAAATTGCTGCATCCCGAAGTCGATCTAGATCCTGTAGTGGTTCACAAAGAGTACCTTGATCGGCTGGGACTTGAATATCCTGATGGTAGGACGTTCATCTATCCGGAGCTTTCCAGTGAAGAATGATTTAAATTTGCTCTGCATAGAGAATTAAATTTCTTTTTTGCTCGATCTTCACTTTGGATTTCATTATACAAGGAATGACTTCATAGAGAGCAAAGGAATAGCCATAGTCTGATCTAGTAATACCCAAGCCATTAGGTTTATCAATAACAACTCAAATGCATATGATTTATTATGTCTCAAGAAGTTCCGGCAAAGAGGCTCTTGATGAAGGAGGAATATAAGCGATTCGTTAGCAGAAAAGCGCTATTTCTCATTCTTCTCTTGCTAGGGATAATCTTTCTTGCAGGAGTGGCTGCTACTCTCGGATCTGCCAACATCAGCGTCTTGGAAGTCTATTATGCCATATTGGCCAGGTTCTTTCCTGGTCATTTCCAGAGCGACTGGTTCTCGGATACCATAGTCTGGGGACTGCGGCTGCATCGCATAATGCTCTCCATAGTCGCAGGCACGGGATTGGCCATCGCCGGGGCTGTTATGCAGGGCATTCTCAAAAATCCCTTGGCCAGCCCCTTCACTCTGGGCATCTCCTCTGCCGCAAGCTTCGGAGCGGCTCTGGCTATAGTTTTGGGAGCAGGATTTGCTGGAGGAGAGTGGCTGATCATCGGCAATGCCTTCGTCTTCACATTGCTCGCTTCTATGATAGTTTATGGACTGGCCAAATACAAGGGTATTACGCCTGAGACCATGATCCTGGCAGGCATAGCCATAATGTATCTCTTTCAGGCCATGACCTCATTTCTGCAATACATAGGGCAGTCGGAGCAGGTGGCAGAGGTAGTCTTTTGGATGATGGGCTCTTTGGGACGCTCCTCCTGGGAGAAAGTGGGAATAGTCTCACTAATAATCGCTCTATGCTTTCCATATCTGTTGCTCAAGTCCTGGGATATTAACGCCCTGGGTGCAGGCGACGAGACCGCCACCAGTCTGGGCGTGAATGTGGAAAGAACGAGAGTGTTGTGCATGATGGCAGTCTCTCTTATCACGGCAGGTGTCATCTGTTTTACCGGCACTATAGGCTTTATAGGCTTAGTATCACCTCATATCACGCGCATGGTAATCGGAGGAGACCACAGATTTTTGCTGCCGGCCTCGGCACTTGTGGGAGGATTGCTCTTGCTTGCGGCGGACACTGCAGCGCGAACCATCCTGGCACCGGTTATAATGCCCGTGGGAATAATGACCGCCTTCCTTGGAGTGCCATTCTTTGTCTATTTGTTCATGAGGAGGAAGAAAGAATTCTGGTAGGTTTCAGGAAAGCAAAATCTCTCGCAGCAACGCAGAGAGTGATGATAACTGCTCGTAGCACTTTATCAATATATGCATTTGAAGCTGAATTCACTCTAAATGCTATAAGACCAAATATAGTTCAAATGCAAAATGAGCATAGGGATCATCATATTCCCTATCATGAGATGCCCAGCAGATAGAAGCATTTATTACATATGAATTCATCTATCTGGAAACTACTTCATATAAAATAGCAAAAATCAAAAAAAAAGTATTATAAAAAGAATATAAGTTTAAATTGAATTGGCAGATATACAAACCGCATCTGGAGGCAGAAATGGTAAATATCACCATTAAAAACCTAACATTCAGCTACAACAGCCACATGATTCTCGATGATATCAACCTGGTCATCGAAAGCTCAGAGATCTTAAGCCTGGTTGGACCCAACGGCTCGGGAAAAACCACTCTGATCAAGTGCATAGATCGCATTCTCAAGCCCAAGGGGAGCATCCTTCTCGACGGGCAGGAGATAGAGAGAATGAGTCGCCAGGATGTAGCCAGGAAGATCGGCTATGTTCCCCAATCCAGTTCGACTCCCCTGGCCACCACGGTCTTTGATACTGTTCTTATGGGACGAAGGCCCCATATAGGCTGGAAGGTCGGAGAGATCGATCTGGAGAAGGTAGCCGAGGTTCTGCAAAGGCTGAACCTGGATGATCTGGCCATGAGAGACTATTCTCAGCTTTCCGGCGGGCAGAAGCAGAAGGTGCTAATTGCCCGTGCCCTGGCCCAGGAGCCAGCAGTGCTTCTTCTGGACGAGCCCACATCCAACTTGGATATGCTCCATCAACTAGAGGTGATGGAGACTGTAAGCACTCTGGTCAAGGAGAAGAAGATCTCGGCAGTAATGGCCATTCACGACCTCAATTTGGCCTCTCGCTTCTCGGACAAGCTAGTCATGCTTAAAAAGGGCAAGGTTTATGCGGCCGGTGTACCCAAGGACCTTCTCAGCGAATGCAATATTAGAGAGGTCTTCGGAATAAAGGCTATGATTTTAAATGCCTTAGACAGGCCGCACATAGTCCCCATCAGATCGTCTAGCGGTGGGAAGGCATGCGATTAGCATCTTTGACCTGGGCCAGCGACGTGATTTTATTACTGGAGGCTGCCAGAGAAACAGAGACTGAGATTCGAGCCTGGACGGTCTCGGAGCTGAATGACGGCAATCTGGATGAGTGCATAAAATCTCTGAACGCTGCCAATGTGATCTTGCTTCATCCCTCTACAAACGATCCTCTCTTTGACCGCGTACTTTCCGGGATCGACAAGAATATTCCCATCATCTCCT
>MTKZ01031410.1_pt1 | contig 28153 bp, 25 predicted proteins | sample 1042781 | NCBI WGS metagenome assembly MTKZ01 (sample SAMN06212207, study PRJNA360539) | anaerobic digester metagenome | biome: Wastewater treatment plant; material: sludge; isolation source: anaerobic digester fed with sludge from wastewater treatment plant | place: Denmark: WWTP Viborg ... | reverse complement strand
GCCCTGGCACGCAGATCCGGGTCGGCGGTGCGCACCAGCGCCATGAGCTCACCACGGGTCAATTCTTTCGTCTCACCGTTGACTTCAACTTTAAAGACATAGCGGTTGGTGATTGAATCGTAGAGCATGTCGTGGGCGGAACGACCGGTCACATTTTTGATGTTGATGATCTTTTCTTCCGGTTCAGTGAGAGTGTAGGGCTTAAAATTGCGCATCTGCTCGAGCCAATAGCGGTAATCTCCGCTGGCATCCAGCAAACGGGCAGCGTTTTGGTCGTCCAGAGCCTTCCACCACAAGCTGAAGAACATGGTGCGGTTTTCCATCTCAGCTTCGAATTGCTGGAAGCGGGCGATGTTGATCTGCGCGGTTTGGTCTTGCGTGTTGGCGGCGAAGCTTAAGGAAGCAAAACCATACAGGCGGTAGCCAAGCTTGTTCATCTCTTCCAGTTCACGTGCCAGTTGCAGGAATTTTTCGCTGCTGATATCAGGCGTCAGTGCTTCGCGTTGGCTGACAAACTTCTCCACGCGTGCTTCGAGATCCTGATAGGCCTGGTTGATTGCAGGATCGGTGAAACTCGCAAAGAGTTCGTTCAACTTCCAGCCGGATTGGGTATAGGTGGGGATATTTTCGCTCATTGAAGGTCCTTTTTAGTTGTTATATTCGCTCTATGATACCCCAGGAGAGCCCCCTTGCGCGAAAATTGCGTACACACATGGCCTTACCCTGAGAAATAGGGGGGGGGTGGACAAGCTCTCAACAGCTGTGATTTTCAGGCTTTTTGGATGGTGACGGTCAGTTTTGTGCCTTGACCAACGCCAGCAGATTCGGCTCTGATCGATGCCCCCTGCAACTCCACCAAGGCTTTGCAGATCGCCAGGCCGAGACCCATCTTGCCTTTTGAGCCAGTGCGGGCTTTATCCGCCTGGTAGAAGCGCTCAAAGATCAGGGGCAGGTCGTCCGCGGCGACGCCATCGCCGGTGTCGGTAACGCTGAGTTCAACCTGCTCGCCAACCTTGCTGGCGAGTGTCACAGTGCCGCCAGCTGGAGTATGGCGCAGGGCGTTTTCCATCAGGTTTTTCAACACCTGCAGCATGCGTCCCTCATCCACGTTGATTGCCGCCAGGGTTTGGTCCAGTTCCAGCCGCAGATCAACATGCTGCTGGCTGGCAATAGGCTGGTAAGCCTGGGCGATTTGCTCAAGCAGCTGGTTCGGCGCTACAGGGCTTAGAAGAATTTCCACCCCACCGCCTTCTGCTTGCGTAAGCACCGTCAGATCCCCCACCAGACGGCGCAGGTTTTCCAGTTCGGTTTTGATAATCCCCAGCTGCTGAGGGTTGAGGCTGACGTCGCCGTTCTCGTACATTTCGATGTAACCCGAGATGATCTGCAGGGGTGTGCTGAGGTCGTGGGTGATGTCTGCCGTGAGGCGTTTGCGATCGGCATCCGCACGCGCGAGATCGCTGCTCATGCGGTTAAAGCTCTCACCCAGACGCCCAATCTCGTCTTGCGAAGTCACAGCCACCTGCTGCCCCAAAGCCCCTTGCGCCATTTGCTCGGAAGCTTCCGTCAGCCTGCGAATGGGCTTAAGAATACCCACAGCCAGCAACATTCCCAGGATGACAGCAGTCAGAATGCCGGTGCCTGCCGCGATCGCAATCGCCAGGTTTACCTGCTTCATAAACAATTGTTCGGAGCGGCTTAGCTCCAGGCTCTTTTCATCAACCAGGATCCAGGCGACCACCACCCCATCCACTTCCACTTCACGCGCTCCATCCAACCAATGTTCCGGCACGATAACGCCCACCGGCAGATTTTGGGCAGGAAGAAGGGTTTTGCCTTCGCTATCAACCAGCCCTCGAATTCCGCGAATATCTTCAGGATTGGAATCTCTTGGAGGTTGAAAAAACGGTGACTCAGCGCCACCTCGCAGAACTGTTGAAAGGTAGTAATAGACAAAACCATCCAACGACTGATTGGCGGTGTAATAGTCTTCGACCAGCACTGACATTTCTTCGACCTGCTGGTCGATGACCAGGTTGCGCAGGGACTGACCAGATCTGAACCGAACAAACAGCAGCGCCACTAAAACGGTCAGTAAGGCGACCGCCGCGTAGGTCAAAATCAGGCGGGTTTTAAGCGATTTTTTCATGACTCGCCTTCCAGGAACCTGTATCCCACCCCGAACACGGTTTCGATATAGGTTGGCTCTGCCAGGTCGTCCCCAAGCTTCTGGCGCAGATTGCGAATGTGGATCTTGATGGTTGCTTCAGAGCCGGCATAACCGTTATCCATCAGATGCAGGCTCATCTCCTGCCGCCGAACCACTTTGCCAGCGGATTGCATCATCTGGGTTAGAAGGGCGAATTCAAGCGGCGTCAGGTCGACCAACTCACTGTCTTTTCGAACTTCATGCCTGGCACTATCGAGGCTCAGATTTTGCACCTTGATAACTGCCGTGGTTTCTTCGCTAACCGCCACACGGCGCATGACAGCCCTAATTCGCATCAGAAGCTCGCGCAGGCGGAAGGGTTTGGTGATGTAGTCGTCCGCCCCCAGTTCAAACCCGCGCACAACATCCGCTTCCTGCTGTTTGGCGGTGATCATGATCACAGGCAGGCTGCTTTCGGCGCGAAGCTTGGAGATAAACTGGTAACCGTCCATATTGGGCATCATGATGTCAAGCAAGATCAGGTCGATGCCGCCGGCGTGGAAGATTTCCATTGCCTCAACCCCGTCATATGCCAGGCAGATCTCAAAACCCTGGTTTTGAAGATATTCCTGCAGCATCAGCTGCACATTGCGCGTGTCGTCGACGACCAAAATCTTCCTGCTCATGGTGTGATTATAGCTTTCTTTGGCTTCTTTCCAGCATCAATCGTCGTCGTCATCCACCTTGACAATCTCGGGGATGGTTTTAGTCCAACTTAGCGCCGATTGTTCGGGATAGAACACTTGCAGCGTGGCGGTGTCGTGCAGGAAATCGATGCTGCCAACAGTCACCGAACTGATCTTTTGACCAATTCGCTGCTCGAGGTCAGCGATCAATTCTTCCCGTCGTGAGGGTACGATCAGCGCAATATTTTCGTAAGTAATTTTTTGGGAAGTCTGGTAGCGAAAACCCCAACCCTTCTCGAGCAGCCATAAAGTCAGGATAACCAGCCCGTTTGCCACCAGAAGGAGAGCCCAATTGGTCTGAAGCATGCCCGAGGAGTTCATCACCGGCAGCGCCATGATGACGAACAGGTAGGTCATTTCCCGGATCGGGACCGGGTCGGTGCGGTATCGTAAAAAATGAAAGATGGCGAACAAGCCAAAACCAACACCAACGCCAATTTCACTCTTTACAAGCAGGCTCAAAACAAAATAGATTACGGTATTAAACGCCAGGAACGTGAAAACAAAGTGTTTATCCTGTGTTTTTGGGTAGTAGATGAAGCGAACAATAATTATGGCAACTACCAAATTCAGTAAAAAGCCAAGCAAAAATTCAGTCGTTAATGTCATGCATACCTCATTCCCTGCAATTTCTGCAGTTGTAAAAGATTGGGTTTAATGCGATTGCGTTTAAGCTCAGGGTTGAGCAAAGCCAGACCCAGGCAATACTTGCTGAAACTGGACGGTCGTTGATGCGCGGCATGCAGCCAGTTGATAAAAACAGAGTCCTCGTGACTGGATTTACGCTTGACCTCGGCAATCACCACCGGGCCAAAGTCCACCCTGCGCACGCGATCGCTAAATCGCAAATTAAAATCCAGAGTAATTCTCTCAGCCTGGTCAGGATTGATCAGGAGCATACGGTAAAAACTGTTGTTAAGCACGGGTTCCAATGGCCAGGCTGCTCCTGGAAGCCGCTCCACGGCCCAACTGACCGCTTCCGCGTCCAGCATAGGCCAGAAGTTGTCGAGCTGAATGCGCTCTTTTACCGTCCGTCCTTTGTTGGTGCGCTGTTTGACCTCAAGGAAACTCAGGTCGTTGACCAGGTAGGTGCGCACGCGCAACTTGAAGCGGTCTGTGCGGCAGCGCAGATGCTCATGGTAGAAGTAGTAATCGGGGGTATCAAAGTAGAGCGTGTTGTATGGCTGCAGGCGCTGACCATCGATTTCAAGCGCCTGGTAAAAAGCCTGCATCTCGGTCAGGACCTGCAGCCCAAGGTTCAGCGATAAAACATATTTGGTATCCGTTCGGTCCATCAGTGCTGTTTCTCCCAAATTTTCCAACCAGCAAGGCTCATAGCTTTGCGCCAGATTTTGAAGCCTGGGTAATGTCGGCCTGGCGGGCGTTTGGTTTTGCCCTGCCATACTTGCAGGAATGGATTGGTTCGTTTTCAGCATTGTGAGTTCCATGTTTTTCTCCTTGATCACAATAGCTATCTTAGCAAAGCCGCCGGAGTTTCAGGTTTAATTCTTGTATATGTCAACCTTTTTAAGCCGGACGCTCACGCGGATTGCGTGAGCGTCGGCAAGAGAGGAGTAACACAAAGAAAAGCTACGGCCTTCGACCGCCGCCACCCGGCGGGAAGCCACCACCGCCCGGGAAGCCTCCTCCTCCCGGACCAGCGTTGGTTCCGTAGGTGGTAACTGTCGATTCGACCGTCAATTGGGTGAGTTGCGTTCCGGGCTGATACTCTCCATTCAGGTAAAGGTTGTTTGAGATCTCGCCGCTGGATGAGCCGCCCGTATGGATGGTGTAGGTTTCTCCCATTTCGAGGTCAGGGGAGGAGATCAGCACGCTTTGGTACTGTTTGGAAGGCGCATAAGTCAACAGGTTTTTCCCGGAACTGGTTTGCAGGTTGATCAGGGTGGCAGCAGACAGAGCCTGGTTGAGACCAAGGAAGATCGAAGGTTGGGTTGAAGAATCGCTTGGAGCCTGCGCCATGCCGAGGCTGCCAACCGCCACCAGCGTTCCGCCGCTAATGTTAAAGGTGCCCATGTAATCAAGCGGACCATTGCCGTCCATGGTGGGTCCGTCCACCAGGACTACGCCACCGGTCATTTCGATGGAGCCGTTGGAATCAATCCCATCACCACCGGCGTTCACGTACACATTACCGCCGTTCAAATACACCCAATAATCGCTTGCCGTGCCGCCCTGATCCCAGGGCGCCTGCCCGCCGGGATTACCCCAGCCGCCATTCATGCCCGAGCCATCCGCTCCACCGGCAGCATTTATGCCGTCATCCGAGGCAAACAGCGAAATTTCACCGCCGTTTATTGTAACGACCTGGGCTTCAAGCCCTTCGTAGCATTCGGTAATATCAATCGTTCCTGAATTGATTGTCAGAGTCAGGTCAGCATGCAGACCGTCATCCCCGCTGGCGATTGTGAAATTGCCGTCATTCACGGTGATATCGCCATTGGAGTGCAGTGCGTCATCCGCGGCATCGATCACAAACGAGCCGCCATTAATGAATACGGAAGCCAGGCCTTTGATTGCCTTGGCGGATATGCCGCTGGAATTGAAGGACGAATTACCCGTATTAAGGGTAAAGTCTCCGGACAAAATCGTCACCACACCCTCAGCGCTGAGGGCGTCACCCACCGAGTTGATCGTCAGGGTGCTGTTGGAGATTTGAATCTGACCAGGTTTTTCCGCGTTATCACTATCCGATTTCAAACCGTCCCCGCCAGAGACCACCTTCAGGTGTGTATCTTCGATCACCAGGTAATCCTTGCCGCGGATGCCATCGTCCACTGCCTGGATACTGATGTTCGCTCCTTTGATGAGAAGCCCATCATCCGTGCTGATCGCGTCGTTGTATTGCCCGACGATGGTCAGCATCCCTGCACCATAGATTGTCAGGTCGTCATTGCTGAACAGGGTTGCCTTGGGCTCGTCCTCATCGGCGCTGGCAAAGACATAATTGGACGTATCAGTCAGGATATTTTCAGTGCCGTCAGCCAGGATGACAATGGTTTTCTCAGCGGTCTTGATGTAGATCGGCGCACTGGTGTTGCTGTGTATTTCAACCCCGTTAAGGATCAATTGCACCACGGTGTCGTCCGCCGATTCGACAAAAACCTGCCCATCGCTGAGTTTGCCCGTCAGGCGGTACGTTCCGCCAGCGGTAATGGTGACCTGGTTGCCCGAGATTTTCACCGACTGGCTGGAAGCAGAGCTGGCGCCATCCGCCAGGGCTACCTCCACCACTTTGGAGTCATCCCAGGTATAGTCGCCCTCGGCTTCATGTGTCTCAAGCAGGTCAATTTCGGATGAAACTGACTCCCCGGTTGGTGAAGTGTTTGTGGAAGTTTGGCTGGTTTCGGTGGTGGGAGAGTTGGCGTCTGAACTTACTGAGTCAGTCGCCGCGGTTGTAGCTGGGATATCCGTCCTGGAGATAGTGGTGGGGGTTGGTGTACAAGCACTGAGCGCAAACAGCGCGATAAGTGCCAGAGAAAGTATCTTTGTTCTTTTTGGTTTCATGATTGCTCCTTATGTTTGACCACATTTTAGGTTTGAGGAGCAGGAAAGGGGTTTATTTATGGTATATCCCGACTATAACGCGGGAGAACGTGAGGGTTGAGAAGGTAGTGGCTACAGTTCCACGATCTGGGCAAGATAGCGCTCTCGCAGCGTATCGATTGGTTGGCGCGAGTTAGTTTCGGGGTCCCAGAAATGCCAGATCCTCCAGCCATTGGCTGGACCCTTGCGCATGGCACGCGCCACGGCGTGGATCGAGCCGCGATGTCCGTTGAGCACCACAGACCCATCCGCCTGAACGGTTGCTTTTTGCTGTCCATCCGCGCCAAAGAACAACGCGTCGCCCGGCTTGATGAAGCCCTGTTCAACCAGCGTTCCAAAAGGCACACGCTGGCGTCTGCGGGGGTCGGGCGTGAGGAAGATGGGCGTGTTAAACTCGAGCTGCATGGCGGAGTCGAGGCGTTTGCGTGCCACGCGGATGTAGTTTGGCTCCAATTCGATGCCGACAAAGTGACGCTGCAGTTTCCTGGCCATCGCGCCGGTGGTCCCGGTGCCAAAGAAGGGATCGAGCACCACATCGCCTGGTTCGGTTGTGGCAAGCAGCACGCGATAAAGCAGCGCCTCGGGTTTTTGGGTGGGATGCGCTTTCTTGCCGTCTTCTTTCAGGCGCTCCTTACCGGTACAAATCGGCAGGAACCAATCCGAGCGCATCTGCAGGTCATCATTTAACGCCTTCATGGCGCGGTAGTTAAAGGTATATTTGGCGCCGGGTTCTTTTTGCGCCCAGAGGAGCGTCTCGTGGGCATTCGTAAAGCGCACGCCGCGGAAGTTTGGCATGGGATTGCTCTTGACCCACACAATGTCGTTCAGGATCCAGTAACCGAGATCCTGCAGGATGCTTCCCACGCGGTAGATATTGTGATACGAACCAATCACCCAGAGCGTTCCGGTGGGTTTAAGCACCCGTCGGCATTCGCTGAGCCACTTGCGGGTGAAGGCATCGTAGGCTTCAAGGCTCTCGAATTTATCCCAATCCTCGGTGACCCCGTCCACCTTGCTGACATTCGGACGCCAAAGGTCACCCTGCAGTTGCAGGTTGTAGGGCGGGTCGGCAAAGATCAGATCAACCGAGTCTGCCGGCAGAGTAGGCAGTACCTCGATGCAGTTGCCTTCGATGATGGTGTCGATCCAGGGATAAATCAGGTTTTCGGACATGGTGTCTCTATTGTACTCGCAAGGGAGTCTGAGTATGAACATTTTGCGGCTTGAAAGTTGAACAAGGATTTGTTTAGCCATTCTAAAAGGTTTTGTTTATAATCCCCACCAGGAGTACAAACCATGACCTCTCTCACACCTGCTTACCCCAAAGACTTCAGCTATTACCATCCGATCCATGTACGCTATGCCGATCTGGACACGCTGCTGCATGTCAACAACGTCGCCATCATGGAATACGTCGAAACCGCCCGCACCGGCTACTATCGCGCCACTGGCATCTGGGATGGAACAATGTCCGGGGGGTTTGGCATGGTGGTGGCTTCGATTCACATCGACTACCTGGTTTCGATCCAGTTTGATGACCAGGTTCGGGTTGGCGTGCGTACAGCCAATATTGGGGGCAAGAGTTTGCGTTTTCAGTTCCAGGTGGAGAGCCCCGATGGGGAGACGATATTCGCCCGTGGGGAAGCCGTGATGGTTGCGTACAACCACGCCGAGAACAAATCGCGCCGCGTCCCGCAGGATTGGCGCCAAAAGTTAGCCGCGTATGAACAGAATGAAGAATTTATGGCATAAAATCTGCTATAAATTTTTAAATATACATTCTGTAGTGGTATCCTTTTCAGGTAGAGTTTCATTTTCAGCCAGTCATTCAGCGAATACGCAAAAACTGGTACTTTTTGATAACAACCAGGAGCCATTATTATGAACCAGGAAAACCATACCTCTTTGCCCACCATCGACACCGCTTTCATGATCGATTTTTTGACCAGTTTGCTCAACACGCCCAGCCCGACCGGCTTTTCGAACCAGGCGATCTCGTTGCTGGAGCAAGAGTTGGCTGCCTTCCCGGAAGTCCGCACTGAGCGGACGCGCAAAGGTTCGCTGCTGGCTTACCTGCCAGGGCAGGACGGACCCGATGCCCCAACCACGCGCGGGCTAACCGCCCATGTGGACACCCTAGGCGGGATGGTGCGCGAGATCAAAGCCAGCGGCAGGCTGGAGCTGACCAGCATTGGCGGCTTCGCCTGGGGCAGCGTGGAGGGAGAGAACGGCCTGGTTCACACCCGTGAAAATGGCACGGTTCGCGGAAGCCTCCTGCCCCATAAAGCCTCGGTTCACGTCTACGATAACGTGCGCGACGACAAACGCGATGCCACCAGCATGGAAGTGCGCCTCGACGCGCAGGTCACGAACGCCGATGAGGTGCGCGCGCTTGGCATCGAAGTGGGCGATTTTGTCTCGTTTGACCCCCGGGTTGAGGTTATCAACGGGTTCGTCAAATCGCGGTATCTGGATGACAAAGCTGCTGTCGCCAACCTGATAACTGCCATCAAAGCCCTGCATGACCACAACCTGAAGCCTCGCGAGAGCACCTGTTTCCTTTTCAGCAATTTTGAAGAGGTCGGCATTGGCGGAAGCAGCGACTTCCCCCCAAGCCTGGAAGAACTGGTGGCAGTTGATATGGCTGCCATTGGCGACGGGCAGGCTTCGGATGAATACCACGCCAGTATCTGCGTCAAAGACGGCGGCGGACCGTATCACCACGAGCTTTCCAACAAGCTGCGCGATTTGGCAGCTACTTATAACATCCCGGTGAAAGTCGATATCTATCTGCACTACAGCTCGGATGGCAAGGCTTATTGGCGCGCCGGGGGGCATGCCGCGGTGGCGCTGATCGGTCCGGGCGTGGACAGCTCCCACCACTACGAGCGCACCCACACAGACGCGCTGGTGGATACCACTAAATGGATTTTGGCTTATTTGCTGTCGTAGTTCCGATATGGTAAGCTATTCGTAAACAATTCGTCGCACAAAAAGAACTTCCCGTTTATTTGGGAAGTTCTTTTTTAACCCAACCTTTCCATTATCACTAAGCGACTCAAGTCATTCTGAGCCTCTTTTGCGAAGAATCTGATTTTTAACAGACAGATCCTTCGCTTCGCTCAGGATGACAGTAGGAAATTCGCTCCTCGCGACGACATAAGGGCTGGTATGTAAGGTGAGTTTAGAGTTTAACTTCCGTCCGACCGGTGAGCTTATTCTGCACCCAACAGAGCACCTGGTCCACATGCTGCGAAGTGGAAACCAGGTCCAGGTTATCGGTGTTGATGATCAGCACCGGACACTGGTCGAAGGCATTCATCCAATCTTCATAGAGCTCATTCAGGCGGGTCAGATACTCGCGGGAAATTCCGGCTTCATAATCGCGCCCCCGTTTGGCGATACGCTGCTGCAATGTGTCCACAGAAGCGCGCAAATAAACCATCAGGTTTGGCGGAGGCAGAAGCGCGGCAAGGATGTGATAGAGGTCCTGGTAGACGGAATAGTCACGCAAGCTCAGGTCTCCCTGCAGGTAGAGATTGCGGGCGAAAATCTCCGCATCCTCATAGACGCTACGGTCCTGCACCACGGAGCCTTCCGCCAGCAGCAATTCTTTATGAATTTTGAGTCTGCGGGTCAAGAAGTAGACCTGGGAATGATAGGACCAGCGTTTCATGTCCTCATAAAAGTCTGCCAGGTAAGGATTCTCTTCATGGGGTTCAAAAAATGGGGTAAAGCCCAGCCTTTGACTGAGAATTTCCACCAGCGTGGTTTTGCCAGAACCGATGTTTCCTGCAACAACGATAAATTTTTCCATGGAGTATCCTCTACGCTTCTCTTTGTTGTTTTTTGGTGTGTTATTCATGCATCGAAAACAACATCAGAACTAATTATAAACAAGTGTGTTTTTAATGGTGAATGTAGATTCATTGTATAAGCATTTGGTTGTAATTGCATTAGTATTCCGCTATCATGAATTTAACAATTATTTTAGACATTAGTAAATAAAAGGAGATAAAAATGTTTGAAGGTTTAAATTGGTTATGGACAATTATCGTCGGCGCCGTCGCTGGCTGGCTTGCAGACCAGGTCGTTCCTGGTGTGAAAGTTGGCATCATTGGCGCCATCATCGCTGGTATCCTCGGCGGTTTTCTTGGCGGTTGGCTGTTCGGCTTGATCGGACTGACGACTACCGGCATCATCGGGACTCTGATCGCTGCAGTAGTTGGCGCAATCATTGTTCTGCTGGTCTATCGCGCTATTGCGAAAAAGTAACAATTCTATTTTTACGACCAAAAGCCGGCAATTGCCGGCTTTTGTGTTTTTAGGCCAATTATGTTCTCCCTGCCACGCTTTGCAGGCAATCTCCTAAGGTTCATCTCTTTGAATAAGAGGAAAAAATATGAAATTATCGAATTGTGGTTCCTGAACGGTGAAGAATATGGCTGTCGGCGGTCCCCACAAACCACTATTGTCCTCCGACTCAACAAAGAGTGTGTGTTGCCCAGGTTCCAAACCCGCGGTGGAGGCGGTAAACGTGCCGGAAAAGCTGGGCGTCGAAGCATTAACAGGGACTATTTGCCAGTTGGAGTCAGTGATCCAGGATGGTTTGTCAATTGAATATTTTATCGACATGATGTATTGCGAAGGTATCCCGCCCCGATAACTGCTATAAAGCGTATCATCGGCGGTGTAATTCACCACGAGGTCATGCCCAAGTGCAACCGGGTCGGTTTGAAGTAACAGGTTGGTTACTTCGGGGCCATAAGCGAGAAGGTAAGGCAAGCGCGCGATCTTGATTGCCCGCAGCAAGGCCTGCTGGTTATTGGGGTTGATGTCGTTTTCAAAGACGCTGCAGCTCTGGTGGAAGTAATCGCCAACTTCAAAGCAAAATCCAGGCACGCCCAGTTCGCCATAAGCCCAATCGTCCGTAGAACCGGTCGTAGGATAAAGCTCAGTGGACTTCTGCGGATCATGGCCATTATAGTAGGCGAATTTGTAGCTCATTACCTTCAGGCTGACATCATTTGGCGCCGTATCATATGTGTAGCCCCACGGCCAGAGCACCAACCGGGAATAGCTGTGCAGGTCGACGAACATTCCGGTGGCAGTCACCTCGTTCACAGGGTCAATCGGGTTGGGTCCCTTCTGATCCGGGAATATGCTCGCAACGTAATTCGTAATCGCCACGGTCTCAGGCTCTGAATTTGCTGATGTACCGGAGTAGGTTTCACCACATTGACCTGGAATCAATTCCCATTCATACGGATAGTTGCGGTTGAGATCTGCCCCCCGATAATTTGTGCCACCACAGTAGTTATTGTTGGTGTTTTTCCGCCAGAGAATGCTTGTGTTAGCTTCATCCTTCACTCTGCCATCCGGGTTGGTTAGAAGCACCAGGTGGACGCGGTTGTAGTCCAGCAGCCACTGCACGTCCGCGTTGGTCGCGTAGTTTGCCAGCAGATACTCCGCCAGGCGCAGGTTCAATTCCGGCGGTGCCCACTCGCGGGCGTGGATTCCGCTCATAAAGAACGCGTCCGATTTCGGGGTGGACAGGTTATTTCGGTTGGTCAATAACAAAACTTCCATATCCCAGCCTGCTTCCTTATTTTGCGACCTTTCCCACGAGTCGCCAATATCAAGCAACTCAACCAGGTCCGGATAGGTTGCTGCCAGGGTATCTGCGGAAGCAAAGATCTCGCTTATGGTACGGTAGCAATCGTAACCGGGGATGCCCGTGGTTTGACCCGCAAGGGGTTTCACCTCGGTATTGATCAGGGCGGTATAAGCGCGGTCAACGGTCCAGCTAAAGCCTTCGGCAGCCAGGGCGTCGCGCGTGAGCTGATTGGTGAAGATTTTGACTGTTTGCGTTTCCGGATCCACCTCAACCACGTCGTAGCGGTCTGCCAGGTCAGCCAACCGGTCGCGATCCTGATAATACACGATCAACACCTGCTGTTCAGGCAGGCGATCACTGGCTGAGACACCTTCTGAGTGTATCAAGGTTATTAGGAAAAACACCGCAACAAGTCCCAGTAGACAGGTACGTAATATGCTTTTATTCATTTCGTTTTCCTGCTTATAAAGTTGATGGAATGATTGCGCTTGAAACCAGAATCCCTGATTGGGAGATAAATCTTATTACGTTATAACATAAAGCCGGGTTGTTGCATTAAAACCCGGCATTCTTCACTTGTTATTGCGTTAAATCAACGCGTGTCAATGGACCTGTTTGGGAACATTGCGAAGCGTGTCGAGAAATTCCGCGCCTGCCTGAACCTCATCAGCGATCAGATCCTGCAATGAGGTACTCTTGAGCTGGTTGGTAAGCACCTCTTCTGTGCGTATCCAAAATTTGTGGAGCGGACAAGTGTCCGAGAATGGACAGCAATCTGGGTCTTCAAGGCATCCAACCAACCGGATCGGGCCATCCACAGCGGTCAGGACGTCGTAGACCGAGATCTCAGAGGGTGGTCTGGTCAGAGCAATTCCACCACGCGCGCCCCGCCATGTGGAGATGAGCCTGGCGTTCACCAGCTGGGTGTTAATGCGCGAAAGGAAAATGCGCGACATATTCATTTCTTCAGCGATAACGTTGGATGGAGCCCTCTTGCCAAAGCCCAACCGGGCAAGGTAGAGCATTGCCCTTAGCGCGTAATCTGCTTGATTAGTAATTTGTAGTGACATAAATAATTCTCCTCCTCTCAGAATCACAAACTACTCGTGAATTCTATCACAATTATGACACAAGAGGTATGTTTTTTTATCTTCTAAGGTATTTTTTTTGAAAGCCACAGCCGTTGCCCATCCGTTTCCACGCTCAGCCAACGGTAGCCGTCAGCCCAGAGGGCGTTCGCAGCCTTTTCCCGCTCCCCGCTGCCAGTCAGCACCCATACCTGCGCTTCGGGGTCTGGCATTTCTTTCTGCCAGGGCTGCACCAGCAGTGATGCCGATGGAATAAGTTCCCCGGAATCCTCAAAAATTACCTGACCAGTAAAACCCCCATGCTCAAGGACCAACGCCTGCAGTTTTTCCTCTGCCACCGAAAAACTAAGATTTCCTGGTTGGAAGTCGAGCAATTCATCACCGGTAAGTCGTGTTTGTGTAATATTTTCAGTGGCAAACGAACTCCAGAGCCGTTTTGAGATTTGCCGATCATCCGGGTCGCAACCCCACAGCACCTGCCCCACTCTAACCTGGCGGGTCAAGCCGAACAAACCGGAGAGCTGATCCTGCCGGCAATCAGGGATGATCACAACCTCAATTTTTCGGTCAAAAGGAGGCAGCAAAGATTCGATCTGTTCACCTAATATTGCCGGCTCGGATTCCCCGTTCACCAGGATGTATTGTCCTGCAGAATTGCGCACCAGCAGCATGGGTGTGGCGGATTGCCCAAAGATCGTCACGCTCAGCTGCCCATCCGGCAGCGCCGCCACGCTCGCCCAAAGAGCCAGGCTAAGGCTGCCAAGAGCTATTAAAACAAAGCCGGGCTTTTTCAGAAATCCCAGCCACTGTCGCCAGGGCAGACCAAGCACGAGGATTGCCAAAAGCAGGTAAGCCAGCATTACCCAGGCAAAATCCAGTCTTGGAACCTGCAGCCTGTGCGGAAAGCTGCTGGCGAGCCAGAACACCATCCGGTTGGTATAAGCGGCAAAAGGCCAGGAAAACCAGGCGAGGACTCTACCAAGTGGAAGGCTGATCAAACCGACCGTCATCGCCACCAAGCCAAGGACCATGACCAGCGGCTGAACAGGTAAGATCAGTGGATTGGCAATCAGGAAGACCCACGAGATGCTTTTAAAATGATATATCAGTAAGGGCAGCACTGATAGCTGCGCCACCAGCGTCACCAGCAAATAATCACCAACCCAGGTGCTGAAGCGCGCGCTGAATTCCTCACCAAAACGTGCGTTCATCCAGAGCGTCAGCCTGGCGCGCAAAGGCGGCATCAGCAGCGCCAAACCAAGCGTTGCCATCGCGGAAAGTTGGAAACCTACATCCCACGGCAGGTGCGGGTTGATCAGCATCATTAATAAAACGCTTATCCCCAGGTTATTGAGGCTGTTACCGCGCCGCGCGATGGACGACGCAACGACAGTAAAGGCGCCCATGAAAGCCGCGCGCAAAACAGACGCTTCCGCCCCAACCAAAATGGTATAAAGCAGCAGCACTATGATGGTGAGCAGGCTGCCCTTTTGCGCCCCAAGCCGGCGTGTGAAGACGTGCGCCACGATCCCCGCCAGCACAGCCATGTTGAAGCCCGAAATTGCAATGATGTGGCTGGTACCTGTGATGGAATATGCCTCACGAGCCTGCGGGGAGATCTGGCTCTCATCTCCCAGCAAAATTCCGCGCAGCAAAGCGTTTTCGGGAGCAGGAAATATTGTGTCAATCACGCGGGCGCCTTTTTCGCGCAAACCATACAGTAACCTGAGCAAAAGGTTGCCGCCCTCGCTTTCCAGGAGCTTAACCCGCCCAAATTGACTGAAGGTGTAAATGCCGCGGTGCTCGAGATAATCCCGCCAGGATCCCCCTGAACCAGCAGGCGGAGTAATCAGCTCACCAATCACTTCCAGCCGGTCGCCATATTTGAAGTCGTAGCCCAATGGGAGTGAAAGCATTACCTTCCCCTTGACTGCCTGAGTGCTGATACCTTTCTCCTCCAGTCGATCTGCTGAGATGACATATTTCACGGAAGAGCCAGAAGATTCGGGGGGCTCCGTTATAATTCCACTGAAACTGACGGTGCCTTCGCCAATATAACTGCGAATATCCGAAGGCGTATTTCCGGGAAGGGTAAACTGGTAAAGCATGCCGGTCAGGCAGCAAATCAACATCAGCATTGTTGCCGGCACCTTGCGCAAGGGTTTCTGGCGCGGAAGGGCTATCAGCAGTACCAGGCAAACCACAGCGCCTGCCATCCAATACCACCAGTCAAACCCCAGCCAGTCAGAGACAAGCGAGCCAGCGATAGCCGCCAGACCCAGCCAAAAGAAGGGCATGAAAGCGGGAATGTGAACTTTGGTGTCCTGCAGAGTGGGCTGATTGGTTGCTGTGCCTGGTGGGGCCGCATTTTGCGGTGACTGCTGCTGAGGCGCACTGCTGAGCGTCATCGTCAGACGATTTCCTGTAATAGATTTAGGAGTGACTCAAGCGCTTTCTGCGCCAATTGTTCTTTCACCTGCAGGCGGTTGCCTTCGAGCAGGAAGTGATATTGGCGGTCAAGCTCGCCAAAGGAGATGCCGCACCAGCTTGTGCCAACCGGTTTGCTGGGCGTGGCGCCGCCCGGACCAGCAATGCAGCTGACCGCAAGACCGATATCGGTGTTGAAAGCCTTGCGCGCGCCCAGCGCCATCTCGCGCACCACTTCGGCGCTCACCGCGCCGTGTTGCTTCAGGGTATCCCAGTTGACTCCCAGCAGGTTGACCTTGGCTGAGTAGGCATAGGAGACGATCCCGCCCATGAAGTATTCCGAAGAACCGGGCACGTTCGTCAGGCGGTGCCCAATCAGCCCGCCGGTGCAGCTTTCGGCGAGCGAGAGCGTCAGCTTCTTTTGAAAAAGCAGTTTCCCAATCCTGGTTTCAAGGTCATCAGTTTGCATGGTTTCTTCTATCACAACAGATTGCGGTTGTTCGCTGTCGAGCGTGTTCCAAACCCGGACCAGGTCATGCGCGCGAATATTGGCGGCAGCTGCCGGGCTGATCAGATCTTCTGCTGCCAGGGATATGGGGCTCTCGCCTGCTTCGAGGCGGGCACGGATCTCCCGCGAGGATATTTCAGGAATGGAAAGTTCTTCGAGATAGACCAGGTCAGCGCCCTGTTCCTCCAGGAATTGGAGATAGCCGAAATTCGGCTCAAAGCCTTGCCGCGGGCTAATTACCAGCATGGCGGTCTCAAGCAGCCGCTGCCACTGGTACCACAGCCCAAAACTGGGCTCATCGCCGCTGAAGCTATCCACCCCAATCAAGAAGGCGATCTTCAGCCCGGGATCAACCCGCTGGCGCAGAGCGGCAAGCGTTTCGGAGGTGAAATTTGGGCGGTTGGAACCGCGCGCGAGGCTTTCTTCCAGGCGGCTGACGCTGATTTTCAGTTCTGGCTGCCCCAAATTTTGCTTGATCTCCTCTGCCGCCAGTTGGCTGAGGTCAAAGCGGTGTTCAAAAGTGAGCGGCAAAGATCGCTTGACTGTATCCTGCAGGTTGTGATGGCGGAAGACTGGCATCAGCATCACTTCCGCCACCTGCTCACCCCGGGTCTGCAGGGCGCGCACTGCGCCTTCTACCAGGTGAGTATGCCCCTGATGGATTGGGTCTGCTGAAGTTCCGAAGACCAGCAGGATGGGTCGTTTGTCTAATTTCATGCGTAATTTCCTGGGATTTTGATTTTTTCGACCGCTTCCAGCCAGAGGATGCCGCTGGCATCGCTGGGCATGCGCCAGCCTGCCCTTGGGGAGAGGCTGATCTCGAGCAGTTGGGGACCGTCCGGGCTGGCGGAGCGTTTGAATTGCTGGCTGAAGAAGCGGCGATAGAAAGTTTTGAGCGTGAACAGGATTTGCGAAGGTGTGTAATCACCTTCAAAGCACTCCACCGCAATCTTGAAGACCTCATCAGGCGTCATTTGCCTGCCGATGGCGTAGTAGAGGAAGAAGTCGTGCAGTTCGTAAGGTCCGAGAACTTCTTCTGTTTTCTGGGAGGTTTCGCCGGTTTCGTCCAGCGGCAGCAATTCCGGTGAGATGGGAGCGTTCGCGATCTTTTGGGCGATGGCTTCGCCTGCCTGCCCAAAAAGGAACTTGCCCGCCCAAACCAGCTCGCGCAAAAGCAGGGTCTTTGGCAGCCCGCAGTTGACGTTATACATGCTCATGTGATCGCCGTTGAAGGTGCTCCAACCGAGGGCAATCTCGGAGAGGTCGCCTGTGCCCACCACCAGCGCGTTTTGCTGGTTGGCAAGGTCCATCAGGATCTGGGTGCGCTCACGCGCCTGGGCGTTCTCGAAGGTTACGTCGTGAAGACCTTCAGGGTGACCGATATCTTGCAGGTGCGCCAAAACAGCCGGACCGATCGGGATTGTGCGCTGCGTCACGCCCGCCAGGTCCGCAAGCGTCGTGGAACGCTCGCGGGAGGATTGGCTGCTGCCTGGACCGGGCATGTGGATGGCGAGGATGTCCTTGCGGTCAAGGCCCAGGCGGTCAAACGCCCGGCAGCAGACCAGCAGCGCCTGGCTCGAATCAGCTCCGCCGCTGACACCCAGGATCACCTTTTGCTGGCGCGTATGCAGCAGACGCCTGATCAAACCAGAAGATTGGATCTCCAGCAGCCGCGCGAATTGCTTTTCAGGTTCTTTGGAATTGAGAAAAGGAAAGCGACATGGCTGGATGCTCCCACTGACTTTCGGTTTCAGTGGTAATGAGTGGAAAAAATGTTGATCGCAAACCACCTGGATGACCTGATTTTCAAAGGTCAGTTCCGGGGCGGAAGCCAGGCAGTGACCATTCTGCCAGATTTCGGCTTTTCCGGAAAGGACCTGGTCGGTGGTGGACTCACTGGCGCCGGCGGAACAGATCACTGTTATGCCCTGCCTGTTTGCGGGGTCGAATGGTGTCTGCAGAAGATCCTCAGCCGGGGCAAGAGCGGGTAAATTGATCAGGTTGATCAGTAAACCAGTTTCTGTTGAGCTTGGAGGTTGATGACCCAGCAAAATTTCCGCGTTTCCAAGCCGGACAGGATGGTTCGTGGTCAGGGAGATTAGCCTGTCTCCCAATTTCAGCTGAGCATGTTCTGTCAGGTGGATCGAGGGGCTCAGAGCAGGGCTTTCCGGCCAGGGGGCAAGCATCAGCGCCTGCACCTGCCCATTGCTGAGCAGTGCCAGCCCTTCAAAGACTTTCTCCCCAACCCCCAGAGGCAGCCCCAGCAGCACCTTGGAGGACGCGCCGGCGGTCAGGGCAGTTAAATCAGTCAAGGCCTGCAGCGCCGCGGCTTGCAGCAGCTTCTGGCGGAAAAGATCGCCGCAGCTCGCGCCGGTCAGGCACAGGCGGGGGAAAATGATCCAGTCGGGGTTGTCTGCTTTGAGCGTCTCGATCGCGTTTTGGATTTGCGTGCTGTTAAACGCCACATCCGCCACGCGCACGTGCGGAACCACCAATGCCAGGCGTAGATTTGAACCCGTTGAAGCTGCTTCTTTTTCCATTTTGAAACTCTGACCTAATCATAACAAGTTTTTCACAGCTAGCTGATAAAATTATCTTATTCTGACAATCTGCTGGAGATGCACCTATGAAAATTTGCCTGCGTTCCATCCAGTTGCTGCTGATCCTGGTCTTGATCGGTTTTATTGGTATTAACCCTGCTTCCTCGACAAAAGAATTAGGTTTTCCTGATCCCTACTATTGCTACCGTCCTTATGAAACGATTAACAGCCGCTTGGCTGAACTGACCGATCTCTACCCTGATCTGGCACGCGTGAAAACGATCGGACAAAGCTTTGAAGGGCTTCCCATCCAGGTACTTCAGCTCGGCAGAGAAGTTGAAACCAACACCAAACCTCGACTGGTGCTTGTCAGTGGACTGCAGGCGAACGCGCTGGCTCCAGTGGAACTCAACCTCCTTTTTGCTGAACACCTTCTGGAATCGTATGGGGAAGATGCCAACGTCAGCTGGCTGCTGGAAGAGACTGAGATCCAATTGATTATAGTTGCCAATCCGGATGGACGGCTGATTGCTGAGCAGGAAGCGCTTGAGGGCGAAACGCCAACCTGGACCAAAAATAAGAACGCTTATGACTGCACCACTGAGACTGGAGGCGTGGCACTCGGGTTGAACTTCAGACACGGCTGGGCAGCTGAAATTACGGATCCCTGTGCACCCAATTATCCTGGTCCATCTAAAGCCTCCGAGCCTGAAACTCAGGCGATAGAGACTTACCTGGGACAAATCCTGGAGTTAAATGCCGGGATGTCTTTGGTCATCGATCTGCAAAATGAAGGCGACCGGATAATCACACCTTTCCTTTATAATCCAACCGCGGAAAATCCATTTGAGAATGAGCTATTAATGCTTGCAAAAAAGCTTGCTTACGATAACCAAGCAATGCCCAGCCAAGGCATGCCCGATCGCATCCTGACAGGCACTTTAACTGACTTCGCCTTTGGTGAACTCCAGACGCCTTCATTGCGCTTCAATTTGGGTCCGGCCCAAGCTGGCGGTGACGTCACATTTTGTGGATACTTCGAAGAAACGCTGGCTCCTGAGGGATTGGATGCCCTCACACGGGCTGCGATTCTGGCAGCAGGACCATTATCCCAGGCGCAAGGACCGGAAATTTCTTTCAGCACTATAGGAAACAACCTCTTTTCGACCCATATCGTGGGGCAGGCTGATGATATGAATTCCTACAAGCCTCCACTCGAACAGGATGAATACAGCGCAGTGCATCGTGTCGCTTTTACATTGGACAGCCCTCCCTGGCAGCAAGATGCCACTCTCACCCTGGTTGATTGGTCTCAACCAGTATCTGGTACACCTTATTTGATGGACTTCGAGCAGACCTTCCATTTTGCAGAACTGACCCCAGGCAAGCACACCGTTTACTTCCAGGCATGGGATACAGATCCTTTTGGAGAAGCTGGTCAGGCTGGGATGATCAATGCTGTAGTAATCAACGTGCCACTATATACCTATATTCCGCTCATAAATCGTTAAGTCTTTAAAGAGATTTAATCCTTTTATTATCAATAATTATTTAAGTAGTAATAAGTAATAGGGGCTGTTGAAAGTGGGGATAAGGGCAAAAGTGGGCTCCAAATTGCCGTTGTGAACGAAGCAAAGCTTGAAAAATTCTTTCCACAGGTGATTGTGGATAAGTCTCAATGTTTTCTCTTTACTCAACAGGGCGAAAAGGGCGGAAAGACACTTCTGATTCTCATCCACAGTCAATTCACATTCATCCCCTGAGTTTCAAGGTTTTAGTCCGGTTTATTCACAGTCTCCCGGCTGGATATCCACAGCCAGAAGGCTGGTTATCCACAGGTTGTTCACAACCCATAATTCTGGTGGTAGTCTCTGAGGATGTTATCGCCGGCGTCGATGAAGTGATCCAGGGACTGGAGCAGGTCTTCCTTGCGCTCGGGGGCGAAACCCAGCGCTGAAAGGAATTGCAGCCAGGTTTCCTGCTGGGCGGGCTCATCCGCCAGCACCCCGTCCGCCTGGCGCCAGGTTTCGAGCATCGGCCAGAGCACGGCATGCAGCGCGTCGCCTTCCGCCAGGGCGTCACAGCAGTTGATGAAGTAGCCCTTGCGGTGGCGCGAGAGGTTTGGCGGGCAGGTGGGCCTGGCACTGGCGCTTTGCAGGGCAAACTCCCAGGCTGGGCGCCAATCGCGGTAGAGATCCAGGCTGATCTTGTCATTGCCAATCAGCCTGGCGAGCTCACCCGAAAGATGGGCTTGCCCAAGCGCCTGAGCCCTCTCGGGGAAGGTGGTCATGAAGCGCCGGATCGTCAGGGCTGGTCCGTTTAGGGCAGCAATCGTGTTGGCAGCCGCGCCGGTGGTTTTAAAATAGAGGTCCATCCACTCCTGGAAGCCAACCTCCTGCTCGTCGTTGAGGTCAAACCACTGCTGGCGGGCTTTTTCATTGAATTTTTGGGCACGGGCATGGATGTTTTCGGGGGTGTCGAACTGGGCGCTCACGCCAGCCTGGATAAATTCAAGCCAGTGATCCGTGTCGTGGAGGATATTGCCATGATTGCAGAGCGAAAAGCCGATCCAGGGGTTTTGCCGCAAGCGGCGGTGGTAGATGTAGTAGGACTGGTGGTGGTGCTCGATATCAAACGAGACCTCGTAGGTCACCCGCAGCACCTCGCGCGATTGGGCAGGATCTTCTTTGTGGACAAAGACCATATCTATATCGGTCGTGCCGCCCAAGAGGGGTTCTTCGCTGGTGACGGATCCGGTCAGGTAAACCGCAACGATATCGTTCGGCTGACGCAGCCTTTTTGCGACGTGATCGCGTGCGGTTTTGATGAGCATTTCCGAATTGATGCGCATGAGAACTCCTTAATCGGTTAGAGGCAGGCTTTCCTGGTAGGGCACGAGCTGCAGAGCCTGGCGGATGCGGTTGATCATGTACTGCAGCGCTTGGGGGTCAGCGATGAAATCAAGGTCGTCGGTGTCGATGACGAGTAATCGCTGCTGCCATTTTGGCAAGCTGATGAAATCCTCATAGGCAACGGCGAGTTCTTCAATGTAAGCCCGTTCCATACTGCGCTCATAAGGGCGGTCGCGGTGGGCGATACGGTTCATCAGGGTGTCGGTGTTGGCGCGCAGGAAGACCAGCAGATCAGGCTGCGGGATCTTATCCGCCAGGGCAAAGTGCACTTTATGATAGATATCAAGCTCATCACCACCCAGGTTAATGCCGGCAAAAAGGGCATCCTTATCGAAAGTGTAATCCGAAACAAGATTTCGACCTGCTGCCAGGGTGGATGGAATCACCTGGTGTTGATGGGTGTAACGGCTCATCAGGAAAAAAATCTGGGTTTGGAAGGCATAGCGCTGCCGGTCGGCATAAAAACTGCCAAGAAAAGGATTTTCTTCAAAGACTTCCAGCAGCAGGTCAGCCTCAAAGGCTTCATGAATCAGACGGGCAAGGGTGGTTTTTCCGACACCAATAACACCTTCGATAGCTATATACACAAGCGTTCACTCCGGCTATTTGAGATAAGTAAAACTATACCACAAAGGACTTGCTAGGCTAACACGCGGGCGCAGTTGTGACCTTAAGTTGCTCGTGCAGCAGGCGCGAGGCTTCGATGAACTCAGGCCAATAGCGCATGGCATCGGTTCGCGGACGGGGTAAAGCGATGAGCAGGTCCATGATCACACGCGCCGGACGGCTGGTGAGCACCAGCACGCGATCTGCCAGGAAGATAGCTTCAGAGATGGAATGGGTCACCATCAGCACGGTCTTGCGTCCTTCGTTCCAGATGCGCAACAGTTCATCGCCCATGCGTTCGCGCGTCAGCGCGTCCAATTGACCAAAGGGCTCATCCAGCAGGAGAATCTCCGGGTCCTGCACCAGGCAGCGCGCGATTGATACCCGCTGAGCCATCCCACCGGAAAGTTCATGGGGATAAGACTTTTCAAACCCTTCAAGCCCCACCAGGCGGATCATATCCTGTGTCAGGCTGGCAATTTCGGCGTCAGAACGGTGATCGATCTCAAGCGGCAGACTGATGTTATCCCTGAGGGTACGCCACGGGAGCAGATTTGGCTTCTGGAACACCAGTCCGGTTTGCGCCTTGCCCTCAACCACGCCAGGAAACAGCACTTTTCCGCCAGTCGGCTGAATTAACCCAGCCACCGCGCGCAAAAGTGTGCTTTTTCCACCACCCGAGGGACCCACAATGCACACGAAGGCGTTGCGCTCAATCGAGAAACTGATCTTATCGAGCACCTCCAGGCAGCCATCGCTATCAACGAAGGTTACTTCGAGGTCGCGCACCTCCAGGGCGATCTCACTTTGTGAAGGCATCGCTGAACGCCTCCCGGACTTCAATTTGCCTGGTCATTAAACCCAGGTTGAGCAGAACGGACTGCATATTTTCCCAACGTGTTACCTCAACCTCGGAGGGGTCAGGTTCGAGCTGCCAGAGTTTGATCGATTCCAGCAGAACCTGCTTTTGGATCGGGTCATCTTCGCCCAGGTTTTCCACGTACTTCCGGCTGACTTCATACGCCATGTCCGGATCGGCAGCTGTGGCTGCCAGCGCTTCGTGCATAGCGCTGACCATTCCCCGCACCAGTTCTGAACGCTCATTCAGTGATTTTTCATTCGTCACCAGGCAGTTACCCACCAGTGAGAGAGAGTCTGCCACCCTTAAAACGTCAATTTCATAACTGCGGGCGCGCAGTTGCACGGGTTCATTCGCCAGGTAAACCACTACCGCGTCCGCCTGTTCGGTGACCAATGTTTCCACCTGTGTGAATCCGATCGACCGCAGTTCGTAATCGGCATCAGTCAACCCTGCATGAGCAGCAAGGGCTTCAAATCCGATGTAATTTGCGCCGTATAGACCGGGCAGTCCGATCACCTTGCCGCGCAAGTCAGCAGGCTGGCTGATCTGGCTGGTTTTCAAGGAAGCAACCCCCACCGGGTAGTCTTTGTACCATTCTCTCACCGAGAGCACTGGCAAGCCCTGGGCGCGGCTGAGCAGCACTTGTTCACCGGATGCGATCATGAACTGCTGGTTATCCGAACCTACCAGCGCCACCAGGTCGGCTTCATTGCCATAAGCCAGGCTAACTTCAATCCCATACTTGGAAAAAATACCATTCTCAATCGCCACATAAAACGGGGCGAACTGGACGTTGGGTATGTAGGTCAGGTTCAGCGTGACTTTCGTGACGGCAGGCTCTGGTGTGGCAGGGATGCAGGCGGTAAGTGCCATGCAAAAGATCAGTGCGAAGAATATCAGACGTTTCAATGCTTTCTCCTTAAACTTCCTTGCGCCAGGTTTGCCAGGAAAGGACTCTGTTTTCCAATAGCAGCACCAAGCCGTAAAGGCTGGCTGCCAGTACCACAAGGCAGATGACGGCTACAAAGACCAGGGCAGTGTCGTATTGACCGCGCCCAACGTTGATCAGAAACCCAAGCCCGCGGTCAGAGGCAACCAGCTCACCAACAATTGCTCCGATCACCGAAAGGCTCGCCCCAACCCGCAGTCCGCCAAGAAACACCGGCAGTGCAGCGGGTATCTCAAGATAACGCAGCATCTGCGCAGGAGTTGCCCGCAGAGAACGCATCACTTCGCGCAACTCCGGCGAAACATCTCTGAGCCCCACCAGCGTGTTGATCAGCACCGGGAAGAATACCGTCAGAGAGCATATAAGCACTTTGCTGAGCAAGCCCGGTCCAAACCAAATAACCAACAGCGGCGCGATGGCCGCCATCGGGATGGATTGACTGCCCACCAGAAACGGTGAGAGCAAGCGCTCTGCCAAAGGAGATTTGGCAAGGGCATAGCCAAGGAGTGTGGCGGCACTGATGCCAAAGACCAACCCCAGCAGGATTTCCCCCAGAGTGGAAGAAAAGTGCCGCCAGAGCAAACCAGTTTGGAGTACATCGAGGAATTTCTTGCCTACTTCGGCTGGGCTGGGCAGAATGAAGCCGGGCAGATTCAGCACCATTACCAACACTTGCCAGATCAGCAGGAAGAGCAGGATAGACAAGACCGTTAATAACACCCTGTTTCTGCTCAGGCGCTGCCAGAATGCATTCTTTATCGGTGAAGAAAGAGGCTCTTTCATGGTTCGAATCAACTGTTCCAGGTAGTGAGTATACGATATTTGACGATTTCCTTGTAGGTCAACGGTCTTCATAATGGAAAACGCAATTTGAATCCGGCTATAATAAACGGGATGCACGCTACGACACCCTTTGTTCCGAAGAATATCCTGCTCATACCAAATGCGGCAGTTCCAAAAGCTTCTCTCCTGGCTGATCACATCTCTGCATGTCTGAAGACACACAATGTGGAGCATAGCGTCTTCTTCTATGATTACGAACACCCTGCGCAACTTCCGCACATTGAAGGACACGACCTGGTGATTGTTATCGGAGGCGATGGTACTCTCCTGAGAGCAGGTCACTTCTGTGCGCCACTTGAAATCCCCTTGCTGGGCGTTCAGGCTGGCCGGCTGGGCTTCCTGACCGAACTGAACGAGGTTGATGTTGAGAGCAACCTTAAACGATTATTATCGGCTGACTATCGCCTGGAGAGACGCATGATGCTTCAGGCTGAGTTTCTCGACAATGGCAACGTGCTTCAACGCTGGGATGTGATCAATGAAGCTCTAATCTCACGTGGCAGGGATGCCCGCCCAATCGAAGTGCGGGTTGACCTGAACGAAGGCTACATGATGTCGTACATAGCCGATGGTCTGATTGTGGCGACGGCGACCGGTTCGACCGCTTATGCCCTGGCTGCCGGGGGACCCATTCTGCCGCCGGAACTGCGCAATATGCTCGTCCTGCCCATCGCGCCTCATCTTTCTCTCGACCGGGCAGTGGTGCTGGCGGAAGGCGCGGTTGTAAACCTGCGCGCGATCAGCGATTTTGAAGTGGTGCTCAGCGTAGACGGCACAACACCGATCACGATTGGTCCCGAGAACAGCATTCGTGTTACCGGGAACAAAAAATCCCTGCTGATGGCGCGTTTTAGTGAACCCAATTACTTTTATCGCGATCTCGCCGGCATACTCCAGCGGAATCCGATCCTCGAAATAGACTCCGATGACTGAACAAGACCCGACTATTAATCAAAAAGTAAGCCTTGAAGAAGAGGTGCAACTGCGTTGCAACCGCTGCAACAAACCCATCACTCCTGCAACAGCGATCCTGACTGAAACAGGCTACCGCTGCGCGGAATGTGTGCGGGAACAGCAGCGGGTTTTTGACACAACCAAACAGCTTGACCCGGTTTGGGGTTTTATTATTGCCGCCCTGATCTCTTTTGCGGGCAGCTGGCTGGCGGGTTTGTTGGGTTTCTTCACCATCCTGGTTGCTCCGGGAGTGGGCACTCTGATTAACAATGCGGTGCGCCTGGTGGTAAACCGCAGGCGTAGTAAAGCGCTCAACAAGGCTGTTTTGGCTGGCGCGATCATCGGCGCACTGCCTTTGCTGATCCAGGCTGTTCTGCCGCTGCTGAGCGGCTCGGGACCGCTTTTAACCGGGCGTGTAAATCTTTTGCCGCTTATCTGGCGGGCAGTTTATGCCGCCTTAGTTTCCTCCTCGGCTTACGCTCAAGCCAAGGGATTACATCTTTGAGGAAATATGCTGGAAGAACTTCGCATACGCGATTTTGCCATCATCGATGATCTGACGCTCCAATTCAAATCCGGATTGGTTGTCTTTACTGGTGAGACAGGTGCCGGAAAGTCCATCATTCTGGACGCTTTGGGAGCGATCCTTGGCGCACGGATAGACACCACCAGCATCCGCAAAGGAGCCGACCGGGCGATAGTGGAGGGCTTTTTCCGCTTGGACGGTCCGGAAAAAGAGTTCGTCAACGAACTGCTGGACCGCGAAGGGCTGCTGGAAGAGCCAGGCCGGCTTTGGCTCGGGCGTGAGATCCGGGCTGAGGGACGGACGATTGCCCGGGTGAACGGGCGAACGGTCAGTTTGAGCGTGCAATCTGAGATAGGCGAAGCCCTGGTGGATGTGCATGGGCAATCCGATCACCTTTCCTTGTTAAAGGTAAGAAATCATCGTGATCTGCTCGACCGTTTCGCGCATGATCAGGAAAACCTGACCGTTTATCAGAGTCAGTTCAAAGAGTGGTCGGCTTTGGTGAAACAATTGACCGAATTACACGCGATCGAACAAACCGCCCGTGACAGGGCTGATATGCTAAAGTATCAGATCCAGGAAATTGGAGACGCGCGGATTAAACCGGACGAAGAGGAAGGCCTGGCACAGGAACGCACGCGGCTGATGAACGCAGAAACACTGAGCTCCCTCAGCCAGTCCGCACTGACTTTGCTGGACGAAGGCAACGAAAGCGGTTCAGCAGCTACTGACTTGCTTGGGCAAGCCGCGCGCGATCTGGCAGAACTTGCCCGCATCGACCCGCAATTGCGGGCTTTGGCGCAGCAAGCCGAAGACGCACTCAGTTCGCTTTCCGACCTCACATATGAATTGCGTGGTTACCTGGAAGGGATTGAGTTTAATCCCACCCGGCTGGACCAAATCGAAGAGCGCCTCGATCTCTTTACTCGTCTGAAAAGGAAATACGGCGGGTCGTTGACTTCAGCTCTGGCGCACCTACAAGCCTCAATCGCTGAGTTGGGAAAAGTGGAGGGCGTGGAAGGACAGATCGTTCAAGTGGCGGAAAGAATAGCCCAGATAAAGCAAAAGCTAAGTAAATCTGCGTTGCAACTCTCTGAGGCGCGTAAACACGCTGCCAGTCAGCTTGCAAAAGGCATGGAGCAACAACTTCATCTGCTCGAGATGGAAAAAGCCAGGTTCCAGGTTTCACAGTCGGTTGTTGAAAAGGAACACGGACTTGAATTGGACGGTCGCGCGCTAGCTTTTGACACTACTGGCGTGGACCAAATCGAATTCTTGATTGAAACCAACCCTGGGGAAGGCTTTAAGCCGCTCGCAAAAACTGCTTCAGGGGGAGAGACCTCGCGTCTGATGCTGGCGCTTAAAACCGTCTTGGCAGAGGTGGACCACATCCCAACCCTGGTGTTTGACGAGATAGACAGCGGAATTGGAGGCAGGGTCGGCATGACTGTGGGCGGGATGCTCTGGAACCTGGGCAAGCAGCACCAGGTTTTGTGCGTCACGCATTTACCACAGCTGGCAGCGTTTGGCGATCAGCACTTCCACGTGAGTAAGCGCAGTGATAATGACCGTACAGCCACGCAAGTGGTGCAGTTACAAGGAGAATCCCGCGTCGAGGAATTGGCCGCAATGCTTGGCGCCAGCACATCTGTCACATTACAATCTGCTCGTGAAATCTTGCACACAGTCGCCATTAAAACTAGTACAATATAAGTATACATTTCAGCAAGAAGTAATTTTCTTTAACTTAACAACCTCATCAAACCGTGCACTGTTTGTGCTGAAAGGGATAATATGGCAAATGTGGACGAAGTTCTTGCAGTCATTTTAGGTGGAGGTCAGGGCAAACGGCTTTATCCGCT
>MTKZ01058673.1_pt1 | contig 28182 bp, 22 predicted proteins | sample 1042781 | NCBI WGS metagenome assembly MTKZ01 (sample SAMN06212207, study PRJNA360539) | anaerobic digester metagenome | biome: Wastewater treatment plant; material: sludge; isolation source: anaerobic digester fed with sludge from wastewater treatment plant | place: Denmark: WWTP Viborg ... | reverse complement strand
GTACCCCGTCCCCTCCGTCACTCCCGCCACAGGCGCACAGGAGAAGAAGGAACAAGGATGGAATGGTTATCTTATTCAGCAGGTACATGAACTGTCTCCCGTAAGAACTCGAGCAAGACATGATAATGACATAAGAGATGCACGAAGGCAACAGACGTGGTGCCGGGAGGGGGACTCGAACCCCCACGTGCGCACGCACACTAGACCCTGAACCTAGCGCGTCTGCCAATTCCGCCATCCCGGCGTGCTTTGACTTGAAAACAAGCAGTGTTTCCCATATAGTTGGGAACCTACGAAATGTCAAGGATGTATGTAAATGCAAGTATTTACAGGAACAGATGCCGTTTTTCCTGACACGCTGGACAGGGCGGTGGTCACCATCGGCAACTTCGACGGCTGCCACCTGGGCCACCAGGAGATCTTCCGCAGGACCCGCACCCATGCAGCACGCATCGGTGGGGTGTCCGTGGTGTTCACCTTCCACCCGCACCCGGCCTCGGTGGTCAAGGGCATCACCCCCCAGCTCATCTTCACCCTGGAGGAGAAGATCGGCGCCGTGGAGTCCCTGGGCATGGACTGCCTCATCATCGCCCCGTTCACCCGCGAGTTCGCCGAGACCCAGCCCGAGGTCTTCGTGAAGGAGACCATCGTGCGCCGGATCGGCNNGCGACCGGCCTGGTCGTGGGCCACGACTTCTCCTTCGGCAGGAAGGCCCTGGGCGACATACCCTTCCTCAAGCGCATGGGGTCCAAGATGGGGTTCTTCGTGGAGTGCGTGGACCCGGTGAGCGTGGACGGCCAGGTCATATCGAGCACCTGCATCAGGAAGCTCATCCAGGCCGGCGACGTGGGCACGGCCGCCCGGGTCATGCTGCACCCGTACCGCATCACCGGCACGGTCGTGCACGGCATGGCCAGGGGCCGCGACCTCGGGTTCCCCACGGCCAACGTCCAGCCCGACAAGGCCCTCCTGCCGGCCTACGGTGTCTACGCGGTGCTCGTCTCCAAGGGGGACAGGACATACAGGGCCATAGCCAACATCGGGAACAACCCCACCTTCGGCGACGTGGGCACCTCCATCGAGGCCTTCCTGTTCGACTTCGAGGGGGACCTCTACGACGCCGAGCTCATCGTCGAGTTCATCGAATTCATCAGGGGAGAGGTCAAGTTCGCGGACAAGCGCTACCTTGTCGAGCAGATCGGGCTCGACTGCAGGAAGGCCCTGGACATCCTGGGGAAGAAGGTGCCCTGAGTGAAGGTCTTTGCCCTCTCCGACCTGCACCTCTCCTTCGGTTCGGACAAGCCCATGAACATCTTCGGTGCCCACTGGGAGGACCACCCGGTGCGGATCAGGGAGGCCTGGGAGCGCTCGGTGTCCGCAGACGACGTGGTCCTCGTCCCGGGCGACATCTCGTGGGCCATGAAGCTCCACGAGGCCGGGGCCGACCTGTCCTTCGTCCATGCACTTCCGGGCACCAAGGTGATCGTCAAGGGCAACCACGACTACTGGTGGACGACGCTGAGCAAGGTCAGGCAGGCCCTTCCGCCCTCCATCATACCCCTGCAGAACACGGCCGTGAGGTTCAAGGAGGTGGGCATCGCGGGCAGCAGGCTCTGGATCGACCCGGACCTCAGCCTCGAGGACGCCACCGAGGAGGACCGGAAGATCTTCCACCGCGAGCTCGGCCGGTTCTCCCTGTCGCTTGCGGCCATGCCGCACGACGTGAAGGTCAGGATCATCATGACGCACTTCCCGCCCATCGCCCTGGACAGCAGGGTGGGCAGGGCGGTTCAGGCTGCGACGGACTTCGGCTGCCACACGTGGGTCTTCGGCCACATGCACCTGGGCACCATGGACTACGACGGATTCAACCGGACCATCGGGTCGACGCGGTACGAGTTCGTGTCCGCGGACTATCTCGAATTCAGGCCGAAGCTCATCTACGACACGGATAATCCTCGAAGTTGAAGCTTGTCTTTCCGCCGCCACTCGTTATATCTTAAAGCAACAGAAATATAATATCATAGAACGACGCACACTACCCCCGAGGGAGAACCATGGACAAGAAGATGAAGTTGCCCGGCCTGTCACGTATCGAAAAGGCACCCGACATCCCCACACTCGTCATGAACCAGATCATCGAGCTCATTTCCCAGGGCAAACTCAAGATAGGGGACAAGCTGCCCTCCGAACAGGAGATGACCGAGCTCTTCGGCATCAGCAGGATCTCGCTGCGCGAGGCCATGAAGCTCCTCGAGGCCAAGGGATACATCGAGTCGAGGGACCGCAAGGGCAAGTACGTCAAGTCGCTCACGGACAACGTGAAGTCGTCCATCGAGGACCTCATCTCCATCGACCACAACAAGATCTGGGAGCTGCTGGCCGTGCGCCGGCTCATCGATTCGGAGGCCGCGCTGCTGGCCGCGAACAACGTGGGCAAGGAGCAGAAGAGCAGGTTCAAGCGGATCATCGACGTGCTCGAGAAGATCGGCGACGAGCACGTGCTCTCGTCCAAGGAGGGCGGCAGGCTCTACTCGGACTTCTTCGACATCCTGGCCGACGCCACGAAGAACACCATCTTCCTGCACCTGCGCAAGTCCATCACCACCATCCTGACCGGGGCGTTCCCGTACAGCAGGAAGAAGCTCTCCACGGTGCCCGGCAGCTCCATCGAGATAACCAAGCAGCTGCTCAAGATCTACCACGCCATCGAGAACCGGGACCCCGAGGGGGCCAAGGCGGCCACGGTGGAGCACATCGACTACATCGAGAAGTCGCTGAGAAGGGCGCTCAAGGAAGAGCGCTAAGGACTATTCATGTCCCCGAAAATGGGGTCAGAGTCGATTTTCGAAAATGGGGTCAGAGTCGATTTTTTGAGCATTCACGACTCGAAATCCCATGACAGTATGCGTAGTTTACATGAATGACGTATACGGTCCCCGGATGAAAGGGTCCTGGATCTCGAAAATCGACTCTGACCCCATTTTTCAAAAGGGTCCTGGGTCTCGAAAATCGACTCTGACCCCATTTTTCTATTTTTCACATCGTCACTTCAGCATGATGCGGGCGTCCGCTGCCACGCAGCGGCGGGCCGAGCACATGAGCGGATTGATGTCGATGGACTCGATGTCCTCGGCCAGTTCCACCACCAGCTCCGAGAAGGCGGCCACGGCCGCGGCGAGCCGGTCGATGTCCACCGGCTCGGACCCGCGGTAGCCCTCCAGGAGCGCGCGGGCCTTGAGGCCGGCCACCATGCCGGGCATTTCCCGCTCGGTGACGGGGGCCATGCGCAGGCTCACGTCCTTGTAGATCTCCACCCCGGTGCCACCCATGCCGAGCAGGATCATGGGGCCGAACTGGTAGTCGATCTTGGCGCCTGCGATGAGCTCGACGCCGGAGGCCATCTCCTCGACGAGCATGCCGGCGAACCCATCCAGGGCCTCGAACCTGCGGAACACGTCGAGGAGGCGTCCCTCGTCCGGGATGTTCACCACGACCCCGTCGACGTCGGACTTGTGGACGATCTTCGGGGACACGATCTTGGCGACCACGGGGTAGCCGATGTCCCGGCCATGGCGGGACGCCTCGCCGGCTGTCCGGGCCACGGCAAGACGCGGCACGTCGAGCCCTGCCAGGGAGAAGATCCTCTTGGCCTGCGGTTCCATGACCCAGCCCTCGGGCCGGGCCGCCTCCATGATGGTCCGTATCTCGTGCAGGTTCTTCAGCATGGCCTGTTCCCCTTCAGTGCCCTGACCATCTCCACGGCCCCCTCGATGGAGGGCGACACGGGCACGCCGTTGAGCTCGAACCCCTCGATGAGCATGTCGTACTTGTCGACCTGCGGGACATAGGCGACCAGCGGCTTGCCGTGACGGGACGCCACGGTGCTCATCTTGGACCCCAGATCGGAGGTGATGCCCGGGATGTAGGGCAGGAGCAGGGCAACCACGCAGTCGACCTCGCCCATGGCGAACAGGGCGTCGGCGCATGCGGCGAAGTCGTCGTCCACGGCGCTGCCGGTGAGGTCGACGGGGTTGCCCAGCGATGCGATGCCGGCCGCGCGTTCGCTCAGCGCCGCACGGATCTTCTCCTGCGCAGGGCCGGACAGGGTCGGCACGGGTATGCCGTAGGAGGAGCAGGCATCCATGGCCATGGCGCCGTGGCCGCCGCTGGCCGTGATGATGGCGACGTTCCCCATGACCGCCGGGCGGGGATAGGCGCTGAGCACTTCGCAGAACGAGACGAGCTCGGACTTGGTGGAGGCCTCCAGGAGCCCGTACTGGGCCAGGGCCGCAGAGAAGCTCGCATAGTCGCCGGCCAGAGAGGCGGTGTGGCTGGAGACGGCCCTGCTGCCCTCCGGACTCCTGCCCGACTTGAGGACCACCACGGGCTTGCCGCACTGCCGGGCCGCCCGGACGAAACGCCGTCCCTCGTCGCGGCCGAACCCCTCGATGTAGAAGGCGATGACCCTGGTCTCGGGGTCCTCCACGAGGAAGGGCAGGAGGTCCGCTTCGCCCAGGACCGCCTTGTTGCCGATGCTGACGGCCCTGGCGAGCCCGACCCCTTCCTGGGCGAACCGTATCATCACGTCCACGAGGATGCCGCCGCTCTGGCTCACGAAGGTGACGTTGCCCCGGCGGGGCTTCACCATGCGCTCGCTGGGCAGGAAGAAGGTGTCCACGCGTGACGGCACGTAGATGCCCAGGCAGTTGGGGCCGATGAGCGGCATCGAGGCCTCCCTGGCGATGGCGGCGAGCCTGTCCTGCAGGTCCTGCCTGCCGACCTCGGTGAACCCGCCGGAGATGACCGCCGCTCCGCCGACACCCGCGGCAGCGCAGTCGACGAGCACGTCGGGCACGGCATCGGCCTTCACCGCAATGACGGCGAGGTCTATCCGCTCGGGGATGTCCCCGACACGCTCGAAGACCTCCCGGCCCTGGAGGGTGCCCCCGCGCGGGCTCACCGGGAAGACCTCCACCGGGTAGCGGTGCCTGTTCTTGGCAAAGACCACGTTGGCCGGGTGCTGGAAGTTGCCCGACGACACCCCCACGACGGCCATGGTCCTGGGTGAGAAGAAGGCGCTGAGATCCATGGGACATCCTCCTCGTGTGGCGAAAGCTGATGACTGGAATAATACATGCCCGAGGCATTCATGGCCAGTGGTAAAGAAGATTCCCGTTCTCGTCCCTGCTGGAAGGGGCAGGTCAACGGAGGGCCATGAGGGGCTAGACCGTGTACCCCACAGAAAATGGGGTCGGAGTCGATTTTCCAATGGCAGCCACTGGAAAATGGAGTCGGTCATGTCTAGATATTTGTGTCAGTAAGCATGAAGGGGGTANNTGGTCTGCTCAACCACGGTGGTACCCCCTTCTTCTTCCCTGACACAAGTTCTGTTACATCACCATGGAGTCAGGGTTGTTTTTCATCTACGACATGATCTGGTACAATAATCTACAGGTATATCGACTCCGAGCCCATTATTATGATCACATTTTATCCCTTACGAGAAAATCGACTCTGACCCCATTTTATCCGCTGACCCCATTTTACGGACCCCATTTTACGAGAAAATCGACTCTGACCCCATTTTAGTACGAGGCATTCATGGCCAGTGGTAAAGAAGATTCCCGTTCCCCTCCCTGCGGGAAGGGGCAGGACACCAAAGGACCGTGAGGGGCTAGAACGTGTAGCCCACCGAGATGTGGAAGCGGCCGGCGCTCTCGCCGTCCTTGCGGTCGATCTTGCGGCCGTAGAGCACCCCGATGGGGCCGATGGGGGTGAGGTAGCGCATGCCGATGCCTGCCGATGACCGCACATCCTCCGACCCTGCGTTCACCAGGGTCCTGCGCACCGTGCCGGTGTCGTAGAACAGGGCGGTCTCCCAGTCGCGGGTGAGCTCGACGCGGGCCTCCATGCTCCCGGCAATGGCCATGCGGCCGCCCACCGGGTCGCCGCCGGCGTCGAAGCGCAGCGTGTTCTCGTCGAAGCCCCGCACGCTCATGGTGCCCCCGAGGTAGAAGAGCTGGTCTTCCGGTATGCGGCTCACGTCGCCGAAGGGGTCGATGTAGCCGAACCTGCCGAGCCACGCGAAGGTGACCCTGCGCGTCGGGCTGTAGTAGAACCGCAGGTTCACGTAGTGCTTCAGGAAGTTGTCCAGGGAGGACTGGTAGCCCTTGGAGATGTCCACCGAGTAGGAGGAGTAGATGCCCTTCTTCGGCCTGACAAAGGAGTCACGGGAGTCGTACGAGACCGACGGCGTGGTCACGAGCACGGAGCGGGGCCGGTACGAGTCTTCGTCGCCCTCGGGTATGGTGTAGGAGCTGTCCTGGAGGAACTGGTCCCTCAGTTCGTACCGGAACCCCAGGGAGGTCGTGATGCGGGGCTCGTACCTCCACAGGAAGCTGAGCGCCGAGGTCCACACCGAGGTCCCGAAGATCTGGTTGAACTCTTCCTTGCGCTCGTAGGACAGGGTGTAGGTGTTCAGGACCGGGGCGTCGAAGATGCGCTGCTGGGTGACGCTGAGGTCTCCCCGGTAGCCGATCTGGCTCACCTCACCCCCGAGCCAGGCGTGCTTGTTCAGGCCGAAGAGGTTCCTGTCGCCCGCCTTGGCGCGGCCGTACAGGCCCCGGTCGGTGACGTAGCCGAACCCTGCCTCGTAGTAGTAGGGCTTGACCTCCTCCATGTCGATGAGCAGGGTGACCCTGTCCTGCTGCTCCCTGATGCCCATGGTCTTGAACTGGACCGACTCGAAGGCCTGCATGTCGCGGATCCTCTTCTGGCCTTCCAGCATGGTCTTCAGCGAGAAGGGCTCGCCGGGATCGATCTCCAGCTCCCGCCTGATCACGCTCGTCCTGGTCCTGAAGTTGCCGCTGTAGTAGATGTTGCCCATGGTGACGAAGGGCCCCTCGTCCACGTGGTAGACCACGGCCGCCTCTGTCCTGTCGGCATTGAAGACGGTTTCCCCGCGCACCTTCACGTAGGGGTGACCCGTGCCCGACACGAGGTCCGACAGGACGGTCTCGTCCGACCTCACGAGGCCCTCCCGGTATGGCCTGCCCTGCCTGAGTCCCAGGGCGGCCAGGGCCTTGCGTTCGCCGACCGACGCAAGCCCCTCGATGGCAAGGGAGGTCACCACGGTCCGGACACCCTCGGCGACCTGGACGGTCACCGTTGCCCCGNNCGACGGCGGTGTACCCGCGCGCGAGGAAGAGGCCCTTGAGCGCCGCGATGTCCTCGGCGAGGACGTCCGGGTCGTACACCGGGTCCTTGAAGAACGAGGGGTTCCCGGTCTGCATGGCGTCCCTGAGCCTTTCTTCAGAAATGGCCGTGGCGCCTGTGAAGACCACGGCCTCCACCAGGGTCCGGGGCCCTTCGGTGACGACGAGCTCGAGGGTGCGCCTCTTCCGGTCCCTCACGGTCTCCTTTTCCTCGAGGGCCTCGACCTCCACGTCGAGGAACCCCTCGGCGCGGTAGCGGTCCACCATGTTCTGGGTGCTTCTCCTCAAACCCCGGTCCCTCCGGTTGCCTTCCTTNNAGGGTGTACGCCCAGAAGTGGTCGTTCCCCTTGATGGAGAGGTCGTAGAGGGGCCCCTCGACGATGGTGACCGCCGTTGACACGGCGAGGTCCTTCTCGTCGCGGTCGACGGTGTAGGTGATCTCGCATTCCGGGTAGCCGCGCTGCCAGTAGAGGTCCCGGATGTCCTTGATGTCCTGCGCCAGGTCAGCCTCGAGGAAGCGGCCGGACGCGAAGATGAAGAAGGACTGCCTCCACGAGCTCATGCGCGAGAGGATCTCGGCGTCGGTGACGGCGTCGTTGCCGCTGATCTTCACCGATTCGAGGGTGTAGTAGTCCCCGGGCCGGATGTCCACGTCGATCACCACGGTCCCGTTGAGCACGTCTCCTTCCTTTACGGTGACCTTCGGGTTGGCGTACCCCTCCTTGCGGTAGAGGGACCTGATGAGCTCCTCCTGTTGGGCAAGGGTGTCCGGGAGCAGGGAGTCGCCCACATAGACGCTCATGGCCTTGAGCACGTCGCTCCTGAACAGGGGGTACTCGCCGCTGATGCGGATGTCCTTCACGATGCGGCTGGGCTTGACGGCCAGCGTGAGCACGATGCCGCCCTCGAAGCGTTCGAATATGGGCGTGATCTGTTCGAAGCGCCTGCTGAGCTGGAGCGCTTCCATGGTCAGGCGGAACCGCTCCTCGGTGAACGCCTCACCTTCCTTCAGGCTGACGAGGTCGACCGCGAGGTTCCTCACCGTTTCCCGGCACCACGGGCACTCCTGTATCTCGACGGTGATCCCCCTGATGACCATGCCGGTGTAGGCAGCGTACGCGAAGGGCTGGGGATCGCCTGAGCCGGGCGGTTCCTGTCCGGCAAGCGCCGCGGGCACGAGCAGGTGCACCAGGATCGAGGCGACGACGAACCCGTAGGCTGGGCTGACACACCCGAAGGGGAGCCAGGTCCCGCCCTTCCTCAGGGGAGGGACGCCGTGGTGTCCGGTTCTGGTCGCGCTGCGGTTCATGGGCGGCTCACCTGAACTCGTGCCGGTAGAGCAGGTCGGTGCCGAAGGTCCCGTCGCTGCTCTGGTACCCGTTGATGAGCAGGTTCTCGAGGATCTTGTACTCGGCGATGGCACGCTGGATCATCTCGCTCTCCCGGGTTTCCATCTGGTATTTCACGGTCATCCTGCGGGTCAGTTCCTTGCCCACGAGGAGCGTCATGCTCTCCCCGCCCTCGGAGGTGGCGAAGTCCGATGCCTTGAGCTCCAGGATGTCCAGGGTGGTGGCCTTCTTGATATCGCTGCCGTAGGTGGAGGTCAGAAGCTCCGCGATCATGCCCGAAGGCGACACGGCCACGCTGGTCTGCTCCTGGGTGAGCTCCCGGGAGGTCTTGCCCACGATCAGGAGCGAGAGGATGTCCGCGGGTTCCTCGGAAGGCACCGAGCTCAGGGTGAGCTGGAGGTTCTCCAGTTCGCCCTCCAGGCCCAGGGTGATATCCCAGTCGCGCACCTGCGTCTTCGCCTGGATGTCCACGTTGGCGGCTGTCCGGTAGGGGTCGAGGAAGTCGATCACCCCGCGGGACACCGTGAACTCGTTGTTCTGGAAGTTCACGATCCCGTCCGTGACCGCCACGCGTCCGTTCACGACCGGGTTCGTCAGGGTGCCGGTGACCTTCAGATCCGGGTTGATGTCGAGCTCGGCGATGTTGTTCTCGACCCTGACGTCTCCGCGGCGCTTGATCGACACGTCCAGGGTCGTGGTCTCCAGGAACGGCCATGGCAGGCTCAGGTCCTCCTTCGGCCGTTCACGCTGCGGCCCGGAGATGATGCGCTCGAGGACCCCGGTGAAGAGGTTCACGTTCACGTCCCGGTAGTACACGCCGTCGAGGATGACGGCATCGGCCCACAGCCGCGACCTCGTGCCGCTGAGGTCAAAGGAGGCCTCGGCGTCGACGGTGACGTCCATCATGTCCGGAATGACGATGGGCAGCGACTTGGTCTGGGTCATCAGCTCGACCGTGTAGGGGGTGAACCCCTTGAAGGTGGCGGTGCCGCCCATCTGGAAGGCACCGGTGTCGAGCCTCCCCGTGATGCCCTCGACGGTCAGCCTGCTGTTGCGCAGGTCGGCCTTTCCGTTCACGCTGTGCAGGCGCTGGCCGTTGAAGGGCAGGGTCCAGGCGAGGTCCTCCAGGGTTATGACGGCCGAGAGGTCGGGCCGGAGCCCCTGTGCCCGCACCTGCGACGACACCCTCACGATGCCGGTGCTGTCGGAGAGGTCTTCGGCGAACAGGCCCAGCACCTCCATGGGGATCACGCCGTCGGCGTCCAGGGTGAGCGTCCTGCTCACCTCGCCCTGGGCCTGGATGTCCAGGAGACCACGTCCGGCCAGGGAGATCCGCGTCAGGGGCAGGTTCACGAGGCCCTGCCGGTAGGAGGCGTTGACGTCATGTGCCTCGACGATGTCCCGGCCGTCGTGGGCGATGTCCAGGGAGGAGATCTCGGCGTCGATGTCCATGTCCCTGGGCGCGCGTATGTTCCCCTTCGTGTCGACCCTGCCTGTCAGCCTGCCCGTGAGGGTCTTTCTCCCGGCAAGGGTGAACAGCGGTGCCAGCTCGGTCTCGGCGAACAGGGCATGGGCGCTGATGTCCCCGGTGGCGAGATCGTGCTGCAGGTTCATGCGGAAGTTCCAGGCGCCGTCTACGGTCAGCGTGCGGTCCTCGAGCGCGAAGGCGAAGGTCATGTCTTCCATGGGGGTGTCCATGAACTCGATCTCGGCAGCGGAGAGCCTTCCCGCCAGGGATGGGTTGCTCAGGAGGCCCTGCCCGGTGGCGTGGACGAAGATGGTGCCCCGGGCCGACTCGTACTCCCTGATCAGGTCGACGTTCTCCATGCTGATCCCGGGGGTGCCCAGCGAGAACTCGTAGGCCCCGCCCAGCGTTATGGACCCACGGGCATTGATGTTCTCCTCGCCCGCGATGGTCAGGACCGCCGGTTCGAACCAGATGATGTCGCCGTCAGAGGATGCCTGGACGTCGAGGGAGTCGAAACGCTGGAACCCGAGGTCTATCTGGCCGGCCAGGAGCTTAGCCGTCCCGGTGGGCCTCCTGACGGTACCGTCCAGGTCGGCGCTGACCGACATGGTCCCCCGGGCAAGGTCCGTGAAGTCTTCGATGAGGAGGCCGTTTCCCAGGACCTTCAGGCGCAGGGGCGGGTCTTCGATCAGTCGCATGCGCTGACCCTCGAAGAGGGTGACCTCCCCGGTGGCGAGCAGGGTGGAGCTCCTGTTCGTCACCTCGAGGCTCGACACGTTGAGCACCCCGCCAGACAGGACCCCGGCCAGCGCGGCATGGCCGAGGCGGACCCCGCTGACNNACAGGTCTGAGCCCGTCAGGCCGATGTCGGCTGACAGCGTGTTCAGGGTGCCTTCAGCCAGGATCCGGCCGTCGAGCACTCCCTCGAGGGGAAGCTTGGCAGTGAAGTCGGACGCCGTGACGCCGGCCAGGTCGATGACCAGGTCTATCCCGGGGTCGGGTTCGAGGTCGGGGAAGCGCCGGAACAGCAGGATGTCCCCCCGGGCGGTGACGAGGGAGCCCTTGTTGTCGAGGCTCAACGAGCTCACGTTGAGCCTGCCCGTTTCGTCCAGCAGGGCCTTGAAGGTGACGGTGCCGAGGGTCACGCCCTCCAGGCCCGCCTCCTCGGAGCGGGCGTCGATGTCCACGACCGGCCTGTCCCAGGTGCCCGACGCGAGGACCGTGGCGGCGAGGTTCCCGGAACCCCTGAGGCCGGCCCTGGCGAGGAGGGGACCGACCTGGGCCGCACGGAGGCTGACGCTGCCGTCCACTGCGTGGCTTCCGAGGTCGACACTGCCCGACGCCGAGGCCTCTGCCGTGCGGGTTCTGGCGTTGAGGGTCTCAAAGGCGAGCCTGTCACCACCGAAGGTGACCTNNGTTCCTCGGGCAAGCCCGGGATGTCGTCGAGGAGCAGGCTCGTGCCGCTGACGACGAGGTCGTAGGCGATGGCATCCTCCTCCTTGAGGCCCTCGAAGTAGCCGTCCGGGAACATGCGACGCATGTCCACGGTTCCGGCGATGTCGAGGGTGCCCGATGCGAAGGATCCGGTGAGGCGGTCGATGGTGGCCACGCGGTCGGTGACGGTCCCGTCGAGCCTTGCCGCACCGAGCGCGAGTCCCTCGATGGTGCCGCCGCCATAGGAGAGGGCGCAGGCGAAGTCGGGGTCGTCATAGTCGCGCGTCGCCCTGATGTCGGCCTGCACCCTGCCGCCGGTCCTGTCGGTCAGGCGGAGGATGTCGCGCAGGTCGGCCATGTCGCCGTCCAGGGCGAGGTCGAGATCGAACTGGGCCTTCTGTGCCATGTCCGTGATGGACCCGGTGAGCGTGGCCCTGGTCGAGCCCATGGTGGTAAACGCCCTGATGTCCGTGACCTGGTCGTTGAAGATGGTGCAGGACGCGCTGCCGCTGCCGAGGTCCAGCCTCTCGCCCGCAACGAAGAGCTCTATTGATGTCTTGGGCACGGAGAAGTGCAGGAGCGAGTCGTGCTCGAAGGCGCTGTCCATGGTGAGGTCGAAGTTCCGGAGCCTGAGCACGGGTTCACCGGACTCGGCCCTGTACACAAAGGTGCCGTCAGCACAGGTGAGGTTCCTGATGTAGACGTTGATCGGCCCTTCCCCCGGGGTCTTCTCCACGAAGGCGGCCTCGATGTTGAGCCAGCCGTCCTCGTCGACTTCCAGGACAAAGTCGGGCCGGACCGCGTCGATGGACACGAACACGAGGTCGAGGCCGGTCAGGGCCGGGAGGTCCATCCTCAGGGAGACCCGCTCGGAGCCGAGGATGCGCCTGCCGTCGGGGCCCAGGAGCACGGCATCCTTCACCACGACCTCCTGCCGCAGGAGAGAGACCTCCACGGCACTGCCCGTGATCGTGCCCGGGTACAGGGTGTTGATCATACCGAGCAGCCGCCTGGCGCCCTGGTCGGTGGAAAGGTACAGGTGCGCAGTCCCCAGGACTGCGGCCAGGAACACGGCACATGCCGCGAGGGAGATCATGGTCCATTTCAGGGCCTTGATCATGCGCGATCGGTTCCTCCGTGACGAGGGGCGGCGCGAGCGGTCGTGGCGGTGCGGTGCATGCGTATCATGTACCAGATTCCGTGCCTTCTGTCTTCTCTCCCCTGAGGAGCGGGATGAGGCACAGAATGCTGTCTATGTCGCCCGAGACGATGATCACGTCGCCCGGGAGCAGTGCGTCGTCCCCGCCGGGGTTCACGATGGTCGTGGGCCCCCTGCGTATGGCCAGGATGCTCACCCGGTGCCTCTTGCGGAGCTGCGTCTCGATGAGCGGCCTGCCCGCCACCGGGCATCCCGGGTGAACCTTGAGGGTGTGGACCTTGAAGTCCGGGAGGTCGCGCTGGAGGTCGGTGATGGTGGTGGCCTCCCCGGAGAGGCTCCTGAACATGCCGTAGCCGCTCGAGCGCAGCTCGGCGATGAACCGCTGGATCTCGTCGCGGGGCACGAGGTATTCCGCCAGGGCCCTGGAGAAGATCTCGATGGAGGTCTCGTACTCCTCGGGGATGACCTGGTCTGCCCCCAGGGCATAGAGGGGCTCCACCTCCCTGACGAACCTGGTGCGCGTGATGATGTGCGCCACCGGGTTCATCTTCCGTACGAGCTCGGTGACCCGCCTGGCGGACGGCACGTCAGGTATGGTGATGACCGCCACGTGGGCCCCGTGGATGGAGACGTGCCTCAGGATGGCCTCCTGGGTGGCGTCGCCGTAGTAGATGGGCTCGCCCTTTCTCCGCTCGGTCCTGACCGTGTCCGGGTTCATCTCGATGACCACGTAGGGGATGCCGGCCATGGATGCCGCCTTCGACACGTTCCTGCCGTTGACCCCGAAGCCGACCACGACAAGGTGGCCCTTCATGCGGAGCGGGGCCGTCTCTGCCTGCTGTGTGCCGAGAGGCCGCAGGCCCGACAGGATTCGGTGAGGCAGGGGCAGTCTCACCGCAATGTCGGCCAGGGCCGGCGAGGCGTTGATCACGAAGGGGGTGGATGCCATGGTGAGCAGCGAGATGGCCAGCAGAACCTGGTACGAGTCCGGCGTGATGAGGCCGAGGCCCAGGCCCGATCGGCTCAGGATGAAGGAGAACTCGCCGATCTGGGCCAGGGCGAGCCCTGCCAGGACGGTCGCCCGGAAGGGGAAGCCCAGGACCAGGGTGGACAGGCTCCCGGTGAAGACCTTGAGGAAGATGATGAGCAGGGTCAGGCCGATGACGAGCCCGAGGTGATGGACGATGAACCCCAGGTCGAGCAGCATGCCGATGGAGATGAAGAACAGGCTCATGAAGATGTCTCTCAGCGGCAGGATCCTGCCGAGCGCCTCCTGGCTGTACTCGGACTCGGATATGATGAGCCCGGCCAGGAAGGCCCCCAGGGCCAGGGAGAGACCCAGCAGCGAGGTGAGCCAGGCGATGCCGAGGCAGATCAGGATGATGCTCAGCAGGAAGAGGTCCCTGCTCTTCGTGCGCGCGATCTGGTAGAGGAGCGCCGGAACGATCCACCGGTAGGACGCGTAGAGGAAGACCATGAGCCCCACGGCCTTGCCGAGCAGGATGGGGACGGACCCTCCCGCCTCCATCCTCACCGACGTGATGAGCGGCAGCATGGGCATGAGGGCCACCACGAGGAGGTCCTGGAATATGAGGATGGACAGGGTGTTCTTGCCGTGGGGGGAGGTGATCTCGGATCGCTCGTCGAGCATCTTGAGCACGATGGCGGTGGAGCTCATGGAGACGAGGACTCCCAGGAACAGCGACTCAGGCAGGCCGAGACCGAACATGGCGCCGACGAAGTACACCGCGGCGGCGGTGAGCACGACCTGGACGGAACCGCCCACGAGAACGGTCCTGCGGCTCTCCATGAGGTCCTTGATGGAGAACTCGATCCCGATGGAGAAGAGCAGGAGCACCACGCCGAGCTCGGAGAGGGCCTCGACCTCCCTGCGGCCCTCGATGATGCCCAGGGCGTGGGGGCCTGCCAGGACGCCCGTGAGGAGGAACCCGAGGACCGCGGGCAGCCTCACCTTCATGAAGGCGAGGATGACGATGACGCTCAGGCCCATCACGATGATGAGGTGGGGAAGCAGCTTTGTCTCCATGGCTCGGCCGTCATTCTACTCGTATTCACTGCACTTTTATATATTTTTATCGGGGATTGATGCGGGGAAGTTGAACGGTGCCGGGGCACGCTCGCGGCAGAAAGTCCTTTGCAGTCAAAGCTCTTTGTTTTAGAATCACCTGGCGGTATCCCAAGGATTAGAGGTCAAAAGCATGAGCAGCTTTCTCGAGATCGCGGCGATTCTCGCCCTGGCGGCATTCATGGGTGCCGTCGGCCAGAGGCTCCGCCAGCCCCTCATCATAGCCTTCCTCGCGGCCGGGATCCTGGTCGGGCCGTCCTGCATGGGCATCATCCAGAGCCACGACCAGGTGGAGCTGTTCGCCCGCATCGGCATCGCGCTCCTGCTCTTCATCGTGGGCCTCCGGCTCGACCTCAACCTCATCCGTACCACCGGACCTGTGGCACTGGCCACCGGCCTGGGACAGGTGGTGTTCACATCGGTCATCGGGTTCGCCATCGCCATGGCCATGGGCATGGACACGGTGAGCGCCGCCTACGTGTCCGTGGCCCTGACCTTCTCGAGCACCATCATCATCGTAAAGCTCCTGTCGGACAAGAAGGAGATCGACTCGCTCCACGGAAGAATCGCGCTCGGCTTTCTCATCGTGCAGGACATCATGGCCATCCTGGCCCTCATCGGCCTGGCGACCTTCGATATGGGAAGGAGCGCGGAGTCCTCGCCGTACATCGCCATGGCGCTCGTCATCGTCAAGATCGCAGGGCTCCTGCTGGGCATCGGGCTGCTCATGCGGTATGTTCTGCCGCCGCTGCTGAAGGTGCTGGCAGCCTCCACCGAGATGCTCATCCTGTTCGCCATCACCTGGGCCATGCTCGTCAGCGCGCTGAGCGACCACCTCGGGCTGAGCAGGGAGGTGGGCGCGTTCCTGGCAGGCATGTCGCTGGCATCCACTGAGTACCGGGATGCCATCGGGGCGAGGCTCGTCACCCTGCGGGACTTTCTCCTCATCTTCTTCTTCATCGACCTGGGCGCCCGTCTGGAGTGGTCCACCGTGGGATCGCAGATCGGCAAGGCCGGGATCTTTTCGCTTTTCGTGCTCGTGGGCAACCCCATCATCGTACTGGCCATCATGGGGGCCATGGGGTACCGCAGGAGGACGGGATTCCTCGCCGGGCTCACCGTGGCCCAGATCAGCGAATTCTCCCTCATCGTGGCCGCGGCAGGACTCGCCCTGGGCCACATCTCTCCCCAGACCATGGGGCTCATCACCCTGGTCGGGGTCGTGACCATCCTCATGTCGACATACATGATCCTGTACTCGGGAAGGCTCTACGATGTGTTCTCCAGGTGGCTGGGCGTTTTCGAGCGCTCCAACCCCTACCGGGAGGCCCAGTGCAACAACTGCTTTCTCATGCCCCAGGTTGATGTCGTCCTCGCAGGCCTCGGCGGCTACGGACGGGAGCTGGCCGAGAACCTCCTTGAACGGGGCAGGGAGATCATCGGGGTGGATTTCGACCCGCAGGCGCTGGACTTCTGCCGCAGCCGGGGCATACCTGTCCTGTACGGCGACATGGGTGATCCGGAGACCCACGACGGCCTCCCCCTGGTCAATGCCCGGTGGGTGGTGAGCACGATCCGCAACCCCGATGTCGACCTGCTGCTGCTCAGGCACCTCAGGGAGAAGGGCTTTGCCGGCAGGGTCGCGCTGACGGCCCGGACCAAGGAGGATGCCGAGACCTACCTGCGCGCCAACCCCAACGTCGTGCTGCGCCCGTTCCTCGACGCGGCCGAACAGGGGGCCGACGCCCTGACCGGGGCCTGGCACGACCTGTACCAGGAGACGGACTGGCCCGTGGCCTTCAGGGAGATACGCATAAAATCGGGGTCGGCCTTTGCCGGTCATACCATCAGGGATGTCCCCCTGCGGTCCGAGGCGAACGTGTCCATCGTCGCGGTGAGTCGGGCCGGCAGGGTGTTCTTCAACCCGGGGCCCGACATCCAGCTCTTCCCGTCGGACCGCATCGTCATCATGGGCCCGCCGGACGACCTGCGGCAGGCCGAGGCCATGATCCACCGGGTGGTGGACCCCTCCACGGACGAGGACCCGGAAAGCGTCTCCCTCGTCGAGGCCCGGGTGCCGGCCGGGTCCGCGAGGGCGGGCAAGACCCTGGGGGACACGGGCTTCCGCCAGATCTACGACTCCACGGTCATCGGCATCCGCAGGGGCGACGAATACATGATCTCGCCCGGTCCTCACGTGCGGCTCGAGGTCGGGGACTCCCTCCTCGTCATGGGGACCAGCGAATCCTTCGAACGGCTCAGGCAGGACTTCGAGCTCTAGGTGTCGCGGTACACGGAGGGTAGGCCGGATTCGATCGATGCGGTGGACAGGGGCATGTCCGGAAAGGACAGGCTTCGTGGTCCTGTTCATACGAGAGAGGGTGTACCTTCAGAGCCATGGAGAATTCCGTCATCATCATCGCAGTCCTCCTGCTGCTGAGCATCGTGGCCAGCAAGGTATCGGACCGCTTCGGCATACCGGCGCTCCTGGTCTTCCTCGTGCTGGGCATGCTTGCGGGGTCCGAGGGGCTCGGCGGCATCTACTTCGACGACCCGAGCCTCGCCCAGGCCATCGGCGTGGTCGCGCTGTCGCTCATACTGTTTTCGGGCGGGCTCAGCACGCAGTGGCAGAGCGTCCGCCCCATTTTCGCCTGGGGATTCATCCTCGCCACGCTCGGCGTGTGCGTGACCGCCCTCGTCGTGGGCCTCTTCTCCGTGATGGTCTTCGATTTCACCATCATGGAGGGCCTGCTCCTCGGGGCCATCGTGTCCTCCACCGATGCGGCTGCCGTGTTTTCCATCCTGAGATCGAAGGGCATCAGCCTGAGGGGTCAGCTCAAGCCCCTGCTCGAGTTCGAGTCGGGGAGCAACGACCCCATGGCGGTCTTCCTGACCATCGGCATGATACAGGTGCTGACGCAGCCCGAGTCGTCGCTGTGGGACATGGTCCGGCTCTTTGCCCTGCAGATGTCCATCGGCCTTGCGGCGGGCTATGTGATGGCGCGTGTCACGCTCTACCTCGTGAACCGCCTCAAGCTCGGCTACGAAGGGCTCTATCCCGTCCTGACCCTGTCCCTGGCGCTCCTGACATACGGCCTGTCGGACAAGCTGGGAGGCAATGGCTTCCTCGCGGTCTACATCACCGGGATCATCGCGGGGAACAGCAAATTCATTCACAAGAGAAGCCTCCTCCAGTTCCACGACGGGCTCGCGTGGCTCATGCAGATAACCATGTTCCTCACGCTCGGCCTGCTGGTGTTTCCCTCGCACCTGCTGCCCGTCATGGGCCTGAGCCTGCTGATCGCGGTCTGCCTGATTCTCGTGGCGCGACCCGCCGGGGTCTTTCTCAGCCTCCTGCCGAGCCCGTTCAGCTTCAGGGAAAAGGCGTTCATCTCATGGGTTGGCCTGCGCGGCGCGGTACCCATCATCCTGGCGACGTTCCCGTTCCTCGCGGGGATCCTCCAGGCGGACCTGCTCTTCAACGTGGTCTTCTTCGTCGTGCTGACCTCGGTGCTTCTCCAGGGCACCACGATACAGTATCTCGCCAGGTGGCTCAGGGTCGACGCCCCCCTGCACCAGGAGAGGGTCTATCCCATCGAGTTCAACCCGGACAGCGGGTTCAAGAGCGAACTCAATGAGCTGATCATCCCCGCCGGGTCGCAGGTGGTCGGCAAGAAGCTCTTCGAGCTGAAGCTGCCGCCGGAATGCCTGATCGTGCTCATCGTCCGGGGCAACGAGTACGTGCTGCCGAGCGGCCAGACCTTCCTGAACGACGGCGACGCGCTGCTCGTTCTCGCCGACAGGGACGTGTTCGGCAAGGTCGTCGCCGAGGTCAACACGCCCCGCCCTGCATAGGGTCCTCTGCTTCAGAACCTCTGCACGTGATGGTTCCAAAATGGGGTCGGAGTCGATTATTCAAAATGTGCCCCAAACGGGGTCAGAGTCGATTATCCAACATGGGGTCTGTAACAAAATGGAGCCCCAAGGGGGTCAGAGGCATGTGTCAGGTTCTCGGACCGTGAAATGATTTCCGTGACACTGAAAAAAAACGACTCCGACCCCATTTATGGGGGGATTACTCCAAGAGCTCGGAACACGGGGGACCCTGGGGTCTGCTCCCCTTCCAGTCGATGAGCGCGGCGATGTCGCCCCAGGTTTCCACTGCCAGGAAGGGGTGGGGCTTGCGGTTCCAGGGCTGGGTGAACACGATGGGGGTGATACCCGCCTCCTGGAGCATCTCGCAGGTGTCGAGGCGGTCGTCGATGAAATGCGTGATGCCGTGCCGCTTGAGCACCTCGAGCTTGGCCGTGTTGACGCTGGTCGCCTCCACCCTGAAGCACGCGTGGTCCAACTGGGGGATATGACGCCTGAACCAGAGCTCTATGGGTTCTGCAAGGGGGCGCGCCGTCACCACGAGCAGCGGCGAGAGGGTGGATATCCTCAGCAGGACATCGTCCGCGCCGTAGAACGGAAACAGGTCGATCTCGTGGGGGTCGTGGGTGAGGATCTCGATGATCTCCCTGGCGTGCTGCCTGTCCATGTCGATGGACTTGAGGAACTCGTACTCGGTGATGTCGTCGTAGTCGAAATCGTAGTTGTAGTTCTCCCTGGCCATGCGGACAAAGAGCCGGAAGGTGTCGGCGATGACGCCGTCGAAGTCGAAGGCGATGGATGACGGTGATATGGTCATGGGTATCCTTATTCTTCTCTGACTGTCCGGCCTGTGTAGCACACTCAGGAACGTGATGCAAATGTGCTCCGGACAACGGTACCGAGAGCCCTTCCATGCGCCCGGGCGCTGCGTTCCCGCGATGAAAAAGAGGTTGACAAGGCACAGAGATACAGGCTATCGAGAACACCTGGCACAGGCACGTAGCTCAGGGGGAGAGCACCACCTTGACGCGGTGGGGGTCCAGGGTTCAAATCCCTGCGTGCCTACCATCTCATCTCCTTATCTCCCTACAATCCCTTTACAAAAGCCCATCAAGGTGTTATCTCTCCAATCGATCCGGCAGGACTCCGCCGCAGTACACGCTCGTCCTGCAACGACTATCGAGGGGTACGCAAAGGCCCTAGACACAACAGGGAGATCATATGCCAGAACTGAACGTAACCGTGGACGGGAAACCGGTCGCTGCCAGTGCATCGACCATCCGGGATGTCATCAAGGACAAGCGCGCCATTGCTGCCCGCGTGAACGGGGTGCCCATGGACCTCGCCACCTCGCTGGCCGACGGCATGACCATCGAGACCATAACGCCTGACACCCCAGAGGGGCTCCACCTGCTCCGACACTCCACGGCCCATGTCATGGCCGAGGCGGTGAAGGCCCTCTTCCCTGACGCGAAACCCACCATCGGACCGGCCACCGAAGACGGCTTCTACTACGACTTCGACCGCGACGAGCCGTTCTCCTCCGAGGACCTCGCCGCCATCGAGGAGAAGATGGCCGAACTCGTCAAGGCCGATGAGCCGTTCGTGCGCAGGGAGCTGCCCGCCTCCGAGGCGAAGAAATTCTTCTCGGACAAGGGAGAGCCCTACAAGGTGGAGATCATCGAGGACCTGGGCGACGGTGTGGACAAGGTCTCCCTGTACGAGCAGGGGACGTTCACCGACCTGTGCCGCGGACCTCATGTGCCCTCGAGCGGGTCCATCAAGGCCTTCAAGCTCCTGTCAGTGGCCGGGGCGTACTGGCGCGGCGACGACCGCAACAAGATGCTCCAGCGCATCTACGGCACCGCGTATCCCTCCAGGAAGGAGCTCGACGCCTACCTGAACTTCCTCGAGGAGGCCCGCAAGCGCGACCACCGCAAGCTCGGCAGGGAGCTCGAGCTCTTCATGTTCTCCGACGACGTGGGCCCGGGCATGGTGATCTACATGCCCAAGGGCGGCAGGCTCAGGACCATCCTCGAGGAGTACTNNACGAGAAGAGGGTCCACTTCAAGCGCGGTTACGACATCGTGTACGGCCCGGCCATCCTGCGTGGCAAGATGTGGGAGACCTCGGGACACATGGACAACTACAAGGAGAACATGTACTTCACCGAGATGGACAACCAGCTCTACGGCATCAAGCCCATGAACTGCCTGTCCCACATCATGATCTACAAGTCCAAGGTGAGGAGCTACCGCGACCTGCCGCTGCGTTATTTCGAACTCGGCAACGTCACGCGCCACGAGAAGTCGGGCGTGATCCACGGACTGCTCCGCACCCGGCAGTTCACCCAGGACGACGCCCACATCTTCTGCCGGCCGGACCAGCTCATCGAGGAGATCACGGCCATCATCGACATGGTCGAGGACGTCATGGCGGTCTTCGGGTTCGAGTACACCATGGAGATCAGCACCCGGCCCGAGAAGTCCATCGGGAGCGACGAGGACTGGGAAATGGCCACCAAGGCACTTATCGATTCCCTGAACAAGAAGGGCCTGCCCTATGACATCAACGAGGGCGACGGCGCCTTCTACGGGCCGAAGATCGACGTCAAGATAAAGGACGCCATAGGCCGCCAGTGGCAGTGCGCCACCATCCAGTGCGACTTCTCGCTGCCCATGCGGTTCGACACGCATTTCATCGGGGCCGATGGCGAGAAGCACCGGCCCGTCATGCTCCACCGGGTTATCCTGGGCTCCATCGAGCGCTTCATCGGCGTGCTCATCGAGCACTATGCAGGAGCCTTCCCGGTCTGGCTGGCCCCGGTCCAGGCCGTGGTCATGAACATCACCGACGCCCAGGCCGACTACGCGAAGCAGGTGGCCGCTTCCCTGAACGACCGCGAGGTCAGGATCGAGACCGATATGCGCAACGAGAAGATAGGCTACAAGATCAGGGAGGCCAGGCTCCAGAAGGTGCCGTACATGGTGGTGGTGGGAGACCGGGAGAAGGAAGAGGGCACCATTGCCGTACGCGACCGCTCGGGCGAGCAGAAGATCATGAAGGTGGACGAGTTCGTCTCGCTGGTGAAGTCCTTCGAGCCGGCGGTGTAGAGGGAGCGGGCTGATTCAGCAGTATGCCGAGATAAATTCTTCAATCCGGACGGTACGGCATGGTGCCGAAGGAGAAAGGGCCTTTTATCTAAACGTGTTGACAACAGAAAAGATGCGGGTTAGATAAGCGCATAAAATATTTTCGGGGAGGGTCGCATAGGCAAGTTCGGCTTTCGACAAGACGACAAGGACAGGATCCGGGTCAACGAGCGCATCATGGCCGAGAGCGTGAGGGTCATCTCACCCGACGGAGAGCAGCTCGGCATCATGACCGTACCTGCGGCCGTGAATGCAGCACGGGAACATGGCATGGACCTGGTCGAAGTGGCCCCGCAGGCGACTCCTCCGGTCTGCCGTATCATGGAATACGGCAAGTACAAGTACGAGAAGTCCAAGCGCGAGGCACAGGCCAGGAAGAAGCAGACCGTCATCGTCATCAAGGAGATCAAGTTCCGGCCCAAGACCGACGAGCACGACTATCAGTTCAAGCTCAAGCACATACAGCGGTTCCTGGAAGAGAAGAACAAGGTGAAGGTCGTGATGCGGTTCAGGGGCAGGGAGATCATCCACATGGGCAAGGGCCTGGAAATGCTCAACAGGGTCCGTGCCGACCTGGGGGATCTTGCCGTGACCGAGGCCGAGCCCAAGTCGGAAGGCCGCACCATGGTGATGATGCTGGCCCCGAAGTAGATACAAGGAGCGGACAATGAAACTGAAGACCAATCGGAGTGCAGCCAAGAGGTTCAAGGCGACCGGAACGGGCAAGGTGAAGAGGAACAAGGCGTATGCGCGTCACCTCCTGTCCTGCAAGACCACCAAGCAGAAGAGGAAGCTGAGGAGGTCGGGCCTGGTCGACTCCGCGAACATTGCCGGCGTCAGGCATATGCTGCCGTATCTGTAAGAGGTAGGGATCATGCGAGTAAAACGTGGTGTAGTGGGAAAGAGGAAGAGGGTGCGGGTCCACAAGCTCACGAAGGGATACTACGGGGGCCGGCGGAACCTGGTCAGGGTCGCCCAGGAGGCGATGAACAGGGGCCTTGCCTTTGCCTATCGTGACAGGCGCAACCGCAAGAGGGATTTCAGGCGTCTGTGGATCGCCAGGATAAACGCCGCCCTGAGAAACCGGGGCACGACCTATTCCAAGTTCATCCATGCCTTGAAGGCTGCGAGCGTGGAACTCGACCGGAAGGTGCTGGCTGACCTCGCAGTCACCGACCCCAAGGGATTCACCTCGATTGTCGAATCAGTATCCAAGGCATAATGGAAAAACAGCTCGAAGAACTCCAAAGGCAGTTCAGTCAGGACCTGGAAAAAATCCATAAGCCCGAAGAGGTCGAGCCTCTGAGGATCCAGTACCTGGGCCGCAAGGGGAGGCTCACGGCCGTTCTGCGCCAGATGGGATCGCTCGGCGCCGAGGAGCGCCCGCGCATGGGCGCCCTGTCCAACAAGCTCAAGGCCTTCATGGAACAGGCCCTCGAGGAGAAATCCACAGCCCTGGCTTCGGAACAGGCCGCCACGGGCATCGACGTGACCCTGCCGGGCAGGGTGCTCAGGCGGGGGTCCATCCACGTGATCAACCAGGTCATGGAGGAGATCGAGGACATCTTCCGCCACCTGGGGTTCCAGATCGCCTCCGGCCCCGAAGTGGAGGACGACTACCACAACTTCGAGGCGCTCAACATGCCCGAGAACCATCCCGCCCGCGACATGCAGGACACCTTCTACTTCAGCAAAGGCACCCTCCTGCGGACGCACACCTCCCCGGTGCAGATCCGGGTGATGGAGGCCCAGGGCCTGCCGGTGCGCATCATCGCCCCGGGCAAGGTCTACCGGTGCGACTTCGACATCACGCACAGCCCCATGTTCCACCAGGTCGAGGGACTCTGGGTGGAGGAGGGCATCACGCTGGCCCACCTCAAGGGGGTGCTCTACGAATTCGCCCACAAGTGCTTCGGCCCGGACATTCCCCTGCGGTTCCGGTCGTCCTTCTTCCCGTTCACCGAGCCTTCGGCCGAGGTGGACATGGGCTGCATCATCTGCAAGGGCGCAGGCTGCAGGGTGTGCGGGAACACGGGCTGGCTCGAGATCCTGGGCAGCGGCATGGTGGACCCGGAGGTATACCGGTTCGTCGGCATCGACCCGGAGAAGGTCACCGGCTTCGCCTTCGGCATGGGGGTGGAGCGCATCGCCATGATCAAGTACGGCATCGACGACATCAGGCTCTTCTACGACTCGGACCTGCGGTTCCTGAGCCAGTTCGCCTGACAGGGAGCGAGATGAAGATCAGCTACAGCTGGATCAAGGAATTCGTCGACCTCGACGTCGATGCGGCAGCTGCCGCATCCGCGCTCACCATGAGCGGCACCGAGGTGGAGGAGGTCGTGCACCAGACCGTGCCGCGCGAGGTCGTCTGCGCCCGCGTCGTGGAGGCGAAGAAACACCCCAATGCGGACAAGCTGTTCCTCTGCACCGTGGACACGGGTACCGAAACGCTCCAGGTGGTCTGCGGTGCGCCCAACACCCGCTCCGGCATGATGAGCGCCTTCGCCCCCGTGGGGTGCGACCTGGGCCCGGGCATGCTCGTGAAGAAGGCCAAGATCCGCGGCGAGGAGTCCTTCGGTGTGCTGCTCTCGGAGCGCGAGCTGGGACTCACCGACGATCACACCGGCATCATGGAATTCGACGTCGAGACCAGGCCGGGAGAAGCCCTGGTCGACGCGCTAAGCCTTGAGGACTGGGTCCTGGACGTGAACGTGACGCCCAACCGGGGTGACTGCCTGTCCGTCATGGGCGTGGCCAGGGAACTGGCGGCGCTCTTCGGGACGCAGCTGAAGATGCCTGCATTCTCCATCGCCGAAGACGCCGCTGCCATCGAATCGGTCCTGACCGTCGAGATCGTCGACACAAAAGGATGCCCGCGGTATGCCGCGCGGTACCTGAACGACGTCAAGATAGGCAAGAGCCCGTTTGCCATGCGCAGACGCCTCTTCCAGTCGGGCGTGAGGGCCATCAGCAACGTGGTGGACATCACCAACTACGTCATGCTCGAGTACGGCCAGCCTCTGCACGCCTTCGACTCAACGCTCATCGACGGCGGCGGCATCGTGGTGCGCAAGGCCGCCGAAGGCGAGACCTTCGTCACCCTTGACTCGGTAGAGCGCCGGCTCAGGGCGGACGACCTGCTCATCTGCGACAAGGCCAAGGCCGTGGCGCTCGCCGGCGTCATGGGAGGCGAGAACTCGGAGGTGCTCCCCACCACCACGAGCGTGGTGCTCGAGAGCGCGTTCTTCGACCCTGCCGGCATACAGAAGACGTCCAGGGGACTCGGGCTCTCCACCGAGGCTTCATACCGCTTCGAACGCGGTATCGACCCGGCCGTCCAGGTCGATGCCGCGAACAGGGCTGCCTGGTTCATGGTGCGCTACGCCGGTGCGCGGGTATACCGGGGAGTCATCGACGTGAACCACATGACCCTGGAAAAGCGCCACGTGAAGCTCAGGATGTCGTACCTCCGGAAGGTGCTCGGCATAGACGGCATCGATGCCGGTGACGTGCGGCGCATCTTCACGGGTCTGGGCTGCGAAATCCAGGACGCCGGAGACGGCTGGACCATCGGCGTTCCCGCGTTCCGGCACGACCTGGGCCGCGAGATCGACCTCGTGGAGGAGTTCATCAGGGTGTACGGCATGGACAAGGTTTCCCCGGACCTGCCGACCTTCAAGCCCATGGACGGAATCCCCGAAGAGAAAGGCCTCACGGAGTTGCGGGTGGCACTCGCCGCCATGGGACTCACCGAGGTCATCACCTACTCGTTCATCGCGCCCCGGTGGATGGCGTTCTTCCCGGGCGAGGCCCTGGAGCTGCTCAATCCCATCTCTGAAGAGATGAAGATCATGCGGACCTCCATCGTCCCGGGGCTGGTCGCCGTGGTCGAGCGGAACAGGAAGCTCCAGGCGCGGGACATCTCGCTGTTCGAGATCGGGAAGACCTTCCACACCGGCCCGGGCGGCAAGCTGCCCGACGAGGTCAGGCGCCTCGGCATAGCCCTTTCAGGCATGCGGTTCGACCCGCACTGGTCGGAGAAGGGCAGGCCCGTCGACTTCTACGACATCAAGGGTATCGCCGAGTCACTGCTCGGGCCCATGGAGCTGAAACCGTCGAACAACGGCCACCTGAAACCGGGATGCCAGGCCGACATCGTCCTCGACGGTTCCATCATCGGAACCGTGGGCAGCGTCCACCCGGACATCCTCGGGCTCATGGACACCGACGACGAGATCCTCGTCCTCGAGGTCCTCTTGGAGCCCGTCCTGGTCAGGCGCTGGGAGGGCCTCAGGGAGATCCCCAAGTTCCCCTCCACGTGGAGGGACCTCTCCCTGGTCGTGGACGAGAACGTCTGCTACGCGGACATCGTCGCGGGCATCCAGTCCAAGGGCATCAGGGAAATCAGGCAGGTGGCGGCCGTGGACGTGTACCTGGGCGACAAGCTGCCGACGGGCAAGAAGGGCGTCACCATCCGCATCACCTATCAGTCCGATGAGCGCACCCTGGAGGATGCCATGATCTCCAGATGGCAGGACAGGATCGTCGCCTCGCTCAGGGACGACCTCGGGATCACGCTCCGGCAGTAGGCCGGTCTCATGGGCGGCACGAAGCTTCACCTCTCCGCGCGGGCTGGCATGGCTGCGGTCCTGTTCATCGCCTGCCTCGCAGTCCCGGGCCCGATCCGCGCCGACTACCTCATCACCCGAGCAGACGCGACTGTCCGCACCCAATGCTACTGGATCGAGCGGTCCATGCTCCACCTCTGCGAGGGCGGCGAACCTGTGGCCCTGTCAGAGGTGGGCGCCATAGAGACCGGCACGGCGAGCGCCCTCGATGCCGAACTGCACAGGGATACCCTGCGCCGTTTCTTCACCAGCCTCGCCTGGCTCGGGGACAGGGAGGCCGAGGTCACGGACCTCGACGATGCCCTCGCAGAGGGCCTCGAGGGGTTCGACGATCCTGTGAGGCGCAAGGTGCACAAGGAGAAGATGAGGGAGCTCAGGGGAAAGCTCCTCGGTGATGTTCAGGATGTCCGGGCGAGAGTGGTCAGGCTGAAGAACGCATGGGAGGGAATCCGCATCCCGGAAAGGAAGCTCGTCAAACTGGCGGACCTGAAATCACTCCAGTTCCTCACCTGGCTCCAGTCCCTCCAGGAGCGCGAGATCTCTATCAAGACCCTCGATCCCACCTTCCGGGCCCTCGCCCAGGAGCACCGTCGGCAGTCACTCCAGTTCGAAGCGCTCTACGTCAGGAACGTCCTGCAATCCGGCAGCGGGTCTGCCGAGTGATCCGTTGACGCCTGGGGCGATCAGCGGGAAGCGTCTTCGCCCGCCATCTCCCTGGCGTGGAGGCCGGCCTGCATGAGGTTCACCCCCGTGACCCACCCGGAGAGGATCCCGACCAGGATGAGGGGGACAATGGCGAAGAAGTGGAAGGTCAGCGTCAGCCCGGCCGCCTCCATGCGGGGAACCCCGAAGATCATCAGCCCGTAGATGCCGCCTGCCTCCCAGAGGCCCCAGTATCCGGGGACCGAGGGCAGGACGATGAAGAAACACATGATGGTGAAGGCCGCAGAGGCCTGGAGGAACGTGAGGTCGACCCCTGTGCACCCGAACAGAAAGATGGAGAACGCCATGTAGGTCACGAGCCACACACCCAGGGACAGCAGCGAGCAGGACAGTATCTTCGAAGGGGTCCGGAGCACCTCGAAGCCATGGGCGATGTTGTCGAGGATGGCCTGGGTGCGGACGTGCAGCCTTTCCGACATGCGCCTCCTGGGCCTGGCCGGGACAAGGAAGAGCAGGTGGGGCAGCCATGAGATGACGCGCCCCATCAGGGCCCTGGTGGGTCGGACCATGAGCATGAGGGTGCCGGCGAGCAGGAGGAGACCGGCCATGATGGACTTCTGCTGTATGGAGACGAGCGTGGCCCTGTTCAGTTCATACCGGCCGAAGGAAATGCTCAGGGACGGGTCTATGGTGACGCTGCCCATGAGGAGTATGAAGAGGAGCAGCAGGGTCGCCATGTCGAAGATCCGTTCCACGGCGACGGTGGCGAGCACCTTGGAGAACTCCACCCGGTCCCTCCTGTACAGGATGGCAGGCCTGGCGAGTTCGCCCAGGCGACCGGGGAGGATGCAGTTGATCGCGAAGGCGATGACGAGGGGATGGAAGGCATGCCAGAAGCCGATTCTCTTGACCGGGTTCAGGATAACCTGCCACCTCAGGGCCCTGATGAAATAGGTGAACAGCCCGAGGGCCGTGGAAGGGACGATCCACCAGAAGTTGATGGTCCCGATATAGTCGAAGAGCTCTGTGACGGGAATGTTTCTGAAGGAGACGGCTATGGCGACACCCGAGAACACCAGCCCGAGGAACAGAGAAATGAGTACTTTTCTGTTCAAATGACCTTCCTTGTTCAGAAATTCCAGGACATCTT
>MTKZ01004890.1_pt2 | contig 28201 bp, 24 predicted proteins | sample 1042781 | NCBI WGS metagenome assembly MTKZ01 (sample SAMN06212207, study PRJNA360539) | anaerobic digester metagenome | biome: Wastewater treatment plant; material: sludge; isolation source: anaerobic digester fed with sludge from wastewater treatment plant | place: Denmark: WWTP Viborg ... | reverse complement strand
TCAAGGTCACGGAAAAGATCTTCTATCGCTACCCGGGGGAAGAACTCCATCTGGCGGCCATCTGCAGAAAGATCCGCAAGCGTCCGGGACGCGCAAAGGTTCTCGCTTCGGTCATGGTCGAGATCGGCGAGGATGAAAACGGGGTCCCTGTTTCTGCGAAGATCGTGTTCGTCCGGGACAGACGCAGCAAGAAATGGATCGCCCTGTTATCCACGGACATCTCCTTGACTGAAGAGCAGATCATCATGACCTATAAACGCAGATGGGACATCGAGGTGTTCTTCAAGGTGGCCAAGTCGTTTCTCAATCTTGCCAGAGAATGCCAAGGGGGGAACTAACTACATATTTGGTGGGGTTTGTGAGCACTCAACTTGAATGATACCCTGCGGACAATCAGAGTCAGAATTGGCGACCGGCTTAAGGAAGAAAATTGATTTTAAAGATGTCGCTATGCGACTCAATGCACTGGTATCCCGAAAATGTCCTGAAGTATTAAACAGTTCTTGGATTATCAAGAACGCCCCAGAGTGTTATCGTTTCATCCAGAGAAACATCAGGACCGATTGGAATACTATCGATTGGGACCAAGTGACCTCCGTCCTGGATTGGAAATATCAACGGCGCTGGATGCCGAATCGCAACCCCAAAAGATTCCATCCATATGAAAACACAAGTGAAGTCGAGGCCATCTTGAACAGGTATCGATATAAACTTTACATTTTTGTGGTTTCTGCCGATCGTGCTGATCGACAACTGCGTGATACTATCATCATTCGTTTGGTGCGTCTGGCACAGCGCGGCAATGTCACTGCAAAAAAGGAGATCATGGGGCTTGTCCGTTATGTGGTTGAAGAGTGGCTGGACCGCAATGGCTATATGTCGCGGTGGAAGGGATACGATGAAAAGATTAGAAATACAATCGAAGGATGCATCTGCCGATATCGCTATACAGGATCGTTTTTCAGATATGTTTATCGAACATTCCAATATGCGGGCAGGGGCATCCAGCCGATCTATGCATATTCTCTGGACGAGCCCGTGGCCATTGATGCCGACAAACGTAAGATAGAAACTGTGGTCCAAGACCCTGAAACTGGCGAGATATTCCTGTACAACCGCTAACCGAACAACATCAAATCAAACCTGCTTTCTACGTAAATTTACGAAATCAGGCACAACGGTCACAGATGGGTTGAATTATGGGCAGCGTCGCCAAAACCGGGGAAAAAGGCAATCAACTGCCGATCTGTTATAGAAAGGCCACTTCTTTAGTTGATGCCGTGACCACGAAGCAGCGCTCCACGTTGGATTTCTCGTCAGCCGGAACGACGAAAAAACCGGGCCGGTTCGGCTGGTAGCCCTGGGTTGTGCCGACCATGAGTTCTCCGTCCTTGAAGATCACCTTGATCCTGCGCCCGACCGCGGGCTTTGCCGAGTCGAACTCCTTCCGGTCATTGTAGTCGCGGTTGCCGGTGAAATCGCGGACGAAGAAGACGGCTTTCATGTCGGAGATGCGAATCTCCATGGGTTTGCCGCCCGGCTGCGCCTCCAGCGGCGCCAGATGGAACAAATCCTTGTTCGGGGAGAAGTCGGTGGTCGTTCCCTTCTCCACACGGCCGTCCAGATACCGAGCTACGATCTTATTCTGAATCATAAAGTCCTCCCCATGAATCATTTTGCTGAAAAGAAGCTCGCCAGCGCGGCCGGGAATCCGTTCTACTCGCCACCCGATTTTTCAATGCTTCTACAACAGAGCGGCACCGATGTCCAGACCATCAACAAAAAAAGGATAGCCACTGCCTCATTCGACGGCAGTCCGCTATCCCTTAAGCCTCCTGTTCGCCCTGCACTTTCACCCTGGCGCCTGGAACCCGCATCAACGGCAGGACTCGGGCCGGATCAGAAGCACCGGGACATGGGCATCGTGAAGCACCCGTAGCGCCACGCTTCCGAACATCAACTGCCTCATCCCCGTGTACCCGTGCGTGGCCAGAACGAGCAGGTTCACGTCGTTTTCCCTCGAAAAGTCGATGATGGTCTGCGCCGTCTTCCCCTCCATCACCACGTCCCTGACATTCAAGCCCTCACTGCTCAACCTGGACCGGACGCCCGACAGGTACTCCTGCGCCTTTTCCAGAAGGGCATTCTTGAGCTTCAAAACGTCGAGTCCCTCCGCCACCCACAGGGACGGAATATCCACGACGTTCAGAAGGATCACCTCCCCGACAACGCCTCCCCTGTGCAGGTTCACGACCTCCGGCAGGGCGCATTCCGCCAGCTCCGAACCGTCAAGGGGAACAAGCACCTTCCTGTACATCAAAAACACCCCCCTTCACGACCGTTCTTCCTTTTCCGGCGAATGGGTACCGGAACCCCGATATTTCCGTTTTAGCTTTTTTACGGCGGCGTTCGCCTTGGCCTCCATCATCTTGACTTTCCGGTTGACCCACTGGCTCCTCGGCAGGGTCAAAACGATGCGCTTGTCCTCCCTTCTTTTTTCCATGACGATATCCCCTTTCTCCCGGTATTGGAGCGATTATTGAGTAAATGCTCCAGTTCATACGGGTTTTCAGATACTTTCTGCCATCCGTCCGGGTCATCGCAGAGTTTCAATTTACACAACTAATTTATGAATGTCGTGAACCGTTGTCAACCAGGCGGGGTTCATACGGTACGGGTGCAAACCGGCCGCTGAATCTATTTAACAAATTAAGATCATTAGATATTCATTTGATCCATCTGATTCCCCCACGCTTGAGTTGGCTGATTTCGGCCATTACGGTGAAGGTGGCCCCATTCCGGCACGGGGTCCGCCCGCGGCGGATCACCCGCGGACGGAAATCACGGCATCGTCCAGCTCGTCGTGGATGTCAAAGAGGTCGTCCAGCTCCGAGATCCGGATCACTTTCCGGACCTCCGCGGGCATGCGGCAGAAGGCCAGCCGGCCCTCCTGCTGCCGGAGCTTCTTCATCAGGCCGAGGAAAACCCTCAGGCCGCTGGAACTCAGGAACTCGAGGCCGTTGAGGTCGATGACCATCCGGGTCACCCCGTCGGCGACCATTCGGTCCAGTTCCGCCTCCACCTCCAGGGAGCGGTGGATGTCCAGCCTGCCCTCCAGGAAGACGGCCCGAATTTCATTCAGCTCTTTTGTCCTCAGAATCATTCCGATCCTCCGATCCGATTTTTTTGGTCAGGACCAGGCAATTGGATTCCCCGATCCGCTGATAAGCGACCCTGTCCATCAACTGTCTCATGAGGTGCCACCCCAGCCCCGGCGTCTTTCGTTTCAGGATGGCCCTGCCCAAGGCCGGCTTTCGCCGCGGCTCCTTGTATTCAGCGGCGGTATCCTGGAAGATGATGCGGAAATAATCGCGGTAGAGGGTCATGGTCACCAGGACCTTGCCCTCAGGGGCGTAAAGATAACCGTGCCGGATGATATTCGAAAAGGCCTCATCGATGCAGAGCAGGACATCGTTTCGCCATGCGCGCGAGACCGGCTTGCCCTCCAGGAGCTTGTCCACCTCGGCGAAGATCAGCGCCACGTTTTTCGTTTCGCCGTTGACGACAATCTCCGATCGTTCGACGCTCATGGATCACCTCAGGAACCGGGCCACCAGCAGGGTCATGTCGTCGACGGTCTCTCCCCCCGCCTGGAAGCGGGTCACGTCGCCGATCACTCCGTCGACCAGCTCCGCGCTGGTCAGGCTCCCCGCCTTCAGCAGGATCGTCTTGAGGGGCTTTTCGCCGTAGGTTCCGGAGACCGCATTCACCGCATCCGTGATCCCGTCCGTGAACAGCATCAGGATGTCCCCCTCGGTGTACTTCACCCGCGCCTCCCGGTAGGCCGCATCGGCAACGACACCGAGGGGCTTTCCGGGCGTATGCAGAAGGCTCACGCGTCCGGTCTTTCCCTTCAGAAGGTATTGGCTCATGTGGCCGGCGCTGGCATGGACGATCTCCCTGGCGGAGGTGTCGACGACGCAGCAGAAGCAGGTGACGAACATGCAGTTGACGGCATCCTCCGAAAGGTAGCGGTTGGCCGCCTCCAGGACCTTCGCCGGGCTACCGTCCTCGCCGAAGCGGGACCGGATGACGCTCCGCGCGACAGCCATGAGGAATCCCGCCGGCATCCCCTTTCCGGATACGTCCGCCATGACGATGCCGTACCGGCCGCCGCCCATGTCGACGTAGTCGTAGAAGTCCCCGGCTACGAGCTTCGCAGGAACGATTTTGGCCGCGATGTCCATGTGCCCGCCGGAGGGAAATTTCCGGGGCAGAATGTCCTGCTGGATTCTCGCGGTGATGGAAAGCTCCGCCTCCATCCGCTCCTTCTTCTTGAACTCCTCCGAAAGCCGGAAGTGGTTGTAGTTCTCCACCACCTGCTGGGCCAGCATCTCCAGGAGCCGAAGGTCATCGTAACCATAGGGCAGTTTGCGGCTCCTCTCGGTGACGCAGAGAAAGGCAACGATCTGGTTCTTCATCTTCATCGGGACGGCCACGAAGGACTTGTCTCCGTAGCGGCTGATGTGCCTGTCGGAAAACCGCTCCTCCGCCCCGACGTCGGACGAAAAGACGCCGATGCCGGTTCCCAGAATGTAGTCCAGAACCGGGCTGGAGCTGATCCGACCCTCGGTGGGCATGGCGCCGTCCAGCCCCACGCCGGCCCGCAGCCGGAATGTCTCCTTGTCGCGCAGAAGGACGGAGACCCGCTGGGACTCCATGACCTCGTTGACGATCAGGGCGTTCTCATGAAGGAGCTCGTCCACGGACTCGCAGAAATTGATGGTCTCGGCAAGGCGGTACAGCGCGCGGGCCTCGTAGGCGTTTCGCTGCATCTTCAGGTAGAGTTCCCGCGTGTGGATGGCCAGCGCGGCGAAGACGGCGAAGGACTCGAGCAGATCGAGGTCCTCCTGTGTGTAATCCCGGGAGTTTTTCTTGTTGATGACCTCCAGGACGCCGAGGGTGCGCCCCTTGATCGCGAGGGGGACGCAGACCATGTTCCTCGTAACCCGCTTCGTCTGCTCCCCGACCTCGCGGAAGATCCGGCTGTCCTGTTCGGCGTTGTTGACGATGATGCTCTCGCCGGAGGCGGCCACCAGCCCGGCGATGCTTTTTCCGCGCGGCACCCGGATCTGCTTCAGGATCTCCTTCCGCTGGTCCGTGGAAACGTTGAAGTATAACTCCTTCGTCTCCTCGTCGATGAGCAGAAGCGAGCTGGATTCCGAGTGCAGCATCCGCTTCGCCTCGTCCATGATGATGTTCAGCGTCTCCTGAAGGTCGCCACTCGTGTTGATCTTGTGCGCGATCTCCGTCAGGGAGGCCAGCTCTTTTTTCAGGAAGGACAACGGCATAATGCCTCCGCAATGCAGCGCGCCACGTGCAAAATTCCTGTCCGCCTACCGCGGCAGCAGCGCGGTGAGGTAGTCCAGGGTCATGGGGAGATTGAGCGTCAGCCTGGGCACATGTTGAAGGGCGATCCGGATCCGCTCCAGCCGGCACTCGTGGACGTGCCCTCCCCGCCTGCGGTCCGCCGTCATGAAGTGCAGGTGAAACCCCGCCAGGTTGAGCGACTTGATGAACTTCGGCGTGTAGAATCCGGCCATCGTCCCCTCGATGTTTTCGTAGACGAAGCTGGGAAAGTTCTCGCCCGTCTCATCGACCGGCCGGTAGTTCTCCTGCCGGGTCACCGACCAGACGTTGACATGGCGGAAAAGCCCGTCGATCCGGACGGCGTAGAGCATGTTCTCCGAGGGAATCATCCGGTGCAGCAGGGTGTTGAATCCCGCGGTGTCGAAGTCCCCCTCGATCTCCTCGACCGTGTCGGCGCTGAAAAAGGTCACGCAGGCGAAGGGCGTCCGCACGGCCCCATCCACCTCGTCGGCCTTTCCGTCGGCGCGCAGTTGGTACACCCGGCCGTCGAGCATGACCATCTCCCCGTCCAGATCGTTGAACGTCCCGAGGCCGAAGTCGCCGTGGCGGTGGAGGTCCCGAATGGCCGTGTTCTGTCGGTAAAAGCCCTTCATCATGGCGTTCACGGGCGCGGAGAGATAGACGGAGTTGTCCGGCTTCGAACCGTTCCGGAGGTAGCTGCGAAGGGCCTGCTCGACGATCCCGGCGACAGGCTCGCCGGTGCTGCTACCGAGCTCTTCCAGCATCGCGAAGAGGTCCGGAGGCAAGGAGATCAGACAATCCCGGTTTGCCGGTCGGTCGGTTTCAAACATCAATTCATCCTCACGCGTCGTCCTGATGAAAGGAGGTGGGGCCGGGAGGAGGTGAACCCGGCCCCGGGGCGACATGAACCCACAGCCTCATTAAAATCCCACTGTCGGAGAATTTTTCTCCCATAACCGACAGAAACATGATATTTTAAATTTTCAAGAAACGCCGACCCATCAAGCATGAGTTTCGTCCGTATTGAAATCAATCTTCAGTCCACTTGTGCGAGAACGGCAATCTTCCTCGGGGAATACAGCGCTGTTTTCTCCTTCGGCATGAAGTAGAAGTAATAGACGATTCTCATTTCATCCTGCTTTATTGAACCTCCCAGTTCTTCATAGCCCCATACCCACCGGTACAGCCCGTAAGCCTCGGGTTTGCCAAGGGTCTTGAGAGCCTCCTTGTATGCCTCTTCATACGGCTTCACTTTGACCATCCTTGCTGGGCCGACGATTTCTCTCCATACTTTGGATGCATTGAGCATGGATCCATCTGTATTCATCCGAACTCTTATGACGCCTCCGTCTCCAATGACCGGCATCCATTTTCCTTCCGCGCGGACCTTTCTCCTGAACGTGACTGTGAAATTCTTTTGTGTCTGTCTTAATCCGTTTTCTGTGCCCTTGACCGGTATCGACTGCAGCATCATGCGGCTCATCCTTGGACCTGTAATCGACTGTTCCATCATACCTAATTTTTTCATAAATTGTTTTGCCCTGCTAATGTATACCGCTTTGTCAAGAACACCTTTTCTGGGATCAAATTTCAATCTACCAGAGAAATAAATGGCTCCGCTGACAGGGTACCTCCTGCTATGGACATTTCGGATCAAGTTCGGTCTTTTCGATAGCAATGCGGAATAAGCCAACGGACCCGGATCCGGTGGGTCAGGAAGCGGGGGTGGCTTTTTGAAGATAGGTGGAATTCTTAATGGTGTCAGTTGGTACACTGCAGCGAGCAATGGAGGAATGGGTGGTATTACAACTCCTCTCTTTTGATATTCCTGTCGAAATTGGATGTGCAACCAAAAACCATTCCCGGCCTCATTCGGATTATTGGTAAAATCCGGATCGAAAAGAGGTGTTTTCGCAACATCTGAATCGCCGCGCGCAATGCAAAGCGGCACCTCCTGGACATGCTCCTCTTCCAGGGCGTCGATAAAATTGTCCGTAATCTGATAGCCACTGCTATTACCCGGCGGAGGGTACCCATCCCACATTTTTTTCCCCGCAGTTTGTGTACACCATGCCAGAGACGAGACGCCGCAGGCCATGCGCAGATCGGGCCCCAGGGCATCATTCCAACGCTGATAGACATTCCTCATGCTCACCCGGTCGGGCGAACTAATTGTTCCGGAAAAGCTCTCAGGCTCGATGTAATCGTTAGTACCATCTTGTCTTTGACGCGGTGCGCCGTGTGCAAATACATTGCAGGCACACTGCCAGAAATATCTCAGCCTGCCGTTACTTTCTGGGCAGTTCCCGAGCCTCACTTTATTTAATTCCGCAAAATATTGAGGTGGAATAGTTGAAGCACTCGGCGAAGCGGTCCACGCATCGGGATGTCCATGTCCGGTATGGAAGAACAGCATGTCGACATCGACCCCCTGGGATGAGTCCGTGTCGTTACCCGTTTGTATTATACCTTTATCATAATAGAAGAGACTGCTGTCCTGCAGATCAACATGAACACGCTTCTTTATCCAATCAATAGGGCAGTTGTTAAAAAATGCGATGGCCATAAAGAGATGATCAGTAAATAGATCCATATCCCCATAGGCAACCCTCATTGATTTGTCTGCCGGATTGCATTCGGAACCGGCTTGCAAAGATGAGAATGAGAATGATACAATGCATATTACCGTGCAGAACAAGAAAAGAATTCTATTCATGGTCAATCCTCCTCTTCGCTTGAACGGCAAGGAATCAATTTTTCGATGGAGGCTCCGTTCTCTTCAAGAGATTTCCCTGCCGATTATGCGGTCAACATTTCAGCGGGAAACATGAATCGGATTTGGATGTTGCAGTGCGACACCAGAGATCAAGCGCGCACTGCAACCACCCGGATCCAACATAAAAGTTGACGAAAACCTCACACCACTTTATATCTACAGTCCGGTGTATGAACAATCGGAGAAGGCCCGGATGGAAAAAACTGTCTCCATTCGGGATGTTTCTCATCAAGCCATATGATTTCGTCTTCCGTCAAATTTCTCCAGTTATATGTTTCCACGGGTCCTTCAGGGGTATCTTGCGTTGTTCTCGATACGATGAAACCCTTCTCGATTAATACTTTCAACAGCTTCTCTATATCCTTGAACTTTCCTCCCGGAAGTTTCTTGCCGCGGATAATTATTCCTTCCTTGCTGATCTTTAGTATTCTTAATGCCATTTCGAAGGTCCTCCTTTTCTTAATTCAGGGTTGTCATACATTCATAATGTTGCCCCAAAGACCGATGAAAAGCGTCATCACCTCCCCTCTGCGCGGCTCTGCCTGCTGCCGCTTTCAGAAATTCAGCGTCAACCTTGCGTAAAAGAACCGCTCCGGCGTGATCGACGGATTTGCCGGGTCCGTGTCCTGGAAGCGAATCCCCTCGTCGAACAGATTTTTTACGCCGACGGTGACCGCTCCCCAGCGTTGGGGAAGCCGATATCCCACGAAGGCGTCAAAGACCCAGAAGCTGTCCTTGCCATAGTTGAAGGCAATCGTCGGATAGAGATTCTGGTCGAGGAAGTCGCCTTCCTGCCAGACATATGTCCCTTTCAACTGCGCGAAAAGGCCGCAGGGAAGGAAAGCGTTGACGGCAAGGGGAACGCGCTGCGTGATCAATTTGGTCAGCATCTCAACACCGGGGAAATCCACGCCGCGATCAAACCGCTCGTACTGGTACTCCACGGAAAGGGCTAAAAAGCGATGCGGCGCCCAGTTCAGGTATGCGCGGAACAGGCTCTCATCCAAATCCGCCTGCTTGGAGAGCGCAACACCCGGAACGGATAGATAATCGAGGTAGGTCACTTCGATGTCACGCTTGCTGTATTCCACGCCCCCGAAGAGATTCCTGAGTATTCTCTGGTCGACGGCGACGCCGTAACGCCAGAACTCCGTTCCGTTTCCTTCATCGTAGAATTGATTGAAGCCCGCAACCTGCGTGGGTTCGATGGTCTGATTCTGAAGGAAAGGTCTTTTTAACACCCGGAAAGCGGCGGCCCGCAGCGTGGTTCCTTCCCAGGGTGTGTAAATTGCGCCCAGCTTTGGATTGATCTGATCTTGCTCCAGCTCCGGAGCGTTGTACCGGTCATAGCTGATCCCCAAAATCCAGATCAGATTTTTGGGAAGTTGCGTCATTGTGTATAGGTAGCCGTTCGTATGATACGTGTTATCTCTGGATTCGCTGTCATATTGAATCGTGCCAAGATCGGGATCGCTGTAGATGAGTTTGTCGTAGGTGTGCCCCCGGCTCTCCGTGTATCCGCCCCCGGCGATCACGTTGAAGATATCCGACCGGTATCGCACCTGGCCCTCGCCCGTGTATCCGTCGTATTTGCCTGATGAGAAGTAGCCGGAGGAAGGCAGATCCGTTCCCCCGTCGTCCCGGTTGTAGATGCCGGAAAGGATCAGATGAAGGTTGGGGTTGAATGCGTGATTCAGACCGATGCGGATGGAACGCGTCCGGTCGCCGTTCCGGAGATCGTTGAGATAGTTGTTCGGGTCGAATCTCAGCTCCAACTCTCCGGAACGAAGATCCGAGTAGCGCGCCTCGGCTTGGATGCTGGTCTGGTAGGCAACACTGGCCTGGGCAAATACGTTGTAGATTTCACGGTAGAGGTCGTTGTTGGGCCTGTATCCCTTCGTCTTGTAGTAGAGTTGACCGATGCTGGCGCTTACGTTATCGTAGATTCCGTTCAGCGTTACTTCATCCCCGATCGTGTTCTTCTGGCCCGCAATACCGCTTGTCTGCAGGGCAATCCGATTGCGGTTGAAGAGCGGATTGTATTCATTGAATGCCGACTGGACGGGCCCCGCCCCTTCGAAAACCCGCAAGTTGCTTTCCGCGAGCTGGGGCTGCACCGGATTGATGTTGATCGGCTGCAGCAGTTGAGACTGCAAAAGCTCGCTGACCCTTGCGATTCCATGGCGCGGGACGGCCGAATAGGTGTCGGCAAGAAGTCGATGCGCGGAAAAATTGGTGGAGTCCGTATTGATCGATTTCCAACCCTCGACGAGCGCCAGTTGCTGGAAACCGAGGTTGTTGAAGATCTGGCCCAGGCTGGCGCTACGGGCGGCGAGGTCCTGGTCGAGGAGTAGCTTCGACCGGTACACGGCCCGGTTGTCGTTCAGCTCGATGGACTTCTGGATGTCCTCCAGCGCCTCGACGGGCCGGTTCACGCTCTGCTTGAGGATGGCGTCGTAGAACCAGGGCGTGGGGTCCATCGGGTCGAGCTGCTTGGCGGCGGCAAACTGGGTCGCCGACAGGCTGTCCCGCTTCTCCTCGTAGTAGGCCTTGCCAAGGTAGCTGCGGATCAGCGAGCTGTTCACGTCGAGGCTGGCGGCAATCTCGATTTCCTGCCGACCAGCCGCCAGATCCCCCCTGCGGATCTTCGCAAGCCCCAATCCGAGCCGGGCCAGCGGGTCGGCCGAGTCGAGGGCGATGGCCTTCTCGAAGGCGGTCCGGGATTCGGAGACCTTCACCTGGGTGAGATAGGCAAACCCCAGGACGGTCTGCGTCCGGCCCAGGCCGGGATTGATGGTCGCGGCCCGCTGCGCCTCGTCCAAGGCGCGGTCGAGGCGCCCCCGGGAGAGCCACAGCTCTGCCAGCCTTGCACGGGCATGGGCATCGGAGGGGTTCAGCCTCACCGCCTCCTGCGTGCTCTCCATGGCGCCTTTGATGTCGAAGCGCGCCTGCCGCGCGTAGGACAGGGACATGCGCGCCGCGGAGGACTGCGGGTCGAGGGAGACGGCCTTCGTTGCAAGGTCGAGCGCCGCGGCCTTGTCATTTTGGGTAGTGGCAATAACGGACTGCAGGGCATGGGCGTTCGCGCTTTTGGGGTCGGCCCTGAGGGTGCGGTCGAGATAGGCCGAGGCTTCGTCCACGCGCCCGACGGCGAGGGCCAGCGAGGCCCGGTAAAGGAGATACCGGCCGTCCGCGATCCCCTCGTCGGCCAGTCCCTTCAAGGCTTCGGAAGCGCCGGCGGTGTCCCCCCTGCGCCAGGCCTCGACGGAGGCGCGCGCCCTGCCCTGCCAGCCGGATTCGCCGGGGAAGTCCCCGGGCTGGAAGTCCTGGATTGCGGGGTAGTAAAGGGCCCAATGGACGGCGTCACGGGGCTTCACGATCGTGACGAGGTCCGGGGCCTGATCCTTTTTGGCGACGACGGACTGGCCCCCGGCGACCAGCAGTTCGCCCTTCTCGTTCTCCGCCAGAACCTGGCCCTCGAAGAGCGTCAGTTGCGTCCCGTCGGCGTCGACCCGGATCACGAACTCCGTCCCCTTCACGGTCCCGTTCATGTGCGGCGTAAAGATCTTGAGGCTCCGCGGGAAGCGGCTGAAGAAGCAAGCCGCGCCCCTGAAAAGCCTCATGATGACGGTCATCTCCTCCATGGGCTGGAAGGTGAGATGCGAGTTCTGGTCGATCCTCAGGGTGGAGTCGTTCTTGAACAGCAGGGCGGCCCGGGAGTTCTCCTCCACCCGAATCGAGTCGCCGGGGTAGCACTTTTCGGACACCTTGATGGCATCCCAAACGGTCTTCCCGGTGCGCTGGATGTAGACCCCTCCCTGGGCCGACGTCACGACGGCCACCCACCGCTCCATCGCCGCCTCGGCCTCCGACTGGGCATAGGCCGGGGTTTGCGCCTGCGCCGGGGCCTGAGCCGCACAGGGGCCGGAAACGCACAGGACGATGATTGCGGAAACCACGACAGACAGGCACTTGCACATCGTTTTCATGACGTCCCCTCCTTTTGATAAGTATACAATTGCATCAAATGATTGCTCACCCTGACCCCATAAAATCATGCCCCGCTATTTCTGGCTGAGCGAAACGGACCCGTCCCAGCCGTCCGAGGGCGGCTCGGCAAGGAATCTCCTGCAAAGTGCCAGATAGAATTGCGACGGCCCGTCTTCCGGGCTCTCCTCCAGGATTTTTTCGAAGAGGCCGATCGCCTCGCCCCAGCGCTTCTCCCGGTAAGCCTCCAGGGCCCGGCCGAAGGCGTCGCAGAGGCGCAATCGCTCCTCGTTGGCCCCCCCCCGCTCGCTGATCAGCTCATGGACGGGAACGGCGTTGACCTTGCCGGCCAGGAGGAACCTGCCCAGCGGCCTCGTGAGGAAATCGTCGATCCCCGCGATGACGTCCTCCGAAACCAGGATGCGCGTCTTGAGGTGCTTGTTCAGCCCCTCGAGGCGCGAGGCCGTGTTGACGCAGTCCCCCACGGCCCGGTATTCGTAGTGGTCGATGGCGCCGACGGTGCCGATGGAGACATGGCCGGAGTGCAGGCCGATGCGGACGGGCAGCTTCGGGCCATGGGAGGAGTCGTTGAATGCCCGGACGGCTCCGGCCATCTCCAGCGCCGCCCGGCAGGGCTTCGAGCGCGTACCGGCGCTCAGCGACTCCGCGTACCAGATGGCGAGCATGGCGTCCCCCACGACGTCGAAGACCCTCCCGCCGTGCTTTTTCACCGGGGCGAACAGGACCTCGTAGAACCGGTTGATGAAGCGCTTCAGATCATCCGGAGCCATGGTCTCCGCGAGCGTGCTGTATTTCTCCGCATCGGCAAAGAGCACCGTCCCGTGAACGATCTCGCTTCTGTCCTTGAAGTCGGAGATGTTCTTGACCATGTGGTCGATGACGTCGTCGGGAAGGTAAAACCCCATCGCCTTGCGGACGTCCTCGCGGCCTTTCTTCACGTCGAGGTAGTGCCAGACGACCGCACCGGTGATCGCCAAGGGCGCCTGGAGGAGCAGGGGAATGAACAGGGGAAGCCACAGGTAGTTGAATCTGAACTGGTGGTAGGCTGTCGCGAAGTAGACGGCGGCCAGGGCAGCCACAGCGGGAACGGCAAAGCTAACCTTGAGGGCCCGGCCGATCATGCCGACCAGAAGTCCCCAGGCAAAGAGGAGCAGAAGCTGCAGCCGGGGATCGATCACCCCGATGGAGGAGCCTTCGAGAAGATTTGAAAAAACCGTTGCGGCGAGTTCGACGCTGCTGAGGTCCTCGCTTCCCTCCCCCGAGAAGACGGTCTGGAAGCCACCGAGCTGCTCGGTGCGGAAATCCTCGGAGTAGCCGACGAAAACGGCTTTCCCGCGGAAGTCCAGCCCTTCGCCCAAGGTTTCGATGACCCTGAAATAGGGAACGGTCGCGATGGTCTTGGCCGGGCCGTAGTAGTTGATGAAGCGGCTCTCTTCGCCGCTGTACATTCTGATCAGGGCACGGGCGAGACTTGCTTTCCGCTCGTCGTCTCGCACGTCCGGCGAGCGCGCCACCGCTTCACGGACGGAAGGCGCAAGCGAGGGATGTTCCACAAACTGGTCCCGGATGGCCCGTATGGCCTGCTGCACCCTGCCCTGCCCTCGCAGGGACTCCCTGTCCTTCGGAAGATCGATGCCGAAGCTCGCGTGGTTCTTTGCCAGCGTTGCTGCGAATGCGTCGTAGACATCCAGGGCGTACAACTGGAGCGCGACCACGGGCAGCGTCGGCGTGCTGCCCAGCTTGAAGGTCCAGCACTGGTCGATTCTTGCGGGTATTCTCGGAAGGGGGAATGCGGCGGTCGCCAAGGCGGCGCCGGAGAGAATTTCGATGGGAGGCACGAAGGTTTCAATCATGACGCTCCCGCCTGCCTTCCGGTCGGAGCCGTACAGGAGGATGTGCTCGGAAAGCGTGCATCCGCAGAGGATCACGTTGCCGGCCTTCCGGATCGCTTCCGCGAATTTTTCGTCGTCCTGGAGGTTTCGGGACTCGTCGAAAAGGATGTCGAAAGCAATTACAGCGGCGCCTCCGGTCCGGAGCACGTCAAGCAGCTCGGCATGGGCCGACCTCGGCCACTTCGCCGCATCCCTGGAGATGCCAAGCCGTTGGGCTGTTTCCCGGTCGATGGAAACGACAAGTGTCTCGGATGGCGGCACCTTCTTCCCTCTCAGGGCAAAGAGCGTCTGCAGTCCGATGCTCTGGTCGAGGCTGTCGAAGAGAGGCGTCATTCCGGCCAGTATTCCCAGGATTCCCAGGATACACCCGAATAAGAATGTCTTCCTGAAGACGGTCATGCCGACACATCTCCCGTGGGCAACAGGGCTCCCGCCATATTCTCACGATTTCTTCGATCAATGCCGAAAGATCCTTTTACCTTTAAACCTTATGTAGTTTTATAATATTATAAAAACAGCGATGTTTGTAAATGCTTGATTAATACCTATTTATCTCATAAATAATCTAAGCATTACAGCAATGAAAGCCGGGATTGCAGATTCGCCTTTTTCCGGTTGAGGCCGAGCTTCTTGCGGACGGAATATCTCAAGACATCGACGGTCCTCACGGATATGCCCATCATTTCGGCAATCTCTTTCGAGGATTTTCCCGAGCGGATACGCTCGGCGACCTGAATCTCCTTGGGCGTCAGGGTTGCGTAGTGGGCGCTTAGTTTCCGCACGAAGGGGGATGAGACCTTGGTCAGGTTTTCTTCGATCAGCGATACCCATTCCTTCTGTCGGATATCCAGACCGGACTGTTTCAGTTTGTTCAGGTAGGGAAGGACCATGAATTTCAGGTTCGCGGCCATCGTTTCCTCCGCGTCGGTCTTGTCCTGTTCCCGCTGCCGGAGAAGGACCTTCAGGGCGGAATTGACTTCGACCAGTTCCGTTGTTCTATCCTCCACCCGCCTTTCCAGTTCCTCTTCGAACTCCCGGTAGGTGGTTACGTCCGCGATCGTCCCCATCATGCGCAGGGGCCTGCCTTCCGCGTCCCGGGTCACGACCTCACCATGTCCTCTGAACCACCGCCACGCCCCGGACTTCACCCGCATGCGATAGGTCGCCTCGTAACGGAGGGTCCTGCCATCCAGGTGCTCCTGCAGCGTACGGAGCACCGCGGTTTTGTCCTGCGGGTGGATTCTCTTTTTCCACGACCGGATACTCGGTTCCAATTCGTCCCTGCCGTACTCCAGGAGTTCGAGGTATTGTTCGGAATAGTATATGCGGTCCCTCGCCACCTCCCAGTCGAAATAGCCCTGTCTGCCGGCCCGAAGCGCAAGCCGCAACTGCTCCTGATTCACCCACAACTGCTCCTCTGCCTGCTTGCGTGCCGTGATGTCCCTGGAGATGCCCAGAAGACCGACGACCCGCCCTCCCTCCCGGACGGGCCTTGAATGCACTTCCACCACCCGGGACCGCCCGCCTGGATCGGTGAACCGCAACTCCAGGGGGATTCCGTTCTCACCCCTCATCACGCGCTCGAAATTCTTTTTCGCCTGTACATGATATGTCGGATCGATGAGATTGAGATAGTGAAGATGCCGATACTGTTCCCGCTGGATGCCCCGTCGCTCCATCAGGGCCTTGTTCATGAAGTTAAGATACCCCCGTTCGTCGATTCCATAAACGCCGTCGCCGATGTGATCCAGGATGCGGTAGGCGATTTTCCTGCTTTCGGGTTCATAAACGGCGCGTCGCCTCACGGCACGCTCAGGCTTGCCCGCGCCGGATTCTTTTTTACGCATGATATACCCCCTTCCCTGTGTGCATGGCGATCGAATCGGCATAGACGAGATACTGGCCGCCGCGAAGCTGATAGCGCAGGAGCGCCGGGATTTCCCCGTGCACGATATTTTCGAACCCCTCTGCGAAGTCGAGCTCAAGACGGAGCCCGGCCTCGGCGATCAGCCCTTTCCCCCGCATTTGCTGCCTGCATGCAAAGAGGGCTCCGCTGAGATACATGGTCTCCCGGTAGTCCCCGTTCCGCATGAGCAGCGTGGCCGTCATCTCGTTGGCCGTGCGGCGGAAATGCCCACCTCATGACGATGCAAAGGCCTCCTCCGGGATCTCGATCATGGAGAAGTCCTCGCTCCGGATCGCCTTGGCCGCCGCGTCCACCTCCGGCAGGACGTGCCTGACGAAATACCGGGCGGCGGTGGTCTTTCCCGTGTAGAAGGCCGCTTCCGCGTCCTCCTTCGCCAAGGCACTGCACTCCCGGGCATCCGCCGGATCGATCCCCTTCCCGGCGCAGATGCCATCCAGCTTCCCGCGGGCCACGCCCGCCTCCCAAAGCAGAAGCCACGCCATGACCACCTTGCCCATGAGCATCAGGAAGGGATAGGCATTGGCAACGGGCGCCATGAATTTCCCCGCTTTTGCACTCACGGCAAAGTGCATCGCCGTCTCGGCCAGGGTGTTCACGGCCGTACGGACGTCGCCGCAGAGGTCCGCGAGGCCCGCATGCTTCTCATACCTCGCGATCGTCCCGTTCATCTCGCCCAGCAGGTTCATCAGGTACATCCCCTTTTTCATTCCCAGCTTGCGGCCGACCAGGTCCAGGGCCTGGATCCCGTTGGTCCCCTCGTAGATGGAAGCGATCTTCTCGTCCCGGAGAAACTGCTCCACCGGGTACTCACTGCAATAGCCGTAGCCTCCGTACACCTGGATCGCGGTCTCCGTCACCCGGAAGGCCATGTCGGAGCAGTAGGCCTTGCAGATCGGGGTGAGGATCTCGAGAAATCCGCGGTACTTCTCTTTTTCCGCCTCGCCGGCGCTCGCGAGGATCCGGTCGCCGCACCAGGCGGTGAAGTACAGGAGCGCCCGGAACCCCTCAGTGTGGGCCTTCATCCACAGGAGCATGCGCCGCACGTCCGGGTGCCGGATGATGGGCACGCGCGGGGCCTCGGGATTCTTCATCTCCATGAGGGATGACCCCTGCAGACGCTCCCTGGCGTAGCGAAGGGCGTGCAGGTAGGCGATGGAGGCACTGGAAAGCCCCTGGAGTCCGACGCCGATGCGGGCCTCGTTCATCATCTGGAACATGATCTTCATCCCCTGACGCTCCTGCCCGAGGAGTTCCGCGTGGCATCCCCCATTGTCGCCGAGGTTCATGACGCAGGTGGCGGAGCCGTGCAGGCCCATCTTCTCCTCGATGGCCCCGATGGCATAGTCGTTGCGCCGGCCCGGGGCGCCGATGTCGTTCACGAGATACTTGGGCACGAGAAAGATGGAGATCCCGCCCGTCCCCGGCGGGTCCCCATCGATGCGAGCAAGGACGGGATGGATGATGTTCTCCACGAGGTCGTTGTCGGCCGCCGTGATGAACTGCTTCGTCCCCTGGAGGCGGAAGGTGCCGTCGGCCCGGCGGATCGCCCGGGTCCGAAGACTACCCACGTCCGTGCCCGCCCCCGGCTCGGTGAGGGCCATGGTCCCGCCCCAGAGGCCCGCGTGCATCTTCGGAAGGTACTTCTTTTTCTGCGTCTCCGTTCCGTACACCTCGATGAGGTGGGCGGCGCCCTGGGTCAGGTAAGGATAGCACATGAAGCCGAAGTTGTGGATGAACCACTCCTTCGCCGCGAGCGAAACGGCATGGGGGAAACCCTGGCCTCCGGCTGCCGCGGGCACGCTCATGGTTCCCCAGCCCCCTTCCCGGTACAGGCGCATGCAACGGTGATAGCATGCGGGAACGAACACATTCCCGTTTTCCAGGCGGCAGCCCTCCCGGTCGCCCTCGGCAAGGGCGGGAAAGAGCGCCTCCGTGGCGAACTTCTCCGCCTCGTTGAGCGCCATGTCGAACGTTTCCCTGGAAAAATCGGCATACAGAGGTTCGCGGCACAGGGCCTCCACATCCAGCATCTCGTACAGGACGAACTTCTGGTCCCTCGCATCGACGATCACACTGCCCATGTTTTCAGACTCCTTTCTCTGTCCGGATTTCCGCCGCCCCGGGAAAAAAGAAACCCCGTTCTCCTCTTGAGATCCGGGGTTTCGATCTTCGCTCCATAGCACCCTCCGGGGTGTCGGTTGTGCCTGTCAGTCCGCGATACGCTTCATGCTTTTCATCATACGCAACAATTCGTCATTTTCAAGGGAATTTTGATCGAGGCCTGGTCTGGGGACAATCCCTTCACCTTCGCCTTTCTCTTTTTCTATTGGGGCATGGCGATGTCGTACGACCGGCCGTTGTGCGAGAGGCGTACACGGGCCGGGTGGATCTCCAGGACCCTCACGCCTTCGATCACGGACCCCTCGGGAAGCGCCATTCCGTTGATCACAGCGCGGCGCTGCAAAGGATTGTCGTACCAAAGGATTCCTGAAAGTTTCAGCGGCGGAGCCGCGGCGGTTTCTCTCCGAGCCGGTTCGGCTGTTTTGTCGGCCGCTTTTTGATAAGCTTTCGCCTCTTTCGAGCTCTCCGGGCGTGCCGTTCCTTTTTCAACCGGGGAGGGAGTTTTACTGCTTGCCGCCTGTTTCGTGGGTTGCGGCGGCGCCCCGCCGGTTTCGTCCCGGGCATCCCGGCCCTGAACGCGCTGAGGCGGTGTAGCGGCGGCCTGAGGATCTGGCGCGGAAGGACTCACGGGCGGCGGGGCGGTTGATTTCATCACGGATTCTGCCGGCTGGACGGGAGAAGCGGCCGGCGGAAACGGTGCGGAAACCGTGGCGGGAGAAGCCGGCGACGGCGATTGCGGTGGCGGGACCGGCCTTCCGATCACGCCGTAGGCGACGGCGAAGGCTGCCGCCAAGGCGGCAGCGGCAAGGTACAGCGGGATTCTGCCGCGGGGACGGTCGGAATCTGGCCTCAGGATTTCAGCGGCGATATCCGCCCCTCCGCTCCGGGACGACGACTTTTTTTCGCGATCGAGTTTTTTCAACGCGTCGAGGATCAGACTCATTTTCGCCCTGTCCCCAGTCTCGGCATGGTGAAACGATCGACGGCTGCATACAGGGACATCAGCGTCTGGCCCCCCGCAAGACCATCCTGCTGAAGCCCTCTCGAAAACTGGAACGCCCTCACAGCGGCAAGGGTGCCGCTGTCGTAAACACCCGTCGGAGAATCGTTATATGTCCCGGCCGCGCCGAGAAGGCCCTGAAGCTGCCGGACGGATTCTTCCGTCGAACCGGGCTTCACTTTTCCCTGGAGATCGAAAAAATCTCTCCAGAGAAGAAAACCCTTTCCGGACCAGTGCCTTTCCATTTCATGGAAGAGAATCGATTTCCTCCCGCCAAGCGGCGGATCGACGGCCAGCCGGTCCTGATCCAGGCTCACCAGCGCGACAAAGCGGCTTCCCGGGACGCCCGGCAGGTTCAGTTCGAGAGCTGCGGGGCAATTGATGCGCGACAGGGCGCCCAGGTTGCCGGAAAACCGGTAGAGCCGGAGTTTCCGCTCCGCGGCTGCCCGCTCCATCCCGTTTGCCGGATCCCATGCGGCACTTCCTGCGACAGGGGGAACTTTCCACAGGCCGGCCAGGACATTGAAGGCCTCGCGGGCGCTGTCCGCCTCCGAAACGGCCCCCAGCTCCGCAGCGATCAGGCGGGTGAACGCTTCCCCGGTCGGTGCGGTTTCCATTTTCGGCTGCGCTTCCGTTGCAACGGCCGGTGGCGAGGCCTTGAAAGGGAGGATGAATCCCTGCCAGGCAACGTAGACCGCCGACGCAAAGACCGCCAGGACGATGACCAGCGCCGGGATCAGGAGCGACGGGCGGATTCGGGAAGGAGCAGTCCGATTCTGTCGCAGGTCCCGGATCCCCGCCGAACCGATCCGGCGATCGATCCGCGCCGCATCCCTCGTGTAGCCGGCCAGGAGGGCCCGGTCGCAGGCGACATTGATGAGCCGGGGAAGTCCGCCCGAATAGGAATGGATCCGTTTCAGCGCGCTTCGAGAAAAGAGATTCGCGCCCTTGCCCCCGGCCACTTCGATCCGATGTCGGACGTAGGCGGCCGTGTCCTGAAAGTCCATGGGCTCCAGATGGCAGCGCACCGTGATCCGCTGGCTGAGCTGACGCAGGTCCTTTTGTCTCAGCAGTTGTGCGAGCTCGGGCTGTCCCGCGAGAACGATCTGGATCAGCTTTTCCCGGTCCGTCTCCAGGTTCGAGATCAGCCGGATCTGCTCCAGCGCGCGGGCTTCCAGGCCCTGCGCCTCGTCAATGACGAGGACGACCGTGCGGCCGTCGGCATTCTGCTGCAGAAGAAAAGAATTCAGCGCATCCAGGGGACTCGAACCGTCCGCCGCGGACGCGGGGATGCCGAATTCCCGGTTGATGCTTTTCAAGAGTTCCGGCGGAGAGAGGCCGGGATTGAAGATCAGGGCGGTGCGATAGCGTTCCGCGTCGAGCTGGTTGAGGAGCGCCCGGAGGACGGTTGTCTTCCCCGACCCGACCTCTCCCGTGAGCGCGATGAATCCGGCATGATTGTCGATCCCGTACAGCAGATGTGCGAAAGCCTCCTTGTGGTTCCTGCTCAGGAAGACAAAACGGGGATCGGGAATCAGGTTGAACGGTTTTTCCTCAAAGCCGAAAAAGTCGAGGTACATCGAATGTTGCCTCTTTGCTCTTACACGATCAGGGAAGGAGTTGAGGGGGCATCCGCCAAACTATTTTTTCTCCCGCTTTTCACCACCGGCCTTTTTTTCGGGCGCCTCGACGCCCTTTTTGGGGTAGTCGGCGGGCCTTCGGATCTTTCCCTGGTCCACTTCCTTGAATTTGTCCACGTATTCGGTCGTCACGTCGCTGATGTCCTGAATCGACTTGATCACACGCGGCGTCAGCAGGATGACGATCTCCGTCCGGTTGCTGGTGTCGTCCGTGTTCCCGAAGAGATAGCCGAGAATCGGGATCTTGTTGAGCCAGGGGATCCCCGTGTTGGATGCCGATGTGTCCTCGCGGATCAGCCCCCCGATGATGATGGTCTGGCTGTCCTGGACGACCAGGCTGGTCGTCGCATCCGTCTTGTGGAGGATGATCTGCTGTTCGTTCGCCGCAAACAGCGTGATCGTCTCGTAAGTGGAGATCTCCTGGGACAGCTCGATCGAAACGAGCCCGCCCTCATTGATCCGGGGCTTCACCTTGAGGATGATGCCGATGTCCTTGTACTGGATGGTCCGCTGCGGCGCGATCGTGGTGGACCCGTAGGTCTCGGAGGTGACGATGGGGACCTGCTGGCCGACCTGGATCCGCGCCTCCCGGTTGTCCGAGACCAGAATCTGCGGGGCGGCCAGGAGCTTCGCCTTCGATTTGGTCGCCATGGCGGAGATCATCGCCCGCACCTCCCCGCTCGGGTCAATGCCCGTGAAGGTGAATCCGGCGCTCTTTGCCGTCGTCGCCGTAGCCAGACTGGAGAGGTTCAGCCCGAAGGTGGTGCTGAGCACATTGGCAAAACTCCCCTTCAGTGACCAGGCCAGCCCCAGGCTCACGTTGTCCGTGAGGGAAACCTGGGCGATCACCCCTTCGATCAGAACCTGCCGGGGCACGACGTCGATCTTGTCGATCGTCTGCTTGATCTTCGCGAAATCCTCCGCCGTCGCGACAATGATGACGGCGTTGAGGATGTCGTCCGAATAGATTTTCGTGGCGTCCGAGACAATGGCCTCTCCGGCCATGTGCGAGGCGACGACGACGGGCGCCCGGGCCGCCTGCGCCTGCGCGGGCATCTGGGCGCCGGGGGTCGCGGCCCGCGGCGCTGCCGTCTCTGCCGGCGGTTTGGCGCCGAGGAAGATCTGCTGCAGCAGCGTGGCCACATCCTTGGCCTTGCCGTTCTGGACATTGTAGACGAATACCTGCGGCAGTTTCTCCTTCTGCTGCTCGTTGTCGAACAGGGCGATCAGCTTCAGGATCCGCTTCACGTTGCTGTCCGTGTCGACGAGGATCACGTGGTTGCTCTTGGGGATGTCCACCACCACGGCGTTGGTGGAGACAAACGGCGTGATCAGCTTGACCATCTCCGTCGACTGGAGAAAGCGGATGGGGATCACCTGAAGCAGCGCCTTGCCGGAGAGCGGAACGCCCTGGGGATCGCTGCCGTAGACGACGGGAGCGGGCTCCCGCGGCGCATCGCTCATGGGAATGATCCGGAACAGGCCGCTTTCCTCCACCATCGCAATGCCGTTGAGCCGGAGAATGACCTCCAGCAGCGGCAGGACATTCTCCTCCGCCACCGGGGCAATGGACCGGAACGTCACCCGACCCTTGACGCGCGGGTCGATGACGTAGTTCTTTCTCAGAATGTTGGCAAAAACGGTCTGGATCACCGAATAGACGTCGGCATCGTCAAAGTTCAGGCTGACCTGCTGACCGCTCCGCGCCGCCATCGCGGCCTGGGGCGGGGGCATGGTCTGTGCAGCCGGCGGAACGGTACCCGCCGCACCGGGAACGGGCGGCTGCTCATTAACGGTACCCACCGGAGGGGGCGGTGGCGGGAGCGCTCCGGGCGGGATCGGCCGGCCGGTAATCACCGGTTTCGCCTGCGCCGCGGGGGGCTGCGGAGAGGCTGTCGGCACCTGCATGCCAGGGGAAGAAGGGGAAGAAGGCGTAGCCTGCGCGTTCACGGCCGGGTGGTCGCCGCGGGATGCATCCCCCGCGGGGGCCGCCTGCAGCATTCGCGGCTGCAGGCATGCCAGCAGCAGGAAGATTGCAGCGAAAGTAAGGGAAAGAGTCGCAGCGCTTCCCCGCTCGGCTTGTCCTTGCCCTGTTTGCGCGATCATTCCTCCCCTGATCCTCCAATCTGAACCGTCGTGATGACCATCCGGCATCCGGCCATTCGACGACGCATACCGCTGCCGGATCACTCCCAGCTCGAGATATCCTTATCCTCGCCGTCCCCGCCGGGCGCGTCGTCGCGCCCGTAGGAATAGAGGTCGTAGTCCCCGTGCGATCCCGGACACTGGTAGCGGTACGGCTTGCCCCATGGATCATTCGGCAGCGCCTTCTTCAGATAAGGACCTTCCCACTTCTCGATGCCCGGATTGGTTGCCAGGGCATTGAGTCCCTCCTGCGTGGTCGGATAGCGGCCGACATCCAGACGGAAATGGTCGAGCCCCTGCCCGATCAGCTCGATCTGGGCGAGCGCCGCGGACTGCTTGCCCTTGCCGAGCTTGGGGAACAGCCGAGGTCCCACCAGGGCCGCGAGCAGCGCGATGATGACCATGACCACCAACAATTCAATGAGGGTGAAACCCTTCCCGCCTTTGACCCGATTGATTTTCTCCATCATCACTGCCCGAACCCCCATTCTGGATTTTCAATAATCCTGGCAACCATTGCTACCGGCATGAACGTTGCCGATTTCGGACCGATCCCGCTCATTGCCGCTTCCCTCAGGGACGCCTCATCAAGGGCGGAGGCGGTACGGGGGCGGCGGCTACAGGCGGCGACTGCGCCGACGGAAGACTCCTTGACCGCGCTGCAGTCGGAATCGGCTCAGGGGGCAGCGCAACCGGCGTCCTCGCAGGCCTGGACGGCATCTGCATGGCGGGCGTCCGCTGCGGCGATGAAGCCGCCGGCGCCCTCGCAGGTTCGGCGCCGGTTCCGGTGATTTCGTTCTTTCGCTCCTTGAGTTCGTCCAGGTAAATGGTCATGCGATCCTCTCCGTTGACCAGAACGATCATCTTCTCCGTCACCTGCTGAACCCTGTAGCCGCTGATGCTTTCCCCCTCTTTCAGGGCCACCTGCCGCACGCCCCTGCCCGGGCTGGTCGGCACCGCCTTCTTGTCCTGAACAAAAGCCACCTTCAATCCCCCGGTGATCATCGTGCCGTGAAGAACCAGTTCTGGCCGGGGAATCTGCTGGGCCACCGTTTTTTCCGGGGGAATGACCCGGGTCGGGTGAAAGAGATTCTGCGCTTCAATGACGGCATAATCAGCCGGTGGCTGCTTTTCCTGCTCCGCAGCGGCGACGGCCGTCACGGCCGTAATTTCCCTCGCAGGCGGCACGTTCACCGAAGGGGGTGCGTTCAGCAGCGGATAGATGAAATGGAAGAAAAAAGCGACTGCCGCAGCGAAAAGAAACAGGTTCAGGACGTTGACGCTGTCAATCAGGTATTGTCCGAACTTCACGCTACTTCCCCATGTTCATCGCCGATACCCGGAACTTCACCATCAGATCCCGGGGTTCGCGCATATTGCGGACGCGGACGTCGAGTTCCCGCATTGCCAGTGCCGTCTGGCCGGTCTCAAAGGCGCTGAGAATGTCATGAAGCGCCCGGGTCTCCGGCAGGACGGCGTCGACGGTCACCGTGATGACCTTGAAGCGATTCAGGTCCTCCGGCTTTTCGACGCGCTCGCTGGTGATGGTTCCCCCTTTGCCGGTGATGATCCCCTTGATCATGTTCTGAAGACCGGCGGCGGCGACGGACGGCGTTGGCCCCTCTACCATCTTGGTCTCTTCGGCCTTCCGGGACTCCTTCAGACTGTTGATCTCGTTCTCCAGGGCGCCTTTCTGAGCGATGGTGTTCACGTACTTCTCCAGCGTCGTCCGCTTGGAGTCTTTCAGTTCGCCGAGCGACCGCTGCTCGTCCTGGACGGTCAGGTAAACGTAATCGTAGAAGACGATGCCGAGAAGAACCAGCATCAGCGGGATCAGCCAGAATAGGATTTTACTGCTTTTTCCCATCTTTCACCTTCGGATGTTCCGTTTTCATTCCCTCGATCTCCATACGGATCACGAAGCGGTCCGCGTTCATGCGGCTGTCCCGGATCGTGGGTGAAGTGAACTCCGCCTTGGCGAAGGCGGGAGACGCCTCGATCAGGGGCAGGATGTCCGTGGCGGATTTCGCGTATCCTTCGACCGAGACGTCCGCGTCATTCACGTGGACCCGCGTGAGCCAGACGGTCTTGGGCAGAATGACAGTCAGCTCCTTCAGGATGTTCAGGGCCTGCGGCTTCGTCTTCTTGAAGTCCGCGACCGCCTTGAGTTCGTCCCTCAGCCCGTCATGCTCCTTCCTCAGGGCCTCGATCTTCTTGATCTCCCCCTTGCGCGACGACACCTCCTGATCGATCATCGCGATCATCCGATGATCCCGGTACAGGGGCAGACCGAGGGCCAAGCCTCCCATGGCGAGCAGCAGCAGGACCAGGGCGACGGTCAGCGCGACCGGCGGCCGGGCGCGGTCGGTCCGGCCGCGGTACAGCAGGTTCATCGCCTTCGATTTCTTCCACAGGGAGGCGAGCACGCCGCCGATGGCCTCATGGGGAACGTCCTTCCCTCCCCTTTCGCCCCGGTATCCCGGAATCGCAAGATCGCTGTCGTTCAGCACTTCGAGGGGGATCCGGAGCCGCTCCTCCAGGGGTTCGTACCGCACATCGGCATGCCCGTGGACTATCATCCGCGGTGCCACGTCCCGCTCTTTCAGGTCCGCGATCCAGGGACCGACCTCTTCCGCCACATCGGCCAGGACCCGTTCATCCGGGCCCGCGCCATTGAAGGATCCGGCGCATCCGGCGACGACGACGCCCTGGCGCAGGCAACCCGCCTCGAAGGCGCCGGGGTGGATGTCGAGATAGATGAGATCCCGTTCCTGCCAGATATAGTTCAGGTAGACGGAAGAGGCCGAGAGATTCGTCTCCATCCGCCCGACCGGCAGGCCTTTTTCCCCCAGGGCACGAATGTAAGGGTCCACGGCGTCCCGCTTCAGGGCCGTGACGGCGAGCTGCAGCGTCCCGTTCCCCTCCGTGAGGATCCGGAAATCGAAATAGGCCTCGTCGGAAGAATACGGGGTGATCCGGTCCAGTTCGAAAGACACCACTTCCGCGAGATTTTCCCTCGCCGCCGCCGGCAGTTCCGTCTCCCGGATGACGGACCAGGTTTTGGGGACGCAGAACATGACATCGGGGCTTTTCAGGTTCGCCCGCCGGCAGTACTGCAGGACCGCCGCGGCAACCGCTTCCGGCGTAGGGCAGCGCCGATCCTGGAAACGGTGCGTCTCGTAGTCCAGGATCCGGATACGGTTGAGCAAACGGGTCCCGTACGCAATCGAAAGAAAGTCGATCCCCAGGGAGACGGCGACCTGACGGCGGGGAATGAGCACCTCACTGACCGGGTTGAACAGCAGGGCCTTCCCGACGGCACGCCCCGCGGCGAGCGCCCCGGCCTTTGCCCGGTTCAGCGCCTCGGACTCCCCGAAAATCCTCATCATCATGACCCTGCCGTGGACGGACTCTGAAAATAAAGAATCCGGTATTTCTGCGCACCTTCGATCACGACGGTGGCCCGGATGTCGTAACGGCGCTTGTCATTGTCCCGGTAGCCCGTCGCATCGATGGTGAAAACATTCGACTCCGCCGTCGTGACGTAGGGGGCAATTGCGGCGAACTCGGCATCTGTCCAGCCGGCGGATTCCGTCGCCTTTTCCGCGGGATTCAGATCGCGGTAGGCCATGATGCGCCGGATCATGTCGTCCGTCATACCCGGAATCGCCTTGAGAATCTCCTGCGGCGCCGTATTGAGGTTGATCTTGTCGCCTTTCGCGAAAACGGTGCAGAAGGAGAGGATGCCCCGACGCTCCCCGGCACCGCGCAGGATGTCGCCCGTCACGCCGCGCACGAAGGCCAGTTCCTCCAGGCTGTTGAAGTCCGCGTTCTTCGCCTTGTACGGTTTTGAAAGGGACTGGTAGTAACTGTCCTCGGCCCCGCTCAGGCGGTGCAGGTTGTCCTCGTCCTTCCAGTCCAGGATGGAATCGACGATTATGACCGCGCGGTCCTCCGCCACGCCGCTGTTCACGAGCAGGTTTTTCAGGACGACGCCGCTTTCGTCCGTGAGGGCGTTCAGGTTGATCTTCCCCGACTCCTCCATGATCCGCATACGGTAGCGCCCCCCGGAAATTTCCGCCTTGTAGGCGCGGCCGTCGCACCGGTACGGCTCGGCGCCCTCAAGAACCGACTGCTGGTCGCGGTTGGCCTGGCGGTAAAGCAGCTCCATGACGCCCCGCTGGATTCCCGCCTCGGCCAGAAACCTGTACTCCAGCTCCTCCTTGAAGGACAGCGTGGCAAGCGCCTCCGCCCGGGTCATGAGCGACAGCGACAGCGCGGCCATCGACATCAGGACGACCACCCACAGAACCAGGATCAGGGCGATGCCCCGGTCGGAAAACCCGGCCGCTCTCACCGGTTTATCCCTTCGCTTTTCATAGCATATTCGAAGAATCATTGCCGTTTATTTTTTGGCCCTGGCGTAGAGGGGGACAAGGATTTCCGCCTCGCCCCCGCCTCGGATGAACCGGAGTTTCACCTGCTCCGGGTATCGGGTGTCGTCGGACCAGTCCTCCGTCCACTCCCCCTTCTCCTCGGCCGCCTCCCGGGCGTAATAGGCGAACGAGAGGGATTTGAGGTCATCGAAAAGCCGGACCTCCCGCGTCCCTTCCATGCCCACGGGCCGTTCCGAGGCGTAGAGCGACAGCCGGCCTCCCTCGCCGGCCTCCAGCCGGTAGGAGACGATGACGCACCCCCTGTCCTCCCCCCAGATCGAGCGGTTCGTGGCAAACCGCAGCGATCTGTCGTCCCCCTTCAGGTAATACCTCTTTTCGCCCTCCTCGTCGTAGGTCAGCGGCGCCGCCGACTGGAGCTGGGCGGTCAGGATCCCGAAGGAGGTCCGGTACCGATCGAGGGCGTCCATCCTTCGCTCCCCGGCGTCGATCGCGCGGAAGCCGAGCCGCATGGCGCCCCCGAGGATGACGACAATCAGCGCCAGCAGGCCGATGGAGATCAGCAGCTCCAGCAGGGTGAAGCCCCGCTCCTTTCCGCCTTCACTCCCCGTTCCGCAAATCCGCAAGGATCGCCTCTTCACGATTTCTGCTCGACCGAATTCCGGTTGTCGATCCGCTCCACCACTTTCAGGCTCTTCAGGGTAAGGGACTTCTTCCGCGACGCCGTTTCCCAAGAAAAGGTCATCTCGATGTAAAGGAGCTTCACCGGCAGGTCTTCCGTCCGCTCTTTCTCGGCCTCCGACACGGAGACCGCCACCCGGTAGCCCTGATCCGTCTCCTCCTGCCAGGACGCCTCCTCGATCTTGTCGCGTTCGGTGATCTCGCGCATCACCGCCTCGGCCCGGGT
>MTKZ01000876.1_pt1 | contig 28218 bp, 19 predicted proteins | sample 1042781 | NCBI WGS metagenome assembly MTKZ01 (sample SAMN06212207, study PRJNA360539) | anaerobic digester metagenome | biome: Wastewater treatment plant; material: sludge; isolation source: anaerobic digester fed with sludge from wastewater treatment plant | place: Denmark: WWTP Viborg ... | reverse complement strand
TGGTGTGAGAGGTCGGAAAATGAAATAGGAGGAAACCTATTTCATTTTCCTCCTACTCGATTTGTACACAAGGATCCCCTCCCTTATTGCTGGCTGCGACCTCATACCCGCCAGCACCCGTGGCATGTGTCATCCCTCGCCGGGTATAAACCATGGAATCTTAATCTCCTTACCTGTCTTTCAGATCAGAAAAGATTTTCCCAATCAAAAAAACATTGACCTGGTAAGTTCATCACTTCCTGACTTATGACAATTAGTGCCACCGGAACACCATTGTTTAAATATGGGATTCATAAATTTGCTCAAGTCAGTATCCGGAGAAATAAATTGCAGATCTCTTTGCATTTATATTAAGAATATTGATCTCTACAAATTGATTAACCACGGATTCCACGGATTTCACGGATAAGATCACGGGTTTATTTTGAGACAATCCGTGTATAATCCGTGTCCCCGTGAATTCCGTGGTTAATTAACACAAAGCAGATATGCTTTTTCCATGTTAGTCCTGATCTTTCCAACCCGGGATAAAGAAAAAGGCTGTCACCCGGCTAAGGGACAGCCTCCTTCATCAAAGCATGAATACCTTTTCAGGCCTGTTCCTCATGGAACAGAAATCCTAATAAAACTTATATCTTTTATCCTCTATGTTGGCAGCCTTGCGTAATGCTTCGTAAGCCTCATAGCTGCCGCGCATCTGATACGTGGTCGTGAGCCTCTGCCTCAGCATATCAGCATCCTGATCTCCTGCCGGGGTTATACTGTTGACGGTAAGCATGAAAACACCGTTCTCACCCTTCACCGGACCAGATACAGTACCCTGCTCTGCTGCAGAAGCTGCTGCGATAAGAGCCGGCTCAACACCTGCCCCCGGAACGGAATAGGACCTGAAATTTATCTGGGTAGCTTCCTGAACGGAAAGACCCATAGCCGATGCTATATCCTCCAGGCTCTTTCCCGGCTGATAGTTCTTTTCAAATTCGGCTGCTATCACCTCGGCTTTCTTCTCCCTTGATACCTGAAAACGGATGTCATTCTCCACATCCTTCAGAGGAGCAATACCTTCCTCCTGGACCTTCGTGCAATATGCCACAACATATTTATCGCCTACCTCAAAAACAGCCTGCTGGTTGTTATCAAGAACTATCCTTCCTCTTTCAGTCTGGAAAAGAGAAATAATAAGGCTCCTTGGACTTTCAAGACCAGGAAGGGTCTTTTGCTGGGGAGTTATGTCGCTTGCAACTCGCTTCGTCAGACTCTGTGAGGCAACCGCCTCATTGAATTTTTCGTATGTGTTGTTCGTGCCGGCAAACTGACTTGCCTCACTGTATATCCTCTGATTCGTTATTGATCCGGGAATTATCTTCCTGTCGACAATTCCGACATGATACTTCTTCGAAGGCCTCGACTGATCAAGTATCTCAATAATATGGACACCGAAGGTTGTTTCAGCCTTGACAATGTCTCCTTTCTTCCCTCCGAAACATGCATCGTTGAACGGAGTAACCATCATCCCTTCTGAAAACCAGCCAAGGTCACCTCCGAGCTGGGCCGATCCCTGATCGTCGGAATTGGTTATCGCCAGTGTGCTGAAAGTTGTTCCGCTCTTCAGGAGCCTGATAAGACTGTCAGCTTCAGTTCTCGCCTGTTCGAGGGTCCTGGTCTGACCTGAAAGAAGGATGTGCCGTGCATGTACTGAATCGGGCCTGTTGGCCGCTTCAATGAGCTTTGCTATTTTAAGTGTTCCGTCTTCATTATAAGGGCCAAAGACTGACTTAAGGTCTTCTTTCTTTACAAAGTCCTTCAATGTGTCGGGAACCTGGTCGAGAGTAAGAAAAAAGCTGTTATGCCTCGTGTCGGCAGTAAGGTTAATAAACTGAACAGGATCGGCTGCCTCGCTGAATTCAGCACTTGTCCTCTCTATCCATTCTTCAGCCTGGCGGATGTCATCGGCAGAAGGGACTATGTCAAAAGTAACATATTCAAGGTCCCTGAGAGCCGTCTTCCTGAATTCCTCCTTACGCCTTGAATAATATGATTCAAGATCTGACTGGGTTATCTTAACCGAAGAATCGGAAATGGATGCAAAGTTTTTCATAACATAGCTGAAGTCAACTGTTGCATTCGAGAGTTTGCTGTCGAATTCAGCCTGCTTTGATGTAACATATAGTCCCCTTGAAACAAGGGTGTTGTATTTGGAACTCATCCTGTCATCAACAATCTGGTCCTCAAAGAAGAGCCAGTATTTTTTTGCTGTTTCGTCTATCTCCGTCTGCTTGAGGAAATTCACAAGGAACGATTTGTTGAATGTGCCGGTCTGCTGATCTGTGAACAACTGCAGGACAACCGGGTGCGGATTATTGCCAAGAACAAGCTCGTCAACTTCTTCGGTGCTTACTCCGATACCAAGCTTGTTATACTGCTTGTCGAGAATGGTCTTCCTAATTATCTGCTGCCAGGTCTGCTCCCTTATCGATTCAGTCGTTGCCTCATCGAGAGAAGCGTTGCCTGATAATTTGTAAATCTCAACAAGACTTTGCACTTCCTGCTCAAAATCCTGGTAGGAAACCGTTTCATCTCCTATTTTTCCGATCTCATAATACTTTCTCGCCTTTGCCGATTGGTTGGCACCGTTGCCGAAGAAATCACTTACCACAAAAATGAACAACGAGAGACCTATAACAACTGCAACTAGAACCCCTGCTCTTTCCCTTAAAAATTGAAGTGCTGACATGAATGATCTTTTATAAGTTGAATATTGTATCGTTTTTAAATTCAGGCGACAAATATAACAAATTTCCGTTAAAACTAAGTTGAGTTTCTAATTTGTTTCTCACGATGTAATTATCAGAGAAACAATGCTATGATAAAAACTGCGATTTACATGATGCTTATATGACTGAAACCTGCAAATCTGACCCGGCAGAAACCATTCACGGAGAAATGTGATAATTCTCATATTATTTCGTGAATGACAATAATTCAATATCTTGTATACGGCAAATATACTGTAACCAGCCCGGAAACCTGTTGTCTTGCTGATATAGTCAGGATCCGGATCTTGTGTGTTAAACTATAAATCTCTGAATATGTCAAGGAATCTCCGTGGTTTGTCAGAACGCAAAGGACTAAGAGAGAGTCTTTTTGAGGAGATTGTGAGAGCGTATACCGGTGATGACGGGGATGATGAGCAAAGACTCGGAATCATCCGCGAGAAATACCTTACCGGGAGCTCTTCCATTCTCAGCGTCAGTTCGTTCTATGATTTCCTCCGAAAGGAACACAGGGAAAAGAAAGTCTACATCTGCGAAGGCACTGCCTGCCTGACATCGGGAGGTAACGCAAGGCTCAGGAAAGAACTTCTCAGGAGCTATTCCGAAGATGAGATCGGAACAGTCACCTGTCTTGGGCATTGTCATTCAAACAATGCTTTTCTGCACGGTCACAGGACAATTGTCTGGGATGGAACGGAATTGTCGGGGCCTGAGATCGGGAAGGCAGCGGTGGCTGAAGTGAAAATAAACACGGGTACAAATGTCCCGAAACCAGCCCTTCTCAGTCCGACCGGAGACCCCGGTGAATATTACAGTGTCCTGAGATCGTTTTGCTCAGACATCCCAGGCGCAATAGGGCAGATCGAAAAATCGGGATTAAGGGGCCGGGGAGGGGCCGGCTTCTCTTTTGCAGCAAAGAAACATGCATCGCGCTCGGCTGCCGGGCACAGGAAATATATAATATGCAACGCTGATGAAGGCGACCCGGGAGCTTTTTCCGACAAGTGGCTTCTTGAAGAAAGGCCTCATTCAGTGCTATTCGGGATGATGGCTGCAGGAATGATAACAGGAGCCGATACCGGAATACTCTATATCAGAGGTGAATATCCCGAAGCGGTTATTGCGGTAAAAAAAGCAGTTCAGGAACTTGTTTCCGAAAAGATTAGCAGCAGGAACCTGTGGAAATGCGAAAAGGATTTCACATTCCATGTCGTGGAAGGCGCCGGTGCCTATATCTGTGGCGAGGAAACCTCGCTGATAAATTCACTCGAAGGCCTGAGGCCGGAAGTAAGAACGAGACCTCCCTATCCGGCAACATACGGACTGTTCGGTAAGCCAACCCTGCTTAGCAATGTTGAGACCTTCGCAAATATAAGATACATTCTTACTGAAGGCGGCGAGGCTTATGCAGCCCTGGGTACCGAAAGATCACCGGGAACAAAACTGGTGTCGCTCGACGGGGGATTCAACAGGCCCGGCCTCTATGAGGTGAGAATGGGAACTCCCCTGAGAGAGGTGTTTGAAGATATGGGAGGAGGGACAAAGTATCCCGTAAAAGCATATCAGATCGGAGGACCGCTGGGAGGAATAGTGCCTTCTACGATGGTTGAAAAGCTCACCCTCGATTTTGAGTCGTTTGCTTCAAACGGTTTTCTTCTCGGACACGCCGGCGTGGTATCTGTTCCTGAAGAATTCAGTATGCCGGAACTGTTGTTGCACCTGTTTGACTTCACCTCGAGAGAATCGTGCGGGAAATGCTTTCCATGCAGGATAGGAGCAAAGAGGGGAGAAGAACTCCTTGCAGGAGCTATCAGGGAAGGAAGAAAGATCGACAGGGAACTGTTCGACGACCTTCTCGACACCCTGCAGCTGGGATCCCTGTGTGCCCTGGGTGGGGGTCTTCCACTGCCTGTACGGAATGCAATGAAATATTTCCCCGGAGAAATGAGTAAAATCTTTAACTGACCCCGAGTTTATGGAAACGACAGCCTATATAGATAATATCCCCTATCAGATTGAAGAAGGAGAGACAATACTCGATTTTGTAAGGAGGAACAAGGGAAGGGAACTGGTCCCGACACTTTGCCAGGCCGATAATCTCATGAATTACGGATCATGCAGGGTATGTTCAGTGGAAGTCGCCCTGAAAAAGGACGGTCCTTCAAGGGTGATGGCCTCGTGTCATACCCCAGTTGCAAACGGATATTACATATATCCTTCAACCGAGAAAATAAAAAAGCTGAGGAAAAATATAATTGAACTTGTACTGAGCGACTACCCATCCGGCAGGATACACCCGGAGGCCGGAAAGCTTCCGACCGAATTCCAGAAGGTTATTGCTTCCATCGGGATACCTGTGGTAAGATACCCCGAAGACAGTCAGGTTACGAAGACCCATCCCGACAGGAGCCATCCCTATGTATGGTCGGATCTCGACGAGTGTATAAAATGCTACAGATGCGTAAGGGCCTGCGATGAGCTTCAGAGCGAACATGTCCTTGGTATTGCAGGGAGAGGATTCGAAAGCAGGATCATAAAGGGAGCTGATACTGATTTCATCTCTTCGGGATGCGTTTCATGCGGAGCCTGCGTGCAGACCTGCCCGACAAACGCAATATCAGACCGTTACGGTACAAAAACCGTGATCCCCGATAAAGTGGTGCGGACAACCTGTACCTATTGCGGAGTGGGATGCAATCTCGAGGTAAAGGTGGCGGACGGTGAAGTAAAAGGAATAGAGGCTCCGGTCGATGCTGCGGTGAACAGGGGCCACACATGCCTTAAGGGACGATTCGCCTTTGAATTCTACAAACATCCCGACAGGCTTACGAAACCTCTTGTCAAACGCAACGGCAGCTTTGAGGAGACAACATGGGATGAAGCATATGACCATATCGTCAGCCGGCTTTCAGATATCAGGGAGAAATACGGACCGGATGCAATAGCAGGGATCTCCTCCGCACGCTGCACAAATGAGGAGAATTATCTGATGCAGAAATTTATCAGGGTGGTTATCGGAACAAACAATATTGACGGCTGTTCAAGGGTATGCCATGCACCAACCGCAATGGGAATGCAATGGGCCTACGGCACCGGGGCAGCCACCAACTCAATTGACGACCTTTACCTGACAGGGTGTATCCTGCTTATCGGGGCAAATCCTACAGCTGCACATCCCGTAACGGGAGCAAGGATAAGGGCTGTCGCTCAATCGGGTACTCCGCTCATAGTAATGGATCCTCTCAAAATAGAACTTGCCCGTTTTGCAAAGTACCATCTTCAGAACCGTCCCGGGACAAACGTTGCCCTTCTTAACATGTTTGCACGCTATATACTTGACGACGGAAAGATTGACACCACCTTTATCAGGAACAGAACCGAAGGATGGGAAGCTTTTGAAGAATACCTCCGAAAGCTTGATATCGACGAGCTTGAAGCTATATGCGGAGTTGACCGTGAACTTGTAAGGGCTGCCGCAGTTGAATACTCCACTGCCCACGCCGCGATGGAGTTTCACGGACTTGGTGTTACGGAACACTGGCAGGGAACAAAGGCCATAACCCTTATCGCGAACATTGCAATGATGACAGGCAACATCGGAAAAGAGGGTGCCGGAGTAAATCCCCTGAGGGGACAGAATAATGTCCAGGGAGCAGCCGACATGGGCGTTCAGCCTCATCAGGGAGCCGGTTATCTGCCTGTCGAAGATCCGGAAATAAACAGGCTGTATTCCGAATTTTACGGGAAAAACGTTCCAGGTAAAACAGGATACAGGATCCCCGAAATGTTCAAAGCCTCTGAAAAAGGAGATCTCAAGGCAATGTGGGTAATAGGTGAAGATCTGCTTCAGACCGATCCGAATACCTGCCATGTAAGAAATGCCCTGCAAAGCCTCGAATTCCTTGTAGTACAGGAATTGTTCATGACAGACACGGCAAGGATAGCCGATGTAGTCCTTCCTGCTTCTTCATTCCTCGAAAAGGAGGGGACTTTTACAAACGGGGAGAGAAGGATACAAAGGGTTAACAGGGTCGTTGATCCGCTTCCTGGAACAAAGCCCGACGGTCAGATCATAACAGAGATCATGAACCGTATGGGATGGAGACAGGAAGAATACCATCCTTCAACAGCCCTCCGGGAAATATCGCGCATTGTTCCATTCTTTAAGGGCGTCAGATGGGAAGAGCTCGGCATAAACGGAAAACAATGGCCGGTAAATGAAGACGGTAGCGAAACCCTTATCCTTCATAAGGAATCCTTTAAGAGAGGAAAGGGCAGATTTCACGTATGGGATTTTGAGGAGACTGATGAACTTCAAACATACTCTGCCGAGTACCCCTATATACTTACTACCGGAAGGATACTGGAACATTACAACAGCGGGTCCATGACCCGCAGGACACCAAACGGTCAGCTGGTAACAGAAGATATTCTCTATATAAATCCGGGTGATGCAGGAAAGAAAGGGATCTCTGACGGTGATTTTGTAAGTATATATTCGTCGAGGGGCAGAACAGTCATGAAGTCCAGAATTTCGGATGTTGTAAAACCCGGTGTGGTCTATACAACATTCCATTTCCCGGAGGCATCGATAAATTACCTGACAAGCGGAATTGCTGACGAATTTACCTTAACTCCTGAATATAAGGTTGTTGCTGTAAATTTTGAAAAATCTCTCTTTGGACGCCTTTCTTATCCGGGTTGTGAGCCGTAGTAAAGCCCGGCTTTTGACAGACACAAAGAGTTATTTCAAGGGGGTGTCTTTAAAAAAGCAGGAAAATATGATGCAAATATATTCATAAAAGGGGGTGTTAATATAAAAAAATGTAGTTTTTATAAAAAATACCTCCAAAAAATGATGGTAGTTTAGAAAATAATATATTTTTGCCATATAAAAATTATGATATATGGCAGAACTAAGATTTAGTGCATTGAAGGAAGTTTTCGGGAGAGTCCCAGTCGAAACGACACCTCCTGCAAACAACATTTCCAAATTCTATGGAGTTGATGTTTTCAACCTCCACAAGATGGAACATTACTTGTCGACCGAGGCCTTCAGGGTGATCAGGCGTGCAATCAATGAAGGCAAATCACTTACATTGAAGGAAGCTGATCAGGTTGCTATAGGACTTAAGGCATGGGCGCTTGAAAGAGGCGTTACCCATTATACTCACTGGTTTCATCCTCTTACCGACGGAACAGCAGAGAAGCATGACGGGTTCATTGACTTTGGCGACAATGGTCATCTTGTGGAAAATTTCTCAGGAGAGGTGCTGGTTCAGTCGGAACCCGACGCCTCAAGCTTTCCAAGCGGAGGAATAAGGAATACTTTCGAGGCACGGGGATACACTGCCTGGGATGTTTCTTCCCCGATGTTCATTGTGGGCAGCACTCTTTGTATACCCACAATTTTTGTCTCATACACAGGTGAAGCCCTCGATTACAAGGCTCCCCTGCTTAAGTCCCTTTCAGAGATCGACAAGGCGGCTGTAGAAGTCTGCCAGTATTTCGACAAGGATGTAACAAAAGTCACGCCCACACTCGGGATCGAGCAGGAATATTTCCTTGTAGATGAAGCTCTGTATTATGCCCGTCCCGATCTTGAACTTGCCGACAGGACCTTAATGGGACACACCGCATCGAAAGATCAGCAGCTTGCCGATCACTACTTCGGATCAATACCCCGCAGGGTCACCTGCTTTATGAAGGATTTTGAATGTGAAGCTCATAAGCTGGGCATTCCGGTTAAAACACGTCATAACGAAGTTGCTCCCAACCAGTTTGAGTGCGCTCCTATTTTTGAGGAAGTGAACCTGGCAATCGATCACAACCAGCTTCTGATGGATGTCATGAAAAGAGTGGCAAGGAAACATAAATTCCGTGTTCTCTTCCATGAAAAGCCCTATGCAGGAATCAATGGTTCGGGGAAACATAATAACTGGTCGCTTTCGACCAATACCGGAGTCAATCTTCTTTCGCCGGGGAAAAATCCGAGAACCAACCTGCAGTTCCTTACTTTCCTGGTTGCAGTACTTAAGGCAGTCTACGAAAGCAATGAGCTTATCAGGGCATCGGTTATGAATGAAACCAATTCATGGAGGCTTGGAGGCCATGAGGCTCCTCCTGCAATAATATCGGTTTTCCTGGGCTCCTATCTCAGCAAAATGCTGGACGAGGTGTCAAAAAAGGTTTCCGACAACAAAATGAGCCCTGAACAGAAAACAGAGCTCAAGCTCGGAATAGGAAAGATACCCGAGATCCTCCTCGACAACACCGACAGAAACCGCACTTCTCCCTTTGCATTTACAGGTAACAAATTCGAATTCAGAGCTGTAGGTTCATCGGCAAACTGCAGTGCCGCAATGATTGCACTTAATTCAGCGGTGGCATTTCAGCTGAGAAAATTCAAGAAAGCGGTCGACCAGCTTATTAATAAGGGAAGAGGAAAGGATGAAGCCATATTCCAGGTACTGAAGAAATCCATATTGGAATCAGAGGATGTTCGTTTCGAAGGCGATAACTATTCCGAGGAATGGATGAAGGAAGCCAAGAAAAGAGGTTTATGTGTGATTGAGAGCGTGCCGGAATCAATAAGCAGATATCTTACTCCCAAATCGAAGGAGGTACTGGTCGGGGGAGGCGTTTTCACCGAGAAGGAGCTGATAAGCCGTGTAGAAGTTGAGTACGACAAGTTTACAAAGAAGGTCCAGATTGAATCGAGGGTTCTGGCCGACCTTGCCATAAACCACATAGTTCCGACAGGAATAAAATATATGTCATCGCTGATTGAAAACGTCAAGGGTCTTAAGGAAATATTCCCTGAGGATGAATACCTGAAACTTTCCGAGCCCGGACGGGAGGCCGTACACATAATATCCGACCATATCCTGAGTATCAAAAAACAGGTTTTTGATATGGTTGAGGAGCGCAAGAAAGCCAATATTATTGAGGACTCCTATAAGAAAGCGCTTGCCTATGAGAAACAGGTAAAGCCTTATCTCGACAGTATCAGGTATCACATCGACAAGCTTGAACTGATCGTTGATGACGAGATCTGGCCGCTTCCGAAATACAGGGAACTTCTGTTCACAAGATAAGTTAAGGTTGGGTGATTTATATCCATGGTTTGTAAAGGGCATCATTTTTGATGCCCTTTTTTAATTATGACACGGCTGTGTCGTCAGATGATATGGCATTCCCTTAATTTGATTACTTTTATGGTCGAAATTATAAGAAAATTATGAAACGGTTAATACTGCTTATAATCATATTGTCCGCAGTCTCACTCATCGATCTGCCGGCACAGAGGCGAAAGGCAGAAAGAGCCTATGCATCATTCAAGGCCGGAGAGTACTATGAGGCGATCGATCTTTTCAAGGACGCTTATTCAAAGGCAAAGAGATCAGATCGTGAAACAAGAGCCGAACTTGGTTACATGATAGCAGAAGCATACAGGCTTACGAATGATCCGCGTAACGCTGAGACCTGGTACAGGCTTGCCGTGAGGTCATCAGTTTCAAGGCCCGAAGCCCAGTTCTGGCTTGCCTCCTCTCTTAAGAAGAACGGAAGGTACCCCCAGGCGGTGGAAGAATTCAGAAAATACAAACAGATGGCTCCCTCAGATCCAAAAGCTGATCAGGAGTTGCGGGCATGCGAGCTGGCTCTTGAATGGCAGAAGAATCCCGAAGCCTACCGGGTTGAGGAGTTGAAAGACCTGAACTCGGGAGACTCCGATTTCAGTCCTGCTTACGGACGCGACGATTTCGGTGTTATTTTCTTTACCTCATCACGTGACGATGCAGCAGGTAACAAGACCCACGGAGCAACAGGACAGGGTTTTACCGATATTTTTGAAAGCCGTCTTGACAAGAAATCAAAGTGGAGCACTCCTGTCCCTGTCGCTGAACTGAACAGCGACTCGGAGGAGGGAACCCCAAGCTTCTCGTCCGACTTCAATGAGGTTTATTTTACAAGATGCGAAGCCGGCAAACGTGAAATGAAAGGTTGTGTGATCATGGTATCCAAACGGTCGGGCGACAGCTGGAGCAATCCAGAGAGTCTGGAAATACTCCCCGATACCATGGTTACCGCACATCCTTCCCTGTCGGCCGACGGTCTTACTCTGTATTTCGTTTCAGATATGCCAGGAGGATACGGACTCAAGGATATCTATAAGGTGACAAGGATCGATGAAAGCGATTCGTGGTCGGAACCTGAGAATCTCGGACCGGATATCAATACCGGAGGTAATGAGCTGTTTCCTTTTTCGAGAGATGACGGGAGCCTTTATTTTGCTTCTGACGGTCATATTGGAATGGGAGGACTGGATATTTTCAGAGCTGTTTTGCAGCCCGACGGGTCATGGAATATCAGAAACATGCAATCGCCTGTAAACAGTTTTGCGGACGACTTTGGAATCACTTTCGAGAAGGGAAACGAGAAAGGTATATTCACTTCCACACGAAAGGGAAGGGGCAATGACGACCTTTATACCTTTGAACTGCCCCCGCTCCGCTTCGCGGTGACCGGACTTGTTAAGGACGAGAAGACAGGAGCCCCGATACAGGGCTCAGTGGTTCAGCTTATTGCAAGCGACGGATCAAACCTTCAGGCCGAGACCGGAACAGGAGGGGATTTCAGATTTAACCTTAAACAGGATGTCGACTATATCTTCCTCGCCTCAAAACAGGGCTACCTGAACGGAAAAGAGAAAGAGACGACAAAAGGGCAGGAAAAGAGCCGCGATTACATGGTCACCATCCTCCTGACGGCAACGGATAAACCAATAGAACTGCCAAATATATTCTATGACTTCGGGAAATGGGATCTGCGTCCCGAATCGATGGTTTCGCTCGACAAACTTGTTGAGACACTCAACGATAACCCCAATGTGACAATTGAGCTGATGTCGCATACCGACTCACGCGATACCGAGGAATACAACCTCGACCTTTCGCAGAAAAGAGCTCAGTCGGTTGTTGAATACCTTATCGCCAAAGGCATTGATGCTGAGCGCCTTTCGCCAAAAGGTTACGGCGAATCAACGCCAAAGGTGGTTGATGCGATTACGGAAAGTCAGAACCCGTTCCTTAAACAGGGAACAACCCTTAGCGAGCAGTTCATCAATACCCTTGCTACCGAGGAACAGAAGGAGGTGGCCCATCAGATAAACAGGAGAACTGAATTCCGTGTTCTGAGAACAGACTATATTTCAACAAGGAAATAGCCTAATGGTAAGAGGTTATTCGCCCCGGGGACAAAGCAGGTATCTGAAAAACATCTCATCCCAAGGGCATTTCCTTTTTCTTATATTTGCGAAAAAAGATCCGGATGCCGGTAGAGTCGAGATACAGTAAGAGAGGCGTGTCAGCTTCAAAGAAAGATGTTCACAATGCTATAAGGAATATCGACAGGGGGCTTTTCCCGAAAGCTTTCTGTAAGATAGTACCTGATATTCTGGGAGGCGACGATAATTACTGCAACATAATGCATGCCGACGGTGCGGGAACTAAATCGTCGCTGGCATACATGTACTGGAAAGAAACGGGCGATTTGTCTGTGTGGAAAGGGATAGCCAAAGATGCCATTGTGATGAATACCGACGACCTGCTGTGCGTGGGTGCCTGCGAAAACATTCTGCTTTCATCAACTATAGGCAGAAACAAAAACCTTATTCCGGGGGAAGTGGTGTCCGCTATAATCAACGGTACCGAGGAGATCCTTGAAGAGCTCCGGTCGATGGGTGTAGGAATCTGGTCAACAGGAGGAGAGACTGCTGATATTGGCGACCTCGTGAGGACAATAGTCGTTGACTCGACAGTAGTCGCAAGGATGAGACGGGATAAGGTGATATCGAATCACAATATCCGTCATGGAGATGTTATTGTCGGCCTTGCTTCCTTTGGTCAGACCACCTATGAAAAAGAGTATAACGGAGGAATGGGCAGTAACGGACTTACTTCAGCACGGCACGATGTTTTTGCCTCTTATCTTGCCGGTAAGTATCCGGAGAGCTTCGACAACTCTATCCCAGGAGATCTCGTATACAGCGGAAGCATGAGACTTACCAGCCCGGTTGAAGGGACAGGTACCGATGCCGGCCGGCTGATTCTTTCGCCGACACGCACCTATGCACCTGTAGTAGTGGCGATTCTTAAGGAAATGAGGGAGAAGGTACACGGAATGGTCCATTGTTCAGGCGGGGGTCAGACCAAGATAATGCACTTTGCCGGACGCCTTCACGTTGTGAAGAATAACATGTTTCCCGTGCCACCTCTTTTCAGGCTTATAAGGGAGCAATCAAACACTCCGTGGAAGGAAATGTACAAGGTATTCAATATGGGGCACCGCTTCGAGATCTATACCGACGAAAAAAGTGCCGCGGAAATGATTTCCACAGCGGCCGGATTCAACCTTGATGCAAGAATAATCGGCTATTGTACGGGGTCAGAAACAAACAGACTGACAATAACCTCAGAGCACGGGACATTCGAATATTAGTATCTGTCTTGCTTAAGAAAGCAATTCAGTTTTTTATTATCTTTGCACCCGAAAATTTCATGACCATATGTCAAACAATCTTATCCTTGATAAACTTGAAGGAGTAAAATCAAGATTTATTGAGGTCGGAGAGCTTCTTACAAGACAGGATGTACTGTCCGACATGGAGCGCTATATCAAACTCAACAAGGAATACAAAGATCTTCAACCGATAATTGAGGCTTACGAAAAGTACAGGCTTACCCTGGCGAACCTTGCCAGTGCAAAGGAACTCCTGGCAACCGAGAAGGATGAGGAGATGAGGGAAATGGCCAAGGCTGAGCTCGATCAGCTTTCTTCGGTTCTTCCCGATATGGAGGAGGAGATTAAGCTTCTGCTGATCCCTGCCGACCCGCAGGATGAAAAGGATGCCGTTCTTGAGATACGGGCCGGAACCGGAGGTGATGAGGCAAGTATATTTGCCGGAGACCTTTACAGGATGTATACGAAATTCTTTGAGCAGCAGGGGTGGAAGCACGAGATCAACAGCTTTTCAGAAGGAACGGCAGGAGGCTTTAAGGAGATAGTGATAAGCGTTTCGGGAGACGGTGTCTACGGGATACTTAAATACGAATCGGGAGTTCACAGGGTACAGCGCGTACCCCAGACAGAGACCCAGGGCAGGATACACACATCCGCGGCCTCGGTTGTCGTTCTTCCCGAGGCTGATGAATTTGACGTCGAGATCAGGAACGAAGATATCCGCAAAGACACTTACTGTTCCTCGGGCCCCGGAGGCCAGTCGGTTAACACTACTTACTCGGCAATACGCCTGACTCATATACCGACCGGAATTGTTGTTACATGCCAGGATGAAAAATCACAGCTCAAGAACTACGACAAGGCACTCAAGGAACTGAGAACAAGGCTCTATAACCTGGAATACCAGAAGTATCTTGATGAGGTGTCGCATAAGAGAAAGACGATGGTTTCGACAGGCGACCGGTCGGCAAAGATCAGGACCTACAACTATCCCCAGGGAAGAATGACCGATCACAGAATAAACCTTACAATGTATAATCTTCCCTCGATACTCGACGGAAATATCCTTGAGATTATCGAGAAACTGCAGATGGCTGAGAATGCTGAACGTCTTAAGGAGAGCAACATATAAACCCGGTTAATATGGACCAGCTTCAACTATTAGAGAAAATCAGGGAGAAAAAATCATTTCTCTGTATCGGCCTTGACACTGAACCTGAAAAGATACCGGCTTTCCTGCTGAAGGAGAAGGATCCGGTGTTCGAGTTCAACAGGAGGATCATTGACGCAACTCACAGCTATTGCATTGCATACAAGCCGAATGTGGCGTTCTATGAATGCAACGGTCCGGAGGGATGGAAATCCCTTAAAGCCACTCTCGACTATATCCGCGGCAACTACCCGGGGATGATGGTTATCGCCGACGCCAAAAGAGGCGACATCGGAAATACCTCAAAAATGTATGCCAGAACCTTTTTCGGTCACATGGACTTCGATGCAGTTACCGTTGCACCTTATATGGGCGAGGACTCGGTGAAGCCTTTTCTGGAATACGGAGATAAATGGGTGATCATCCTGGCACTGACCTCAAACAGGGGAGCCGACGACTTCCAGTATCATACCGACGGAGGTGTCAGATTGTTTGAAAGAGTCTTAAAGGTATCATCATCATGGGGATCAACAGGCAATATAATGTATGTCGTCGGAGCTACAAGGGCTGCTATGCTTGAGGACGTGAGGAAGATTGTCCCCGGCCATTTCCTTCTGATCCCGGGAGTGGGTGCCCAGGGCGGAAGCCTGAAGGAAGTAGCTTCCTTTGGGATGAATGACAGCTGCGGCCTTCTTGTAAACTCGTCGAGGGCTATAATCTTTGCCGACAATACAGAGAAATTCGCTGCCACAGCCGGAGAAAAAGCTCAGGAAATGCAGGCTGAAATGGCAGTCCTTCTCAAAGAAAAAGCTATCCTTTAAATTATATCCCGGCAGGGAGAATGGTTTTGTTCCATCCGGCAGCCGGGTGTGATCTTTTTTTCTCTTCTCTTTCTTATTTTCAGGCACATTTCCTAACTTTATTGTCTCGCTGTTTAATTAATACGTGCTGCCATGAAAGAGGAGTTTCTTCACTATTTATGGAAATATGGTCTCTATGACCATGAATCACTTTATGACAATGAAGGCCAGAAGATAACTGTTCTGCATCCCGGAGAATACAACCGTGATTCGGGTCCTGATTTTTTTAACGCAAGGGTCCAAATAGGTCCTACCGAATGGGCAGGGAATGTTGAAATACATAACAAGGCCTCACATTTTTACAGCCACGGGCATCACCGCGACCATGCTTTCGACAACGTGATACTACATGTTGTTGCTGAGAACGACCGCAGTGTAAATAATTCAAAGGGAGAGGAGATACTAACGGTTGAGCTGGCTTACTCACCTTTGTATTACGAGAAGTACTGTGAACTGATTAACAATCCTTTTACAATTGCCTGCCAGAAAGAGCTGGGCCGCATCGACAGTTTTCTCGTACGGCACTGGCTGCAGTCGGTGCTTATTGAAAGGATGAAAGAGAAAAGTGAAACTATTTCAGCCATATACCGGGAGACCGGAAATGACTGGGATGAAACATTCTACAGAGTCCTGTCAAGATATTTCGGCTTCAGGGTAAACACGGAACCTTTTGAGATGCTAGCATCAGCGATCCCCTTCAGGATTATAAGGAAACATGCAGATAACCGCAAACAGATCGAGGCACTCCTTTTCGGAACAGCGGGCATGCTTGAAGAGGGATTGTTCAGAGAGGCTCTGACCGACAGTTATTACATCGACCTTGTTAAGGAATACAGGGTACTGGCCTCAAAGTATTCGCTTTATCCCCTTCATGGATGCCTGTGGAAATTCTCACGTCTCCGTCCGGTTAATTTTCCAACGGTCAGGATCTCACAGCTTGCCGCCCTTCTGGGTACAGCAGGAGGGCTCTTTTCCAGGATTATTGAGGCTGACGATACGGCAGAGATAAGGGATCTTCTCGGCGCTTCGGCCTCAAAATACTGGGACGACCATTATGTATTCGGAAAAAAGAGCAGGATAATGAAAAAAAACACTGGAGATCAGGCAACAGACATTCTGATGCTAAATGCTGTCATTCCGGTTATTTTCTGCTACGGACAATTACATGGAAAAAAAGAACTATGTGAAAGAGCAGTGTCTTTTTCTGAGGAGATTGGTCCGGAGGAGAATATTGTTGTAAGGGAATGGAAGGAAGCAGGAATAGAGTGCGAATCAGCTTTTTTCACCCAGGCTTTGCTTCAACTTACAGAGAATTACTGCAGAAAGCGGAGGTGCCTCGAATGCTCTGTCGGCTGCCGGATTATCAGACAGGGGGGCAGGCTCCTGAACCCCGATGAACTTTTACTTGAGCCTGTTGTTCCTTCTTAATAACTACACATATTTGTTGATAACTTGATAAAATTTTTCTTAACCCCACGCAACGTTTAGTGCTAACTTTACGTCATTATTAAAAAGGGACACAATAAATTATATCCCTGCTGCGTTGCCATTTAAAGAAATATTTTCTGAAGATTCAAAAAAAGTAGTCAATTGTTTGATAGTTTACATAAAAAAGCCTTATTTTTGCGTTCCAAAATTGGAGACTCAATTTATTTATGGATAAACAACATATTAATTAAAGACATGTATTTGACTACCGAGAAGAAGCAGGAGTTTTTCAAGACGTTTGGAACATCAGAGATAGATACTGGCACGGCAGAAGGACAGATAGCATTGTTTTCATACAGAATATCGCATCTTACCGAACATCTGAAAAAGAATAAAAAAGACTTCAGTACCCAGCGCGCCCTTATAAAGCTTGTGGGAAGGAGGAGGAGACTCCTGGATTATCTGAAGGTAAAGGATATAGAACGCTACCGCGAAATCGTCAAAGCACTGAAATTACGTAAGTAAGGAAAAAAGGCAATTCTGAATTGCCTTTTTTCTTATTATCTGTAAATATGTGTAATTTCAGCAATCAAAAAATCATAGTTTATGTTCAATATTAAGGAGAAGAATATCGATCTCGGTGATGGCCGGGTAATTACCCTTCAGACAGGGAAACTTGCACGACAGGCCGATGGTGCTGTTCTGCTTAAAATGGGTAAGACAATGCTGCTGGCAACTGTCGTGTCGGCAAAAGAGGCTAAGGAGGATACCGACTTCATGCCTTTGTCGGTTGAATACAAGGAGAAATACGCCTCCTCAGGCCGTTTCCCCGGAGGTTTCCTGAAAAGGGAATCACGTCCCTCCGATTATGAGATCCTTATTTCAAGGCTTGTCGACAGGGCACTGAGACCTCTTTTTCCCTGATGATTACCATGCGGAGACTTTCGTTACAATAAACCTGGTTTCGGCCGATATCGACATAATTCCTGATGCCCTCGCAGGCCTTGCGGCATCTGCGGCACTTGCTGTTTCTGACATTCCGTTCAACGGCCCTATTTCAGAAGTCAGGATTGCCAGGATCAATGGCAGTTTTGTTATCAATCCTACTGCCACTCAGCTAAAAGAAGCCGATATCGACCTTATGGTGGGAGCCACAATCGAAAATATAATGATGGTTGAGGGAGAAATGAAAGAAGTCTCCGAAGCCGACATGATAGAAGCTCTGAGGGTAGCCCATGATGCAATTAAGGTACAGTGCCGTGCCCAGATCGAATTTGCTGAAGAGGTAGGATCGACACTTAAACGCAGCTATTGCCACGAGCAGAATGACGAGGATCTGAGAAAAAAGGTCTGGGACGAGACATACGCCAGATGTTATTCGACCGCAAGGGAAGGAACAGACAAGCATAAAAGGGAAGAAGCTTTCGAAGCTATCATTACTGAGTTCCTTTCACAATACACAGAAGAGAATCCTGTAAACGAGGTTCTGGTACGCAGATATTACCACGACGTTGTCAAGGAGGCGGCCAGAAGGCTGGTGCTCGACGAGAATATCCGTCTCGACGGAAGAAGGCCAGATCAGATAAGACCGATAATGTGCGAGATAGATCCTCTGCCTGCCACTCACGGATCTGCACTTTTCACCCGCGGAGAAACACAATCCCTTACGACGGTCACACTGGGTACAAAACTCGACGAGAAGATAATAGATGACGTTCTCAATCAGGGAACAGAAAAATTCACCCTTCACTATAACTTCCCTCCTTTCTCCACCGGTGAGGCAAAACCCGCCAGAGGTATAAGCAGAAGGGAAATAGGACATGGCAACCTGGCTCACAGGGCCCTCAAGAGGGTTATGCCTCCCGATGAGGAGAATCCTTATGCAATCAGGGTGGTTTCAGATATTCTCGAGTCGAACGGCTCATCTTCAATGGCGACTGTCTGCGCCGGTACGCTCGCCCTTATGGATGCCGGAATTCAGATTTGCAAACCCGTTTCGGGTATTGCCATGGGCCTCATTACTGACAAGGACTCCGGTAAGTATGCCGTGCTGTCGGATATTCTGGGCGACGAGGATCACCTGGGAGATATGGACTTCAAGGTTACCGGAACCCGCGACGGTATTACTGCAACACAGATGGATATAAAGGTTGAAGGCCTCTCATACGAGGTCCTTACAAAGGCTCTTGAACAAGCCAGGGCCGGACGGCTTCATATCCTCGGAATAATGAATGAGACGATAGCAGAACCGAGACCCGAGCTGAAGCCTCATGCTCCGAGGATAGAGATGCTTACAATACCGAAAGATATGATTGGCGCTCTGATAGGCCCCGGAGGAAAAGTGATCCAGGAAATCCAGCGCGAAACAGGAACAACCATTATTGTTGAGGAGATAGACGGACACGGAGATGTTAATATTTTCGGCGAAAACAAGGAGGCTATTACAGCAGCCCTCGAGTGGGTAAGAAGAATTGTTGCTGTTCCTGAGGTAGGGCAGATTTACAAAGGAAAAGTCAAGACAATTGTACAGTTCGGGGCTTTTGTTGAAATTCTGCCTAACAAGGACGGACTGCTTCATATTTCGGAAATCGACTGGAGAAAGATAAAAACAGTCGATGAGGTTCTTAAGGAAGGAGATGAGGTTGAGGTGAAACTGATCGATATCGATCCCAAAACCGGAAAGCTTAAACTCTCAAGGAAGATCCTGATCCCAAGACCTCCCAGGGAAGAAGGCGAAGGCCGCAAAAACGAAGACAACAGGCACTGAAAAAGCCTGATAATATACCTATGCAGAGACCCTGAAAAGAGGTCTCTGCTTTTTTATACAGACAGCCCTTTAAGGCTTTGTTGATATTGTTGATCCCATTACCTATATTTGATATATATAAGACCCTGTATGGAGATAAGATATAACTATGTTGTAATTGAGGGCAATATCGGTGCCGGCAAAACGACACTCGCGACCAGGGTTGCAGAACAGTTCAATGGCCGGCTTATCCTCGAACGTTTTGCCGACAATCCCTTCCTTCCAAGGTTTTACGAAGATCCTGAGAAATATTCATTTCCTCTCGAGCTTTCATTCCTCGCAAGCCGTTACAAACAGCTTAACGAAGAGCTCGGAATGCCCGACCTTTTCAAATCATTCACAGTTGCAGATTATTACTTCACCAAATCGCTTGTATTTGCCGCTTCCACTCTTAAGGGAGATGAGTATAACCTTTACAGACAGATCTTCTACATTATCTACGGCTCCCTGCCAAAACCCGATATTTATGTTTACCTTCATGTAAATCCTGAGAAACTTCTTTCCAATATTGAAAGAAGAGGGAGGGATTATGAGAAATCAATATCAGCCGGATATCTCAGGAAGATCCAGGACAGCTATTTTGCTTTCTTCCGGCAGAACCCGGAAATAAGATATCTGGTCCTCGATATCAATAGTCTCGACTTTGTTGCTGACTGCAATCATTACGAACTTATACTTGAAAATATTTTTGAGAAGGAATATCCCATCGGACTGAATATGGTGATTTTATGAAAATTATATGTACCTTAGTGTTCTTGTTACTATTTTTTATAATTTTGCAGATGTTTTAAAAGGACAAGATTCTACAATTGTTTGCAGAATAAACCAACATGATTAACACAAATAAAAATTAGACTATGAAAAAAATCAGAAGCTTTTTTATCCTTATCCTTGCAGCTGCATTTCTCGCAAGTTGCAGCGGCCTGAATAAAATGAAAAAAGAGGCCGGCGATATCAAGTATGAAGTTGTTCCAAAAGTACTTGAAGCTCACGGTGGTCAGGTAAATGTTACCATCAAAGGTACTTTCCCCGAAAAGTATTTCAATAAGAAAGCAACACTTGAGGTTACTCCGGTTCTCACCTATGAAGGCGGAGAAACAGCTTTTGATAAAGTACAGGTTCTTCAGGGAGAAAAGGTCCAGGCAAACAACAAGGTTATTTCCTACACAGGAGGTGATTTTACCTATACAAGCACCATTCCCTACAAGGATGCAATGAAAATGTCTGAACTCGTTCTGAGAACTACTGCAAGTATCAATGCAAACAGCCTCGACTTCGATCCTATCAAGCTTGCTGATGGCGTTATAGCTACATCAACACTTCTTGAAGTACATGGAAGGATGATAATCATGCCCGACAGGTATGAAAGGATTGTTCCCGAATCACAGGTTGCCGATATTAACTACGTTATCAATCAGGCGAATATCCGCAATTCTGAACTCAAGGCTGAGGACATTGCTCTCCTGAAGCAATATATAGCAACCGCCGATGCAGATCCAAACAAGGAACTCAAAGGAGCTGTGGTCAGTTCATACGCATCTCCCGACGGAAAATTTGAAGAGAATGAAAAACTCTCCGGAAGAAGAGGTACTGCAGCTGACAAATTCATCAAAAAGGAATTTGACAAGATCGAAGCTGCAAAAATCGATGGTTTCTTCAGCTCCCTGACAACAGCGGAAGACTGGGACGGTTTCAAGACTGAAGTTCAGAACTCAAATATCCAGGATAAGGAACTCATCCTCAGAGTTCTCTCTATGTATTCCGATCCTGAACAGCGTGAAAAAGAGATCAAGAACATGTCATCTGCCTACGAAGAGCTGAAGACTGACGTTCTTCCTAAACTGAGAAGGTCAAAGATGACCGTTAACGTCGACAATATCGGACGTACCGACGAGCAGATCCTTGCACAGGCAAAATCAGATCCGAAAGTACTGAGCCTCGAGGAGATCCTCCATGCCGGCGAAATAGCAACCGATCTTAACGATAAGCTTGCCTTCTACAAGGCTGCAGCCGATAACTTCCCGAAATGCGTACGCGCACATAATAATGTTGGCTGTGTCCTTATGAACCAGGGAAAAGCTGATGAAGCTCTGGCCGCATTCGATAAGGCAAAAGCTATCGCCAATAATGATGTTGTTAAAAACAATACAGCATTTGCACACCTTGTAAAGGGTGAGATTGTAAAAGCAGAAGAACTCTTCAATTCAATGACAGCCGCTACCGAGGAATCGAAATGGGGTCTGGGCATGATTGCAATCACAAGGGGTGAATATGACAAAGCTGTTAATTTCTTTGGCAATGCAAACTGCTTCAACAATGCACTTGCACAGTTGCTGAAAGGCGATGTCACAAGGGCCAAGGCAACTCTCGACGCAATGACCGAACCCTGCAGAGGTGGCAAATCACACTATCTCAAAGCAGTTGTCGGCGCCCGCCTCGACGATAAGAATTACATGCTTGCCGGACTCAAGGAAGCTATTGCTGTAAAACCTGAGTGGAAAGCTTATGCAAAAACTGACCTCGAGTTCGCAAAATATTTTGCTGACAGCGCATTCCAGGGTCTTGTTCAGTAAGTGACAATTAAGATTTAAAATATGAAAAGGGCGATGGTGACACCGCCCTTTTTTCATTATAGTGTTGATCCGTTTACCGTTCTGAATCTTGTTGATCCTGCCTTTTTCTGTTTAGCTCCCAGAGAACGATACCTGCGCTTACAGCAATGTTGAAAGAGTGCTTGGTTCCGAACTGAGGGATCTCTATGCAAATATCCGACATATCAATTACCCTTTGGTCAACTCCCTTTACCTCATGTCCGAAAACAATAGCGTATTTACTGCCGGGCCGAGGCTCAAAATCCTGAAGTTCAACAGATCCTTCTGCCTGTTCAACTGAGACTATTACATAACCTTCGGACCGGAGAAACGAAATTGCATCCTCGCTCTTCTCAAAATAACACCATGGTACCGACTCGGTGGCTCCAAGAGCTGTTTTCTGAATATCACGGTGGGGCGGTCTGGCAGTTATCCCGCACAAAAAGATCCTTCCTGTAAGGAATGCATCTGCGGTCCTGAATACAGATCCTACATTGTTGTGACTTCTGACATTGTCGAGAACAATAACGAAATCCTTCCTGAGTGATTCCCGGTACTGCTCTATGCTCTTTCTCCCCAGTTCGCTGTTCAGAAGCTTTCGCATCCTTTTTTATGCTAAAATAGATAAAATATGCATTAATTTTTCTAATTTTCCATCTGTGGCTTTGTTCTCATTTTGCTGGTTCACATATAAATGATATTGAGATGAATATTCACGAATATCAGGGTAAATCAATCCTGAAAGCCTACAATGCCTGTATTCAGGAAGGTTTTGTTGCCGGGACTCCTGAACAGGCAGTTATGGTAGCAAAACAGCTTCAGGAAAAGTTCAACACTCAGTGGTTTGTGATAAAGGCTCAGATCCATGCCGGGGGGCGGGGTAAAGGGGGAGGAGTAAAGCTTGCCCGTTCGGTTGAGGAAGCCGGCAAGATAGCCGGAGAGATGCTCGGGATGACTCTTGTTACTCCGCAGACAGGCCCGAACGGCAGAAAAGTCAGTAAGGTACTGGTAGCACAGGATGTCTATTATAAAGGTCCGTCAGAAATAAAAGAGTTTTACATAAGTATTCTTCTTAACAGGCGAAGCGGGAGATACCTGCTGATGTATTCGCCCGAAGGAGGAATGGATATCGAACAGGTTGCTGAAAAAAGCCCTGAGCGGATCTTTATCGAGGAGATCTCCCCGCTGTCGGGGCTACAGGCCTTCCAGACCAGGAAAATTGCCTTCAGGCTTGGCCTCAGCGGGGAAGCATTTAAGAATATGCAGAGATTCCTTGAAACAATATATGATGCTTACAAAGGATGCGATGCACAGCTTCTTGAGATCAATCCTGTCCTGAAAACAAGTGACGACAGGATACTGGCTGTAGACTGCAAGCTGATTCTCGATGATAATGCTCTTTTCAGGCATCCCGAACTAGCTCAGATGAGGGATATTGATGAAGAGGACCCTGTTGAGGTTGAGGCAGGAAGGCACAATCTTAATTATGTAAGGCTTGACGGCAATGTTGGCTGCATGGTAAACGGCGCCGGGCTGGCAATGGCAACAATGGATATTATCAAGCTTTCGGGAGGGTCGCCTGCAAACTTCCTCGATGTGGGAGGGGGAGCCAGTGCTTCAACCGTTGAAGCCGGTTTCAGAATTATCCTGAAGGATCCTGCTGTAAAAGCAATCCTTGTAAACATTTTCGGCGGAATAGTAAGGTGCGACAGGGTTGCAAATGGCATTGTGGAAGCCTATAAGTCGATAGGGAGCATCAATGTTCCGGTGGTTGTACGTTTGCAGGGAACAAATGCTGAAGAAGCGAAAGAAATAATTGATAACTCCGGATTATCTGTGATCTCAGCAAGCACCTTCGGCGATGCTGCAGTGAAGGTTGCCGGGGCGCTTCAGTTATGAGGGATTTCGAATTATTTGTTGTGTGAATCGTCGCAAAAGGGCTTTGTTTTCGATCGCCCGCATCTGCAAAGGTATATCTCACCGGGAGTCTCTTCAGTGTCGCGCTTAAGGTCCTTAAGAACTATCCTTCCGGTTATCTTTATCGGACCTCCATCGATAACCTCTACCGTGACCTCACGTTTTTTTTCAGTCATAATATTCAGCTATTTATCCTCAAAACCTGTTTTTCTGTGCATCCCGTCGCAAAATGGCAGATGATGACTGTTGCCGCAACGGCAAAGTGATATTATTCCAGCCTTCATCTCCTTCCGGTTCCCGCTGTAAATAAAGGTGAAATCACCCTTGATAACAACAGGCCCGTCTCTCATTATCTTCACCGAGACCGGCTCCTCGGGTATAAGATCCTCATTGTCCTCCGACAGCTCAGGCCTCCTGTATTTAATATGATTTGTGTGCTCAGGCCCTACATTTTTGTTTCTGGGCTCGTCATTCCACTTCCAGGACAGCGCTTCGGTCGGGCACATATCAACAACTTCAATGATCCTTTCAGTTGTCGATCCCTTCATGTCAACCCATGGTCTTCTTCCCGGATCGAATACCTCAATGAGCTCACGGTAGCAGTACGAAGCATGAACGCACGCATCAGGCTTCCAGTAAACCGTAATATCATCGTTCCTGTATTTCCTTCCCCCTGAAAAACTCTTCTTGTCGCGCTCCATATGTTTAATTCATTTGTTCGCAATTTACTACATTTTGTGTAATAAATTATTATCTTTGCGGGGTCAGGTAAAAGGCTTATTTTTATATTTGTCTGTAATTCAAAGATTGAAAGTTAACAGGGGGTCAAATCAAAGTATTTGCTTCATGGACAGGAGCTTTTGGTATAGCGTTGCCAGAGAAAAATGCAGTTTTTTTATACTGCCATCCGTTCTATTCATACTGTCCTTTTTTATTCCGGGAAACCTTCATGCAGCAGTTAATCAGGGTTCAGTCATAAAGCCTGAGGCCGCCTCTCTTTTGCTTTCTGTTTCCGTGACGGCTTTTATCATAACCCTGTCTGTAATCTTTCTTATAATTGTTCTCCTGATATTGTTCTTTTCATCACGGCTTAGAAAAGCCAACAGGGAACTTCGTGACAGAAACAGCCAGATCGAGAAGATAAATGCGGACCTGGAACGGATAAACAGGGACCTCTCATTGCAGAAGGAGACTCTCACCAGAGAATACTCATATTCTGAAATGTTTTACAGGATGCTTATCCAGTCGGCCGATGACGGAATTTCTTTTTACGACAGGGACTGGATCCTCAAATACGCAAATCAGGCTTTCTACTCAGTAATAGGGCTTGACAAAGATCAGTATAACAAAGTTGACCATACAACCCTTATTCATCAAGACGAAAAGGATTATGAAAACGAAAGAAGCCAGGCTTTAAAGAAAGATGGCTTTTATGAAACGGAACTGAGGGTAAAACATCGTGACGGTCATTATGTAAGCCTGTCAACACGTTCTGTTACGGTGAAGAACGATAAAAGTGAGATAATAGGGGCTCTCACTATCTCGCGCGATATCACTGCTCTGAAAAAAGTGCATGAGGACCTTGTGAAAGCCAAACTCGAGGCAGAAGCCAGCAACCGGCTGAAATCAAGTTTCCTGGCAAACATTTCTCACGAGATCAGAACCCCGCTCAACAGCGTGGTGGGATTTGCAAACCTTCTGCTTGCAAACGACATAAGCAATGAGGTCAAGGAAGAATATATCGAACATATCAACCATAACAGCGAAAAACTCCTTCAGATAATTGGCGATATCATCGATCTGTCGAGGCTCGAAAGCTCCCAAATAGAGATAACATATGAAGAAGCATCTGTAAACAGCATAATCAATGAGATTGTTGAGGATGCAAGAAAAGTGATCAGGAGAAATGAAAAATCGATCATTATCGACGTAAGGAATATGCTCGAGGAGAACGGAGACCTGATCTTTACTGACAGGGTATGGCTGAAGAGGGTGCTTAACCACCTGATGGACAATGCAGTTAAGTTCACTCTCGAGGGTTCGATAAGACTTTCATATTCGAAGGAAAACGACAGCCTTGTTTTCAGGGTAAAGGATACGGGTATTGGAATAAACAAGGAGAATCTCGATCACATTTTTGAGGAGTTCCGCCAGGAAATCGACGGACATCACCGGCCTTTCGAGGGCCTCGGAGTCGGACTGACACTTGCCAAGGAGGTGGTTGAAAGAATGGGAGGGAAGATTTATGTTCAGTCTGAAAAAGGCATTGGCTCCGAGTTCAGCTTTTCAATACCTTACAGGCCTGCAGGTGGAAGCACCAGGCTGAAGGCAAAAGCCGTCCCTAACGAGTCGTCGGGGGTGCAGAATGACTGGAGCAGGAAGACATGCCTGCTGGTCGACGATAACAAGGATATTCTTCTGTATCTGAACAGGGTGCTCTCCGATACTGGAATAAATGCACTTACTGCCAGGTCGGGCGTGGAAGCGATTGAGATACTGAAAAAGACTCCGGAAATTGATGTCGTCCTTCTGGATATGCAAATGCCGGAAATGAACGGGATAGAGGCTACCCGTGAAATACGGAGGATCCGGAAGGATATACCCATAATAGCACAGACAGCTTTTATCTTTGAGGATGATAAGGATATTATCCTGGAAGCAGGCTGCGATGCCTGTCTCATTAAACCGATCAGAAAGGAACATCTCCTAACGGTTATGTCAAGCTTCCTGAAATCGGTCTGATCTTATATAAGGCACCCGTTTTTTCAGATGATTGATGATCACTATGCTGATATTATTTTGCCTCTTGCGGTAAAGGGAGTTTTTACCTATGCCATTCCTGTGCTGAATTCAGGAAAAGTTGAAAAAGGCTCACGGGTGCTTGTGCAGTTCGGACAGAAAAAGCTGTACACCGGGATCGTTTCACGGATTCATAGCGACAAACCCGAGGGTGTAAGAGTAAGAGAGGTGATAAAGGTCCTTGATCCTCATCCGGTTGTCAATGATATTCAGCTGAGATTCTGGAAGTGGCTGTCCGAATATTATATGTGCAGCATCGGTGAGGTGATGAAGGCAGCAATACCTTCAGACCTGTGCCCCGAGGGAGTTGCCGAACTTCCCGTGGCAGAAAAGTACAGGCCTCGCGAAGAGACTTTTCTCACATTGTCACCTGAATTTGATGAAGAAAAACTCAACAGCGTTCTCGATAAGCTCGCAAGAGCTCCCAAACAATATGAACTTCTGACGGTTTTCCTCGATCTATGCGGATATGAGCATGGCAGGGCGGGCAGGCCGGTGAGAAAAGCCTCGCTCCTAAGGGAGGCACGGGCCTCGGCTGCTGCGGCTGAAGCCCTTGCGGCGAAAGGAATCCTGATCCCTATTCAGCTACCGACTGGCAGGCTTGCGGTAAACATGATAAATCCCGAACCGCTGAAGGAACTCAGCTCCGCTCAGGAAACCGCTATCGGACAAATAAAAAGGATCTTTGCAGAACGGGATATTGCCCTCCTCCACGGGATCACCTCGAGCGGAAAGACTGAGGTCTATATGCACCTGATAGACGAACAGATAAAGGCGGGGAAACAAGTTCTCTACCTCCTTCCCGAGATATCGCTTACAGCCCAGATAATTCAGCGTCTTAACAGACACTTCGGACAATCAACGGGAGTCTTTCATTCGAGGTTCAGCAGCGCTGAGAGAGTGGAGATATGGAACCGTGTCGCCGACAGAAAAAACGGATTCAGCCTTGTTCTGGGAGCCAGATCAGCCCTGTTTCTGCCTTTTCACAACCTCGGTCTCGTTATTGTCGATGAAGAACAGGATGGTTCATACAAGCAGCACGATCCTGCGCCCAGATATAACGCCCGGGATTCTGCTCTGGTACTGGCCGGACTTCATGGTGCGAAGAGTGTCCTTGGGTCAGCATCACCCTCGGTGGAGAGTTACTATAACGCTCTTTCGGGGAAATACGGTCTCGTTGAACTGAATGAGAGATACGGCAATATAAAACTCCCGGACATAATTCTTGCAAATTCCAGGGAAGCATACCGGAAAAAGCTTATGGTGTCGCATTTTACCCCTGAACTCCTTGAAGCCATTGATGAAGCTCTGGGAAACAATGAACAGGTAATCCTCTTTCAGAACAGAAGAGGCTTCTCTCCCTATATCGAAT
>MTKZ01001353.1_pt1 | contig 28265 bp, 24 predicted proteins | sample 1042781 | NCBI WGS metagenome assembly MTKZ01 (sample SAMN06212207, study PRJNA360539) | anaerobic digester metagenome | biome: Wastewater treatment plant; material: sludge; isolation source: anaerobic digester fed with sludge from wastewater treatment plant | place: Denmark: WWTP Viborg ... | reverse complement strand
GTCCGCATTCATGTCGTCTCTGATCACGGCTCTACCCGTATTCCTGCCTCCGTGCAGAATGATCTGGATCCGGCCTTCTTCAAAACAAATGGCTTCGAAGCCCGTTCTCATCGATATGTGACCGTAAGCAGTGAACGCTTTTCGGGTCTGGCAGATAACTTGAAACTGGATTGCTTTTTCCTACCCGCAAATGATTTTATGAACCCGGAGAATGTTTTGTGCGCTAGACGTGGTAACCGGTTTCTAACCACCGATAAGGATTTTTACATTCACGGTGGCTTGCTTCCCGAAGAAATCATTGTTCCATATCTGGTTTTTGAACCAGCCACCATCTCAACCCAGAATTTAACCATTCTTCTCAAGAAGAATGAATTCCGTTACCGCTTGGAAACAGTGGAACTAGAAATCGGCAACCCCAACGATTCTGCAGTAGAGCAAATTCAGGTTAGCCTATTGAATGGAAATGTGGAAAGCGAACCCGCCCGGATTGCGATATTGAATGGCAAGAAGAATATGGCTATCCAGATCAAAGCGCGTTTCAAAGTGACCAGTATCCTTGAAGAACAAAGCAATCTGCACATCCGGATCCGGTACCATGCACACGGTGACCAGCATACTTTTGATGTGCTACCCAAGATCACCATGAAAAAGATGGTTGAAGAGAAAAGTACAAGCGTATTTAATGATTGACATCAAGCCTTCATCAACAATAGGTGAAGAACTTGTCCAAGGAGTGAGAGATGGAAACATTTGAACAAAAGGCATTAGACGTTTTTAGTGAAATTGTGATAAACAAATCTTTTGTGCATAAAGCCGGTTTTGGTAGCCGAGCTATCCCTACGTATGTTCGGGAATGGATCATCTCTCATTACCTGGACGATAGTACTGAATTAACGGAAGCTGCGCGCCAGAAAATCGCTGGTTTTGTACAGAAGTATGTGCCCGATAAAAGTCAAAAAGAAACGATCAAGAACCAGCTCTTTGAACAAATGGAAGTCCAATTTCTGGATAATTTTTCGGTATATGTTAATCTGGAAAAGGGTGACCGATACCTCAATATTCCATTCTTAGATGAGAATGCCGCTTTTGCCATACCTCAAATTGTGCAAGACAACGAAATGCTTTTAAGCAGCGGCTTGTGGGGAGTAGGAAAGCTTTACTACGTTCCAAAAAATGACGATAACCCGCGCGGACAAATATGGATGCGTGAATTCCGTCCTTTTCAACTGGCGAACATGGATCTAGAGTATTTCCGCGAATGTCGAAAGAGCTTTACCACACAGGAATGGATTGATTTTCTAATCTCATCGATGGGTTTTAATTACAAGCTCTATAGTGAGAGGCAAAAAATCTTACTGGTTTGCCGGCTTATCCCGATGGTTGAGCCGCGTTATAACCTGGTGGAACTTGCGCCAAAAGGAACGGGTAAGAGTTTCGTTTTTGAAAACATGTCCCGTTATGTTGCCGTACGCTCGGGAGCAATTTCACGTGCCGTGTTGTTCTTTAATGATTCGCGGAAGACTCCTGGATTAATCACCCGATATGATAGCGTTGTGATTGATGAAGCTCAAAAAGTTAAAGCAGATACCTCCGGTGAACTTACCGCCCTTCTTAAATCATATCTTGAAGCCGGCCGTTTCGCTCGTGGGAGTGCAAGTTCTATTAATGCGGAAGCCGGACTGGTAATGCTGGCGAATATCGATCTTGACCAAAACAAAAGGCCGTTAAATGAGCAGGTGGGGTTGTTCCGTGTCTTCCCGAATTTTTAGCGGGAGACCGCCTTCATAGACAGGTTCTCGGGACTACTACCTGGATGGGATTTACCAAGGATTAGCAAGGATACTCCTTCCAAGACGATCGGTCTTAAGGGAGATATCTTCGGTGAAATACTTCATTCACTGCGCAGTGATATTAGTTATCGTGATTACGTCAAAACAAATATGGAATTGCAGAACTGTGACGATATGCGTGACAGCAAGGCAGTCGAAGCAGGAGCGACTGGATTATTGAAAATTCTATTCCCGGATCAAGACCCTTCTGAAGAAGAGTTCTACTGCTATTGTGCGAATCCAGCTTTGGAATTACGCCAAAGAGTGAGAGACGAATTATGCAAACTGGACCGGGAATATGTTCCGGTCACCTTCAACTCAAAAATACCTGATGATTTTCAGCGAGGGCACAGGCTTGTAAGCTATTCCGATCCAAGTGCTATACCTGTCCCAACTGCTTCTCAACCTATACCAGAGCCGCCCTCTGTTGCTGCGGATGAAGAGGAAGCAGAGATTCTACAGTATTTCGGCGCTACTGAGGAGCCAGCCCTTAAGCGTGAAAACGGGACAGAATTGACTGCAAAAACCATTCAAATACGAGAGGATGAGACTGGTTACAGCTACCAAAATTTGTTTGGACCTTACCTGAAAGGTGCCAAAGCAGTCTATGTCGTTGATCCTTATGTCCGGTTGGACTATCAAATTCGGAATTTTATTGCATTTACCAGTATTCTTGATACCAGCTCGGGAGTAGTAAAGCTCAAGTTAATTACATCTGCAGAAGATGCTTATNNCAGGAACAGAAATATAAAGAAATCAGCAGCAATCTTGCTCAACATGGAATTCTTTTTAGTTATGAATTCAGTCCAGTAATTCATGACCGGAGTATCAAAACAGATAATGGATGGTCCATTTATCCAGGACGTGGTTTGGATATTTTTCAAAAACCAGAATCAAAATTCGAATTAAGTGAAATCGATCAGACGAAACGGAAATGTCGGGAAACAGATATTATTTTTCAATACACAAAGGAATAAACGGATGGCAACATGGGTTGAAGATATTACTCAGGCTTTAACTAATTTAGGTGGGCAGGCACATCGGAAAGATATCCTTGAAGAAGTTCGGCGGATAAGAAAAGAATCATTACCTTTGCATGCAATTGAATCGATGCAAGGAGTCATTGAAACCTATTCCTCTGACTCTGATGCATTTAGGGGAAAAGATTTATTTAAAAAAATGGGAAATGGTTTCTGGGCTTTACGATCTATTGAGAACCAGTTTCCCTTTATGGAGGATCCAAATCATCAAAGTATTGATGAGCAGATAGTTAAAGATTCTGGCACCTGGTTAAATGACATTATGCAAGCTTTCTTAAATTTAGGCGGGAAAGGAAGTTTTAGCCAAATCTTTTTTGAAATGAAAAAATTAAGGCAAGCTCCTTTGCCGAAAAACTGGAAAAATATCATACAAGATACGATTTACAAAAATTCATCAGACACACAAAAGTTTCAAGGAAATGATTTATTTCAAAGAGTAGATAAAGGTGTTTGGGCAATAAAGGACAAAAAACACATATCAAAGCCAACACGATTTGCAAAAAAATATTTGGAACCCAGTTTGGAAAACTATCAAATACTTGAGTCTTTCGATGAAATCGCAAACACGTTTCGAACTATTAAACAATATCGAGATTATCAGGATCCTGATTCACCTTCTTGGAAGGAATATGTGGATGAAATTTTTCATGTCTTAGGTTTTTCAACGAATGAAAAAAAACAAAGACTCATGACTTTGAATCTCATGGGAACTAACCATACTCCTAAAGCAATCGTTTGTTACATAAAGCCAGGTGAAAATTTTGATGAAATTACCGCCGGATTAAAATGGGAATCGTATCTGTTTTATGCTGCGAAATTTCATCAAATTGACTGGGGAATCATCACAGACGGCCTCCGGCTTAAGATCATCCATTATAAGGAAGGTGAAAATCAGGAACCATCTTATTGGCCGGATCTTGATGGCGTTGTCTGTAAAGAAAAGCTTGATACATTTTGCACAATTTATAAGGTTTTTTCCTACCTTAAAGGAAATGTCGAAATTTCTCCACAAAGGCAACCTAAACAACAAACCAATCAGAACGAAAAAGGGAATAAAACAAATCCCAGAATGGTGTTTTGGAAACAGCTTATTGAAAAAGGGAAGCAAAAAGGAATCATTAATTCAAGTAAATCTACGAACGCATTTAATTGGATTAATATTCCAACAGGTAAAAGTGGCGTTACATATAGCATCGTTTTAAGACAACATGATGCTGAAATACAATTGTATATCGACCAAGGAGATATCCTCAAGAATAAGAAGATTTTTGATTTTCTCAATCTTTATAAAGAGAGCATTGAGAAAGTTATTGGGAAACCACTTGACTGGCAAAGACTTGAAACGAAGCGCGCTAGTCGAATTAGATCTGTTATTGAGGGGTATGGTTTCGATGATTTTGATCAATGGGACGTATTACAAGATCAAATGATTGACCTGACATCCAAATTTATCGATGCATTTCAACCAGTTATTTCAAAGTATTTTTCCCAGTAGAGGCAGGGCTTGCCCCTGCCCAGGATAAATTATGCCGAACCACATCGATATTGGGCAACCACAAGGGTTGCCCCTACACAAAATCGATCATCCTACTAATCTTTCTTTTTTGAAAGGATTTTTCATATTTCGAATCGCTCAAATACTATTCAAACCTCCAAGAATTTTGTATACTGATAAATAATAAAAGCAGTATTGTTTTTTTATAAACAGATTAATCTCAATACGAAATAACATTTTCTTGGAGGAGATATGAATACAAAACGATTATTAATACTGATTTTGGTCTTTCTTTCAGCAGCATTCGTTTCCGCGCCTCAGTCAAACTCCCTTGAATTTACAGGAGTAGGAGATGATGTCATCACTGCTGAATTTAGCGTAGCTGATTACCCTGTTATGGAAATAGAAGCCATATGCGAATATGATTATGACTATATTACTGTAACCTTGTTCGGAAGCAACGATGAAGAAATTTCAGCTTTTTACGACTCCTGCGAAAAAACCGGACAGATTTATTATGCGAATAATGAAATTGATCAAGTTGAATATCTCCAAATTTCAGGAGCAGTAGACTGGACCCTAACATTTCTTCCGATCAATGATGCAAATATCGAAACATATACAGCGCCTGCAAAAATCGAAGGATCCGGTACCGCCTTCTTCATTGTTAATAATCCGGGAAAAGTATTACAGTTCGATTATTCCGGTGATGATTATGTACAGGTCTACCAATACTCCGGCGAAGGCGTAAAAGGATGGGATGGATATAAACAGCTCTTCTACGAACAAGGACCATATTCCGGCAAGACAATCATCAACCCGAAATTTACAATCTTCCAGATTTTTTCATCGGATGCATGGTCATTTGATATCAGTGGATCAGGAGGTTCAAAAACGGAACAAACGCCAGTCGCAGCGCCCACATCCGTTTCACTTTTCCCGACAAAAGCTCCGACCGAAGCACCTGTAGAGACAATCGCCGAAAATAAGAGCCCTGATTTTCTGACTTTATATGGAGATAGAGCGTCTTTCCCTGACTATGACAACCAAATGCAATTAGCTGCTTCTTCCTTTGGTTTGCTTGGCGGAAAATATGTAAATAATTGGGAACTGTTTACCTATACAGGCGATTTCACATTAGAAGAATTAGCTAACCAGCTTTATGATTTTTACGCAGAGGAATATGCTGATGATGGCTACACGAAATTTGCGGAACCTCGCTTGTTCCCATTGGTTCTGATGGGTGAAGATTTGGGCGAAGGCTATCAGATGCTCCTGCAAAGAGACACGGACAGAATTTGGATTGTTGTTTCTGAAAGTGCTGAGCAGGAAAAAGGTGTGTTTGTTTTCTACTGCAATACATCTGCAGCAGGATGAAATTTCAGCTTTTCAAAAAGCAAATCAACATTTCAAATAGCTGATATTTAAAAAAAAGCTCATTTTATAAAAGGCCGATATGGTTAAAAATATCGGCCTTTTTAATGATTTGCGTTACCAACATGAAAACCGAAAAAATAATTTAAGAATAAGTAAAAAAAATAATTATTGAATGGTTTACACATTCAGCGCAACAAAAAAAATAATCAATCATTCCTCTGTTGAGAATCTGTGGATCGGTATTTCCGTTCTGTAATGGAAGAAATTGATATAACAAACTCAAAGATCTCTTTTCAGTATAATAATATGCAAAATACTTCAGTACTTGGAGAGTATATGGCATCAGCAGAGATTATCGCAATTGGATCAGAATTATTGCTGGGAGAAACACAAGACACAAACACGCTTTTCTTATTATGCAAATTACGAGATTGCGGTATCAATGTTTTTCGTACGACAATGATTGGAGATAATGTCAACAGAATTTCAAATGCCATCCAGGAAGCTTTAACGCGATCCGACATCGTCATTACCACTGGGGGCCTTGGTCCAACAGTTGATGATCCGACTCGTGAAGCGGTTGCTCTTTCGTTTGGTTGCAATCTGATTTTCGACAAACAACTGTGGGAAAATATCCATGAGTATTTCAAGAAAATGCAGCGAAATCCTACAGAGAATAACAAACGTCAAGCTTATCTGCCTGAAATCGCTGAGCCAATCCTTAATCCTGTCGGAACTGCGCCTGCATTTTATATACATCAGAATAATAAATTACTGATATCATTACCTGGCGTTCCGCTTGAAATGAAATATTTGACTGAAGAAACAGTCATTCCGTTGTTAAAAAAAATCTATTCAGAAAATGAAGTAATTCTTGTTCGCACGCTGCACTCCTATGGCTTAGGAGAGTCGGTTATTGATGAATTAGTCAGCGATTTGGAAAAGGCATCCAATCCGACATTAGGTTTGTCGGCGAAATTCGGACAAATTGATCTTCGCATCACGGCAAAAGGAAATACATTTCTGGAAACAAAAAAATTAATTTCTGACTTTGAGAGTCAAATCCGTAGAAGGTTGGGGATCAATATTTTTGGCAGTGATGATGAAACGCTTGCATTGGTGACCAATCGAATGCTTTATGAAAAAGGGATTCAACTGGAAACTTTAGAAATCAATACGAATGGATGTCTATCTGCGGCAATTGAGCCGAAAAATCTTTTCAGTCAAACGATAAAATCAGAAGATCCGGATAGCCTGACTTCAGATGATATTTTTATGAAACACATTGCAGAAACAGGTTACCCTTATAGTATTGCTTTAATCAATCGAAAAGACAAAATGCAGAATCAGATTCATTCTAAAATTTATTTTAAGATGAATACGAATATTTACCACAAAGAGAGATTTTATAACAGTCTGACCTTTTCCGATGAACAACCTGTGTTACTTGCTATGGAACTCATTCGTGAAACGATTCTCAACGAAGCGAATACCGAAACCGAAATGAATTAAAAAGCAGCTGAAGCAATTTTTTTGATACTCCTTGTCAAGGGTGATTTATGTCACAAAAAATGAATGTCCTTTTTGTAATTTCTGAAGCAGAGCCATTGATTAAAGTCGGTGGATTGGGAGATGTTGGCGGTACACTTCCTTTGGCGTTGAAGAATTTGCCTGAAAGTATGACGGATCCTTATGTAATTGACATAAAAGTTGTCATACCCTATCACGATCAAATAAAAAGGAATCAATGGCCTGTTGAACCTGTTGTATCTTTTAAGGTATTGAGCAGGAATGGTTTTATAACAGCAAATGTTTTTCGGGCATTAAAAACCGATCTGCCAATTTATCTGATTGATGGAGAACCAATCCAAAATACTGGAACCTATAGCAGTGATACTTCCATTGACACAAAAAAATATGCCTTTTTCTCCATAGCTGCTTTAGAATTTTGCCGTGCAATTAAGTGGAAACCGGATCTACTGCATGCGCATGATTGGCATACTGCAGTTGCTATTCAAAAATTGTCTCAAATTCGATCGTATGATACTTTTTTCTCTCAGACCAAATCATTATATACAATTCATAACTTGCCGTATTCTGGGGGAAATCATCCGGAGATTTTATATGCTTTTGATATTCATCAAGCATTTGATCCTGAAATTCCACAGTATATGCGCAATTTACCAATGGCATTAGGTTTGGATGCTGCAGATCATATTAATACCGTTTCCAAAACGTATGCAGAAGAAATTATGACCGACGGTTTTGGAAATGGATATCAGAATTACTTGCGGTCTCATTCAGGAAAAGTCTCAGGAATTATCAACGGGATCATGATGGAGCAATGGAATCCATCTGCGGAAAAAGTGCTTTACAAGAATTATTCGGTGGACACCTTATCGGATCGGATTGAAAACAAAAGAATGTTGCAACAGGAATTGTGGCTTCCAATAAAAGATCAGACGGTGCTTTTTGTAATGGTCGGAAGGATGACGTATCAAAAAGGATTTGATCTTTGTGTTCAGGCGCTGCGCCAGATGCGAGACCTGGATTGGCAAATCATCATTCTTGGAACCGGAGAAGACTCTATTCAAAAAACTTGTTTATCTTTATCCAACGAATTTCCTGATCGTGTCCGTACGGAATTACGATATGATGAGCCATTATCCAGAAGGTTATATGCGGGAGGAGATATTTTGCTGATGCCTTCACGCTATGAACCCTGCGGCATTGCACAAATGATCAGTATGCTGTATGGATGCATTCCTGTTGCTTGTGCAACCGGAGGATTGAAAGATACGATAAAAGATCCGTTTGATTATCCGGATGAATATACTGGCTTCTTATTCTCTCATCCAGATGTCTCTGCAGCCGAATGGGCAATGCGACGATCGATTGAGTATTTTCAAGATCAGGATAATTGGAGACAGATACAGGTCAGAGCGATGAAGCAGGATTTTTCCTGGGAAAAATCCGCCAAAAAATATTTCGATCTATACAAATCAATTCAGTCATCCAAATAATCAGTAATTCGAAATTTGGAGAGGATTCGTTATTGTTGTGATACTTTTACGCTAAACCCAAAGACCTCTCAACAATAATTTTTTCCAGATTGAGTCACAGAGCAAGTCAATAATTCGAATTACTGCCCGTATTTTGAATTACTGGCAAATGATATAATGAGTATACAATAATTCGAAATATGAATAGAATTTCTTGTTGTTCTAATGGTTTTACGGGAAGCGTAAAACCATTAGAACAACAAATTTTCTTGATTGATTCGAAAAGTCAATCCATATTTTAAATTGCTGATGGATAGATCATTTGCCCCGAAAAATCTTATTTTCTAAGGATCAATTCTATGAATTTGCAGCGTTCTTCTGGAATTTTACTTCATCCATCCAGTTTTCCAAGTTTGGATGGCATTGGTGATTTGGGTCCGCAGGCATATTATTGGATCGATTTTCTAAAATCTTCCGGATGTTCAATCTGGCAAGTTTTACCGCTAGGGCCAACCGGATTTGGGGACTCCCCTTATCAATCATTTTCAGCTTTTGCGGGTAATCCCTATTTGATCAGCTCAACAATTATGCTGGATGAAGGTTTATTAACGCCGGAGGATCTTTCAGATCGGCCAACATTTCCTGATAATAAAATTGACTACGGAGCTGCGATCGAGTGGAAATTAAAAATAATTGACCGTGCTTATCAAAATTTCAAACACGACCCATTTGAATTACAGGAAGAATTTTCGAATTTTCGAAAGCACCACGCAGGCTGGTTGTCAGATTATGCCTTGTTCATGGCAATTAAAGAAACCCAAAATGGACAAAGCTGGCTCAATTGGCCTGAATTGTTTCGGAAAAGAGATCCAAATACCTTAAGAGAATTTTCAGAAAAATTTCATGATTTGATAGAACAGCATGAATTTCGTCAGTTTATTTTTTTCCGACAGTGGTTGAATTTAAAAAAATATGCCAACAAAAACGGCATTACGATTATTGGAGATATTCCCATTTTTGTCTCAATGGATAGCGCTGATGTATGGAGCAATCCTGAATTGTTTTATCTTGACGATACAGGTCGTCCAACGGTTGTTGCCGGAGTTCCGCCAGATTATTTTTCTCCTACGGGTCAGCTTTGGGGGAATCCTCTATATAAATGGGCAGAACATGAAAGAACCAACTTCGACTGGTGGACAAAGAGAATTAAGTCCACTTTGATCATGGCTGATCTTATACGGTTAGATCATTTCCGAGGCTTCTGTGGATACTGGGAAGTACCAGCTGGCGAACCGACAGCAATCAAAGGGCGATGGGTTCGAGGATCAGGAAGAGCATTCTTAGATCATTTGAAAACCAAAATTGGGGATCTTCCCATCATTGCAGAGGATTTAGGTGAAATAACGCAAGATGTAGTGGATTTGCGGGATTCATTTAACTTGCCCGGTATGAAAATTTTTCAGTTTGCCTTCTCCGATGACGCAAGGAATTTATTCCTTCCGCATAACTATATTAATAATTGCATTTCGTACACGGGAACTCACGACAATGACACCTCTTTAGGCTGGTATCAGACAGCACCGGAAAAAGAAAGGGATTTCATTCGACGTTATTTATCAACTGACGGATCAGATATCTCATGGAAAATGATCGATTGTGTTTGGAGCTCAGTCGCTGTGTATGCTATCGCACCATTGCAGGATTTTCTGGCTTTGGGAAGCGATGCAAGGATGAATTTTCCGGGACGTGCTCAGGGAAACTGGTGCTACCGATTTAAATCAACCGATTTGACTCCTGATTTAGCGTATCGAATTCTGGACCTGAACAAACTTTATAATCGAATCCCTGCAATCAATTCGCAGCCGCTGGCAAGGCCGGTTATATTGTATGAAGAACCTTAATTATTGCTGTTACTTTCCAGCAATTTGAAATTATGAAAAGACTTTAATGAAAAAGGTTCACTGCAATCATTAATTTTTTCCATATTTCGAATTGTTGGTTTATTGACTGGAAGCACAACGGAATCCTACATCAATAGAGGATTCCGTTTTTTTCATTTTTCCCGATAATTCTAATCCAAGAAGGTTATTTGGCGTTCTCCAGGATCCTCCACGAATTTTTTGTTCTTCAAGATTGTCCGAGGATTCTGTCCATTCCCAGACATTGCCTAACATATCCATAAGTCCAAAAGGACTCATTCCAGACGGATATTGCCCCGGTTTTACTCTTTTTTCCAGGAACAAATTCGCGTTGACCTTATTTTGGTCAGGAGAATCATTTCCCCACGGGTATTCGGTATTGAAAAGAATTCCTGCGCCAGTCAGCCATTCAGAATCAGTAATCAGATGTTTACCTGCCCATAAACAATAGGCTGCCGCCTGATTCCAATTCACATTGACTACCGGCAGATTCTGATCATCATCTTCTGAAGCTTGTGTAACTCGATCGCATTTGCCCATATTTACACATAAGGAATATTGTTGACAGGTTACTTCATATTTATCAATCCAAAATGTCTTTCCAGCATCCTGGATTCTCACCATAATCGACTGATCATTTCCCTTCCTTTTTTCGAAATAACCTTTTTCATTGAGGATCATTGATGGCGTTGCAGTATAAACAATTGCTTCTGCTGTTTCTGTCTGAGCTTCTAAAAATGCAAATAGAATTTTTGTTTCCATCATACTCATATCGACTGTATTTACAGGTGTCAAAGTGGATGTTGGAGTCAAAGTTTTTGTTTTTGCAGCTTCGGTTTTTGAATGGTTCGAATCAATTGTTTGGGCAATCGATGTATGCAGCCGCATCAAATCGATGGTATTAGCCGGCGTTAATGTCGTTGTTGGAGTGATTGTATGAGTAAATGAAGCAGTCGGAGAAGCAGTAAATGAAGGGATAAAAAGGAAGCCGTTTCCATGCTTTATTGCCTGGACCATTCCGGTAATCAGAATAATCAGTAGAATCAAAAGAATCAGGATTCCTGTTAATGGTAATAATTGTTTTCTTTTATCCATTGTTCAATTACCGTACTTTTTGAAATTGGCCATAGCCCATACTGGTACTGGTCTTATAAATATTTCTGGATTTCAAGCGACATAATTCGTCGTAGTATGGCAATGGCTGCCGCATAGGTGGAATCCATTCCGAAATAGGAAAGAGCGCCGGCGCCAAGATTTTTACCTTTGCTCATCGGAGTGTCAGAAACATAATGCAATATTCCCAGGTCAAATTTCATATTATAAAATGCGACAATTTCATCAGTAGGATGACGAGTCGCACGGATCATCTCATAAACAGCAGACAGGTAGGGTCCCCCTTCCATCTCGATATCGGTGAATCCGCCCCGATAAAGTGCGTCCATGAATTGTCTGTTTTGCAGATATGTTCCAAAGACAGACACAGCTCTTTGATTATCCAGAATTGAACCATAAACCAGCCAAGGTTCAATATCAGCACCAGAAAAAGCATTCTGGAAAAAGTATGTATTCTCTGAGTGCATATCATGCACAACAGAGGGAATAATTACATCTCCATGCACACCATTTAATGAAGCTGCTTTTCCCATAATATAGATCCCGCATATATTTTCAAATTCCTCAGATAACTTAGACAAAATATTAAATGCAGTCATCCCTAATGGATAATCGATATTAAATAAGAATGCGTTCGATTTTTTGAGCGCTTCAATGTGTTCCGTCTGAATTCTTGGATCAATATTTTGTAAATCGATTTTTGATAAATCGATGATTTGCGCTTCCACGTCAAATGTTTGAATACTGGGAACCCGATAGATTCCTGATTTTTTTTCGTAATCTTTTTGTTCCTGAATGGTATATTCTCCCTGATTTGTTTGCTGATATTTTTTCAACATATAATAAAGGAGGTTTTCTCTACTGGCGGATAATTTTTTCTTTTCAATCAATTCCCATTCGTTGAAGAATGTTCCATTATCTGATTCATTCATAAACTCAACCAGCTCTTGCTCTTTATGAAGCGCATAACCAGATAACATATTTGCGATACAGTGTGTGTTACTTGAGATAAAGTAAATCGATTTTTGTTGAATATCAGGACATTCCACTAAAATATTTTTTAACCATGAATTCGTTGATCGTGCATATTGAACGAGTGAACTATCCAAGAGACGAATTCGCAAATCAGAACTGTGTTTCTTTATCTCTTGCATCCAATCATCCATCTCTTGTCCCCAAACATTCTGTAATCTTTTTAAGTCTTCAACGGGTGACAGTATGATTTCAGAAATTTTCTTAAATTTATCGGAATATTCCGGAGAAATTTTCTGCAAATATTCAATTGATATATCGGTAAGTAGTAGATGAATCTTGTTCCATTCAATTTGAAACGCAGTAAGTACCGGAACGATATCATCAATATCCGATCTGCTTGTAATAAAACAAGCCAATGTATCTGAGCCATTATATAAGCAAAACCTTCGTCTGGCTTTCGCAGAGACTTCTGTCCAGGATTCAATATCTGAATACCCCTGCTGAATAAACATACGGATATTTTGTCCGAGAATAATTTTTTCAACATGAAGCATGCAAGAGGGCATTCGCAATAAACCGTAAATAAACGCATTAAAATCAGGAACGTTCGAACGTGCATCATGATGAAGCACCGAATCCATTCCGCGGTGAGCTTCTTCGAATACGCTGATTCTCGTATCAGATTTCGAGCGCAATACTGAGTAAATTGTTCTCAAATAAAAATCAATGGATTCTGATGATTCTTTTGGAATGCTGCGTTCCATATTTCTCCTGCTTTTCGATTAAAGATCTTGAAATTTATATAATCATATCATGCGAAAGCTATTTGAAAAAAGAGCATTAATTCGGAATATGAGGAAGATTCAGTATAGTTGTGCTGTTTTTACGCAGAGCGCAAAATCAACACAACTACCGATCTCCTCGATTGATAGGAGGGTTTTAACCTGACAAAGTATTTTTTTGTGTCAGTAGATTGCTTCGCAATGACAGGCTTTCATTTTTTCCATATCTCATACCACTGATTTGGTAATGGTTTTCTATTGTATTAACTGTAAAAACTGCACAACGATAAATAATCCTTCCTATATTTCGAATTGTTGTGAGCAAATATCCTTGAAACTCATTTATAATTATTTCAAATAATCAATCGAATAATTATCAGCATATTTCTTAAATGTTGTTGGATTGCAGGAGCTGCACTTGTTGATCTTGAACCGATTTATTTTCATTCAAAATTCGGAATTTATTTTTGCGATTGTATGTTTTTTCCCTGGTTTTTTTGTTGCTGCGATTCAAAAGTGATATCGTATTGCTGTTATTCGTAAATAAATTGGAGTATCAATGAATAAAAAGAGTTTAGAAATAATTAGGAAAATTGGTATTTCAGCTTTAATTTTGATTGTTTTTTCCTTTTTATTTATTCTTCCGAATTTTCAGCCAAAAGAATTCGATCTGAGATCAACCGTTGATTACGCATTGCAATTAACAATGGATAGTATTCCAACTGCAACTTACTATCCGACCTATACAAATCTGCCAACCTTTACACCGCTTTCGACGTACACTGCTTTGCCAACATATACCAGCGTTTTCACCTATACGCCACTTCCTACGCATACAGCCAGACCAACTTATACCAGCGTTTTTACCTATACGCCATTTCCTACGTATACAGTCAGACCTACTTATACCAGCGCCTTTACTTATACACCGCTCCCTACGCATACAGCCAGACCAACCTATACCAGCGTTTTCACCTACACGCCGTTTCCTACACAAACACCGAAACCGACCTATACAATGTTTCCATCGTTAACGCCAAACCCTACCTATACTCCTTACATTGTTGAACGTCTTGTAACTCCAACTACTGACAGTAATATCTTAAAAGCTGGGAAAACGGATGGTTTTTACCTTGTAGGTCCTGAAATTATCCCCGGTGTATGGAGAACTGAAGAAGGAAAAACTAAATGCTATTGGAAAATCACAGACATCAAAGGGAATATTATATCCAACTACCTGGGGGCTGGCGGAGGAACTATTTTTATCGACGAGAATGCCTTTCAAATTGAAATTCTTAATTGTGGGACAATCACCTATTTAGAAACATATACCAATTAACTCAGAGATTTTATTCGATCAGGAAGAATTCCGGAATTCCTTCTTCCGGTATGTCGATCATTTCCATACCGGAATTCCCGGATGATTCATTGTTCTGTTTATCAATATTTACATTCACATATACCCTTTTTTCAGCATAAGTATTTTCAGGGCTGGTTACGTAGATCCGCAAGGTGTAATCACCGTTTTCAATGCCATTCAGATTCCAGGTTCCAATTTTTTCAGGATAAACATATGGTTGGCGGATTCCATTGGTGATGACAAACCATTCACTCGGATTGCGACCTTTTCCGAATTCCAGACTGAAGGACTGAATTCCACCTGATGCATTCACGATACCGAAAACTTCCTGTATAGGACTTTGAATTTGCATTCCATCTACCATGTTTGTAAACGAAATGGTCGGTTCTGAATCCTGTGGACTACAGGATTTTTGCGGCGTAAAGAAGTATGTCTTATTTCGCAACAAATCAGGCATATTGAGAGATGTTAACCAATTATTTCCTTCCGGGGTTGATAAGATCCATCTTTGAGCCCATATATCCTTAACATTCAATGTTATCGTTTCAATGGTATTGGAAGGGCAGTATTCATTTGGAATAAGACCTGTCCAGGTATTAATACGTGTTTCTTTCCAAAGGTCCTCTGTGCTGGGCAAAGGCGGTTGGAAATAAGCAAAAAATTCATTCATGTAAGCCGGACATAATTGTGATGGTTCTGTACCGGAAATTGCACAAACAGTTTGTTTGATAATTCCTTCGGGAATTGTAAAATCAGTCGGAGTATGATTGGAAATCTGATATGCAGCCTGGCGGATAAAATCAGACCAAATAGGCGCTGCACCGCTGGTTCCTGTAGTACCCATCATAGGAGAATAATCGGCGTTTCCAATCCATACACCGACGGATAAATCTGGTGTATATCCTACTGTCCAATTATCCCGATAATCATTGGTGGTTCCTGTTTTTACAGCAACAGGAAATGGTAAATTTAATACCGAATCGGAGCCAAATGCCGGTGTTCTGGCAGCATTGTCAGATAAGATTGAATTCATTTGAAATGCATATTCTTCTCGAATAATCTGTTCCTTTTCAGGTGTTCCGGATTCATAAATTACTTCATCCTCTTTATTGATAATTTTTTTTATAGCTGTAGCTGGAACATAAGCTCCATTGTTAGCGAAAACGCTGAATGCGTTTGTTAACTCCAGAAGTGACACTTCTCCGCCGCCTAATGCAAGGGACAAACCATAATCAGCCTGATTGAATGTCGTAATATGAAATCTTTTTGCAAAATTAATAAATCCGTCCATTTCTTCTGTTGTTGGATCATCATAAATTTTTACAAATTCTAAAGCTTTGACCGCCGGGATATTGTAAGAGTTGGCTAAGGCACTTCTCAATAATACTGGACCATGAAATGTACCATCATAATTAACGGGGGAATAGGATTGGGAGTAAATTAATTCATCAGGATTTCCATTGGGAGAGAAATCTGTCGGGACATCCCAAATCAGCGTTGAAGGCGTCCATCCTTTTTCAAAAGCGGCAGCATAAATGAGTGGTTTTATGGCAGAGCCTGGTTGACGCGGAGAAACTGCCATATTGATCTGGCTGCTAAAATCTTCACTCCAAAAATCAGGAGACCCCACCATAGCCAAAATTTCGCCAGTGTCTGGTTTTATTGCAACCAAAGCACCATTTTGAACATTACTGCCGCGTAGATTCATGATTTGATTTGATACGGTTTGCTGAGCCAGCTCCTGCATTGTTGGGTCGATCGTTGTATATACAGTAAAACCGGATCGGTAAAGCGTTTGAGCGCCATATTCTGTTTCAAGTAACGATCGCACATAGTTGACCCAATGGGGATATTTCATGACAAATTTGGTTTGCTGAAAATCATACTCTTCAATTTCTCGTATTGCTTTATCCACCATCATTTCATCAATGCAAACTTTGTCAGGCGCATTGCTGACCTCGATGCAGCCTTTTTCTTTGCTTAATGTGTATATCAACAGTAAAACAGCTTTTTGTCGATTAATGGTTGCCGAATAATTTGTAAAAACATCATAGACGCCAGGAGCTTGCGGCAAGCCGGCTAAAAATGCAGATTGCGATAAATCAAGATACTTTGCGGGTATTCCAAAATAAGTCTGGGCAGCCGCTTCGATTCCATAGGCAAAACTACCGTAGTAATTTTCATTCAGATAAAGCTCAAGAATTTCATCCTTCGTATAACGGCGTGTTATTTCCGCCGCTAAAAAAATCTCTTTCGTTTTTCGAATGATGGATCGGGTCGATCTTTCTTCAGGTGATAATAGAATATTTCTTGCCAGTTGCTGTGTTATCGTTGATGCGCCTGACACGGTGGTTCCAGATCGAAAATTCTGAAATACAGCTCGGATGATCGCTATGATATCAAAACCAGGATGAAGATAAAAATATTTGTCCTCTGTCGCAATCGTTGCGGCAACCAGATAGGGAGAAATATTATTTAGAGTGATATAATCCCGACGCCCGGCATTCGGATCCACAATCTCATAAAGCAAATTTCCTTCTCTGTCTAAAATTCGGGTTGTCTCAAATTGCGAGGCTTTTTTATTTAAATTTTCGATATCCGGCAAAGTTGCTGCAACTTGAAAATACCAGACCAAAAAAATCATGCAAAAAACGGCAAAGATTCCCATGATTACGATGAGGATACTCACAATGATTTTTTGAATCGTTAACAAATTACCTGAGAGTCTGATTTTTCCAGATTGAAATAGTTTTTTATTCGCTGGCTCTTCGACTGCGATGAATTTTCGTGCTCGAAACGAGATGATTTCATCATCCGGTTTTTTTAATATACTTTTTAACTCTGGATTTTCTGACTTTTTTTCATTTCCGTTTTTTGCCATACTTTTTACACCTGATTCGTATTTTTTATAAATGGCTATTTTAAACCAAAGTTCATTGAGTTGAGAAAAATACACAAATTCGATTCAGAGCTGAAATTTCAGCCAGAGACGAATTTCTATTTTCCATTTTCCAATTTATTTCTTTCTCATCAAATCATACTATATCCTCTTTTTATAACGACAATTAATTCCGCAGCGATTTGAAATATGAGAAGAGTTATTTGTTATGTTGTTTCGCATGGAGAGCAAAAACAATACGAGAACAGGCTTTCTCGTCTTTCTTATTTGTCCCTATCAAATTACAAATTGTTGTTAAATCAGGATTTTTTTTGAAGAAGATCATCAAATCAATGGATAAAAACACAGTAACGAACATTCTATTCCTCATCATCTTGCTTTTAAAAATTTCAAATTGTTGACACACAACGGAGAGGTTTTTTTACGTTATAATGTCATTATCATCGATATCAAAAATACATAAGAAAGGAGAATCAGAATGGAAACGAAACCAGATAATACTGTTTTTCTCGCAATTGTTCAATCGCAAGATATTGATTCGGCTGAAGATGCTTTGCGTGAGATTAAAATTGACTCCTACCGATTGCCCAGTGTAGGTGGCTTCCTTGGCAGGAGAAATGCGACACTGCTCATAGTGACTCCTCCTGATCGTGAAGAACAAATCATCGATATTCTACAAAAAACTTGCCGCCAGCGCATTGAATATATTGCTGTACCGTTAGAGAGCGCTTCATTGACATTGCCCACACCAACGCCTATTAATGTTGGAGGTGCAATAATTTTTGGTATCGATATTGAACAATATAAGGAGTTATAAAATGAAACTGATAATTACGATTATTCCTGATTCTGTTACAGATTCAGTCTCACTTGCTCTGACCAGTCAAAAATTTCGCGTAACACAGATTGCATCTACAGGGGGATTTCTCAGAAAAGGGAATTCAACTTTATTAATTGGTGTTGAAGATGAGCATCTGGATGAAGCATTGAGCATTCTTCAGGATAATGTGAAAAAAACAAATGAGGCTCAAAAAGGCGTCGTTTTTGTTATTAANNGATAAATTTTTCCATTTCTAATCACACAAAGAAAATATAAAACTTTCTTAATAATCTTGCGTATACAAATCAGGATAATAAAAGGACAAATGGCTTATTGATTATGATTTAGCAAATATATAAATAAATAATCGATTATCACCATCCTTTGTTTATCAAAAATGTTTGTGCATAAATCGTTAATTTATGCAGTAATGAAAATTAAGGAGCAATATGAACTATTCATTAGCATTTTCTTTTGTAAAAGAAGAAAAAGACTGGATATTGAAGCTTCTGGTTTCCGGATTGATTTCATTAATTCCTGTCATCGGACAATTGTATCTGATCGGCTGGTTGTTTGAAATAGCCCGAAGAACCGCCTCGCATGAATCAATGATTTTGCCCGATGTCAATTTTTCTGCCTTTATTAAATCAGGTTTCAAACTGACCGTCATAGCATTCGTTTATATGCTTCCCTGTACAATCCTCAGCATTATTTCTTCCATTAGCGGCAATATTATTGCGGAATCGAAATCAGGTTTGGTTAGAGCATTTGGCACTGCAATTTCATGTTCAGCAGGTTTAGTAGGCGCAATTATTGGCATTGCGCTCAGTTTGCTGCTGATTGCTGCGTATGCACGATTCTTTGAAACAAACAAAATTTCAGACGCTTTTAATGTTTTTGCAGTATGGAATTCGTTCCGAAAACATGCCCAAGATTATCTGATTTTATGGATATTTGATATCTTGGTTAGTTTGATTGCTTTATTCGGCTTTCTTTTCTGCTTAATTGGGATACTTTTCACTTTTCCGTATAGCTATGCAGTCTGGGGACATCTTTTCGGGCAGATGATGCAAAAAATTGGAATTGCTGATCAAAGTACGATTAATCCATAATAATTGAAATATTAAAAATTCAGAAAGCTGCCTGTTATCAATAAAGGGCAGCTTTTTTTATTGTTTGATGATGTATATAAAATACTCTGTACGATAAAAATCATTTGGATAATTTTCAACAGCCAGCCTTTTGTCTTCATCGTTGATTATGATGTAAATCGTATCTCTCTGTAATGCGCGGTTGACCAGTTGATCGTGTACAGAATCATTAACCCTTTCATAAATCGGATAAATTTTCCGTGCATTCGCACTTCTGTTGAATGATAAATCGTTTTCTACAGCAAACAATGCTAAACGATCAATCATTCTTGAATCGCCATCGGTTACAGCCAAATGTTTCACGGACGGAAAGGCTTCCATCGGTATATCAACAGAAAATTCCCGAACTTCAGAGGATTTTTCTTGATGAAATCGATTATAAAAAGAAATGTTGAACTCGGAAAGATCTGCAATTTGTAATCCAAGACATACAATTATGATGATTTTTGCAAAATTTAATCGTCGTTTACTTACCGTAACTTTCCGGTAAATTAAGAAACCGGATCCAAATAAAAATAAATAATAAAATGGCCAGGCAAATCGTCCTGATGATCGGAATGTAGATAGCAATTGTTCCATTTTGGTCGAAAGAGGAAACGTTGCCAGAACCTTCTGATCGAAAGTGATCGTATTGGACAAAGCAAACAAAAGATATAAAACAACCGGAAAAATGAAAATCAAAACCTTTTTTATTTGTTCAGGTTTCAGATGAAACAATGAAAAAACGATCAAAACGATCAAGCCGAATCCCAAATAGTTAAATCCTTCATATTGCAACGGAAAGGTTTCTCTGTTGGGTAAGAAAACGGACGAACCATCCGGATTAAAAAATGCGTTGAGATTCATGGATAATTCGCCATATGAAGAAGATTGCGGCAAAATATAGTTAAATCCGGCGATGAAATAAATTAGGGTTAAAGGGATGAAAAATGAAGTAATAATCAAGAGAATCCGAATCCAGTTATCCCGATTCTGCACCATCCAAAGAAGCTGTAAAAGCAGAATAAAACTCACCATCGGTAAGAAATAGCTGTGAATCAGCATCACGAAGACAGTGATGATTGACCAATGCAGCCAATTATGTCTGGATTTCCAATTTAATGCAGCAAGAATGGCATAGAGAATGAGCCAATGTGCTGTCAGTGTATCATGAATTGCCGTTCGCTGTAAAATGACCGGATTTAGAATCGTGANNCTTAGAATCGTGAAAATGCTTAATGTACAAGTAAAAAGGCGATCTCGAGACAATTTCCAGCCGATACAACCTGAAAAAAAACCGATTAATCCATAATTCAGCTGAATCCAAATGCCGTTGAATTGAAAATTCTGCGGTAAAAACGGCCGAAATAATTTAAAAATCAGACAGAAGAGAGGATTTGAATCCGTAACAATGACTGAACTTCCTTCAGGATAATTCAGATTCTGCATAAATAGAAAATGTTTTGTCCATGGACTGATTCGGAAAAATCGCCAGCCGATATAATGCTGGAAATAATCTCCACCGCCTTTTATCACCCAATCTGTATTGTTAGGATTTATGTTGTGGGTACCAAAAATGAGCGAAATATAAATCATACCGGTAAAAGCACACAATATGAGTATCAACCATTTTGTTGACAATTTTCGTTCCATCAATTGTTGAATTTTTTTATACCGCAACATAAAGTTTCTTTTTCCGTATATAAAATAGAATCAAATAGAGATCATTAACAATCGTAATACCGCAACAATTCGAAATATGAATTTACTTTTCGAATAAAAAGAGGAAATAAATTGTTCTTTTGGTTTTTTGCGACATGTAAAATCATAAGAGCACCAAGAGAATCCTTTTCATGTTTCGGACTATTGATTTTACCGACATAATGATCAGAAATGGAGTAGAAATGGATTTTACCAGGGCAATTACCTTTGTTTTTCATGAAAGAGATTGGATAAAAAAATTATTTATAGAAGGGATTATTTCAATTATTCCTTTTGCAGGGTTTGTTCACCTGATTGGTTGGGCATCAGAAATTGCGAAACGAGTCTCCCGTTTTGATTCTGAATTGATTCCGAATCCAGCGACATGGAAATATTTTTCAAATGGTATCAAACTGCTCATATCAGGATTAGTATACTATATACCATGGCTGCTGATTACCCTCATTTTAAAAATTTTTTCATGGACATGGGCATTCGTTTTTTCGGGCGGTTTTGAAAAATTCGGAATTCATTTATTCGTATTTCTGAACGATATTTGGAATTTTCTTTATTTCTTTCTTTTCTTGTTTATTCTCCCTGTCATAATACAGTTATTCTTGGAGAACGAGAAAATTCGAGAAACTTTTAACTTTAAAAGTGTTTATCTGCGGATTAAGAGAAACAAACAGACATATGTAACACTGTTCGTGTCATTAATTGTCTCATTCATCATCGCCAGTTTTGGTTTATCAATTTTTTATATTGGTATTCTTTTTACCATACCTTATGCAGCCGCTTTCTTTTCAAATTTACTGGGTCAGACAAATCAAATCATTTAACCGATTTTTAACAAACTGTTTTATAAAAAGAGAATATTTGTAAATAATTTTTAGCTTCGCTGGATGTATAAACAAATGATGAACGGATATTTCTGCCAGCAATTCAATTGGTGAAATCAATCGTATCTGGACGGTTCGATTATAATAATGAGCGGATTTTCATCACCGCTCATTATTTGTGATAATAGAGAAATGAATGAGNNTTCGCTTATAATTAATCATAACGAAAATCTTATGAAAACACTTTCACCTTTTCGGGCAATTTTTATTATTCTGATTACCGCGATAATATCAGCGACTGTTTTCATATTTTTTTCTCCTGGGCAGGATATTGACTTATATTTATATAATCAATTGTCAAAATCCACTCCCGATCAAAAAGAGAATGCCGAATTGCCAGTAGTGCTTCCGAATGATCAGAGCAGAATTGGAATTGTTGCCGGCCATTGGGGTTTTGACACCGGACATGTTTGCGGGAAGGAACTAAATAACGTTCAAGAAGTGGACGTCAATCTTCGAATTGCCACAATGGTACGAAACATCTTAGTAAAAGCAGGATATAACGTCGATCTGCTGCATGAATTCGATCCACAGCTTTCGGATTACACTGGTCTTGCATTATTGGCAATTCATAATGATACTTGTGATTTTATCAATGAAGCTGCATCCGGTTATAAAGTATCCAGCACTGCCCATGTAAGTTATCCAGCAGAAGCAAAAAAATTCAATGATTGCCTGGTTGATCGCTATCAACGAAATACAGAACTTCCTTTCCGTGGTAATACGATTTCCTCGGATTCGGAAATGTTTTATTCATACAATATGATCAATGATTATACGACTGCATCGGTAATTGAGACTGGCTATCTGAATCTGGATTATCGATTTTTAACAGAAAAAACAGAAAAGGCTGCACAGGGGATTGCAGAAGGGATTCTCTGTTACATCAATAACGAGACTGTCTCAGAAACCGATAATTTTAAACAAGTCGATTATTCAACTGCATTTACAGAAGACAACAAAAGATTTATTCTTCCTGGAATCGATTTTCTTCAATATTCTCGTTAGGAGTTTTATGGCAAAAAAAGCTCTTTTTTCCGGATTAATTATGGACGAAAATGACAATCCTGTTGATGTGGGGCAAATTGGCGAGGAAACCTACTACATCGTCAACGATGCCGGTTTCCTGAGGCATATACCTTCGGAAGAAATTGACAGGCAAATATTAAAAACATTTACCGATCAAATTTCAGGTAATGAAGATTATTTAAGCAAGCAAGCTGCTTCGATGTTAGGGCAGGATGATATATTTACGATTGCAATTCTAAAGAACCAAATGAAGAATATTGATCAACAAATCGATTCTATATTAGAGACAGGTATACCGGAAGAAGTCAGAGCTTATCTTGGTATGATGGGTATGAAAATTACGATCAATTACCATGGCGAAATAATCAATCTGACTCTGCCTTCCAAAGTAGATGATGGAGATTCGGATTGAAATTTCCAGTTTCTCCTACATACAAAGCTCGATTTCTTGAAAGAAAAGGCTATTTATATATATATTTTGCGACCATTTGTCTCATCATCCATGGTATTTTTATTTTTTACCATGGTTTTTTTTGGGATGATTGGAGCCAATTATTTCTTAGAATAAAATTTGGAGATTCCGCATATTGGGAATATTTTTTGGCAGATCGCCCGACATCTGGTTGGACTGCTTATTTTTTCAATCGTTTATTTCTGAATAGCCCGATCCTTTGGCATGTTTTTATCCTTTTCTTGAAGTATTTTTCTGGACTTTTATCTTTCAAATTGCTTGAATGCTTGTGGCCTGAAAATCGCTGGCAAAACTTCATTATAATAAGTTTGTTTTTAGTCTGCCCATTATTCTCGCAATCATATATTTCAGTCGCCTATACACAACATTATCTGAACTATATTTTATTTTTGTTATCCGTAATTTGTTTGATCGCGTTTCTAAAGCATAATCAACCATCCAAAAAGATTTTATTTGGTTTTTTGTCGATCTTTTTCATGATCCTACAGCTAAGTATCACGGAATATTTTTCATTTTTAGAATGGATCAAATTTCCAGTCATTTTCATCATCTATAAATCCAAAAACTTACCGATAAAGACAGTGATCAAAAAGACGTTGACTTTGTTCACACCGATATTCTTGATTTTTGTTTTATACAGCATATTCAGATTGAATTTCGCAAAAATCTTTCCAATTCTTGAAGCAGATCAACCGGTTTTACTTCAAAAATTCGCATCGGAGCCATTTCAGGCGTTGATTTCCTTGATAAAGAACATCATTCTGGATTTTAGTTATATTTTCTTTAATTTTATCGGGAAAGTCATTTCTATCGATTTGAATCATTTCTTTCGATCGTTTCATGTCCTTGTTGCCATTCTGTTGATCGTTTTGTTTTTCATTATGTATTCTTTCTTGTCAAATTTACTGAAAAATGAGTCTGAAAATCCAGATACAAAATCTGAAATTGAGATGTTGATTTTTGCAATTCTCTGGATAATTCTCTCAATCTTACCATTTTGGACCATCGGCGAAAGTTACGTGAATGCTGAAGATCCTCCACATGCTGACCGGCATTTTTTCGCATCCGTATTCGGTGCAGTAATTCTTTTCAGTTGGATTATCCGTTTTTTTATCCAGTCAGGGAAAAAATATGTGGTGGCAGTTTGTATCCTGTCTTCGCTCTTTGCCAGTCAGTTTTTTGAAGAAAATGATATGGCAAAATGGCAGACTGAAAAACAAAGCGATGTATATTGGCAAATGTTCTATCGTATGCCTTCATTATCAAACAACACGGCAATTGTAGATGATACGGTAATTTTCCCGTTTCAAGGAAATTTTTCAACATCATCCGCATTAAACATCCTCTATTCAAATCCAATTAATGAAAATGGTACCGTTCCGATTTGGGTATTTGATGCAGGAAAAATCCGATATGAACAACATGCCGGTTTTCATACGACTAAAAGAAACTTTCAATTTATCGCTCCCACACAGCAAATGATTTTTATAGATTATGATAATCAATTTGCAAATTGTATCTGGATTTTTTCTCCAGAAGATATCGATCATCCACATGTGTCTGAAACACAAAAAACCTGGATAGCCCATTCTGACATATCCAGAATCGGATTTGACAATCAGTCTGTTCCGAGTAAAAATATATTTGGTTCTCCAAAACAAAACTGGTGTTCTTTATATCAAAAAGCATCGTTGTACAGGCAATTTGGAAAATGGGATCAACTGAATAAGCTCACACAAATTGCGCTTGAAAATGGTTTTTCACCCTCAGCTGTCAGTTCGAATTCGCCATTCGAATGGTGGCCTTTTGTCGAGGGTTTAATCCGAAATGGATCACTTCAAATTGCCGAAGATCTATCAATTGAGGCAATTCAAACAGATCCGGCCTATAAAGATTTTTATTGCACCCGGTGGAACCAGCTGTTGGAAGATTCTGCAATAATGTATAATACGAATGAAATCTGCGGAAATTAGTAAAAAGGTATTCTTATATTATGAGCGATTCATATATTATCGATGTAAACGAAATGAATTTTGAAGAAGAAGTCATGTTGTATTCAATGAATACGGCTGTCTTATTGAATTTTTGGGCGCATTGGTCTAAACAAAGCAAAGAATATAAAGATTTTCTTGAAAGCCTTACGATTCGTTTAGATGGAATGATTCGTTTAGCTTCGATTAATATTGATCTAAGTCCATTACTCTCTGTAAAATTTGCCATTCATAAATTACCTACATTAAAATTAATCTTTCAAGAACAAATTGTCGGCGAATTGATCGGTCCGCAACCTGAATCGCGCATTATCCAATTAATTAATGCTGTTCAACCGGCTGATCCTACTGCGATGGAAGTTGAGAAAGCACAAGCATTACTCACTTCCGGAGATTATTCAGAAGCGGAAGAATTATTTAATGCAGTCCTTGAGAAAAAAAGTCAGGATCCGGAGGCTTTGTTGGGTTATGCAAAAGCATTACTGTATCAGGGAAAAGCGGTCGATGCGCTGTATGCTTTGAAAGATTTTCCAGCAAGCAAATGGTATTCGTCAGCAGAAGCAATTATTCCGCTTGCAAAAGCGCTGGTTCAATTACGGGATAATATATTACCAGACAAAACGGAGCTTGATTTTTCTTTTCGAACCGCACTCCGTTTCGCCTCAGAAAATAAATATTATTTATCAATTGACGGATTGATGGAAATTCTAAAACAGGACAGAAATTATCTCAATGGATTTGCTCATAAAGTTATCCTGGCAATCATCGAAATGCTTCCTGATGAGGATCCACAAAAAAGGATGTACCGATCTGAATTGGCGTCCATCCTTTTTTGATGATTACAAATCTCGAATCAACTCGCAAAATTCAATCCAATCTTCTTCAAAAAGGAACAAAGTTGCGCCCGGGATTTCCATCGTATAAAGATAATCCCCGGAATCAATTTTTTCACAACTTACAAAATAGGTATCAGAATCAGCCAATGTTCCGGTTGTTCTTTTGGGAATGCTGATAAAACCATTTTTGAACTCTTTAAATTCTTCCCATTCTTCACTGAAGAAATGAATTGTCAGATTATTAATTTCGATATGAAATGTCGCCTCATCATCTGGTTCTTCAGCTTTCCAGGCGATAAAATTATCGGTCTGAGCAACAATACTGGTTTTAATGTCTGAATCCATGCTATTCATTTGATTTTCTCCTCATCCTTGGTTTCTTGACTCTTTTTCATCAAAATTTTATTTTTGAAAATTTTCCGATCGATACATTGATCCATTTTCATATTCTTAATCAGTTTCCAATTTTCTGAACAAAATGTCCATATCTTTTTTAGGGAACTTTTCAATTTTTCGATTGACGTGTCTATCAGTTCCTTTAACGGAACTGGTGGCGTGATGGTTTCAATATTTTCCCATGGATCTGAATCGCTCAGCTTACGCAAGATATAGTTTACAACAAGCTTCAGACTGGCAAACATCGGCGCGGCAAGAAAAAATCCAATAATTCCAAAAATCCTTGAAAATATAATTGCAAAGATAAGGATCATTGCCGGATGGATTTTTAGAGTATCCGCCATAATTTTCGGCGTCAGTAATCCATCAATTATCTTGTCAATAATAAATGCTATTCCAACTATCATGATTGCATAAGCCAACGGTGATAGTCCAAATATTGCCGGCTCCTGAAAATATGCGACAATCCCATAGGCTGTAAATGCAACGGTCGATCCCACATAAGGGATCAATCGTGCAGCGCCGACTCCTAAGGCTAAAATGAAGCTATAATTCAACCCTAATATTGAAAAGAGCAAAGTATATAGTAAGATGGCAAAAATCATCAGGATGACTTGTCCACGCAAAAAACTGTTCCATATTCTGGATATTTGTTGTTTTGCCATCAGAATATCAAATTCGTATCCCTTTGTAGAAAATGTAATCTCAGATTTTCCGAAGTGCCTGGATTCCAGCACAATAAAAAATGAAAAGCCAATAATAAAGAAAAGCCATCCGATTTTTGAAAGTGCACCTTGAGCAAATGATGCAATCCCGCCGGCAGCATTTTTTAAAATTCCTTGGATATTATCAGACAGTTGTACACCAATTTTTGAATCCAGCAGAATCCACAAATTTGTTTTTAGAGGATCGGAATTTCCGTTTACGGGTTTTAAGAATTTTTCCATTAATTTCGGAAAATCATTGATCGATTCAATCAAAAAATTAATAAGATTTTCCGCTTGAGAGAAAATCGCAAAGCCTCCCCAGGTTGTTATTCCTAAAATTATTAAGATCATTATCAGATAAATAACAACAACACTGACTGTCCATGAAAATCTAAATTTACGATGTATATATGAAGCAATTGGTAAAATTAGATAAGTTAGTATTAAAGAAAATATAATCGGAGCAATCATATTTCGAAGGAAATAAATACTG
>MTKZ01027255.1_pt1 | contig 28304 bp, 19 predicted proteins | sample 1042781 | NCBI WGS metagenome assembly MTKZ01 (sample SAMN06212207, study PRJNA360539) | anaerobic digester metagenome | biome: Wastewater treatment plant; material: sludge; isolation source: anaerobic digester fed with sludge from wastewater treatment plant | place: Denmark: WWTP Viborg ... | reverse complement strand
CCGTGAGGTTCGGAGGTTCGAGCCCTCTAGCGCCCACACAACTCCTCTTCGTGAGGAGTTTTTTAATGACGATTCACTTCCTGTCCCCTTCGCGGAGGCTGCGCACAGGTTCTGAGGTTTCGCCCCCTGAAGGGGGTAATAAAGCCCTCTAGCGCCCACACTTTTCACCGGTTTAGCCGGTGAATTTGTTTAAGCATGAATGCTCGAACGTTTTAAGCCCGCAAAGCCTCACTTATTGAGGATGATTCTGCTAATATTCCAAAATTTCACTTCGACTGGTAATTCATATTTGGAATTCTGTTGTGAATTTACTATAATATAAATGAGAGATGTTCGTCTTTTCTCGTCTTCTTTAGTCAAGGAGGTTCACAATGTCGCGCAATATATTATCAGTATTATTGCTGATGTTACTGCTTTCCGGTTGTATTATGGAGACGCCAATCCAACCAGCCCAGCCGGTCGTTGAGGAAGAAACCGAGATCATCCCAACCGATGTCCCAGAGCCAAGCTCCGAAGTCCCTGCAGAGCCATGTGAAGAGCCAGTTGTGTTCGAATTGCCAGAAGGCATGGTCCTGATCCCAGCAACGGAGTACATGATGGGATGTGACCCTGAGCACAACAATGGTTATGCCTGCTCCAGTGATGAACTGCCACTGCATCCGGTGAGTCTCTCGTCCTTTGGGATTGATGTTTATGAGGTAACCAACGTCCAGTATGCTGAATGTGTAGCTGCAGACGGCTGTTTACCCCCATATGCGATCGCTTCACAAAGCAGTCACAATTATTATGAAAACCCGGAGTTCGCCAACTTCCCGGTGATTAATGTCAAATGGGAACAAGCACAGGCGTATTGTAGCTGGGCTGGTAAACGTCTGCCAACCGAGGCAGAATGGGAACTGGCAGCTCGCGGCACGACTCCCAAGGCTTTCGCCTGGGGAGATGATGCCCCCGACTGCACAAAAGCGAATGCCTATGACACTGCGAGTATGTCAGCTTGCGTGGGTGACACAACGGCAGTGGGCAGTTACCCAGACGGCGCGAGTGAATTTGGCGTGATGGATATGACCGGAAACGTCTGGGAGTGGGTGGCAGATAGTTACATTGAAGATTTTTACAGCGTCAGTCCAATAGAGAATCCGATAGCAGAAGAAGCAAATCAATTGCGGGCGGTCCGGGGTGGCGGTTGGGCGAGTAATTGGCTGGCTTCGCGCCTGACAAGTCGGGCATATGACCTGAGCTTCTATAGCGGTATGGATCTTGGCTTCCGCTGTGCCATAGATGGAGGGCAATAAGGGGGACTAAAAGTTCATAGTTGAACAGGTGAGGTCGCGTGGTTTTTTGCGACCTCACTTTTTTAATAGAAATGGAAAAGACAGAAATGTTGGCTACCACGCCCTTAGCGCGTGTGTCAGTGTGTTTCCGACTGTCATTGCGAACCTCTTTTGTGAAGCAATCTAAAATCCGTTCAAAGCAAGTGTGAATGAAGAAAGAGAATCACGTTCAGTCTGGAAGTTGATTTGAATCTCCTGCAGTCCTTGAGAATTGGAGTTTAGATCGCTTCGTTCCTCGCGATGACAAACGCTCTTTGGTATGTAAAAAATGTCCCCACCCAAAACACCGTTAACAGCGGATTGAAGGCACGATACGTTTGTCCATCACATTGCTCAAGGTGCCCTCAAGCTCGCCCTACAACTAACCTTGTCCACGAAGCCTGTTGTGGCGGTCTGCTATTTATCTCACATCAATTAGAGACCTGCGGTCAAACCACGTGCTTGGTCCCACCGGGAGGCTTTGCACCGGGGACGCCGACATGGTCAACTTATGTATGATTGTGCCGGGCTCTGCCCGAGCACAGTCCTTCGCCGCAGGCGTCAATCATCAACTGGAGACCTGCGGTCAAAACCCGTGCACGGCGAAGACGCCGGCACGATCATTGGGATCTGTGCGATTCCGAGAACACCAGCCTTCCCCTGGGGGAAGGTGGCCGCAGGCCGGATGAGGGAGCGGCCGATCCGCCATCGCACCATCGTGGTGTAAAAAATGTCGTTACCCAAACCATCGATGCTGGTGGTTTGAGGGCACGATACGTTTGTCCACAACGTATTTCACGGTGCCCTCAAGCTCGCCCTACAACTAACCTTGTCCACGAAGCCTGTTGTGGCGGTCTGCTATTTATCTCACATCAATTAGAGACCTGCGGTCAGAACCCGTGCTCGGTCCCATCGGGAGGCTTTGCACCAAGGACGCCGGCACGATCATGTATGTTTGCCGAATCCCGCAGGAAGGGTCTACACCAGCCGGCTGAATTTTTTGATGCGATAAATCCAGCCCAAACCCAACAAACCAAAGGGTAAAATCCAGGCTGCAAGTCGGAAGGTGGTCTGAAAGCTAAACAAATCAGCCAGCCGACCTACGAGGGGAACTGCCAGGGAGGTACCAACGAAGTTGATGGATAAGAAGAGACCATTGATGAAGGCTCTGTCTTCCACAAAGCCATCCTGAACCATTGCCATCAAAACTGGCAAAGCCGCGATTTCAAGAAAACCAATCAAGAGGATAATTGGTATCTGCAACCAGTTGTCGGTTCGCAGGAAAACAAGCATTGATACAAAGTGCGCGGTAGTCACAAATGCCAAAATATACAGCCGGCTAAATCTGTCGCTCAGGCTTCCAACAACATACGACCCGAAAGCTCCAGCGACTAACAGCAGGGTCATTCCAGCCCCGGACACCCAGGTGCTGGCGCCCCTTTCACGCAGAAATGCCGGGAAATAGGTAGATAGCATGACAGTCATCATTGCCCTCGTGGCAACGATGAAAGCAATAGGCAGCATGACTTTCAGCACCCTGCCCCAATGCCTGGGAGAGTTTCTTTGTTTTGTTAACGAACCAGCACAGGTATTGGCATTTTTTAAACCAGCCCAGATTGATAATGAAGCAATTGCGCCGCCAATTGCGAGAATGGGCAATTTTGACAGACCGAGAAAATCGTAAACTGTGACCAACAAAATCGAACCCAGCGCGTAACCCAAAGTGCCGGCATTGACCCAAAAGCTCATACTTTTTCCGATTTTTTGCCCAGCATATTTACTGTTTAACGCAGGACCAATCGCATGTAGTGAAGCTGAACTCAAGCCAGCTAAAACCAACATTGCCATCATCACCACCGGGGTTGTTGCCAATCCAAGCATGCTCATCATGGTGCCAGTGATGAATGGCGCCAGGATGAGCAGTATCTTCAGATTATGGCGGTCTGCCAGGGAGCCAATAAGCGGTTGGAAAAGGGAGGGCAAGCTGTAAAACAGGGTCAGAGAACCCCCACCCAGGTTACTAAGACCTAATTTTTCAATCAAGATCGGCAGCAGAGGAGGCAGGAAACCAGCATAAATGTCATGCAGGCTGTGTGCCGCGGCAATCGCCCCGACGTGCTGATTGTTACTTTGGTTGGGTTCGTCTGGGGGCGGATTGGTTTCGAATGAGGAATTTTCCTTGATGATATCGGATGGATCAATAGTTTTTTGCATGCCCGAAATTGTATCAAGTAAACGTTCGGAATTGGTGAGTTTCTGAATTATTTCTGGTCTCCACGATATAACCCCGCAGACCTTAGATAATCTATCGCAACTCTAATAAAAACCTGCAATAATTATTCTGAAAGAGGTGACACTATGTTCGATGGTAAATTTTCAACAGCAAATGCAACACCCGCAAAGAATCTAAAGATTAGCAAACGTGTACTACCAATCATCCTGATCGTCCTGGCAGTTATTATCCTGGCAACTTCCCTGTTTTATGAAGTCCCAGCCGGTAACATCGGCGTGGTTCTGCGCTTTAGCGCGGTCGACCGGGTTTCTTACCCTGGCATCAACATCAAACTCCCATTCGTTGAACGCGTGGTTTTGATGAACGTCCGAACGCAAAAGGATGAAGTCCAGGCGACAGCCATGTCCGAAAATCTGCAGGTGGTAACCTCCCAAATCGCGGTCAACTATCATCTGGATGGCACCCGTGCCAAGGAAGTCTACGAGAACGTCGGCGCGGATTACGCCAACATCATCGTTGCCCCGGCGATCCAAAACACTTTTAAAGCTGTGACAGCCCAATTTACAGCTGAAGAGTTGATTACCAAGCGCGATGAAGTGCGTATGAAAGCCGAAGAGGAGTTGACCAAGCAGTTGGAGCAGTATTTCATCATTGTTGAGAACTTCAACATTGTCAACTTTGACTTTTCAGTCGAGTACCAGCAGGCGATCGAATCCAAACAGGTCGCTCAGCAGCAGGTGGAGACCTCCAAGCAGAAACTGGCGCAAGCTGAGATCGACGCCCAAACGGTCATTGCCCAGGCTAAGGGTCAGGCAGACGCCCAAAAAGCGCTCAACCAGACTGGCGCTCTGACGCCTGAATACTTGCAGTACCTTTTCCTGACCAAGTGGAACGGGATCCTGCCCCAGGTGATGAGCAATGGTTCCGACACGATGATCGATGTCTCGCGGTTTCTCAACCTGCCCGCCCAGGAACCGTAATAGAAGATCCATCTGTATATAGGGTAGATGACCATCGATTTTGATGGGTGATAGAATGAAATCAAAAGTGTTAGTTAACAAAGGAGTAATAAATTATGTCAAAATTTGAACGCGAAGTCGAAATCGATACCCCGGCAGCGAATGCCTGGGCAGTGTTGACCGATGCCAACCAGTGGCCAAAGTGGTTCCCATATGTGGACAGCGTCTCGAACGTTGTGCCATTGCAAGAGGGGGCTGTGATCAATTGGGAAAAAGACGGCAAGATCGGCACCATAACAGTGACCAAACTTGTCCCCGAGAAAGAACTTGTTCTCCTGACTGAGATGGATGGCGATAAAGACAGCCATTCCTTCAGCCTGCGCCCCAGCGGTGGTTTCTTTGGGATGGCTGCGGATGAGGCCAAAGTGGAATACCACCTGGACACCATGACCGGTGGCGGTATCCTTGGACGCTTTATCACCAGCGGCAACCCGCGCGATATGCTGCGGGTCAAGAACGCGACAAATGCTTTGCGCAAACTGATTGAAGCTCAGTTCCCGCAAGCATAGTTATAACAATTAGATTATTGGAAAAAGAAACGGAGTAGAAATGGGTTTATTCACATCAATTATCGTTGGTTTACTGGCTGGCATGGCCGCCTCGTGGCTGATGAAGACAAACAACAAATGGTACATCGACATCCTGATCGGAATCGCTGGCAGTACGCTGGCTGGCTGGATCACCAGTATCGCTTTAGGGCAGAGCCTGGTATCAGGATTTAACCTGACCACTCTGCTGGTCTCAACCGGCGGCGCAGTGCTCGTCCTGTTGATTTATCGCTGGTTTAAGAGCCGCAAATAATCCCCGCTTGACCACACAAAAGCCGGCTTAATCCAAGCCGGCTTTTGATTATAATGAAACCTGATGAGCATGCTTAACCAAAAGAACACCAACGGATTGCGCCAGGCAACTGCATACGCTTTCCTTGCAGCCGCTCTCTATGCCTTGAATATGCCGTTTTCACGGCTGCTCCTGGGGTCTGTGGAACCTTTGTTTATGGCGGCATTTCTTTACCTCGGGGCGGGCTTGGGGATGCTTGGGCTTTGGTATTTTGGCACCGCGAAATCAGACAGGGTCATCGCTCCCATAGCGAAAAGCGAAAAACCCTTCATCCTGGGGATGGTTCTGCTGGATATTCTCGCACCCGCGCTGTTGATGTTTGGTCTCCGAAGCACCCTTGCTGCGAATGCTTCCCTTTTGAACAATTTTGAGATCGTTGCCACCTCTTTGATCGCCCTGGTGTTATTCAAGGAAGCGATTTCCCGCAGGCTCTGGATTGGCATCGCTATGGTGACACTGGCAAGTGTGCTACTCTCCCTCGAGGGTTTTTCAGCCTTTCGATTTTCAACCGGGTCACTCTTGATTTTGGCTGCAAGCACTGCCTGGGGGCTCGAAAACAACTTTACGCGAAAGCTTTCCAACCGAACGAGTTCGGATATCGTCATCATCAAGGGCATTGGTTCAGGGTTCGGTTCTTTGATCCTGGCTCTCCTGACAAGAGAATTTCTTCCACAGGCTGGTTTTATCTTGTTGACGATGCTGCTGGGTTTTGTGGCTTACGGCTTAAGCATCAATTTCTACGTTAAAGCCCAAAATCAACTTGGCGCCGCAAAAACCAGTGCCTACTATGCCATTGCTCCATTTTTGGGGGTAATCTTTTCCTTCTTGATCTTCCGGGTGCTTCCCATGCCAACCTTTTGGGTGGGTTTGGTCCTGATGGCTGCTGCCACCTGGTTTTTGATCACCGACACGATCAGCATCCAGCATACTCATCCGCACAAGCATTACACAGTGAATATCAGAAGCAACGTTGATGATGGTGTTCCTGCCCTGGTCGAGGTTAACCATACCCATTTTCATGCACATGAGAGGGAGAACGAAGAAAATCACGACCACTCCCACCCAACAGATTCAGGAACGGCGCGCATTGGACCCTGAGGCTTGGACGCGTTTTTCAAGCATATCCCGCAATTCATTTATGGATTAAAATACTCGCTATAGTTCATCACCCATTTAAACAAAGATTGGAAGGTATTCATGTCTGATCAAATCCCTGAAATAAACGCAGGACGCCGGCGCAAGAGCAGTAATCGTCCAACCACCCAAGCGAAACAACCCATTCGCCGACCAGTTGGCTCGGCAAAGCCCAGCGCGAAACCCANNGCTGGTTCCTCGTCCAGTGGAAGTGGGGGTTTGGGCGGGCTTGGCGGTCTGCTCGGCGGGCTTGGTGGCTCGGGCAGCTCTGGCGGCTCAGGTGGGCTTGGCGGTCTCACGAGCTCCAGCGGCAGCCGAAAGAGTTGCGGCGGTGGCCTTATTGGGATTATTATCCTGGCGATCGTGCTCTACTTCCTCTTGAGGAGTTGCGGTGGTGGATTATCACTGCCCGGGTTGACTGGTCTGGAAGAAGAGCCCGCTCAGAATGTGCCGGTTTACACAGAGCCAACTCAGCCAATCCAGCCAACGCAACCTCGTGTCACCAACACTCCCTGGCCCACGGCGATCAACGCCGGTGAAAACTCGGGGCAAAAGTGGCTGGTAATGATGTACCAGGACGCTGATGATCAGGCGCTGGAACGCGACATCATGATGGACCTCAATGAAATGGAAATGATCGGCTCCACCGATCAGGTCATGATTGTCAGCCAGGTGGACCGCTTCCGAGGAGGCTACTCCGGGGATGGCAACTGGGACTCCACCCGCCGTTACCTCGTGACTTATGACGATGACCTGAACAATGTCGGCTCAGAATTAATAATGGATCTGGGCGAGAAGAATATGGGCGACGCCAATACGCTCGCGGATTTCCTTACCTGGTCTATCCAGAACTTCCCGGCGGACAAGCACATTCTGATCATGTCGGACCACGGCATGGGATGGCCGGGCGGCTGGAGCGATCCAAATCCTGCTCAGCGCGACAGAAGCAGCAACGCGCCCCTAACCTCAGCGATGAAGGACGACATTATTTATCTTAACGAATTGGAAGACGCGCTGGCTGCCACCATCCAAACAACCGGGATCGATAAGTTCGACCTGATCGGCCTGGATGCCTGCCTGATGAGCCAGATGGAAGTCTACACTGCCCTTGCGCCTTACGCGCGCTATGCCGTGGCTTCGGAGGAGACTGAACCCGGGCTTGGTTGGGCATACACCGCCTTCCTGAGCCTGATGGTCTACGATCCCGATGTTACCACTGAGGAAGTGGCGAAAAACATCGTTGATTCTTACATCAGCCAGGACCAGCGGATAGTAGATGACCAGGCGCGTGCCGAATTCCTGGCGCAAAATGCGAGCGGCGGCGGATTTTTCGTCAACCGCATGAGCGCTGCACAGTTAGCCAACCAACTTGGGCAAAACATCACGCTGACAGCGGTGAATCTTGAAGACCTGCCGCTATTATTGGATGCGGTCAACCAGTTCTCTTACCATATGCAGAGCCTGGACCAACGGGCGGTAGCGCAGGCACGCAGCTACGCCCAATCTTACACCTCCATTTTTGGCAGCAATGTGCCACCCTCGTTCATCGACCTGGGGCATTTCGCGGCTCTGACCTATAAGTATGCCGGCGATAGCGCAACCCGCAACCAGGCGAACAACATTCTTAGCGCGCTTTCGCGCGTTGTTGTGGCGGAAAAGCACGGTCCCTCGAAGCCTGGTTCAACCGGCATCGCAATCTACTTCCCCAACTCGCAACTATACAGTAATAACTCCACGGGCATGGCGTCTTACTCTGTGATTGCTGACTCGTTCAGCCGGGCATCGCTTTGGGATGACTTCCTCGGCTATCACTACGCCGGGCGGAAGTTCACAGCAAATGCCTTGGAAGCGGTCAACATCAGCCGCGCCAGCCAGATCCCCGGTTTGGGCTCCATCTCCGTCTCTCCGATCACTGCCTCTGCCAACCGGGTCTCCCCAAATGGTGTGGTCTCGCTGAGCACCACCATCACCGGTGAAAACATCGGCTATATTTACCTCTTCACAGGATTGGTAGATTCTGCCTCACGCAGTATTTTCGTGGCAGACACAGATTATGTTGAAAGTCCGACCACTGGCACTGAAGCGGGTGTCTATTACCCCATCTGGTCAGATGGAGAAACCTTCAAACTCAACTTTGACTTTGAACCATTGGTCTACACTATCACCGATGGAACAACATCGGGCATTGCGCTGCTCAACCCGGTTTCATATGGGGCTTCGGCTGAGCAGGCGGTTTACGCGGTGGATGGAACCTATACCTTCAGCGAAACTGGCGAAACCCGCACCGCCCAACTCCTGTTCAAGGATGAATACCTCTTCCAGGTAATGGGTTTTGTCGGCACGACTACAGCCGGAGCAGCTTCAGAGATCACCCCAAACCAGGGTGACACCTTCACGATCACCTACAAGTGGTTGGATCTCGATGCCAACGGAGCTGTCAGCAAGATTTCCACCAGCGAAGGAGACACGCTCACCTTCGGCAGCAAGCCTTTCCAATGGGTTCAGGAATGGCTGCCTAACGGCAACTACCTGGTCGGCTTCCTGGTGGCGGATCTGGATGGGAACGTGACGCCGGTCTATACAACCATCACGGTTCAATAATTTTTAATAAATCTTTTCGTAGGCCGGCTTCCTCTGCCTGCCCTGGGGTTCCTTCCTCCAGGGTTGAAGCCGGCTTTTTGTTTGTATTGAAAGAGCCGGATTGAGCTGCGTAATGCGCCATTGATGTGGGCAGGGTGGGTTGGCGTTACAAAGCATATGCATGAGTACACCAAGTTGAAGCCTACCCACCGCATTACTGCAGACCGATTTTTAAGGAAGAATACCTTTTTGGTGGGTTGGCTATTTCGATGGTAAGACAAGGCAAGATCCTGTGACGCCAACCGCACCCTACCATCCAGAGCATTATCTTTTCGCAGGCCGGGTTGCGGGGTTCAACCCGGCAAAATTAAATAAAGAAAAGACGGCGGATTCAAGGGAGGAATATCCAAAGGGCACGGTGTCCGGCCTGCGAACTGCCTTATCGAGGGTTTGCGAGCCTCCAAGCAGGCGGTATGCTATAATCTCCCATTGCGATTACCATAACCGAAGGTTTTGGCATGCCGAGATCGATTGAATAAATGACTCACAGGATTTGACTTATGTTCAAAAAAATTGGGCAGATCTTCACGGGAGATCCGCATAAGAAAAGAATAGATAAGCTGGTCACCATAGTGGACCAGATCAACGCGCTCGAGGCAAAGTTCGAGAAACTGAGCGATGAAGCGCTTGGGACCAAAACGGTCGAGTTTAAAGCCCGCCTGGCCAACGGCGAGACGCTCGACGCGCTCCTGCCCGAAGCCTTCGCGACCGTACGCGAGGCCGGCAAGCGCGTTCTGGGGCAGCGCCATTACGACGTCCAGCTCATCTGCGGTATCAACCTGCACCAGGGGGGTATCTCGGAGTTGCGGACGGGCGAGGGCAAAACCCTCTCCGCCACGCTGCCGCTCTACCTCAACGCGCTGGAAGGCAAAGGCGCACACCTGATCACCGTCAACGACTACCTCGCACGGCGTGATGGGCGTTGGATGGGCGCGATTTATGGCATGTTGGGTTTGAGCGTGGGCGTACTCCAGTCTGCAGGCAGCGCCGAAGGCAACGAACGCGCGTACATCTTTGACCCCAGCGAGAGATCACTCGCCGAAGCTACCGATCTGCTCAGGCCTGTCCCTCGCAAGCAAGCCTACCTGGCGGATATCACCTATGGAACCAACAGCGAGTTCGGTTTTGACTACTTGCGCGACAACATCACGATGCGTTGGGATCAGCGCGTTCAACGCCCTCATCACTTTGCTATCATCGATGAGGTCGACAACATCCTGATCGATGAGGCGCGGACGCCTTTAATCATTTCTGGTCCTTCACACGAGGATTCAGAGAATTACATCCGCATGGCGCAGATCGTCAGGGCGCTTAACGAAGAAGACTACGAGGTTGTGGAAAAGGATCAAACCGTGAGCCTGACCGAGGTCGGCATGGGACACGTGGAAGAAATGCTCGGCGAGCCGCTCTCAGACCCCGAGCGTCCGGAAGATATCAAGCCCGAACAAGCCCGCCTGATGGGCTTTTTGGAGCAATCTCTGCGCGCAAGGTTCCTCTTCCGCCGCGATAAGGAATACATCGTGCAGAACGGTGAAGTTATCATCGTGGATGAATTCACCGGGCGCATGATGCCCGGAAGGCGGTGGTCCGACGGTCTGCACCAGGCGGTGGAAGCCAAGGAAGGCGTCAGGGTGCAGGCGGAGAACATCACGCATGCCACCATCACCATCCAGAATTACTTCCGCATGTATAAGAAACTGGCTGGCATGACGGGGACCGCGCTTACCGAGAAGGAAGAGTTCTTTCGCATCTACGGCTTGGACGTGCTTCCGATTCCGACAAACCTTGAATACCAGGCGATGCGCCCGGAATCGGGACTGAACGATGAAGAGGTCAAGGACGAAGAAGGCTACAAGTTCACCTACTACTACGTCGAATCCGATCCCAACAAGAAGCCCTTGTTCTATAAACGCAAGGATTACCCGGATGTCATTTACCGCACAACCGAAGGTAAAGTGCGCGCGATTGTAATGGAAATTATTCGCTATCACGTAATTGGGCGACCGCAACTGGTGGGCACGACCTCCGTGGAGAACTCTGAACGGCTTTCCGAGCGATTGAACGCCGACATGGTGCGCCGCCTGTTACAGGTGAAACTGGTCCGACAGGCGTGGTTTAAGGCCAAAGGACTCAGCGAGACTGATTTTGTTGACCAACCTGAATTGAAGGTTTTAAGCGAACCCCTGGAAAAACTGCGCATGCCGGAATTGCGCCGGCTTGGCACCCAAAACGGTATGACCACGCTCGACCTGGCAGACGAAAGCAACAAGGCAAACTTGCTGGCGATGCTGAAGCTGGAGGAAAAAGACTGGGACCGATTAAAGGCGTTGTTCGATAGCGGCATCCCGCACCAGGTTTTGAACGCGCGCAAACACACTGAAGAGTCGCTGATCATCGCCAGAGCCGGCGCTTTTGGGGCTGTGACGATCGCCACCAACATGGCTGGTCGCGGTGTGGATATCAAATTGGGCGGTGAGCTTTCTGAGAGCTTGCTTTCGCGGGTGAACCAGGTGCTGGTGGAGAAAACCCAGACCGACCCGTACAACATGACCATGCCCGAGCGATTAGAGGCGGTGAAAGCCTTGAATGCCGAGCTGGACGAAAGCCAGCAGGAGGCGGTGGAAGGCTTCCTTGTATATATGGATAACATGGCCAAAGTGCGTGAACTCGGCGGCTTGCACGTGATCGGCTCAGAACGCCATGAGGCGCGCCGGATCGATAACCAACTGCGCGGTCGCGCTGGCCGGCAGGGCGACCCAGGTTCTTCCCGATTCTACTTGGCGCTGGATGACGACCTGATGCGCATGTTTGGCGGGCAGCAGATGGAAGGCTTGCTGACACGTTTCAAGATCGACGAAAACATGCCGATTGAGATATCCCTGGTGAACAAGCTGATTGAGCAGTCTCAGACCCGTGTGGAAGGTGCGAACTTTGATGTACGCAAGCATCTGCTGGAATATGACGATGTGCTGAACGCGCAGAGAAATCGCATTTACAGCCAGCGGGATAAGATTTTTACCAAGGACGATCTGCACGAAGACGTAAGCGAGATGCTGATCACCGAGCTTGGCGCCAGAATCCGCACTGGTCTCGATGACAAGGAAGGCCCCTGGAAGCTGCTGGGCTTCCTGGAGGACGTCCAACCGACCATCCAGACAGACTTTGGCAGCTATCCAAGTTATTCCCTGAAAATGGTGATGGACAACCTTGGTACTCCACAAGAAGAAAACGCCCTGGTGGATAAACTCGTGGCAATGGCGAAAGATGCCGTGCTCAGCGAGAATGAACACATCCGTGAAGGCGCGACGCTGCTCTTCGAACGCAGTGAGCAGAGCATGAAGACCCAGCTGGCGGAACGCAACGAAACGCTGGATGCCTACCTGGAGAGTTTTGACCCAGACGAGCCGCATGATCTGGCGGCGGAGATCGGGGCAATCGTACAGACCCCGGTCAGGATGGCGCCAGCCCAGCAGCGCAGCTTCATGGAAGACCCCATGAGCATGAAAGCGCCGCTCAAGGACGCTCTGCGAACCAGCGTAACGCTTACAACGATCCGGCGCATCCTCCTGACGTTGGAGAAGCGCTTTGGGGATAACTGGGGGATGAAACCCATCGACCTGGCGCAATTGCCGTGGGCAGAAGTGCGTCAAACAATCAATACCCAAATTGCTGACGCGCTCGAAAAGCGCGTCGAGAGGCTGTTTGGAGCCGAAGGGGAAGTGCGGCGCGACCTGGAAGCCAATCCTGAGCTCTTGCAGGCTGCCTTGAGCGATGAAAACGCGCGTGCCCAACTGGTGCAGGTAAGCACTGAGGGCAAAAAGATCGCTTTCGATGCTCGTTCGCATCGCAAAACCTTCCAAACGCAAATGCGGTTGAACTACCTCTTCTCGATGTCAGAACAGCTACTGAAAGAGCCGGCTGAAAAAGTCACGCAAGATATTCTGACCCATCTTCAGGGCGCGGAAAAGGTACTTGCCGACATTTTCGGGAAGTTCGAGCTGCAGCACCTATCAAACAACAACTTCAAACTGGCTGATCTGCCAAACGCAACCAGGGAAGCATTAATCAGCAAGCTTGGTGAACAACCATTCGGTGAAATCTCCGGATTAGCCATCGAAGAGATCCCAGAAGACCTGCATGCACACATTCAGAAAATTTTGGGAGATAAAGCTCAAAATCGCATCTATCGCGATCTGCTGCTGGGCACCATCACGGAGACCTGGGTGGAATACCTGACGCGCATGGAAGCCTTGCGGGTTTCGATCAGCATGGAGTCCTACGCACAGCGTGACCCGCTGGTGCGCTATAAGAGCCAGGCGAGCACGCTTTTCACCGAGATGCTCTCGGAAGTTCGGCAGACGGTGATCAGCCGCATGTTCCGCTACCGCCCAACCAGGGCGGCGGAAGCGCAGAATGCGATCGCGACGCCAGCTCCTGTAAAAACATCAGGGGGGGCAGAACCCAAGCCTGCCGTTGAAAAGACGACTAATAAGAAGCGGCGAAAACGCCACTAAGAGGAAATAGATGACCCATTTTTTGGTGACGAACGATGATGGTGTAAATGCGCCAGGTCTGTTGGCATTGGTCCAGGCGATCCGGCAGATCCCTGAATGCGAAGTCAGTGTGTTAGCCCCGGACCACAATTGGTCAGCCTGCGGACACGTCAAGACCCTGACCCGACCGCTGAGGGTACGCCAGGTGAAGCTGGCTGATGGCAGCGCGGCGCTTTCTTGTGACGGAGCGCCTTCGGACTGTGTGGCAATCGCCATCATGGGCGCGATCGAAAAACCGATCGATGTGGTCGTCTCGGGCATCAACCCGAACGCCAATGTGGGTCTGGATGTAACCTACTCCGGGACTGTCACAGCAGCCATGGAAGCCTCCATTAATGGTAAGCCAGGCATTGCGGTTTCACTGGATGCGCCGGAGCATCATGATGGGGAACTTAATTTCGCGCCTGCTGCCAAAGCAGCGGTGGAGGTTATCCAGTCTTTAATGGCTGACGGATTGGCAAATAATGGTCAATCGATCTGGAATATCAACCTGCCTTACCGGAATGAGGGGCAGTTTGAGGGCGTGCTCTACACCCGGCAGGGCGTCAGGCTCTACCGGGATGTGCTGGAGAAACGGCTCGATCCACAGGGAAAACCTTATTATTGGATTGGCGGAGAGGCGCCCACGGGCTTGATGGATGAGGGCACCGACTACTGGGCGATCAAACAAGGCTTCATTTCTGTGACACCCCTGCAAATGGACATGACAAACAAGACTTTACTGAAAAAATTAAACCATTCGGTGGATTAGAAACAAGACTTTGGCATCCGGAAATGAGGCCTGATCTGTAAAGACTGCTGAGCTGGGATACAATTACGCTATGTTACCCGACCATCGTGTACGCCAAAGAGAGTATCTGCTTGAGATTTCCCGGGCTCTTACCGAGGAATTAAACCTCAACGCGCTCCTGAGCCGCATCCTGCATATCGCGATTGAGATGCTGGGCGGGCATGCGGGCTTCATCGCCCTGGTGGGAGACGCGGGCGACTGGCATATTGCGATCAACCAGGGTATCCCGCCTGCGCTCTTGAGTTACCTTGAGACCTGGCTGGCAAGCCTTAGCGAGAGTGGAGAGGGCGCAGAAGCGCGTATTCCAGAGATCAACCGCATGTTGAGCGATATCAGCATGGGCATGATCACGGGCGTGGGGATTGCCATGACCGTCCAGCAGGCAACCATCGGGCAAATCTTTGTTTTCCGCAACTACCGCGCCACTTTTTCGGCGAACGATTACTCAATCCTGAACAGCTTTGCCAATCAGGCGGCGATTGCTGTGCGTAATGCCAGGCTCTACACCCAGGTGACCCGCCAGAACCTGCGCATGGCGGCTCTGCTTAGCTCTGTTGCGGATGGGATCCTCATCCTGAATCCGGATCTGACAGTCCTCCAGGTGAACCACGCCTTTGAGCGGTTGGTAAATGCACCAGCCGAAGAGGTAATCAACAAATCCTTCGACCAGGTGGTGCAGTGGGCAAGACCCCCAAAAGGACTTGAACTGCAAGAAGCAGTAAGGTCCCATTGGCAGTGGCGGGCGACAAAAGACCTCTTCCTGGAAGGCGATATGCTGCGTTACAGCCCATTGGACCCGATCCCAGTAGAGATCACTTACGCGCCGTTGTTCTCGGACGAGGGCGAGCTCCTCAACATTATCGCTTCGGTGCGTGATATTACCCGCTTCAGGGAGGCGGAGGAACTCAAGACCAACTTTATCTCGGTCATGAGCCACGAACTCAAAACCCCGATTGCCCTGATCAAAGGCTACGCCAACACCCTCAGACGCGATGACGTGGAGTGGGATCATGCCATGGTAACGGAAAGCCTGCAGGTGATCGAAGAAGAGGCGGATCATCTGACCGCGATGGTTGAGGATCTGCTGGATGCCACGAAGCTCCAATCGGGCGGAATCACACTGCACAAAACAGAAGTTGACCTGGCAGAACTGATCAATGATTTAACCAAAAAGTTTGCCCTGCAAAGCAAGAATCACCAGATTATTGCAGAACTGTCAGAAGATTTCCCGGTCATTGTCGCCGATGAGACACGCATGAGCCAGTTAATTTCCAACCTCCTGACAAACGCGCTCAAGTATTCCGAAGGCGGGACGATACGAATCGGCGGGGAGAAGATCGATGAAAATGTCCAGGTTTGCATCACGGACCAAGGCAAAGGGTTTGACCCGATGGATGTTCCCCATGTGTTTGACCGTTTCTACCGTTCTGATAGTGCGGTGAAGACGACCAAAGGCACGGGTTTGGGTTTGTATCTGTGCCAGTCGATCGTGAAAGCACATGGCGGCAGAATCTGGGTGGATGAAACCTACCACCAGGGGGCAAGAATTTGCTTTACATTACCAATCAAGACTCAAAGCCAGCTCTTGTTATGAAATTCCAGGTCAACCGTTATGATCAGGTGGACTCCACCAATGACGTTGCCCTGGAAGCAGCCCGGTCTGGCGCTGAAGATGGCCTGGTGATATGGGCGCAACGGCAGATCAGGGGACGCGGGCAAAGGGATCGCGTTTGGCAGAGCCAGCCTGAAAGTTCGTTGACTTTCTCAGTATTGTTTCATCCGAATCAGGAAGAGCAAGCCATACTAGGGCGGTTTACTGCGCTTGGAGCTCTAGCTGTGGCTCATGCAGTCAAGGCGAAGACTGGTTTTGACGCACGAGTGAAGTGGCCAAATGATGTGTTGCTCAATGCGAAAAAGATTTGCGGGGTCCTGGCAGAGACCGACCTGCAGCCAGGCAAAGTGAACGCGGTTGTGGTGGGGGTGGGGGTCAATCTGCTGCCAGGCGCATTCGATGCAAATAAGGCAACTAACTTTCCAGCCAGTGACCTTTTCAGCGAAACAGGCTGCAGGTTGGATGCAGAAACCTGGCTGTGGGCTATTTTGGAGACAATCGAGAAACTAAGGTGTTTATTGCCTGGTGATGCCTTTATCCGGGAATGGAATGATTACCTGGCGTTCAAGGGTGAGACGAGAAGTATCAGGAATCATAAAGGCGAAACGGGGTCATTTCGCCTTTTGGGGATTTCATCGGATGGCTCCCTCCGGGTGGAGGATGCCGGTGGTCAACAATTCAGTTTTCAGTCTGCTGAAATCTTGCCCTCTTCATCATCTTCTTCTTCAGAGTAATCAACTTCGTCTTCGGCAGCTTCCAGGTCGGACTCAGAATCCATATCCATATCCACATCCTCATCCTTCACAGAGGCTTTTCGCCCGGAACGGCGCGGTGCGGCTTCGCCGGCTGCCACTGACGCGGCGTGGGTTTGTTCGGAGAGCTCCACTTCTTCCTGGGAAATGCGGGCGATCGCGGCGATGCTGTCGCCTTCGCCCAGTTCCATAACCTTGACGCCCTGGGTGGAGCGACCTTGGATGGATATTTCGGTGACCTTGGTGCGCAGCACAATTCCACCACGCGAAATCATGGTGACTTCCTCGCCGTCCAGGACCACACGCGCCTCGACGACATCACCAATACTTTCACGCACATCCTGGTTAATGGTCATAACACCTAACGTGCCGCGCGTCTTGGGAATATATTCTTCCAGAGGGGTGCGCTTGCCCTGACCCTTCTCGGTCAAAACAAAGAGGTAGCCATCTGGTTCAGCTACATCCAGTGCTGCCACGTGGTCATCGCCGCGCAGCGTTATTCCAGTGACGCCCATGGTCGTGCGCCCGGTTGGGCGGACCTGTTTCTCGTGGAAGCGCAAGGCTTTGCCCTTCCTGGTAACCAGCAGGAGGTCATCCTGACCGCCGGTCATGCGCACCCAACCCAATTCGTCGCCGTTATTGAGGCGGATGGCGATCAGACCAGATGGCCGCACGCTCTCAAAATCCGACATGGGCACGCGCTTAATGCGACCCAGCCTGGTGGCAAGGGCGCAGTATTTCGCACTGCTAAAACTTTCAACCGGCAACAGGGCGGTGACGCTTTCGTCAGGTTCGAGGTTGATTATGTTGACCAGGGGTATTCCCCGACCCTGTCGGGATTCTTCAGGCAGTTCAAAAACTCTCACGGAGTAGACCTTGCCCTTGTTGGTGAAGAATAACATGGTGCCAAGCGTATTGGCACGCACAAAGAAGGTTACCGCATCTTCGCCGCGCATGCTCTGACCAATCACACCGCGACCACCTCTCCCCTGAGAGTGGTATGCCTGGTCTGAGACACGTTTGATGTAGCCCCGGTCAGTGATGGAGACGAAGACAGGTTCGTCCTGAACGAGAGATTCATCCGAAATGTCCATTTCGAGATCAGGGACGATATGCGTTCGGCGGTCGTTGCCATATTTTTCCGCAACTTCGTTGAGGTCATTGCGGATGATCTCGAGCACTCTATGGGGTTTGGCAAGGATGTCTTCGAGCTCGGTGATGGTTTCGAGCAGAGCTTTGTATTCGTCCTCAATCTTCTGGCGCTCAAGGGCGGCCAGGCGGCGAAGCTGCATATCCAGGATAGCCTGGGCTTGAACCTCGGTGAGGTTGAAGCGGGCAATCAAATTCAGTTTTGCGACTTCAGCGTCCATCGACTCGCGAATGGTCTTGATGACTGCGTCGAGGTTGGCAATCGCAATCAACAGACCGTCCAGCACGTGAGCGCGTTTTTTGGCTTTGTCGAGTTCAAAGAGGGTGCGGCGGGTAATGACAACCTGGCGATGTTCGAGATAATGCGTGAGAGCGCGCTTGAGCGTGAGCATGCGGGGCTCGGCGTCTACCAGGGCGAGCAGCTGTACGCCAAAGGTTGACTGAAGCGCGGTGTATTTATAGAGTTGGTTAAGGACGCGCTTTGGCTGGGTGCCGCGCTTGAGCTCAACGACAATGCGCATGCCATTGCGGTCGGACTCGTCGCGCATGTCTGAGATCGAGTCAATTCGTCCTTCACGGTGAAGCGCGGCAATGCGCTCGATCAGGCTGGTTTTGTTGAGCTGATAAGGGATCTCGTAAATAATGATCGCGAAGCGACCGTCGCGAATTTCTTCGATGGTGGCGGCGCCGCGCATGGTGAGGTGACCGCGACCAGTGCTGTAAGCCTGGCGGATGCCCTCGCTGCCGACAATAATGCCGCCAGTGGGGAAGTCCGGTCCGGGAATAAGCTGCATCAGGTCCTCCACGCTGACTTCATCCAGTTCGTCGAAGCGGTCGATGAGCAGGTTGAGGGCAGCCACCAACTCGCGCAGATTGTGTGGCGGGATATTGGTTGCCATGCCAACCGCGATACCGTTGGAGCCATTCATCAGCAGGTTGGGGGTGCGGGCAGGCAAAACTTCGGGTTCTTTGAGAGAGCCATCGAAGTTGTCGAGAAAGTCAACCGTGTCTTTATCCAGGTCAGCCAAAATTTCATCCGAAATCTTGGCTAAACGCGCTTCGGTGTAGCGCATGGCTGCCGGCGAGTCACCATCGATCGAGCCAAAGTTGCCCTGCCCGTCGATGAGGGGATAGCGCATCGAGAAATCCTGTGCCATACGTGCCATTGAGTCGTAGACGGCCGAGTCGCCATGGGGATGATACTTACCCAAGACTTCACCCACGATACGGGCAGACTTTTTGTAGGGCGTGTTGGCACGAATGCCCATGTCTTGCATGGCATAGAGGATGCGTCTATGGACCGGCTTGAGACCGTCACGCACGTCAGGGATGGCGCGGGCTACGATGACGCTCATGGCATAGTCGAGGTAAGCAGTGCGCATTTGGTCGTCTATACCAACAGACTGAAGCGTGCCAGCGTTGTTCACGATGGGTACTTCAGCGGGAATTTCAGTTTGTTCAGTCATGTGTTTTTCTTTCGCTGTAGCTAAAAATGTGGATTAGCATAATCTGCTTATTATACCCCAGTAATAAGTAAAAAAGCAGGAAAGCGCAAAAACGGACTATTTTTCAAGAGAAGATATCCTGACGGGAAAAACCCTAAGATCGTATCTTTTCTATTTAAACACGCGATTTTTAAAAAAAAACAGCCCGGGTTTCAGAATCCGGGCTGTTGACAAAAACAATGGGTTAATTAACCGGACATCCTTCGATTCCGTTGCCGGAGAAGAAGCACCACCAGCTTTCGGGCATAAAGATCACGATGACCATGATGAGGATAATCGCAATCAGAAGCAGAATGAAAAAGTTGGCGTACCAGGGATTGGCACGCTTTACCTCAGGCGTGGGTGCGGGAGCAAGCGGTTGTTGCGGGACTGGTTTCTGGGCAGGTTCATAAGCCGCCTGGGCAGCCACTGGAGCAGGCTCGGGAATGGATTCAGCGGGAGGATAGGCGCTGTAGGTCGGCGTTTTAGCTTGATCAGGCCATTCGAAGCTCATCACGGTTGCTTCTGCCAGAGTGATCAGGTCGCCGTTGTTCAGGGGTTGGGGTGAACTAATGCGTACTCCGTTGAGAAAAGTGCCGTTTGTGGAACCAAGATCCTCAATGTACACACCGTCAGGGCGGGTAACAAAACGTGCATGACGGCGCGAGATTTCCTGGTCTGGTACCGGTATATCATTGGCGAGGTCACGACCAAGGGTGACTTCCGCTTTTTCGAGATAGAAACTTGAACCGGGGATAGGCCCCGAGCGCATGACGATAAGAGGTTTTTGTTCTGGCATGGTCGCTCCTAATTTATGCATTCAATTTAGATGATTGATTTTACCATTGTCTGGGAAGTCCGTTGAGAAAGTGAAATGTTGGACTCTATTAGTGCTTCGGAAAGGGCTGGAGAATCGTTGACGCTGGCGAGGAATCCTGCTATTATCAGAATTAATGAGTAATCCCACCAAGAAAGACAACTGGTTAAGAAAGCTGAGCAAACGCATCCAGCAAGAATTTCGGTGGCTCGCGCCGGGGATGGGCTTCAAGCGCTGGTTGGCTTTGACCGTCATCGGTTCGATGCTGCTCGGGCTTGGCGCGGCAGTATTGGTTTTGGATTACTACCGCACTACCACGAATGAAACCCTGGTGCCCATCCTGGCGGTACTCTCCCTGCGCTTTTTGGACCGACCGATTCGGTTCCTGCTTTTTGGCGGATTGGGATTGGCAATGATCCTGATCGGAATTTGGGGGGCAAACCGATCCTTATTGCGACCGTTTGAGAAAAATGGCAAGCCAGTCTGGGATACGCTCAAGAATTATCGCCAGCGTGAAAAAGGCATCAAAGTGGTGGTGATTGGCGGCGGGCATGGACTGGCGGCACTCCTGCGCGGTCTCAAGGAGTACACCCATAACATTACGGCAATTGTGACCGTTGCCGATGACGGTGGTTCATCAGGGGCTTTGCGGCGCGACCTGGGGGTGTTGCCCCCCGGAGACATCCGCAACTGTCTTTCAGCCCTTAGCAGCGATGAAGCGCTGCTCTCCCAGGTTTTTCAGTATCGTTTTACTGCTGGAGCTGGATTGGAAGGGCACTCGCTCGGAAATCTGTTCATCACCGCGCTCAGTGAGATCACCGGTAGTTTTGAAGAAGCAGTAGCAGAATCCGGCAGAGTTTTGGCGATTTATGGGCAGGTGCTGCCTTCAACATTAAGTAATGTTCAACTTGTGGGCGAAGTGCAGGATAATGCGACCCAGGAGATTGTGGAGGTCCGAGGTGAGGCGGAACTGACAGAGTATCCGGGCAAGATCCTGAAGGTCTGGATTGAACCGCAAGAATCTCCAGCTTATCCCCCCACAACTTCAGCCATCCTGGACGCGGATCTGATCCTGATAGGACCGGGAAGTTTGTACACGAGCCTGCTGCCGAACTTGCTGGTAAGAGGGCTTTCGGATGCCGTTTTGGCCAGCCGCGCGGAAACTTTCTATATCTGCAACATCGCCACCGAGCAAGGTGAAACAGATGGATTCAATGCTTCGGACCATGCCCGGGAGATCGACCGGCACATTTGCAAGCATCTTTTCAACCTTGCAATCTGCAATCGAAATTATCACGGGGACCTGGGCGGCAAAGCGCAATGGGTCCGGTTGGACGATGAGATGAAGCAGAATTACCGCGTTTATGAGGCGGATCTGGTAGATGACCTGTACCCCTGGAGGCACAGTTCCCGTAAGTTGGCGCGGGCAATCATAAACTTGTACGAAGAGCGGACAGGTCCATTGAATTAAGTCGGGTTTTTGAAATAACAGGAACTGGTGGGGTGTTCTTGAGTCGGCGGATCAAACTTCCCGCTTGGTGAATACTTGTGATCTTTACACAAAGTTAATACTGACAGACGAACATTCGGATATAATTCTATAGGTTAAACATAAACACTCTGGCAGCCATGCCAGTCAAGATTAAACCAAATTCACTCTATCGGAGGAAATATGAGAACTCAAGTAGCAATCAATGGCTTCGGCCGCATCGGACGTCAGGTTTTAAAGCGCCTCCTCGAAGACGCGTCGGACACACTGGAAGTCGTGGCAATTAACGATCTCTTTGATCCACAAACCAATGCCCACCTTTTCAAGTTTGACTCAAACTATGGCATCTACAAGGGTGACGTTGATGTCAATGAGGCTGGCAATCTGGTGATCGATGGCAAGGAAATCAAAGTCTTCGCCGAGAAAGATCCGGGCAATCTGCCCTGGAAAGATCTGGGTGTGGATATCGTTTTTGAGTGCACTGGCATCTTTACCACAGCCAAAAGCGAAGGTGGCAAGATCGGCGCAGATGCGCACATCGCGCGCGCCGGAGCCAAGAAAGTCATTATCTCCGCGCCAGCCAAGGGCGAGGATCTGACTCTTGTTTTGGGTGTGAATGAAGAGAAGTACGATAACGCGATCCATCACATCGTTTCGAATGCTTCCTGCACCACCAACTGCCTCGCGCCGGCTGCCAAGATCGTAAACGATCGCTTTGGCATCGTCAGCGCCGTCATGACCACCATCCACTCCTACACCAACGACCAGGTCATCCTGGATCAGGGGCACAAGAAAGAAATGCGCCGCTCACGCGCCGCTGCTCTGAATATCATCCCCACCAGCACCGGCGCTGCCAAGGCTGTGGCTCTGGTCATTCCTGAGCTCAAGGGCAAGTTCGACGGCTATTCCTTGCGCGTTCCGACCCCAACAGTCTCCATCGTAGACTTCGTTGCTTTGGTTGAAAAACCCACCACCAAGGAAGAGCTCAACGCTGCCTTCACCGAAGCTTCTGAGGGAGCCCTGAAGGGCATCCTCGGTGTGACCACCGGCGCTTATAATCAGCCTTTGGTTTCAAGCGACTTCAAGGGCGATTCTCGCTCCTCCATCGTTGACCTCGAAAAGAACATGGTCATGAATGGCAACCTGGTGAAGGTTGTGACCTGGTACGACAACGAATGGGGCTATAGCTGCCGCGCTGTTGACCTGGGCAAGATGATCGCAGAGAAACTCTAAACCTCAAGGTTTTCTGATCGAATGGATGCGCAGCATTGTTTCAAGAAACAGTGATGCGCATTTTTCTTGGAAGGAGAAAAAATGTCTGACAAAAAAATGGTGACCGATCTGGACGTAGCCGGTAAGAAGGTTTTGGTGCGGGTGGATTTTAACGTTCCAATCAAAGAAGGCAAAATCAAGGACGATACCCGCATCACTGCAGCTCTGCCAACAATCAATTACCTGCTTGAACATGGCGCGGCAGTCATCCTGATGTCGCACCTGGGTCGCCCGAAGGGGCAGCCCAACCTGGAGTACTCGATGCGGCCTGTCGCCGATCACCTGGCAACGCTGATTTCCGCGCCGGTCAAGTTCGCGGAAGATTGCCGCGGTGAGATTGCCAAAGCTGCTTCCGCTGCCCTGAAACCGGGCGAAGTGCTGGTACTCGAAAACACCCGCTTCTATGCAGAGGAAGAAAAGAACGATCCGCAAATGTCAGCCGACCTGGCATCGCTGGCAGACCTGTATGTGAACGATGCTTTTGGCACAGCGCATCGCGCGCACGCCTCCACCTACGGTGCGGCTGTCTTGCTGCCTTCAGCGGCTGGTTTCCTGATGGAAAAGGAAATTAAATACCTGGGTGACGCGATTGCGAACCCGGAGCGCCCCTTTGTGGCGATTCTGGGCGGCGCCAAGATCTCGGACAAGATCGGCGTGATCGAGAACCTGCTCAAGAAAGCCGACAAGATCCTGATCGGCGGCGGCATGGCGAACACCTTCCTGAAGGCGCAAGGTTATGAATTGGCCGACTCCCTCGTGGAAGCTGAAGTGATCGACACCGCCAAAGCCCTGCTGGAGAAATCAGAAGGAAAACTGGTTTTGCCAGTCGATATGGTGCTCGCAGACGCCTTTGACGCGGAAGCAAAAATGGAAACTCTGCCCGTGGGCGATGTGCCAGCCGGCTGGAGGATCCTGGATATCGGTCCCAAGACCGTGGAAGCCTTTGGTGAGGAGATCGCCAAGGCTGGCACAATTGTCTGGAATGGACCGATGGGCGTGTTCGAATTCCCGCGCTTTGCCGCAGGCACTTACGCGGTAGCCCACAAAGTGGCTGAAAGCTGCGCAGTGAGCATTATTGGCGGTGGCGATTCTGTTTCCGCCATCAACCAATCCGGGCTGAGCGACCAGATCACCCACATCTCAACCGGTGGCGGGGCGTCTTTGGAAATGCTGGAAGGCATCGAACTGCCTGGTCTGGCTATTCTATCCAACAAGTAAACCTGTTTCTAACGAGAGCCGTTATCTCAACGGCTCTCCATTTTTTGTTGATTTGCAGGCAGGGAAAATCATTTCGTAGAATAGTGATAGAATCCCAAAAAATGCACCGATTTATCGGCTTTTGTTTCGGCTGAATGATTATTGATGGAGAAAAATATGAGAAAGCTAAATAAAATGAAATGGTTTATTGTGGGGCTTCTGAGCCTGAGCCTCGTGCTTGCGGCTTGTGCCCCATCTGTGCCCCCAACTCCCTCCGAAGCGGAGATCGCGCAGCAAGTGGCGGCAACGCAGCAAGCTAAAGCGACCCAAAACTCAGTGGAAACCTTGGTGGCATTGGTTACGCAATTGAGCAGCCAGCCCACCTGGACTCCTCAGCCTGCCTGCCCGGTATGCCCGACACAGATTGTAGTAGCTCCAACTGCAGTGGCAACTGCCAATCCAACTGAAGCCGCGGCTGAACTGACAGCAGCTGTCCCAACCGAAGAAGTTGGCGCGAAATGTTTCCAGTTTGATTTCCTGGGCGATGTCAACTATCCTCCTGGCACGATCGTAAAACCCGGAACGAAATTTGACAAGACCTGGACCGTGAAGAACACCGGCACCTGCAAATGGACCGTCGAGTACGACTTGGTCCTGGCGGGTGGGGAAGCCTTTGGCACCAACAAACGTGGGGACATCCCCCGAGAGGTGGTCCCTGGCGATACGATTGAGCTCACAATTCCGAACATGACCGCGCCAATGACCGAAGGCACCTACTATAGCTATTGGATGCTGGCAGCGCCAGACGGCGCGCGCATCGGCTATGGTCCCGGGCAACAGTGGGGTCTGGGCATTCAACTGGTCGTATCGAACAACTAAGCAAAACACAACCGCCCTGAAGGGCGGTTGTGATTTATGTGGAACTTTTATGGCCCGATGCTCGTCTATATGGGAGAGGTAGTTTGGCTATTAAGGAGCAAGAAAATGAAAAGAAAAAACACTAACAAGCCCATTTGGATTTTTCCTGGCCTAACCGTGCTGGCATTAAGTTTGATCCTGGCAGCGTGTGTTATGCCTGGTACGCCTGCGCCTGCGGGCGATCCTGTTGAACAAGCGATGCAAACTTTGCAAGCCCAAGCCACACAGGAGTATTACCAAACGGTGGTGGCAATGTTGACTGCGACCGCACCGGTAGTTGCGAACACCCCAACACCCAACCCCACCAATATCAATCAAATTCCGACGGAACCCGTGCAGAATACTGAAGTCCCCACGGTCGTTATCACGCAGATACCAGCTACGCCCACCCAGCCTGTGCCGACGGCTGTTCCTGCCACCCCGACTGCAATCCCGCCGACCCCCACACCCATCCCCTGCTACCAGGTCAAGTTTATTGACGACCTGACCATTACGGATGGGACCAAAATTGTCGCGGGATCTTCATTTACCAAAACCTGGCGCATTCGCAACAACGGTTCCTGCACCTGGGATACCCGCTTTGATGTTGCTTTTGTCGACGGCACGCAGATGACGACCGCCAAGGTTTGGGATCTGAAAAAGGACGTAAAGCCAGGCGAGACTGTGGATATTTCCATTGATATGACTGCCCCGTCCGCGCTTGGCTCGTACCAGGGTAACTTCCAGTTGGTAAACCCGAACGGTGTGCGCTTTGGCACCGGTCCTGACAGCAAGGGTTCATTCTGGGTGAAGATTCAAGTTATTGACGGCAAGGGTATGGTGTACAACTTCGCCAAGAGTGTCTGTGACGCCCGCTGGTCCACCAGCAAGACCAATCCTTTGAGCTGCCCAGGTAAAGAAACGGATGTGGACAAGGGTTATGTGCTCACCAAGGACGAGCCTTACCGCGAAGATGGCGGCAAGGAAAACGAAATTGGTCTGATCACCCGACCGGATGATGCCAAAGATGGCTACATTCAGGGTATTTATCCAGAATTCCTCATAAAAGACGGCGATCAATTCCAGGCTACTATCCAGTGCGAGGCAAACAGCCCCAAATGCAGCCTGAAATTTGAACTCTACTACCGCATAGGAGATGGAAAGTTCACTGAACTTGGCGAGTGGAAGGAAGTCTTCGAAAAGAAGTGGAACCCAATCAAGGTTGATCTGTCCTCACTCGCTGGTAAGAAGGTTCAGTTCTCGCTGGTCGTTTGGAACGAAGGTACTTCGGTGGATAATCGTGGGTTGTGGCTCAATCCTATGATCTATCGCACCAAGTAAATTGCAGATTATTTGTAGGGTGGGTCATCGTGCTCGAAGAGTATGGCGTCAGGTAACATTTTTCGACCCAAGTCTCTTTATAGCCAACCCACCGAAAGAAAGCCATTGCACCAAGTAGATTGTGAGATTATTTTAGGTATAGGCTGATCGGATTTACCGGTCGGCCTTTTTTTTGATGAATGGTCAGCACATGATTGGTAGGGTGGGTTGGCGTCAGGCAACCTTATTTAACCCGGGCATTGTTGTAGCCTACCCACCGACGGATCGCATGTTTATCAGGTGGGTTGGCTTATAAAAACCTCTCTATTTTCGACTCCGATTGACGCCAACCCACCCTACCCTACGCACAATCGACCGTTAATGGTTTCTTCAATTCCAACAAACTCTTATCCCTTGCATATATTGCATCAAACCAAAGCCATGATTCGTAGGGTGGGCTGGCGTCACATAACGGTAATCGACTCAAGTCTCTTTATAGCCAACCCACCAAAGGATGGCTCTATCTCCAAGTAAGCATCGGCGTAGGTCAGGTTGCGTTTTTCAACCTGACATCACGAACCTCAGCATGGTTCTTTTTTGAATGTGTAACCGCTTCTCGTTGGTAGAGTGGACCATCGTGCTCGAAGAGGATGGCGTCATGCAACTTACTTCCACCTAAACCTTTTTATAGACAACCCACCAACACAAATCTCTTCCGTCCTATCGGTGGGTTGGCTTTTAATGCCTTACTAATTCCCACGCTCCCTAACGCCAACCCACCCTACCCTGCTTTTTTGTTTGGAACAATGGCTAGAATCACAACGGCTTGATGATAGAATAGGAATACTAAATCGTGAAGGAAGGTAGAAAAATTATGAGAAAACCAATGGTTGCCGGCAACTGGAAAATGAACAAGGGGCTGTATGAGACCCGCGATTTGATCCGCGAGATGCTTCCCGAGCTACACGACGTGGAGGAAGTGGAGGTCGTGGTCTGCCCGCCATTTGTTGGGCTTGGGGTCGCAAAGCGTGAGCTGGACGGATCCACCATCAAGCTTGGCGCGCAGAACATGCACTGGGCGAATTCGGGCGCTTTTACCGGGGAGATTTCCCCACTAATGCTGAAAGAACTTTGCGAATACGTAATCCTGGGGCACTCCGAGCGCCGCGCTATGTTTGGCGAGACCGATGAAACCGTCAACAAGAAAGCATTGGCGGCACTGGCACATGGGCTAAAACCGATCGTGTGCGTTGGTGAAACTTTGGAGGAAAACCAGAGCGGCATTACTGCCGAGGTTGTCAGCCGGCAGGTACGGGCAGACCTGGAAGGGCTGACCCAGGAGCAGGCAGAGCAGGTAGTGATTGCCTATGAGCCCGTTTGGGCAATTGGCACCGGCCTGGCAGCCACCCCCGAAGGCGCGAACGCTGTCCACAAGGACGTGATCCGCCCGATCCTGCGCGAGATGTTCGGTGAGGAAATCGGAGATGGCATGCGCATTCTTTACGGCGGTTCAGTGACCCCCGCCAACGCCGAAGAGCTCTTTGGTCAGTCCGACATTGACGGCGGCCTGATTGGCGGCGCCAGCCTGAAGGCTGAGTCCTTCATCGCGCTTGTCAAAGCCGCAATGTAATTCTTTTTCAGATGTTGATGCCGGGTTAACGCCCGGCTTTTTTTTTGTGCCTGATCTGATACACGCCAGGCAATTACCATTGCCCTTGACCATGCCCCTGAAAACTTCTATAATAGGGCGAACGACGTTGAATGAGGAAAGTAGGCTTTAGAGCCCCAACAGGGAG
>MTKZ01127304.1_pt1 | contig 28342 bp, 14 predicted proteins | sample 1042781 | NCBI WGS metagenome assembly MTKZ01 (sample SAMN06212207, study PRJNA360539) | anaerobic digester metagenome | biome: Wastewater treatment plant; material: sludge; isolation source: anaerobic digester fed with sludge from wastewater treatment plant | place: Denmark: WWTP Viborg ... | reverse complement strand
TACGAGGTGAACGAGAACGCCAAGGCGTTCGAATGGGACGGCGACATCAAGAAAAAAGTGGACGAGCTGACCTCCGGCCTCGGGACCGACGACGAAAAGCGGAAGGCGCTGCTGGCTTGGGTCGCGAGGGAGATCCGCTATTCCGGGATATCCATGGGCAAGGGCGAAGGGTACACCCTTCATCCGGGCACGATGACGTTCAACGACAGGGCGGGCGTCTGCAAGGACATCGCAGGGATGCTCATCACGATGCTTAGGTGCGCCGGATACACCACCTATCCCGCCATGACCATGGCCGGCGCCAAGGTCGAGGACGTTCCTGCCGACCAGTTCAACCACTGCGTCGTAGCGGTCAAGCTCGGGCCAGGGCAGTACAAGCTCTACGACCCCACCTGGTGCCCCTTCAGCCGGGAGGTGTGGTCTTCCGCGGAAAAGCCGCAGAACTATGTCATCGGGACTCCCGAGGGCGAAGTTCTCATGGAGACACCTCTAGCTCCTCCTGAGGACAATTTCATCAAGATCGTTTCAACGGGAAGGCTTGATTCCGACGGAAATCTCGCTGGAAGGATGCACATCACCGGGGGAGCCTACAGCGAAACGAACCTGGTCTGGGCCGTCACTTCTACGGACAAGAACGAGGTGAGGCACGTTTTCGAGGAGTGGATCCGCAGGATCGCACCCCAGGCGGAACTGGTCTCCTTCGCCAACGAAGATCCCGTCGATGTGGACAAGCCGTTCTTCATCACCCTTGATTACAGGGTCCCGGGTTACGCCATCAAGGCCGGCAGGGAACTCCTGTTCAAGTCTCCCGCTGCGCAGAACATCCTTTCGAACAGGCGCCTTACCGACTTCGTGGCCGCCGTCGAGGGCGACAAGAGGGAACACGACATATACCTCAGGTCCACCAGGAAGTTCATCTTCGAAGAAAAGATCGAGCTTCCCGCCCTCAGGAAGAATACCGATGCCAACCTTCCCGACCCGGTAGACGGCCCTGCCGCGGCTTTCGACGCGAAGGCTTCCTCGTCGGGCAAGTTCTTCGAGCTCAAGGAAACATTCTCCGTAAAGAAGAAAATAGTCCCGGCCTCGGATTACGGAAACCTGAAGGAGGCTTACGAAGCAATGAAGGACTTTGGATCCCGCTATTACAGGGCGGCATACTAGGAGGCGAAGATGAAGAACAACGCTTTGAAAATAATCCTGCTTGTCCTGGCTGCTGCCCTCCTGAGCCTCTCTTTGTCGGCGCAGCCCGTTTACGGTTCAGCGCCCGGAGCGAGAGAGTATCCTGACGCCGATGTCCTGATCCTTTCGGAAAAGATATCCCTCACCCTCATGCCGGACGGCAGGATCGAGGAGAGCCGGCACAAGGTTGAAAAGGTCCTCACATACAACGGGATAGACACGATCGGCGACCCCAAGATCGCCTTCGACACGGCGACCCAGGCGCTGGCCATTGACAAATGCACGACCTTCAGCCCGGACGGAAGGGTGACCGAGGCGCAGAAGAACAGCTTCACGGAGATGACGCCATTCGAGCTCGAGAAGTCCCCGGACCACGTTTCGATAAGGCAGATGGTAGTCACGAAGGTGGGAATGGAACTGGGTTCGGTCGTGGAGTTCGGGTACACGGTAAAAGACACCAAGCCCTGGAGGAAATACCTGCAGGGAAAGATCCTCGTTCAGAACGAATACCCGACTCTGGTCAAGGAGATCACGATCAGGGTCCCCCGCGGGACCTCCCTGCTGTTGTCGGGAGGAGTCGCCGTGGAGCGGTCCGACGAATCGGACTACACGGTGTACAGGGCCGCGCTCAGGGACCTTCCGGCGCTCAACTTCCACGAGTTCGTGAATCACGAAGAGTACCTTCACCCCTGTCTTGTCTATTCCACCGCGCCCGGTTGGGCCGCGCAGGCGGCTCATCTCGGCACGATGTTCAGTGAAGCCGCGGGCAAAAGGTCCGGAGCGATGGAGAAAAAGGCCAAAGAGCTGACCGAGAAAAAGCTTTCCGACAGAGAAAAGGCCCTTTCGATCCACGATTTCGTGACGACGAAGATGAGGGCGGTCGATTGGGGGCTTGACGCCTTCGACTATTCAGCCAGGGACGCGTCAAGGGTCTTCGAAACCAGCGGGGGACACAAAATGGACCTCGCCGTGCTCTTATCGGCGATGCTGGATTCTGTCGGGCTAAAAGCGGAACCATGGCTCGTGATGAACGCCCCGTTCGGCGATGAAGAGGCGAAGATCCCGGCTGTTTCGCTTTTCGACGATGTCGTCATGACGGTGGGTACCGGGACAGGGACCCTCTTTCTAGGCTCTGATGCTCCCGCTTCGTCGGCATCCCTCAGGGACTGGACGGGGTCCAGGGCGCTGAAGATATCGTCTGCCGTATCAGGATTGTCGGTTTTTCCCGCTCTTTCCGAGGGCAATTCGGCGAAATGCGCTTTCTCGCTCGAACCCCTGGATGGCGCGGTGGTGCGGGGGACAGGTTCTGTCCTGCTTACAGGAGGCTACGCGAATTACGAATCCGCGAGGACCGGGATCGAAGGAGAGATAATCCCATACGTGAAGGGTGCCCTCCCGGACGCGGCCGATATAAAAGTCACCGCCAGGAACATCTCGGCCGACCACCTCGACGCGGAAGTGGAATTCACCGTTGACCTGAAGAAAGCCGCAGGGAAGACGGGTTTGCATGCCGTCCTGAACACGGGCCTTCCCGGGGCGTCCATCGTGAACTGCAACCATCTTGCGGGCAGGGAAAAACGAACTTCGCCGATGATCCTCTCGATGACCGGAAATGAAAGCTACGAGATAAGCATAAAGCTCCCCGACTGTTTTGCCGGAGCCGGCAACAGGCTCGTGTCTTTCAGTCACGACACGCCCGCGCTGAAAGCGTCGCAGGATTTCACCGAAGGGGAAGGAAAGGTCACAGTCAGCTACTCCGTTTCGACTGACCGGGAGATCATCTCCGCCGGCGACTACGGGAAAGCCAGGCAGGCCGCGCTATCTCTTCTGACGGAGCCGGCTAGGAAGCTGGTCCTCGAGGAGAAAAAAAAGAAGTAGGGTCGTTTCCATAAGTCATGAACCGACGGATCTTCTGAGGGCGGCTATGTTCTCCAGCCGCCCTCTTATTTCAACTTCCAGGAAATCGGTGCCGTACTCTTCCCTGAGTACCGTGAAAAGGTTCCTCATCTTCAGGAATTCGATGATCCTTGAGTAGGGGACGGATATCGTCGTTCCTCCGAAACGCTTGTGGACTTCGCATGCGATCGCGGCTTTCAACGTTCTTACACCGGAGGCTGTCTTAGCCGAGACCGCCAGTGCCCCGGGGAAAAGCGATAAAGCCCTATCCCTGAAGGAGGANNCTGAAGGAGGAAGGGGAGATGTCCGTCTTGTTGAGGACGGTGATGTTCGGGATGTCCGCCCCTCCAAGCTCCGACAAAGACTTTAAGACAATATCGCCTTGTTCCTCGAAATCGGGATGATTGATGTCCAGCACGTGAATGACGAGGTCGCTGACGGCTATCTCTCCGAGCGTGGAGCTGAATGATGCCACGAGGCTGTGGGGAAGCTTGCGTATGAACCCGACGGTATCTACTAGAAGGACTTCCTGGAGGATCCCGGGAATGTGGACCCTTCTGAAGGTGGTGTCCAGAGTGGCGAAAAGACGGTTCTCTGAAAAGAGCCTCGAGTTCGTCAGCGCGTTCATGAGGGAAGATTTTCCAACGTTGGTATAGCCGGCGAAAGCTGCGACGAAGGCGTTCTCCCTTCTCCCGGCCTGCACTTTCCTTCTTTGAGCCAGGTCCGCTATCTCTTCGGAGAGCCTCGATATCCTGGCTCTTATGACGCGCCTGTCGGTTTCCAGCTGGGTCTCTCCCACGCCCCTGGTGCCGATGCCTCCCGCCTGTCTTGACAGGTGCCCCCACGCTCTCGTCAGCCTGGGAAGAAGGTAGTTGTACTGCGCCAGCGAGACCTGCGCCTGCGCCTCCCTGGTCCTGGCCCTTTTGGCGAATATGTCGAGGATCAGGCCCGTCCTGTCAAGGATTTTGACGCCTATCGCCTTTTCAAGATTCCTGATCTGGGCGGGGGAAAGCTCGTCGTCGAAGACAACGAGCTGGATCTTCTTTTCCCTGCATGTCCCGGCTATCTCGTTCGCTTTTCCCTCGCCTATGAAAAAAGCCGGGTCTACCGACTGTTTTCTCTGGATCACCCTTTCTTTTTCATCGGCTCCCGCGGTGTCAGCCAGAAGCGACAATTCGTCGAGGTGCTCTTCAGCTTTGTGGTAGGGTAGATATGGAAGGCTGAGGCCGACAAGAAGGCAGGGAATCCTCGTCTTCAGCCTCCGGAGGGAAAGAAATTCCTGAGGTGGTTGTAGCTCGACTCGAGGTCTTCAGGAATAACCCGGAGCTCTCCGATAACCGTCACGTAATTCGTATCGCCATGCCATCTCGGCAATATGTGGTAGTGCAGATGATCCACGATACCAGCGCCAGCGGCCCGACCGAGGTTCATTCCGATATTAAGGCCGTCAGGAGAATAACATGACCGAATCGCATTCTCACACAAGGCGACAGCGTCCGAAAGGGCGTGTTGTTCTTCCGTCTCCAGCATGGTGAGCGAGTCTTTGTGGGAGCGGGGCACCACAAGAATATGCCCGTTGTTGTACGGATATCTGTTGAGCATGACGGCGACGAGCTCGTTCCTGAAGATCACGAGGTTGTCAAAAGAGGGCTGTTCTTCGAACGCTCTGCAGAAGACACAGCCCTCTTCGTTTTTATCCGACTTGATGTATCCCAAACGCCACGGCGCGAAGTTCGTCTCCAAGCTGCCGTCCTCAGCCGTTGATCAGCCCCTTCAGCTCGCTTCCGGGCTTGAAGTGAGGGATCTTTTTCGCTTCCACGAACACTTTGTCCCCGGTCTTGGGGTTCCTCGCCTGGTGCGATTTTCTTTCCTTCATCTTGAAAGACCCGAAGCCTCTGAGCTCGACCTTGTCGCCTGTTTCCAGCGCGCTCATTATCGAGGAAAAGACAGTGTTGACGATCAGCTCCGCCTGCTTTTTCGGGATGGAGGACCTCTTGGCAACGAGTTCGATGATATCCGCTTTCGTCATCGTCATTCACCATCCTTTTTCTGGAACTGGCTGAGGTCGAAGATGTCGCCCAGGGAGACCCTGCCGTCCTTGCCGGCCGGCTTGTCGGAACTCTTGGGTTCTTCTTCCACGGGCCGGTTCTCCTTGAGAGAGAGGCCGATCCTCTTTTCGTCCCTGTCCATCCTTATGAGCTTGAAGCTGTATGCCTTGCCGACTTCCACCACCTGCGAGGGGTCCTCTATGTGGTCCTCGGACAGCTCGGAGATGTGCACGAGGCCTTCCACTCCGTCGCCGAGGTCGACGAACGCGCCGAAGTCGACTATCTTCGTGACAGCGCCTTCCACCGACTCGTTGAGGGAATGGGAAGTGAAGAACTTCTCCCACACGTCGGGAAGCACGTCCTTGATGCTGAGGGAGATCCGCTTGTTGACGACATCGATGTTCGTTATCTTCGCCTCGACCTGGTCGCCCTTCTTGTAGAGCTCGGAGGGGTGGGCGATCCTTCTCCAGGAGAGGTCGGAAATGTGGACCAGCCCGTCGACGTCGGGAAGGACCTCGATGAACACTCCGAATTCGGTGATGTTCTTCACTTTTCCTTCGATTATGTCGCCGACCGCGAAGCTGTCCTTGATGGTTTCCCAGGGATCCTCCTCGATCTGCTTNNACGGCGACTTCCACTTCGTCGCCTATGTTAACAAGGCTCGACGGGTTCTTGATCTTTTTCGTCCAGACTATTTCGCTCACGTGGATCATGCCTTCGATGCCGGGTTCGAGCTCGACGAAAGCGCCGTAGTTGGTGAGGGAGATGACCTTCCCCTTGACCCTGCTTCCCGGGGGGAACTTTTCTTCGATGTTGCCCCAGGGGGAAGGCTCGAGCTGTTTCATACCGAGCTGGAGCTTGTTGTTCTCCTCGTCGTAATCGAGGACAAGGACGTCGATCTCGTCACCGACCTTGAAGAGCTCCGACGGATGAGCGACCCTGCGCCACGACATGTCCGTCACGTGCAGCAGGCCGTCTATCCCGCCGAGGTCCACGAAGACGCCGAAGTTCGTTATGTTCTTGACGAACCCCTTGATAGGCTTCTTGGAATCCTTGGCTTCTATGAGGCGGTCCTTCTGGCCCGACATCCTCTCTTCGAGGAACGCTTTCCTGGAAAGGACTATGTTGCCCCTCTTCCTGTTGACCTTGATGACCTTCATCTCGTATTCCTGGCCGCGCAGGGCGCGCAGGTTCCTCACCGGCTGTATGTCGGCGAGGGAACCGGGAAGGAAAGCCCTCACTCCCACGTCAACAGCCAGTCCTCCCTTTACCCTGTCGAGGACGACGCCCTTTATGGCGCGGTTCTCCTTGAAAGCGTTCTCGACTTCTTCCCACGCCTTCATTTTCTGAGCCTTTACCTTCGACAGCACCACGTAGCCGTTCGCGTCCTCCATCCTTTCCAGGAAGACTTCGATCTGGTCGCCGGGCTTGACGAGGATCTCCCCCCGGGGAGTGGTGAACTCCTCGATCGCGATTATGCCCTCGCTCTTGAGGCCGACGTCCACGAGAACGTCCGTCTCGGTGACGGCCACGACCCTGCCTTTCAGGAGCTGGTGCTCCATCGAATCGGTTGAAGGGATCTCCAGGAACTGCGACATGTCGATGGGACCCGTCTCGTCGATGTTCGCCGACGTCAGTTCAAGGGGATGGATGGATGCGGAAGTTTTCTTGGACTCCTCTCTGGTGTCCTTTCGTTCCTCGGAAGTCATAAATTTGTTACCTCCTGTTTCTTCGGATTTTGACCCTCAGGCAGTGCCCTGTGTCGAAACAAATCTACACGAATTGCCTTTGATTGTCAATACCGCTGAAGGCCCGGGAAACCCGCTCCCCGTCCGCGGAGATTGTAAAAACGGCGGTTCCCGTTTAAACTAACGAATCGGAGATGATTCGATGGACCTGAGGAACTCTCTTGCGGCGTTCGTTCCGAGGACGGTATGGCCCCTCGTGGGCGGCGCAGGGAACGGATCGAGGAAAAGCGGATCGGTACTTTTCGCGGACCTGGCGGGCTTCACCAGGCTTACCGACAGCCTCGCGAGCATCGGAAAAGAGGGCGCAGAGGAGCTCACCAGGATACTCAACGAATTCTTCTCGTCCATGATCAAGATAGTCCACGAGGACGGAGGCGACGTCCTCAGGTTCGGCGGCGACGCGATGACGATCTTCATGCCGNNAAATAGGCGTTTCATGCGGCGACACCGTGTTCTCGATAGTGGGCGACGGGTCCGTGGGGTTCGACTATTTCGCGGCGGGAAGCGCGCTGGACCTGTCGGCGGAGTGCGAACACCGGGCGGGCCAGGGCAATATCGTCGTCTGCCCGAGGGCGTCCGAACAAGTCGATTTCAAGGGCCTCAGGACCGTCGCTCTCGAAGGCGGGTTCACACTGGTGGAGGGGCCGGAGAAAGAAGCGCCGCTGGAAAATGGCCCCGCGCGTTCGGAAGAACTCCGGCCTCCCTCTGAACAGGCGCTCTCGGAGTTCCTTCCGTTCTACATAAAGGACAAGCTGGAAACGATCGAGTCGCTCCTGGTAGGCGAGCACAGGCGCACGACCGTTCTCTTCCTGAGCTTCAAGGCGACGGATTACGAACACGACCCGTCGGCGGTGGAAACGGCGCGAGTCGTATACAGGGAGGCGGCCAGGCTCGTAAAGAAGTACGGGGGCTTCATAAACAAGATAGACATGGGCGACAAGGGGAGCAAGGTCCTGGCCATCTTCGGGAGCCCTCTTGCCGTGGAGCGCCAGGAAGAGATGGGGTGCAGGTGCGCGCTCGACATAGTCTCGAGCCCGGAGCTTTCGGGAATAAACGAGAACATCAGGATCGGTCTCACCGTGTCCAGCGTTTTTTCGGCATACGTGGGTTGTCCCGAGAGGCGCGAGTACACGGTCATGGGCAACGGGATAAATCTGGCTGCGAGGCTGATGGCGGCCTGCGCCCCCGGGTCCGTGCTCGCTTCCGAAGAGGTGTACGAAAAGGCATCGTCGGCGATCGAGTTCGACGTCCTTCCGCCCATAAACGTCAAGGGCAAGACGGAGAAAGTGGCTGTCTTCGCGCCCACGAGGAAGACCCGGGGGGCGTCCGAGGCATCGGGCTGTTTCGTGGGGAGAAAGAAGGAACTTTCAGAAGCGCTTGAAGCTTTGAGGACGGGATCAAGCTCGCCGGGCATCGCTGTCACGGGAGCGGCCGGCGTGGGGAAGAGCCTGTTCCTTTACAGCCTGAAAGACAGGTTGCATGAGGAAGGACTGGAGTGCATCGTCACGAACCTGGCGTCGTACGACCGTGACAAGTACATGGGCGCCTGGCGGGGGATCATCCTCCATTGTCTCGGTGCCGGGGATGGCGGAAGCGCCCCCGTGCGGGTGGATGCGATCCTCTCCCAGATGAACGAGGAGGACAGGGAGTACCTTCCTCTTTTCAACGACATCCTCAACATCGAAGTTCCCGAGAACGCCTCCACGAAAGCGCTTTCGTCGAAAGACAGGAAGGACGTATTCTTCGCCATAATCTCCAGGCTCATCCTAAGAAACACCGCGGACGCTCCTCATCGGATCTTCATTGATCACATGGATTACGCAGACCCGAGCTCGGTCGAGTTCCTGGGAGAGATCGCGACCGACCTCAAGGGGACGCAGTTGAAGATAGCCTTCACTCTCAGGGATTCTGCCTCCCAGCTGCTCAAGGATGCCGCCGAAGGGTTCGGGACGCTCCAGCTCGGCCCTTTCAGCGAAGAAGAGGTCAGGTCATTCCTTCTCGACGTAGCCGGATTCGCTCCGCCGACCGAAACATTCGTTTCTTTCCTTCTGAAGAAGACAGGGGGGAACCCGAAATTCCTGGAAGAGGTCCTCCAGATAATGACGAGGGAACAGCTGGCCTTCAAGGGGCCGTCATCTCTGCTCGAGGTGGACGAGGACCACCTTTCGTCAGCGAGCTTTCCCGACACTCTGCAGGGCCTTTTCCTCTCCAGAGTGGAAAGCCTTCCTGAGACCGAAAGGCAGATCCTCAAAACTGCCTCTATACTCGGCCCTTCCTTCTCGATCCATTCGCTCAGCTCCATTCTGGAAAAACCGGCCGTCGACGTCGCGGACGAAATATCGGCCATGGAAAGCTCCGGGTTGATAAAGATGGACACTTGGGGCGAGCGGCCGTATGCCTCGTTCACCGACAACCTGCTGAGGGACGCAATCTACGATTCACTGAATTTCCAGATCAGGAGGGAGATGCACAGAAAGGTGGCAGAATCGCTTGAATCGTTGGGCAGCGAGGAGCCGAGAATAAACCCCGTGCTGGCAAGGCATTTTGAATTTGCGGGAGAAGAGGAGAAAGCTCTCGGGTATCTCTGGAAATCCGCTGAATTTTCGAGGTCCTTCTACGATAACAGGTCGGCTTTCGATTTTCTCGGAAGGTTCGTGGCCATCTCGGAAAAGAGGGGAAAGACGCCCTCGGCCGACCGGCAATTCCTTGACGCTCTGATGTATTACGCGGACGTCCAGCAGGAACTCGGAAGGATACAGGAGGCAGACCTTCTATACAAGAGGATCCTTGACGAGATAAAGGAAGTAAGCCAGGACACGGTGAAGGCCACTTCGAGACTTGCCGACAACAAGAGGAGGACGGGGGCGGACAAGGAATCTCTCGAACTATTCGACAAGGCCCTCGACGGAGCTAAACAGCTCAAGGATGAAGCCTTGCACTGCAGGATCTTCCTCGATTCGGGAGTACCCCTTGCGATGACCGGCAAGATGGGAAAAGCGATGGACCATTTCCAGCGGGCGGAGAACCTGGCGGCGAAGATCGGGGATTTTCCATCCCTCGTTTACGCCCTGATGAACAGGGGACTGGTCGAGTATTTCAAGGGAAAGCTGGAGGGCGCGAAAAGCCTCCTGCTGAAAGCAAGGGAGGTCGCGAAAGAGCACGACCTCAAATCATACCTCGCACTCATAACCGTCAACCTGGCACAGGTGCATTTCGAGATGGGAGAGTATGAAAAGGCTCTTGCGATCTGCAGGGAGGCGGTGGAGGTTTCCAGGCAGTTCGGCTACAGGAACCACCTGGTCCTCGCCATGGCGAACCAGGCTTTGTACGAAACGATGCTCTGTGAGTGGGATGACGCCGGCAGGTCCGTCGAGAAAGCGCTTACTCTCGCGAGGCATTACGAAATGGCGTATCCCATGGCGATCAACCTTCACACCAAGTCCCTGATACTCTTCGGCGAGGGATGCTTCACCGAGGCCGTCAAGATGCAGCTGTCGGCTCTCGATATCTACATGGCGAACAATCAGACGAGCGAAGCTCTCGGCTGCCTGAGCGAAATAGCTTTCATTTCAAATTTCCTGAGGATGCCTGAACTGATAAACACTACGCTGGAAAAATTCATCCCGGGGCTGCAGAGCGAGTTGCAGAACGTTACCAGGACTTGGACGATTGGGTTCACCGCGCACCAGGCTTTCCATAAATATATCACCGGGGAGGCGGACCTTTACGACTCAGTGGAAAACATGGAGAACATACTGGAAAGAGCGAGGGAAAGCGGCATCCTCTGGCTCGTCGCGGATGTCGGGAAGGTCCTCATAAATCTCCATCAATCGGATGGGAACCATGCGAAGGCCGCCGAGACCGGCATGGATCTTTTCCCGCTCCTTTCGACACATTTCTGTCCGCTGATCCTGCCCCGGTTCATGATCTCGCTTGCCGAGTCGCTTCTAGAAACCGACGGGAGGGAAGACCTTTCCTCGGTACTTGACAGCCTCAAGACCTACGACAAATACCTGGAAAAAGGGCCCTTCGGCCTTGAATACTGCCTGCTCAGGAAAAAGCTGGCCGAGAAGGATGGTGAAGATCCCGCCCCGTTCACAGAAAGAGGCCGGAGACTGGCGCGGCTGATGATCGAATCGGAAATGGATGAAGAGGTGAGAGAAGCGCTGATGAAGCTTCCCGCCTTCGCCAAATTCGGCGCGGGAACATAACATAACGGGCCTGCGGCGCTGAAAAAAAAAGGCGGGGGCATGCTCCCCCGCCCGTATATCGCAGAAAAATCCGGGTCACCATTTCCAGACAGTGCTCTGGCTCCCTCCGTCGGGATTGACGATGTTCAGAGTGACCGGCATACCCTTCGGAACTTTCGCCTTGAGGGCCGGCCCGCCTTTTATGACGATCCTTCCGCTGTTCTTCCACCTGACATTGGTCCACGGGTCGCCGTTTATATAGACCGACACGCCCGGCTGGAGGTTGGCGCCTGAAACGACGAACCTGAAGGGGTCTCCCTTTTTGGAGACCGATGTTATCACTGGAGCCCTGACGACCGACACGACGGACTGCGCGCTCGTCTCCTTTCCGGAGCTGTCGACGGCGGTTGCAGAAACCACATGAGTCCCAAGCCCGGAAGCTCCGCTGTTCCACGACCATATGAAGGGGAAAGCGGAGACCGTCGCCTGATGGGCGCCGTCGAGGGCGAACGAAACCGATTCGATCTTCACGTCGTCGACTGCGTTGGCCGTGACGTTGACCGNNCGACGTTGACCGTTCCGCTGACGACCGAACCGTCCGAAGGCGATTCGAAAGAAACCATCGGAGGCGTGTCCGCGGCGACAAGCAGCACGTCTTTCAAAATCCCGCTCCTCCCGTCGGGGTTGATAATCTTCACATCACGGAAACCGGGGGCGCTTGAACCTGAAACGCTTATCGTAGCGAAGAAAACCCTGTTGTCATAACGCTGTGATCCGACGACGGAAATGGATTGGTCGAAAACCAGCGTCGCTCCTTCATCGAAATTCTTCCCGGTGATGGCGATGTTCACCGCTGTCCCGACAGTTACTTTCGAGGGGGCAATGTTTGATATGACTGGGGAAAGGGGAGCAGAGGAACAGTCGAACGTGCCGGCCTGGTAAAGCCCTGTCGAGATCTCTTCGTTCCATACGTCCAGAGGCCGGAGATCGTCGCCGTCCAGGATCTTGAGGCCCGAGACCATGAATTTGCCGCTGAACTGCCCGCAATGAACTCCCCCGAGGTCGAAGGGCAGGTCGAAGGATTTCGTTCCCTGAGAATCCGCTTCCAGGCTGGCAGATGAATGCGACACGAAGTTGCCTCTTGAGTCGTAGAGGTCGGCCGCGACCGTGTGGTACCCGGCCGAGGGAAGGGCCGCTGAACAGGAGAATACGATCGAGTCGTATTTGCCGTCGCCATCGGAATCCGACGGGAAGTCTGCGAAGGCTCCGGTGAAAAGCCTGGAGGTTCCCAGTACGTTCATCGTTTCGAACTCGACCCGTGTGAATCCCGCGCCGTTGAAGGTACCCGTCGCCTGGATGAAAACTTCGTAGGACCCCTGGGCGTCTGGAGCGGAAAGAAGCCCGCTGAAGAAGCCACCTTTTTCATCAAGAGCGACCGTCCTGAGCAGCGTTCCATTCTTGTCGTAAAGAAACGCCTGGACGGACTGGGGAGTTACAAGGCTCCAGTCCCCCTTCTTGTCGACTCTCACAATCGTGGTTTCCCCGGGAAGAAGGTTCTGGCTGGTAAGGTAGCCGGAGATCCCGAAGATCGAGTTGTCTATCACGACGGCGCTGAACGAAACTCCCGAAGGGCCTGGAAGGACTTTCAGCGAACAATTTCCCGGCGCGGGAGCGGCTTTGACGAAGAGGCCGTCCCGAATGAGGCTTTCCGCACCCGCAGGATCGACGAAACTGAATTCGGCGGAGCCCTGCGTCAGGTTTATCACTATGGCGATCCCGTCGCATTTGGAAACGGTGAAGGGGTAACTCATCTCGCTTCTCGCAAGGAGAGAACCAGCGTTGGTCGTCATCGCCGTGGATGTGTGGCCGACGGTGCCCCATCCCACTCCTCCCACGGGAGCTTCCGGGCGGCGCGCCTCGATCTTGCCCTCCCCGGACAAAAGGCCGAAAATGTCTTCGGCCGATCCCGGGCTGCCAAGCTCCCAATGATCGTAGTTGAAGAGATGGCCCGGACCGCTGTCGAGAGTCAAGGCAGGATAAATGACGCAATCCTCGCCGAGGCATGCTATCCTTCTGACGCTGAAGACCGATCCCGTCGAAACAACTCCGTCGTTGTTGTCCGTGTTCCACCATCCACCGGTACCTGCAACCGCGTGAACGTCCAACGCTCCGAAATCGGGGTAGACCTCGTTGAAGTACCTTATTATCGAATTAGGCCCCAGGAGAGAGCTTCTTCCGAGCCTCGCGTTGTAATCTGCGCCGCTGTTGGGAACTCCGAGAAGATACGCCTTTTCCATCTTGCGCACGACCGGGTCTCCGGAATGCGGCCCGCTTCCGAGCGCCCTCGCGACGAGCCCTCCCATGTTGTGGGTGACGAGGATATAGGGAGGCATGCCTGAAGCGCATAGCGACGACATGTCCTGGCTGACCTGGTCCAGGACCTCCGAGACCCTTAGGCTCCAGGAGCCGCTCCACCAGTTGTAATTGGGGGTGAAGGAGATCCTTCCCAGGGACCTCGCGTAATTGTCGAAATGCCTGTAATAGTCGGCGTCGGAGCCGTCCGAAGCGTACCATTTGGAGTAGCAGTCGAAAATTCCGTGAAGCATTACCATGGGAGGAGGGAGAGTCAGATCCGCAGCGTTGTGCGTGTCGCACTTGACGGCCGCCGTCCGGGGCGGGATTGTCAATGTCTTCACGATCCGCTTTTGCGAGGGAGCGGCACATCCGTATGAAAGCAGTTCGGCGTCGTAAAGTATGTGGTCCGTGTAATTGATGATCGCGGATAGTGAGTAGTTCCCCGCAGGGATCGTTCCGAAAGAGTAGCTTCCGTTGACAAGATCCGTCGTGTATACGCTGCCTGAAGCTCCCGAAGCCGTGACAATGCCCGTTACTCCATCGCCGTTGAGATGGCAAAGAGCCCCGGATTCTTCGTCCCTGATCCCCGCGCGCCCGGATAGCGTTCCGTTCCCCGTAAGGCAGTCGACGCTCACGGCGTATACCATTTCGCCACTGCACCGGTTCGCGTCGACCGCAGAGACGTAAAAGGTGAACTTGCCCGGTTCTTCCGGCGTCCCGGCGAGAATCCCTCCGCTGCTGAAAGAAAGGCCAGGAGGAAGATCTCCCCTTGTCAAGGAATAGGCGTAGGGGGGATACCCTCCGGTGGCTGTTATCCTCTGAGAATAAGGCTCTCCGAGGACCGCGTCGGGAAGGTCGGACGGTTCTAACATTATCACGGGGCACTGCCGCCTGACCGTGAGCAGTACCTCCGTTCCGTTGGAGCAGGGGTAAGGGGAGGAAGAATCTTCCACATACACGTAAACCTGCCATTCGCCTTCTTCCGTGGGAGTGCCGGAGACCACGCCCGATGAAGTCATCGAGATCCCGGGAGGCCAGCCCCATGAAGGCTCGAGGGGAAGTGAATCGAAGAAAGAATAAGGAGGAGTGCCTCCGCTTGCCGAAAAGGATTGATGGTAATATGATCCGACATAGGCGTCGGGAAGGGATTCGGGGGCTATCATCAGAGAAGAACACGGGTCCTCGATCGTGAGCGTGTAGTTCCTGGAGCCCGTGGTGTAGCAGTAATAGTCGAAAGCGGAAACCTCGAAATTGTATGTCCCCCCGGAATATGGAGTTCCCGATAGGAGCCCGCTGTAGCTGTCCAGGCTGAAACCGTACGGTAGGGAGCCGGAAGAGACGGAGAAGGAGTAGCTTCCCATGCCGCCCGTCGCTGAAATGGTCGCATTGTAAGGGACATAAACCTCTCCGTTCGGAAGAGAAGAGGGAGATACGACTATCGGATCGGCACATGACTGGGCGAAAGCGTGCCCGCAGGCCGCGAGGCATAGAACAAAGACGATCGCCGAGACGATGCACGCTTCAGGACGCTTTTCTTCAACAAACAGTTTTTCTTTCATTTCCGCCTCCCGCAAAAGGGTTCTTGCTGAAACTAAGCTAGCACCGCGGCTGATATCTGTCAATAGCGAAAACGCTGAAGCGGTAAAAAAAGGCGGGGACCTCAGGTCCCCGCCTTTCGAACCGAATGTCAAACGGCTACCATTGCCATACCAGGACCTGTTGACCTCCGTCGTCGTTGACGAACGTGAAAGTAGTGGGGGTTCCTTTTGGCACCTTTGATTTCAGGAGGCTGCCCCCCTTTATGACTATCTTCCCGCTGCTCTTCCACGCGACGTTGGTCCACATCTCGCCGTTGATGTAAACCGTTATGTCCTCCTGGAGGTTGCTTCCGAGCGTGACGATGCGGAAGGGGCTTCCCTTCTTGCTCATCATTGAAACCACGGGCGGCTGGACTACGCTCACCACGGCTTGGGTCGAGGCCTGGTGACCGGCGGAATCGGTCGCCGTCGCCTTTACCGTATGAGTGCCCACGGCCGAAGCCGAAGTGTCCCAGTACCAGATGAACGGGAAAGAAGCCGCTACTTTCTGCAGAGCCCCGTCGAGCTCGAAGGAGACGGAAGCGACCTTGACATCGTCCGAAGCGTTCGCGATTATGTCAAGGTACCCACCGACCACGGAGCCGTTCTCCAGGCCGTCGAAACTTACCTCGGGCGCGGAATCCTCTTCGGAAACGAGCACCTCGTGCAATACGCCGTCGCTGCCGTCGGGATTCGTCACCCTGACGTTCACGTGGCCGACAGCCGAAGCCGGTATGGATATGGTCGAATATATGACGCGGTTCTCAAAATTTTCCTTGTGGAGGACGCTTATCAGTTTGCCGACCCCGGCGTCGAAGGTGACGATGGCGTTCTCGTCGAAGTTCCTGCCCACGATGGCCATGTTAGGTGTCGTTCCGGCGACGACACTGGAGGGAGTCACGTATAAAACCTGAGGCGCGGGCTCCGATGGATCGCAGCAGAATTGCGAAGAAGAATAGCTCTGTGTCGAGACCTCCTGCCCCCACACATCCACGGCGCGAAGCGAATCGGCGTCAAGCACCCTTAGGCCCCCAACCTGAAGAGGAGAGGAGAGCTGGCTGCATTTCAGGTCTTTCAGGTCGAAGAGGAGAAGCGCCTGGCTGGAAGCCCTGCCTGCGGAAATGGAGGCCGTCGAATGCGAGAGGAAATTGCCGGACGAATCGAAGAGGTCCGCGGATACCACGAAATAGCCCTGCCCGCTGATCAGAACATCTGCGGAGAAGGCTAAACCGTCGTACTTGCCGTCGCCGTTGCCGTCCACCGGGGAGTCTGAGAACGTCCCCGTGAAATAGTGGGATGAGGGAAGCACGTTGAGCGTCTCGAACTCCACCCGCGTGAAAGGATCTCCTCCGTATGTCCCTTCAGCTTTGACCACGATCTGATACGTGCCGGGGGACGAGGGGGCACCGAACTCGTGACTGAAATATCCGCCGTTGTCAGCGAGGTCTAAGGACTGGACGAGGTTGCCCGAGCCGTCGTACATGAAAGCTTTAACAGTGGAGGGCATTACAGCCGACCAGTCGCCGTCGCGGTCAGCCCTGAGGGTCGTCTTCACTCCTTCGCCGACGTATTCGCCGGTAAGATAAGCCTTTATCCCGAATATGCTGTTGTCAACGGCGGAGGCGTCGAAAGTCATCCCGGACGCCCCGGGGTTCGCTCTCAGGATCCAGGTCCCCGGTTCGGGTGCGGGCTTTATGAAAGCGTTGTTGTCAAGATCGTGCTGGAACCCTGAGGGATCTATAATCTTGAAACTACCCGATCCCGATGTCACGGTGACGAAAACCGCCATCCCGTCGCAGTTCGATACGGTGAAGGGGTAATCCTGGGAGGCTTCGCTTCTCAGGGAGGCAGAACCGGTCCCCATCGTCGCGGAGGACCTTCCCACCGTTCCCCATCCGACTCCGCCGACCGGCGCTTCAGGAATGCCTTTTTCATCCATCCGCCAGCGCGACCTTCCTGTCAGCAGGATGACATTCTCGAAGATCTCCTCCACGGATTCGGGAGAACCTAGCTCGTTGTGCCTGAAGCGGAAAACATGCTCGGCGCCGCTGTCAAGGCTCAGCGCGGGATAAGCGACGCAGTCTCCTCCCTTGCAAGCCACCCTGGTGATCGTGAAGGCCGAGCGGAGGGAGACCTTTCCGTCGTTGTTGTCCGTTCCCCACCAGCCCCTGTTACCGGCTATCGCGTACACGTCAAGGTTCCCGAAGTCGGGGTACGCGTCGTTGAAGTACCTGATTATGGAGTTGGGTCCCAGGAGGCCGTCCTTTCCCGAACGGGGATTGAAGTCGAAGCCGCTGTTGGGAGTTCCTATTATAAAGGCAGTCCTTATCTGCCTGACCGCCGGATCGTCCGAATAGATTGGGCTTCCAAGTATCCTGGCTATCAGGCCGCCCATGTCGTGCGCGACCAGGGTGAAGGGAGGGACTCCCTGATTGGTGAGCGATGCCATGTCCCTATGAACCTGGTCAAGCACTTCCTCTGTCCTGGTGATCCATGAGCCGGCGTCTCCCCACCATTCGTAGTTGGGGGTGAAGGAAATTACGCCCTGCCTCCTGGCGTAGTTATCCCAGTAACTGTAAAAATCAGGGTCGGCGGGATCTCCTCCGTACCATTTTTCGTAACATCCGAACATACCATGGAGCATGACGATCGGTTTCTCGAAGTCGACCATGGCCGAATTGTCTTCGTTGCAGGCCACATCCACGTACAGGGGGGGGGAAGAGACGCTCTTCACGATAACGCCGTTCAGCGGTGAGGGGCACCCCAATGCGAGGAGGCTGGCGTCATAGGGTATGTGGTCGGTGTAGCGGATCGTCGCCACGAGGCTGCATGGTCCGTATGGCAATTCTCCGAAATCGAAATACCCTCCCGATATGTCGGCGACATGAGTTCCGCCTTTCGAGTCGGTCGCGGTCACCGTTCCTGACACTCCCGGACCGTCGAGAATGTAATATTCCTCTCCCTCTTCGTCGGAAACTGTTATGAATCCGTCCAGAGCTCCTGTCGTCCCGTCGCATCCCACAGCTAAAGCGTATGTCCTGCTTCCGGAACACGCGGCCGAGTCCGTTGCGGTCACGGCGAAACTGTAGCTTCCCGAAACCGATGGAGTTCCGGTAATCGTACCGTCGTCTGCAAGCACGAGTCCTGAAGGAAGAGACCCGCCGGTCAAGGAAAAAGCATAAGGAGGCGTTCCTCCGGAGGCTGATATCTTTTGGCTGTATACGGTGCCGGGGATCGCCGTGGGAAGTGTTTCCGGGGAAAGAGTTATAGCGGGGCAGCTTCCGCCTCCGACCGAGAGCGCGTAAAGATTCGATCCTGCGCATCCGTCCTTGTCGTAGGCGTAAACAAGCAAAGGATAGTTTCCAGCGGAAACAGGGGTCCCGGACAGGATCCCGTCCTTAGACAGGGTGATGCCTTCGGGAGGAACGGTGTATCCGAGAGCGTATGTGTATGGCGATGCTCCTCCGGAAGCGGTTATGGCCTGGTAGTATTCAACGCCGGTCTGGGCTTGCGGAAGCACCGACGGAGAAAGAGTTATGGATGGACAGTATCCCGAACATTGCAGCTGAACGACTGCGGAAGTAGCGACGGGAGAGGCTCCGGAATCAGTCGCGGAAAAGGAAGGGGTCTCAACTTCAGCGTATGAAGGGGCCGGCGATACAGCTGTCGCCTGGGCGGTCAGCGATGTTGAAAAAATGAAGGAGCACCCTGTTCCTATGCCGCCTGTCGTATTAAGCCTCATTATCCACCAGTCGGAACCGTACGAAGCGGGATTGTACGAATCTCCGCCGACGATGTAGCCTCCGTCGGCAGTCTGCGCCGCGCTCTTCGCCAGGTCGTCCCCGGCACCCGCGTACCCTTTCTGCCAGGCTATGTTACCGAGGGAATCCAGCTTCACGATCCAGAAGTCGTTGTCTCCGGCTCCGATGGAATTCGATGAGCACGCCATGATGAAACCGCCGTCCGTCGTCTGCCTTATGTCGTTCGTCTGATCATCCCCGGGTCCTCCGTATTTTTTCTGCCATGTGACCGCACCCGAGGCGTTCAATTTCAGCACCCAGCAGTCATAGTCATACTGTCCGCTGAAGGAATTGGAAAAACCGCCAACGATGTAACCTCCGTCGCTGGTCACCCGGAGGGAAGTGGAGACATCCTCGCCGGAATCGCCGTAAAAATATTCCCAGATAACGCTGCCCGCGGAATCGGTCCTGAACACCCATGCGTCCATCGGGCCGTTGGCGTAGTTCTCGCCCTTGTCCATGAGGCCGCTCGAACCCGCTACGACATAGCCTCCGTCCGAAGTCTGCCTTACCGCGGTGCAGGTCTCTGCGTCGGTCGAAGTGCCGTATGTCTTTTTCCAGGACAGCTCGCCCCCGGCGCCAAGCTTGAGGAGTAGAATGTCCGAGTTTCCCGCGCCGAAGCTCTCGGTGTCGCAGGCCACCATGTAACCGCCGTCGGAGGTTTGAATTATCGAGGCAGAGCTGTCTCCGTTGACTCCTCCGTATGTTCTCTGCCACCCGATTATTCCCGCGGGATTGAGCTTTAAAACCCACACGTCGCTGGAACCCGCTCCGAAAGCGTATGTGAACCCCGCCAGCACGTAGCCCCCGTCCGAAGTCTGGATGACGCTCAAGGCTCCGGAAGGATATGTGCTCCCGTAGTACGCGTTCTGCCACGCGATCTCTCCTGCGGAATCAAGTTTTACCACCCAGACGCCTCCGGAAGACGCACTGAACGAATAAGTGGATCCGGCTGACAGAAAACCGCCGTCTGCTGTAGGTATGACCTCGGAGATCTCGTCATACCCGCTTCCGCCGTAAGTCCTCGACCAGGTCGTCTGCGCAGCCGTAGCGATGCCAGGTACCATGAACAATGCCAACAGAAGGGCTATCGCGGGCAGAAAATCTTTCCGTAAAACGTTGCAAGAGATTCTAGCTGACATGGGCCACCTCCCTTTGCGTTAAAAAACTCCATTATATACTAAGCTCTGCGAAAGAGCTTGTCAAATCTGGCTCGCGGGCGAAAATAAATGATTTTCCCCGAATCCTCGAACATGAAAAAGACAAGGGAATGATTCTCTTGGAATATAATAATTAATCAAATAATATCAATGTGATACCCCACATCTTGACAATTCAATACGCAGATATTATTATAAGACTTGGCTTAATGTATAAGGAGGAACCAGTGGACGCAAANNGACAAATTGACCGCAAAGACCAGAGACGCGATCCTCGAATCTCAGGCGCTTGCACGGAGAAAAGGCAATCCCGAGGTGACGCCGGAACATCTTCTTCTTTCCCTGGTGCGTCAGGAAGGCGGTGTGATACCCGAGATATTGAGGAAGCTGGCTGTCGATCTGCTGGCGCTCACGAACCGGATCGAAACGGCCATCGACAAACTTCCAAAGCTGCAACGAAGGGAGGAGCCGGGTTTCTCGAGAGGTCTCCAGTCCCTTATTGAAGACGCCTCGGGCCGCGCCGCGTCTTTGAAAGACCGATTTGTCTCAACTGAACACCTCTTGCTCGCCATGGCGGCAGGCAGCCACGGAGAATGCGCGAAGATCCTCGGGGAGTTTGACATCGACGAAAGCTCCATAATGAGGGTCCTCAAGGAGGTCAGGGGCACTCAGAGCGTGACCGACGAGAACCCTGAAGGAAAATACTCCGCCCTCGAGCAGTACGGCAAGGACCTCACCGAAATGGCCCGCAGGGGGAAGCTCGACCCGGTGATCGGGAGGGACGAGGAGATAAGGAGGCTGACCCAGATCCTTGCCCGCAGGACGAAGAACAACCCGGTGCTGGTAGGGGATCCCGGCGTGGGCAAGACCGCCATCGTCGAGGGCCTGGCCGAACGGATGGTAAGGGGGGACGTTCCCGACACGCTGAAGGACAAGAAGCTCGTTCAGCTGGACATGGCCTCGCTTTTAGCAGGAGCCANNAAAATACCGCGGCGAGTTCGAGGAAAGGCTCAAGGCCGCCGTCAAGGAAGTGACATCGAGCGAGGGTGAGATAATACTCTTCATGGACGAGCTCCATACCATAGTCGGCGCCGGCGCCGCCGAAGGTTCCATGGACGCTTCCAACATCCTGAAGCCTTCCCTCGCGAGGGGAGAACTGCACGCGATAGGCGCGACGACGATCAACGAGTACAGGAAATACATAGAAAAGGACGCCGCTCTGGAGAGGAGGTTCCAGCCCGTATATGTCGGCGAACCGACTGCCGAGGACTCGATAGCGATCCTCAGGGGTCTGAAGGAGCGGTTCGAGGTCCATCACGGAGTTCGCATCAGGGACGGAGCCATTATCGCGGCCGTGACCCTCAGCGAGAGGTACATCCACGACAGGCATCTTCCCGACAAGGCGATCGATCTCGTTGACGAGGTGGCCGCCAGGCTCCGGATCCAGCTCGACAGCCTTCCGTACGAGATAGATAACATCCAGAGGGAGATAGTGACCATACAGATAGAGAAGCAGGCGCTTCAGAAAGAGGAGCCGGCGCCAGAAGTACAAGAAAGGCTAGCATCTATTTCCTCAGAGCTGGAAACGCTGGAACAAAAAGCCGCTCTCATGAAAGAGAAGTGGCGGAAGGAGATGGACGCCATCAGGGAACAACAGGGTATCAAGAGGGACCTGGAGGCTTTCAGGAACGAATCGGAACGGGCGGAGCGGCAGGGAGACCTGGAAGCCGCGGCTCAGCTCCGTTACGGCAAGATCCCGGAGCTCGAGACAAGGCTGGTTGAGGTTCAGAAGAAACTCGCCGGACTCAGGACAGAAGGTTCGCTCCTGAAAGAGGAGGTCGACGAAGAGGATGTGGCGCAGGTGGTCTCGCTTTGGACAAAGATCCCTGTATCGAGGATGCTCGAGGGCGAGAGGAAAAAGCTCCTTGAAATGGAGGACAGGATCAGGCAAAGGGTCGTCGGACAGGATGACGCCTTGAAGACCGTCTCGGACGCCGTGAGAAGGTCGAGGTCCGGGCTGGGGGACCCGCACAAGCCGATCGGCAACTTTTTCTTCCTGGGCCCGACCGGGGTCGGAAAGACCGAACTGTCGAAAGCACTCGCGGAATTCCTCTTCGACGACGAGAAGAGCCTCGTCAGGATAGACATGAGCGAATACATGGAGAAGCATTCGGTCGCAAGGCTCATCGGGGCTCCGCCCGGATATGTGGGATACGAGGAGGGCGGACAGCTCACCGAAGCCGTCCACAGGCATCCTTACTCGGTCATCCTCCTTGACGAGATCGAAAAAGCCCATCCCGACGTCTTCAACGTCCTTCTGCAGGTGTTCGACGACGGACGGCTTACCGACGGCAAGGGCAGGACGATCAGCTTTGCGGAATCGCTGATAATCATGACCAGCAACATCGGTTCGAAATGGCTGGAGGATCTGTATTTGAAGGATCCCGCAAGAGCGCGCGACAAGGTCATGGCGGAACTGAAGGAGGCGTTCAAGCCGGAGTTCCTTAACCGCGTTGACGAGTTTATATTCTTCAAGCCTCTCTCAGAAGAGGACATACTCGGGATCGTCGACATACAGCTCGGTATCCTCCGGAAGCGGCTCGAGGAAAAGGATTTCTCACTGAACGTCTCTCCCGAAGCCAGGGCATTCCTCGCGAAGGCAGGTTACGACCCCGTGTACGGCGCAAGGCCGCTCAAGAGAGCGATCCAGCGGCACCTGGAAAATCCTCTCTCTCTCAGGATCCTTGAAGGAGCCTACGCTCCCGGGGCCGATATCCGCGTTGACGCAGGGAAGGAGATGCTCGTATTCCCCGCTGCTGATGTATAATGATCGCTTGACTGTTTCCCGGAGGTGAAGATGTTCGGTAATTGGGCGAAAACTGCTTTCCTGCTGACGGCAATGGCGGCGCTTTTCATGATAGTCGGGTATCTGCTGGGCGGCCCCGGAGGGATGGCCATAGCTTTCATTATCGCCATCGTCATGAACTTCGTGTCTTACTTTTTTTCTGACAAGATAGTAGTCAAGTCTTACGGCGCGAAACCGCTTTCGGAGAGCGAAGCTCCAAGGCTCCACGCCATAGTGGCCGAGCTTTCGGCGGCCGCCGGGATCCCCAAGCCTCCCCTTTACATGATGCAGCAGAGCGCGCCGAACGCCTTCGCCACGGGAAGGAACCCCAGGCACGCGCTCGTCTGCGTTACATCGGGCCTGGTGGAACTGCTGAACGAGGAGGAGGTTAAAGGGGTCATCGCCCACGAGATAGGGCACATCGTCAACAGGGACATACTTCTTCAGACGATAGTCGCCTCGTTCGCATCCGCGATAATGTTCCTCGCGCAGATGGCCAGGTGGACCGCCATGATGGGAGGCGGGAGAGACCGCGAAGGACGGGGAGGCGGGATCAACCTGATCGCAATGCTGGTAGCAGTCATCCTCGCCCCGATAGCGGCAATGCTTATCCAGATGGCGATCTCCCGGTCGAGGGAGTANNGACGGCCTGGCGAACGCCCTCAGGAAGCTTTTCGCAGCCTCGAAAAGAGTACCGCTGAACGCGGGGCCCGCCACGGCGCACATGTTCATAGTGAAGCCCCTCACGGGCGACGCGCTGATGAACCTCTTCTCGACCCATCCGCCTCTTGAGAGAAGAATAGAGAGGCTCTTGGGCAGAACCGAGTAGCGGGTAAGCCACGATGAGAAAATTCCTTTTTCCCTTCATCATCGCAATAGCCGCGTTCGTCAGTGCTTACTCGCAGGACGTCCAGAGAGAGAACGCGGTCGTGAGGGTCGTAAAGAAGGTAAGCCCGGCGGTAGTTTCGATTTCGGCCACGCAGCGCGTCCAGAACCCTTTCTTTTTCGGGGATTTCTGGGACCTTTTCGGCTTCGGAAGGCAGCAGCAGTTCGACTGGGAAGGGCCGCCTTCCCTGGAAAACTCCCTCGGAAGCGGGTTCATCGTGGATTCCCAGGGTTACATCCTGACGAACGAACACGTCGTGCTCAGCGGACAGGAGATAAAGGTGACACTTAGCTCGGGAAAAAGCTACTCGGCAAAGCTTGTAGGAGCGGCTCCCGAGGCAGACCTGGCGCTTTTGAAGATCGAGGCGGGCGCACCCCTGCCATACGTCGAGCTGGGAAGTTCCGATGATCTCATGATAGGGGAGAACGTGATCGCCGTCGGAAATCCCTTCGGCCTTTCAAAGACCGTTACGGTCGGAGTGCTTTCCGCCACCGGCAGGACGGTCAACGCTGGAAGCAGAAGCTACTCCGACTTCCTCCAGACTGACGCCGCGATAAACCCCGGGAACTCGGGGGGCCCGCTCCTTAACATTCTGGGAAAGGTCATAGGAGTCAACACCGCGATAATCAAGAACGCCGAAGGGATCGGTTTCGCCATACCGGTGAGCAGGGCGAAAAGGGTCATGGACCAGCTCAAGAACTTCGGAAGGGTGAGGCCGACCTGGATCGGCGTCCTCGCAGTCGATCCTTCCGCAGCGTACCGGTCGAGATCCGGGATCGACGGCGGAGTAGTCGTCGCAAGGACATATCCTTTCGCGCTTCCCGCGGCTTCGCAGCTTCAGAAAGGCGACATCATAACCAAGTTGAACGGCAGGGAGATCAAGAGCGTCGGAGATTTCAACGCCCAGCTCGCCCTGATGAACGGGGGAGAGACCGCATATCTGGAGATCGTCCGAAACAAGGCGAGGCAGAACCTCTCCCTGAAATGCGCCCTTCTTCCAGAATCGCTGACGGCGGCTATGGGATGGGAACTTCTCGGACTGAGAGTCTCGGACGGCAGGAACGGCGTCGCCGTCGCTTCTGTCAGGGAAGGTTCTCCCGCCGAATCCGCGGGCCTCAGGACAGGTGATGTCATAACCGCGATAGAGGACGAGCGGATCGCCACTCCATCCCAGTTCCTGTCGCGAGCCAGATCGGCTTTCACGTCCACGGGTCTTCCCATAACCGTCGCTAGAGGAAGATGGAGCTATTACGTGTCTTTGAACATGGCGCAGAATGATTGAGAACATGGAAAACGAAAAAAAGAACAGGAAAGTGAAGGTCATAGACAGGAGAAGGGTAGGGCTGAACGATGACGCCCCTTCGGAAGAGCCGTCCCTCAAACCGAGCTATGTCGAGCAGCTCGAATCCAAAGTGTCAAGGATGGAAACCGCCCTCAGATCTAAGATGGAAGAGCTGGAGGACGAAGCGGCAAGGTCCAGGGAAAGGGTGGCCAGGGACGCGGAGAAAAGGTTCGAGGAAAAGGCCGACGCTCTTCTCCTCGATGTCCTTGATATCCTTGAGACAGTTGAACGGGCGGCGAAGCTTGCCTCCCAGGATCCAACGACCCGCGAGGGATTCGAACTGCTCCGTCAATCCCTGGAAAGATTCCTTGAGAAGAACGGGCTGGAAAAGATCTCCGCGCTCGGCGAAGATTTCGATCCCAACATGATGGAGGCTCTTTCCATGGCGCCGGGGCCCAGGGGCAAGGTCGTGGAGATCTTCCAGAACGGTTATTTCAGAGGGGACAAGCTTCTCAAGCCGGCCCGCGTGGTCGTGGGTTCGGGAGGTTGAGCGGATTGGAACTCGTCTTCTCATCGGGCCCTCCTCTCAGCGATCTGGCTTTCGAGAGAGACATCATCGCCGTAGCGGTGGCCGAACCGGTCCTCTTCATTTACGAATGGAAAACCCCTTTCCTCGTGATGGGTTATTCACAGGACTTCGCCGGGATCAGGATCGATCACCTCCGCTCTTCCGGGATCACGGTACTCAGGCGAATGACAGGAGGCACGGCCGTTCTGGGCAGGAACGCGCTCTCGGCGAGCCTCGTCGTTCCTGCCGGAAAAGAAGGGAGCAGAGATCTTTCCATAACCGGGTGCTACGACCTTTTCACGTGCTCTATCCGCGACGGACTTAAAGAGAGCGGAATAAAAGCTGAAAGATGCTCAGTCAGAGAAAAGAGCGGTTCTCCGGTATGCTTTTTCGGCAGAGGCCCGGAGACGCTGCTCGTCGAAGGGAGAAAAATATTCGGCGGGGCCCAGAGAAGGATCTCGGGCCTGGCTCTTGTCCACGGCGTCCTGCTGCTGGACGAGGCGCCCGACCTCCATGCGCTCGTCTTCGGCGTGACCGAGGAAGAAGTTCAAAGAAGGATCGCTTCCGTTGGGGTGAACGACATCGGAAGGCTGAAACGGAACATCGGACTTGCCTTCGCCCAGAGGCTGGACGAAAAGATAACAGGCATTTTCAAAGCCGAACCGACCCTCGCGTCGATCAAAGAGCAGAAAAGCGGCAAGTGGTCCCCACTTTCCGGCATCCGATAACCCCCCCCTTCGACATGCTCTTCCTTGAAAAAGGACGAAGAAGGGAATAGCATGAAAACTTGCAAGGGGGAAGAAAATGAAAAAAAGTGTCCTCTTGATGGCTGTGGTGTTGCTTATCGGCATCGCTTTCCGGGCTTCGGACAGGACCGGCGGAGGGGGAACGGGGCCGGTCCCGGACAGGTTCTTCAACCCGTCATGGTCACCGGACGGGAAGTACCTCGCCTTCACTGGGCCCCACCATAAAGGATTGTATGTCCTGGCCCCGCGGACAGGGAATGAAGTTATTGTCGTCTCGGACCTGGGATCCGGTTATCGTTTCAACTGGTCGCCAGACGGAAAGAAGCTCGGCTTCAAGGACTTCAAAAAAAAGGCGGACGGCAGGTATCTTCAGATCCCATCGGTCTACGAGATCGGGACTGGAAGAGTCACCCGGCTGACAGATCCCGTGGAAGCGGCTGGGGTGCCTTCCTTCTCCGAGGACGGAAAGACGGTTCTGACCGTGGGGAACGCCATCATAGTTATCGATCCTTCCGGAGCCGTCCGCTCAAGCCACGACATCGGCCTTTACGTGAATCTCGCTCCCGTCTCCCCTGACGGGACGAAAGCGTTGTTCAACGATAACGAAGATAAGCTCTGGATGATAGACCTGTTTTCTTCCGGAAAAACGCGCGTCACGGGAGGGGAAGAGGGCTACTTCGGGCCCCGCTGGTCGCCGGACGGAAAAAAGATCGTCTGCAGCTCCATTTCGGGGAAACTGGCCGTGATCGATACGGCATCACAGACAGTAATGGACCTCGGTCCCGGCACGGGAGCTTCGTGGTCGCCGGACGGAAGGTCCATCGTCTATTCCAGGCCTGAAGGGGAACCGGGAAGGGACATGAAAGGCAGGCACATCTGCCAGATATCGCCGGATGGAGGGCGATTTGAAATTCTCACAGATTCTTCCGCCGAATTCTTCGACGAGCCCTCGTTGTCGCCTTACGGAGAAATCGCTTTCTGCACGGCGGAGACGGGAAAGATCCTTCTGGCCGGACTCACCGGCATGAAGAAAGAAAGCACGGCGGCGGGAAATGATACCCGTGAATTGCGCTTCGATGGTTATAGTTTCAGGAACCCCGTTCCGTCATCGCCCGTGCCGGTCATCCCCGGATCCGCATATGTTCCGCCGGAGCCGGCCGCGGACACGGTTATTCCCGGCGTGCCTTACATGCACCAGGTGTACGACACTCCAAACTGGTTCAACGGCCACTGGGCGTGCAACGCCACCTCCGCGATGATGTGCATAGCCTACTACAAGATTCTTCCTTTCTGGGACTGCGTCGTTTCCGTTCCTTATTCGCACGTCAGCCACTACGGGAACTATGTCTCGGAGATATACAGCTACAACGGCTACACTTACGACATCTCATCGCCAGATCCGAGCGGCGATCCCGCGTGGGGAGGCTACGGTTACATCGTCCGCAACGATTGGGAGGAGACCAGGGGTTACATGAGGGACTACTTCTACCACCACGGCCTCGATTACGCCGCGGTGGACTGGTCGCCGACCTGGGCTGAATACCAGGCGGAGACGAGCGCGCTTCATCCGACGGTCTTTCTTTCATTGATAACTTCTTCGGGTCACTATACGGTGGGGAGGGGAAACATAACCAACTGGCACACCGCGATATTCAACGACCCTTACGGGGACAAGAACGAAGGTTACATGAACTACAACGGGGAATACGTCTATTACGACTGGCCGGGCTACGACAACGGCTACGAGAACCTCAACACGATGTCATGCTTCATTTACGCCAGGCACGCCCTCTGCGCAGAGCCGTCCGCTCCGGTGATCGCTTCGGTGAACGACACCGATCCCTGTCAGCAGAACGGAGTCCGGATCAATTATTCTTCAGGCGCCCCGGCTACCAGGCACGACCTGTATGTCGACGGCTCCCTTGCGGTGGAAGGCTGCGCGTCCGGAACTACCTATGATCCGGGAGACACTGCGGAACACAGCTACACGGTGAGGGCACTCAACTCCGTGCCGGGATGTTTCACCGATTCAAATTCGCTCCCGGGAACGGATGTTCACATT
>MTKZ01106088.1_pt1 | contig 28388 bp, 22 predicted proteins | sample 1042781 | NCBI WGS metagenome assembly MTKZ01 (sample SAMN06212207, study PRJNA360539) | anaerobic digester metagenome | biome: Wastewater treatment plant; material: sludge; isolation source: anaerobic digester fed with sludge from wastewater treatment plant | place: Denmark: WWTP Viborg ... | reverse complement strand
TCATCGAGGCCTGCCACACCAAGGACCTCACCGGGGCGATCGATATCTGGGTGCCGCAGCTCAACTTCCTCCACGACGACTTCCAGCACTATCAGGATCGCCAGAAGGCCGGAGACCAGGTCTGGTTCTACACCTGCGTGTTCCCCCAGGGCGAGTATGCCAACCGGTTCATCGAGCTGCCGCTGATCAAGACCCGCCTGCTGCACTGGATCAACTATCGCTACGGCATTACCGGATACCTGCACTGGGGCTACAACTGGTGGACAGAAGAGGACCCGTTCAAGAAGGTGACGCGCGAGCACGGCGGCCCGCCGTTCCTGCCGGCTGGCGACGCCTGGATCGTCTACCCCGGCAAGGACGGCCCGCTCGACTCGATTCGCTTCGAGGCCATGCGCGACGGCATCGCCGATTATGAGCTGCTGTGCAGACTGGGCGAGAAGGACCCTGAGGCCGCCAAGGCCCTCGTTGCCAAGCACGTGCTCGACTTCGACAAGTACGATACCGACGTGAAGACCTTCCGGGCGACCCGGCATGAACTGCTGGAGAAGCTGAGCAAGTGACCGGTGTCAGGGAACGGGAGGTCGGGCGATGAGGATGGCCTCGGGGGTGGCCGGCGGCTCTTGGCTTGTGCTGGCCTGCGCGGCTTTGGCGGGGCCGGCGTCGGGGGTGTCACCGGCCGTCGACTCGGAGGGTACAGCGGGCAGCCGCCCCGCAACTGCCGCCGCGACCACCCTGCCCGCGCTGCCGCCGGGACCGCTTCACCTGGAGGGGGCGGTCACGGCTTCGCAGATGCGTTTGATGAAGCCGACAGACGACGTGCGTCTTGCCGCTCTCCTCAAGCACTATGAGGAGCCGCCCGGCGATGTCGCGTGGACCATGGACCGGCAGCATGGCCTCGCGGATTACGACGTATACGACCTGCGCTTCCCGTCGCCGGTGATCACCGATGTGCCCGAGAACAACACCGTTCACTGCGAGTACTACCGCTGTCGCGGGGATCAGATGCGCCCGGCGGTCATCGTCCTGCACATCTCGGACGGCAAGTTCGTCGAGTCCAGGGCCATCTGCCACTATCTTGCGACCCGGGGCTTCGACGGGCTCATGCTCAAGATGGCCTACTACGGGCCTCGGCGCCCCAAGGAGCAGGAGCGCATGCGGGCCCTCACCCAGAACCTCGACACCCTGTGCGAGGGCGTCCGGCAGTCGGCCATGGACGCCCGCCGCGCAGCCCGCTGGCTGAGCGCTCAACCGCTGATCGATCGCACGCAGATCAGCATCCTGGGCACGAGCCTCGGCGGCTTTGTCGCGAGCGTCGCCAGCGGCGTGGACGGACGGTTCAGTCATTCGGTGTTCGTCCTCGCCGGAGGAGACCTCGCCCGGGTGCTGAGCACGAAGACTCGCGAAGTGCGATCGGTGCGCGAGGCGATCGAGGCGAGTGGGCTGAGGCCGGCGGAACTCACGAAAAAGTTGGAGCTCATCGAGCCGTGCACATTCGCGGGCAGGATCGACCCGGCCACGGTGATGATGGTGAACACCCGGGACGACCCCGTGGTGCCGCCTGCGAGCGTCGAGGCGCTGGCCAGGTCGATCGGAAACGTGAGGATCGACTGGTATGACGGCGATCATTACGCGCTGATCTGGCGGCTCTTCGAGGTGCTCGCCCGCGTCACCGAGCATCTGAACGGGGAAACCACGCGCCCGGCCGGCTGATAGCGCCGGGCTGCTCAAAAGAGATAAAGGTCGACCAGTGCCCACAGGAGTGGGTACGTCATCGGCTGTGAAGTGCTCTTGTTCATCTCGAACTCGCGTTTTCTCTTGAGCAGTTCCGGGAGCGCCAAGGGTGATGCGCGATACACATCACCAACGACCAGAAAGCGATCGAAGGACCTGCCCTCGAATGCCTTCGCATTATGCTCATGCACGAGCCGCAGCACATCGCCATAGGTCAGCTCGGTCTCCGGCGGCAGCACCGCCTCGAGTTCCTGGCCTCCGGTAGAGAAAGCAAGGACCGCCGGTCCGGCCTGCGCCTGCCTGGGCACGATGAGCAGGTCGAAAACACGGAGTGTTCCATCGACGTCTGAGGTTGTCCCGCTGCGAACACATTGCAGCCTCGTTGTGCTGCGCAGTTCGAACTCCAGGTTCATTGTCTCTGCGTACGGATGGTCTGCGAGAATCTGTCCGCTGACGTCCCTGCCGCCGCCCCAACGCGTTTCGCCAAGGTGCTGAGCCACGCGCCCATACTGGTCCATCCTCCCGGACTTGGACATGAAGAAACGTCGATACTGAAGCGGGTCACGCAGGAAGGGGTCGAGCTTGTCCCTGAGGATCTCCGTCCGCCACGCCTCGGCGGTTTCCCCAAGCTTTGCGGTGACCTCACGCAGAGCTTTCCGCTCGGCCTCGGTCCGCCGATACGGCGGCGTGCCTTCGATGCACCATTCAGTCACGTCCCGCCAGGCCAAACCGATCAGGCAGAGCGAGCGCTGTTTCGTCTCCAGAGCTTCTGTGATCTCCTTCGCACGAGCCTGAATTTCGATTGGAGGCTCTCCATCGATGAAGCGGAGGAAGTACCTCGCGCCTGGATCGTCCGGCAGGGTCCTGCTCAGCCCCAGTTTCACCTGGGCGATGTCCGGAACACGGTGGCCACGGAACTGCGACGCGTACCACAGCACGATGCTCCTCTGGAGGAGCTGCATCCTTTCCGCTTCGACGTTCGTTACCTGCACCGATGGCGTGGTCGGCACCTCGGCCGCAGAAACCTGGCCTGCCGCCGCAAGCCCGACGCACACCGCTAGCCCCGCCGCCACGGCCGGGGCAGGCACGCGCCACACGTCACGGAAGCACTCCGTCCCGTGTCGGCGCTGGAGCCAGCATCCTCCTCCGCACGCAACGGCATACCGGCAAGACCGGCACCTGCCCTCGGGCCGCCATCGCCGAAGCGCGGCAAATCCCGTGTTCCAGATTTCACGCAGAGGCTGACGGAGCACGTTGCCAGCACTGGTCGAGCGGTCAAGCGTGGTGCACGGGACAACCTCGCCGTCCGGGAGAACAACGCACTGGGCCCTGCCGGCGCCGCAGAAGAACGGCCCTCCGCGCACCAACGGCTCCCACGAGCCGCAGTACCCGATCTCGTCAGCCATGACCACCGGGAAATGGTTACGCTTGGAGGCAGCGAAGCGGAGGAGCCCCTTGAGTTGTCCGCGCGACAGGAAGAGATCCCTGCGGCCGGCCGCCCGGCCCTCCGGCACTGGCAGATGCAGGCCCCACTGGGAGGCTCCGCTGTCCAGCACAATGCCGAACGTGGCCGGAAGGTGGCGGAAGTTCTTCGTCGTGACCGTGGTTCCCGCGGCGACGCCGTTCGGAGAGAGCCGGGTGAAGTACGAGAGGCTCTCCAACGCACGACGAAAAGTGCCGGGCTTGCCGCGAAACGCGTCGTGGATCTCCTCGGGGCCGTCGACGCTGACGGCGACAAAATCAGGCGGCCACTGCTCGATCGCGTCGCGCGTGCCGCGGTCGGGCATGATGGCCGTGTTGAGACTCCAGCGGACGCCATTTTCCCGGAGCATACGTATGATGTCGGGCAGATCAGGCCGCGAGAGCGGTTCCCCACCGGTCAGGAGGAACTCCTCGACACCCATCGCGGCAACCTGCTCGATCAACCTGCCGGCCTCAACAGCCGGCATGTCCTCGGTGTCATCTCCGGCTGCCAGGCAATGCCCACAGCAAAGCGAACAACGGAGCGTTGCCATCCACTGCACGAGGCGGGGGACATGCGTCCGGCCATGCTCGACGAAGAACGCATCCGCGTCGCTTGCCATCAGCGAGGGGCCGTGTCGCGGTGTTCGTGAATGGGTCGTCATTGCAGATCCTCCCTTTCGGGAGCTGAAGCCGGCCGCCGGAGTCTGCTGACCTGAGTATACCAGNNAGATGCTTCGCCCCGCTGACAAACGCGGCTGCCAGGGCCAGGTCATCGGGGAAACACCGCGTTCATGTTGCGTACCAATCCTATATCCCAGTATGATTCTGAAGTGGAAGCATGGCGACGGCGAGTAACGACTGACCGGGGCATTTCGATCAGGAGTGGTTCATGGAAGGAAACCTGGAAAACATCAGACGCGGCAATCTTGCGATCAGCCGGCGGCAATTCTGCCATACTGCCGCCGTGGGGCTCGGCGGCTTGACGCTCGGCGGCTGCCTTAGCGGCCCACTCATAGAACCCGGCGAGCCGGAGATCCTGCCGGCACCGACGCTCACCGGCAGATGGGTGGCGCTGTGCCTGAACAGCCGGGTCTCCAAGCACATCGGGCTCCGCGGAAGCGCCACCACCGAGCAAATCGCCAGCATCCTCTGGGCCGCCGGCCGGGCCCCCGTGACCGGCAGCCACCGGACGATCTACCTGAAGACCATCGCGGGAACCAGCGTCTACCTGCTGCAGGACAACACACTGCAGGCGCATTCAACCGAGAAGGTGCTCAACGCGATGCGGGTCAATTACGATCGCGAGCTGGACTTCGACGCCGGCGTGTCCTACATGTGTGCACTGCTTGCCTCGGTGTCGCTGTGGACGGACACCAGCGCCCAGCTTGCCGGCTGTCCTCAGGTGGGCGACCTGAACTTCGGTGTCGGCGACGTGCCCGCACTGACCGACGAGCTTGTGGCGAAGTCCTCCGACGGATCGCTGCCCGACCCTTCCACCGACGGCGCCGACAAGCTGGAGGATGTGCTCGCCGGGCTGAGTCTGGACGCGGAACTCCGCCCGGACCTCGATCTCACGCCGCAAGAGCTCTCGCAGCTTCTCTGGGCGGCCTACGGCTGCACGCCGCACCGGACGATCACCGGGCGCGCGGGCCTGACCGTGCCGTCGTGGGTGGCCCAATACTTCCTCACGGATCGCATCTACGTCGTGGACGCAAGGGTTTCNNCACGAATCGCATCTACGTCGTGGACGCAAGGGTTTCGCGGTACTGCAATCGCCAGGGCTCCAGCATGGCCAGCCGCGATCACCGGTTGGAACTGGTGCAGGATGCGGACGTGCGGCCGGCCGTCCTCCAGGCCCTGCCCGATCTGCCCGCGGCGCCGTGTTACGTACTGCTGTGCCTGACGCGGACGGGTCTCGATACCTGGTACCAGCGGCTGGAGACTGGTTTCGCCGCCGGCGGGATGCTGCTCCAGGCCAGGGCGTTGGGCCTGGGTTGCGCGTTCAAGGCAGCGCTCGCACCTTCGGAACAGGCCGCGCTGCAAGCCATCACGCAGATCCCGGCCGCCGATTATCCGCACGCGGTGGTGGCCGTCGGACACCGGCCGGCCGACGCGGCGAGGTGAACGAACCTCGGCGTTGGGGCCGAATGTGCCGGTCCCATCGCCGTTTCCTCTGCTCGTCTCGAAAGGAGTGTGCGAAGATGCGTTCCTTCATTGGCATCATGCTGTTGACCTTGCCGACCGTGGGCGGCGCGTCTGCGGCGTCGGATGCTGCACAGGGTGTGAATCTGGCCGCCCTTGAGGGCTGGGATATCGTCATTCCCGAGGACGCATCGCCCGGCGAGGCGTATGCGGCCGAGGAATTCCAGGGTCTGACGGCACAGGCCACCGGAGTGAAGCTGGAGATCACCCGGACCGCGAGTCGGCCGGACCGGCACGTGTTCATCGGTTGTGGTCCGGCCATGCGCGGCAGCCCGGTCGGCTTTGCCGTCGAGAGCTTTGGTCCCGAGGACCTGCGGATCGTCGTGCGCGACAACAACATCGCGATCGCCGGAGGCCGGCCGCGAGGAACGTTGTACGGCGTCTACACCTTCCTCGAGGACTATCTTGGCGTGCGGTTCCTGACGGTCGACCACACGCATGTTCCCAAAGTGCGCGGATGGCGAGTGGTCGGCCCGGTCGATCGCTTCTATCACCCGCCGCTCGGCTTCCGGTGGAGCTACTACGGCGAGACCAGCGCCAACCCGGCCTTCGCGGCCCGCTTGCGATGCAACGCGGTCAGCGATGACCCGAAGCTCGGCGGGAAGACAGGCGTGTCGCTTGTCAGCCATACATTTGGCAACCAGATCCCTTCCGCCAAGTACGGCAGGGAGCACCCGGAGTACTTTGCCCTGAGGGACGGCAAGCGGCTGGCCCCGGTGAACAACGACTGGCACGAGACCGAGCCCTGCCTGACCAACCCCGACGTGCTGCGGATCGTCACCGAAGCGGTGTTGGCGGAACTCAAGGCCAACCCCAACCGGGAAAACATCTCGGTCAGCCAGAACGACAACGACAAGTACTGCAAATGCCCGAAGTGCGCCGCCATCGACGAGCGCGAGGGCACGCCAATGGGCTCGCTGCTGACCTTCGTCAACGCGGTCGCCGACGAGGTCGCCAAGAGCCATCCCAACGTCAAGGTCGGCACATTGAGCTACTGGTACACGCGCAAGCCGCCCAAGACGATCAAACCGCGGCCGAACGTGCAGATCCAACTGTGCAGCATCGAGTGCTGCGTGATCCACCCGATCAACGCCCCGGACTGCCCGAAGAACCGCGAGTTCTGTCAGGACATGGACAACTGGGGCAGGATCTGCTCGAACATCTCGGTCTGGAACTACAACACGAACTTCAGCAACTACCTGCTCCCCTTCCCGAACCTGCGGGTGATCGAGCCGAACATCCGCTATTTCGTTGCTAACCAGGCCAAGGGCGTCTTCATGCAGGCCGCCGGCGACGCGAGAGGGGCCGAACTGTCCGACCTGCGGAACTACGTGATGGGTAACCTGCTGTGGGACCCCAATCGCAGCGGGCGTGTGCTGGTCAACGAGTTCCTCGAGCTGCACTACGGCCGGGCCGCCGGCCCGATCCGGCAATTCATCGACCTGGTCCACGACCGCGCCGAGGCCAGCGGGAAGCATCAGAACTGCTTCGGCAAGGAAGCCGATTACGGCCTCGACGAATCACTCGCCCAGGCGGGCGTGGAGGCGTTCACCGAAGCCCTGCGGCTGGCGGACGACGACGCCGTGCGCGCCCGCGTGGAGAAGGCCTCGATCTANNCCTCGATCTGTGCGTACCGACTGGCCCTCCAGCCGGTCTGGTATACGCCGGAGGATGGCAAGCTGGACCCGGTCGTGGCCGAGCGGATGCGCCCCCTGGTCAAGGTGTTTGCGGAGCGCGCGAAAAAGCATGGCATCAACCGCCAGAGTGAAGGGAGCAAACTCGAAACGTCGATCCAGCGGCTTCGGAACCTCTTCGGCGTGATGACCGGAGCGGAGTTCTGAGCGCGCAGCCTGGAGTCTCAATCAAACCGCCACAGCCCCGCCTTACGGGCGGCTTCATAGGCCGATTCGATCTCCTCGCGGGTGGGTCGGCGGTGGCNNAGCCGATTCGATCTCCTCGCGGGTGGGTCGGCGGTTGATTTTCGGATAGCGTACACCTCCAGCGGCGTTCGGATCCTCCGACATGCGGCCAACCAGATGCTCCGGACGGTACTGGCCCATGATGTTCACGAAGGTATCCGGCGAGACCTCGCGAGCCAGCCATTCCAGAATCTGACGGCTTTCATCCGGCAGCCCCGGCATCACCAGGTAGCGGACCAGCAGGCCGCGACAGGCGACTCCGTCGGGCGTGAAGGTCAGGTCACCGACCTGCCGGTGCATCTCGGTGATCGCCTGCCGGGCGTGCTCGGCGTAGTCCTTCGCGTTGAGGTATTCGGCGCATAGGTCCGGCGACCAGAGCTTGAAATCCGGCATGTAGATGTCCACCAGCCCGCCCAGCAATCGGAGTGATTCCATCGAGTCGTAACCGCTGGTGTTGTACACCACCGGCAGTTCCAGGCCTCGCTCCGCGGCAATGGCGAGTGCTTCGATGACCTGCGGAACGACGTGCTCGGGGGTCACGAAGTTGATGTTGTGGCAGCCTTTTTCCTGCAGGGCGAGCATGACGTCGGCCAGGCTGTCGGCTTCGCAGGGTGTGCCCGATTCTTCCTGGCTGATGTCCCAGTTCTGGCAGAAAACGCAGTGCAGGTTGCAGCGGCCGAAGAAGACGGTCCCGCTGCCGTGACGGCCGACCAGGCATCGCTCCTCGCCCGTGTGGGGGAAGGCCGAACAGACAGCGGCATGACGGCCGGTGCGGCAGAACCCGACCCGTTCGCTCAACCGGTCGACCTCGCACCGGCGCGGGCATGCCCGGCAGCAGCGCAGCGACTCGATCGCGGCGGCCACGCGCCCCGACAGCCCTCGGTACACCTCCGGAGCCAGGTACGCCGGCGTGAAGTCCTCGATCACGAAATCTCCCGCTGACGACGCCATGAAACCGACCCCTGATGTCTGCGGCCCCCGCCATTGTACCGCCGAAACCTGCCACAGCGAATCTCGGTCATGGCCACGAGGTCGCTGCCCAGCTAACATGCCGATATGGCCAGGCGTGAGAATGACTGGATTGTCAAAAGGTTGATTGCTTGTCGGATCCTCCGGAACACCGGCCAACGCGCGTCGTCGTCGCTGCTGATCCTTGCACTTGTGACCCCTGCGATCGCCCAGGATCTTTCGCCGCTCAGGCAGCATCATGTCTGGCTGCCCATGACCGGCATGACCGACGCGCAGATCGAGCAGGCAAAACGTGCCGGCTACGACACGGTGATGCTCAAGATTTCGCCGCGGCCTTTGCTCGACGGCGATGCAATCGACTTTGCGGCGACTGACGAACTCGTGGCTCGGGCGACGCGGCGGGGAATGAAGGTCATCCCGGCCATCCTGGGCTGGGCCGGCCTGGGCCGCGGGCAGTTCTGGGACACCAACGAGGACGGAAGCAGGATCCCCGACCGGCTGGATCCCTTCTGGCCCGAGGCCATGGCCCGGGTGGAGTCGTACTACGAAAGGGTGATCGGGCGTTACGCGGTGAATCCGCAGGTCGTCGCATGTGCTCCGACCTGGGGCATCTACGGTGAGGCCGGATTCACCTCATTCACCGCCGGACGCAGCCCGCNNGCCGGACGCAGCCCGCACGCCCTGGCCCGATTCAACGAGTGGCTCAAGTCGCAGGATCTGCCCCCGGTCGAAGCCATCCCGACGCGCACGGCCGGCCCGAACACCGACTACAACCGCTTCATCCGGTTTCGTTACCTGTATGTCGAAGAGCAGTTCGACGCGATGATCCGCCGGCTCAAGCCGCTGGCCGTCGGCCGTGCCGTGGGCATGTGGCAGGAGCTCTATCCGGTCATCGGTTACCTGTACAACCTGGTCGAAATGCCCTCGGCCGACTTCGCCCTGTACGAGTCATGCTTCCCGTTCCAGACGTCGCACCATCCTGAGAAAACGCTGGCCGAGGCGATGGGCTTTCGCTACCGCTGCGAGTCTGCCGACGACTACCGCGACTACTACCTGCCGCTCCTGGCACGCAAACGCGGCGAGGGCCAGCGATTCATGGGATGCCAGTTGACCAATGACTACGCGGTCAAGAACTGCGGCTGGACGGCCGACAAGGCTGAGCAGGTCGGCTTCGATCGCTGGGAAGACGAGTTTGGCCCGCACCTGAAGAAGTTGCTCGATTCCCCGCTGGAATCACCCGACCGCGACGTTCTCCTGGTCTTCCCAACGTATGCCGCGGCGGCTTTGACCGACGGGCCCGTCCATTCGGTCGACGCGATGACCATCGACGTCCTGTTGCGAATGTTCGGATGCCAGATGGTGAGGGTCGGCTCGCCACGATTCGACAAGCTGACCGTGGCGGAGATGGATCGCTTCAAGCTCATCATCGTGCCGTGCGCCGCATACCTTGTCCCGCAGACATACGAGCGGCTCAAGGCGAGCAAGGCCACCGTCCTGTTCACCGGTTGCTTTGGCCAGTCATGGGACGCCGTCCATGTGCCCGCCGGCCAGACGCGCGAGCTCGACGGCATGACCTTGCGCTATCATCCCCGCCCACCCGGCCGGCTCGAATTCACGGCCGATCACCCGTTGATCGGCAATCTCAAAGGTACTTCTGTCCCTCTGCCGCAGGATGAGTGTTTCTCATTTGACATCGCCGCCTGGGACGTTCAGACGTTAGCCCGCTGCGACCCGCACGCCATCTTGTCCGTCGCACGGCAGGGACGGTTCGTTTTCGCGCACGGGCACCTCTGGGCCGGCCTGGCTCACGACCCCAACCGTACACCGCCCGCAAATCTCTCCGGTTCGAAAGACGGTTCGGCCAACGACGTCGACGTGTGGGGCCCATACAGCGCGACCTCGCCGCACAACCGCGTCGGCGAGACCCTGATGAAGAACATCCTTGATCACGCGGGGGTCGACTACCGTGTTCCAAGCCCCAAGCCGCGAGGCCTGGCTCGCTATCTCGGCGACCACATGGAGCAGACCTCGATCAGCGCGAACATCGTCTACAACAACACCGGAGAACGTCAAATCCTCACCGTTCGTCTGCCGTATGAGCCGGCCAGTCACAAGTCTCGCCGCGTCGGCGACCGGTACGAGGCGGACATTGCCGTGCCGGCATTCTCATACGTCATCCTCCAGGGATTTCAGGCGAGGAAGTGACTGCTCGAACGGGAATCCCTTCCCAGCCTTTCTTCGATCGCAGGCCCAGCGGCAGGTCGGCGCTTCGCTCTGACCTGCCCTACTGTATTGGACTCTTGACGGCGTGCCTGCCTGCGGTCACCCTCTACGGCCGATGAGCCTTCCCCAAATCAAGTCGGATGCATTCCGGCAGGCCGAGCTGCGCAGCGAGCGACTGCGCATCATCGGCATCCTTTCCTTTCTGGGGCTGTTCTGGTTCGTCAGTCTTTTTCGAATGCTGATCCTGGTGGATCGGGTCTCGACGGACCGGTGGCTGGGAGCGTCGATCGGTCTGGCATTGTTCCTGGTTTATGAACTGTTGATGCTTCTGGCGGTACGGCGGGCCATCCGGCTGAAGAAAGACCTACCGGCCGTTGCCTGGATGCTCAATCTCATCATCGAGACGTCACTACCTGCAGTGATGCTGGCGTTGGCGAGCAGCCCCGCCATCCCGCAAGTGTACCGGCCGCTGGCAACTCCTATTACGCTGGGCTTCTTCCTGTTCATCATTCTTTCCACGCTTCGCCTGAGCCCCTGGTCAAGCGTTTTGACCGGTGTGGTCGCGTCCGTGGGTTACATTCTCGCGGCCGTCTATCTCGGCTGGCGGCCCTATGTCTTTGATTATGGTTCGGATGCCATCCTCCGGACAGCCGTGCCGATCTACGCGGTGACCCTGTTCGTGGGTGGGCTGATCGCCGCGGCCGTGGCCGCCGAGATCCGCAAGCACGTCGCCGCCGCACTGCGCGAGGCCGAGGTCCGGCGGGAAATGGAGCGACTCCAGCGCGATATGCAGATCGCCCGTTCCATTCAGCAAGGTCTCCTGCCGAAAGCCCCGCCGCGAATACCCGGCTTCGAAATCGCCGGATGGAACAAGCCCGCCGACGAGGCCGGCGGCGACTACTTCGACTGGCACGAACTACCCGACGGCCGGGTCGTGGTCATGCTGGCCGATGTCACGGGTCACGGCGTCGGCCCGGCCCTGCTCGCGGCCGTGTGCCGGGCCTATGCCCGTGCTAACATCCACACGTGCCTCGAACTTGCGACCGTGATGCAGGGCATGAACAAGGCCCTGTACGAGGACATGGAAGAGGGCCGCTTCGTGACCTTTGCGGCAGCAGCCTGTGTGCCCGACAACGGCCGCGTTCAGGTCTTGTCGGCCGGGCAAGGACCGTTGCTGATCTTCCGGGCCGCCAGCGGGGGGGTTGAGGAGATGGCCGCCCAGGGCTGCCCGCTGGGGATCGTCCCGGACCTGGTTTCCGATCCGCCGCGAGATTTCGACCTCCAGGCCGGCGACATGATTCTGATGCCGACCGATGGATTCTTTGAATGGGCCGACGCCCAGGGCGAGCGATTCGGCACGTCGCGCCTGGCCGACGTGATTCGGGCATCGTACCGTCTGCCGGCCGGGCAGATCATCGCTCGTATCCATGAAGCCGTGATTGCTTTCGCTGCCGGAACCGAGCAGCAAGACGATTTGACAGCTGTCGTCATCAAACGAACGACCGGCTGAAGCCGTGCCGGTTTGACTGGATGTCCGCGGTCTGCCACTGGTCTGTGAGGAGTCTTGGACACTGCTGAGGCACAGCAGTGGCATACGGTGGTGTCTGTTCTGTTGCCGGTCGCCATAGCCCGAGGCGGGCCGGCTTGGGGCGAGCCACAGCCCAAGCGCACTGTGATCCAGAAACATGCACGCAAGCCGCACAGATCTCTGGCCGCAAGGTTCTATTGCGGCAGAACCGTCTCCAGGGTGATCGGCTGGCCCGTCCCGGCCAGCACGCTCACCGCCCGCGCGGTGCCGATGGCAAGCCGTGCAACCTGCCGGATCTCAGGAAGAACTGCATTCTGCGCGGGCAGCGGGAAAGTCGCGAGAACCACGGCCAGGTAGCTCAAACCGGTCATGGTAAGCAGGAAACCCAGCAGGCCGCCGCCCAGCCGGTTGATGAACGCCGGCAAGGCAAGCTCGGGCTCGTCCAGGCAGCCTTCGGCCAGCTTGCGCTGCAGCGCGTACATGAGCACGGCCACCGTGAGCAGGCACGGACCGTAGAGAAAGGCGTTGTCTGATGAGATGGACTGTCGCAACGGCCCGGAGAAGCCGATCCCGGCCGCGACGGCCAGAACGACCATTACATAGCGGGTCAGCATCGTATAAAGACCAACGCTCATGCTCCAACAGGCAACGATCGTCGACAGTATGATCACGACAAGGAGAATCATCGGAACACCGTCACGCGAACAACCTCGGCCACGCTCGTCGTGCCGTTAAGCACCTTGGCGATGCCGTCTTGTCTCATCGTGGTCATGCCGGCGGCACGCGCCACGCCGAAAAGGGCATTCATCGTGGGCCGCGTGGCCAGTTGCTCTCCAAGAGCCGGCGACATTTCGAGCATCTCGAAAATGCCCTCGCGGCCGCTGTAGCCGGTTTCGTTGCATGCGGGGCAGCCGACGGGCTCGTACACGTTGCCCAGCGGGATGCGTCGCTCGTCCGCCTCCCGCTTGAGACGACTGGAGACCGACGCTCGGGCCCGGCATTGGGAGCATAGTTTACGAACCAGCCGTTGAGACATCAGGCAATTGACGGATGCCGAGACGGTATGCGGCTCGATGCCCAGTTCAATCAGACGGATGAGCCCGGTCACGGCGTCATTCGAGTGCAGTGTCGAGAACACGAGATGTCCGGTTTCAGAGGCCTGGAGTGCGATCTTGGCGGTTTCGGCATCGCGGATCTCGCCGACCATGATGACGTCGGGGGATTGTCTCAACACGTGGCGAAGCTGGCTGGCAAAGGTGATGTCGGCCTTGGGGTTGACGGCCGTCTGGCTGGCGATCGGCAGCGCGTATTCGATGGGATCCTCGATGGTAATAATGTTGCGCCCGGTGTTGCCGAGTTCGCTGATGGCGGCGTAAAGGGTAGTGCTCTTGCCGCTGCCCGTCGGGCCGCAGATGAGGAGCATGCCGTGTGCCCGGTGGATCTGGCCACGGAGCAGGTCCACCTGCGTTCGAGACAGCCCAAGCTGGTCCAGGCGAAACAGGCCGACGGCGGCATCGAGGACGCGGATGACGATCTTCTCGCCGTAGACCGTTCCGGCGGTGGCGACGCGGAGCTTGATCTCGCGATCGCTGTAGTAAGCCAGCAGTGAGCCGTCCTGTGCGCGGCGGCGTTCGGCGATATTCATGTCCGCGAGAATCTTGAAGCAATTCAGCGTGGCCAGGGCCGTTTCGTGCTCGATGCGCTGCGGCTCGCCCAGGAGGCCGTCCACGCGATAGCGGAGCTCGTAGCTCTGGTCCGGTTTCGGGTCCATGAGGATGTCGGAGGCCCGCTGGTCGACCGCCCAATCGACCATCTGCCGTGCCAGGGTCAGGGCCATCGGCTCGCTGCCGCGTCCTGATCCGCGGGACAAGCTGGCTGCCGCCGTCCCGTCCGCACGCGCCAGCACGGTGACGACGTCGTCCTCATACCGGCGGCTGACCCAGCCGTGCCGGACGAACGTTTTGATGTCTGAGGCGAGATCCTTCCAACCCTCCGTGGTATGCATCCGATGATTCTTGCCCCACCAACCGAGCCACGCGAGTGGGCCGGTAAAGATGATCAGCAGGTTTAGATAGGGCCCCGATCGATTCTGTGGCGTCAGCCGCCTGCTGAGGCTGGCGACGCAGTGCAGCCACAGATACATCAGGCCGACCAGCACGGTGAGCCAGACAGGGCTTATCAGGAACGGGGGGTACTTCATGCCTTTCTCGTTGTCGAGCCGGCTGCCGTCCGGCTCAGGTTCATTCGCCGCTCTCCTCGGGCTCCAGGTAGATCTTCACACTGCCCACTTGGACTTCGTCGTTCAGCTGCAGCCGCGCGCGAGGCATCTTGATTCCGTTCACAGACATCCGGTGATTGCCGGTCATTTCCTCGATCCAGACTGCCCCCGCCTCCGTCCACACCCGAATGTGCTTGCGGCTGACGCTCGGGCACCGGACGACGACCGTGTTGATCCGCGAACGACCGATGCCGACCGGCCGGCCGCTCAGTTTCACGATTTGGTCCTGTTCCCCCGGCTCGACCACTCGCAGCACCCGCGGGCCGGTGGCAACCGTGGGCTGGTCCGGGGATGGGGGCAGCTCGTCGGTCGGCGTGTCGTCGAAAGCTTCCGGAAAGGCGGGCAGCAGATCCTCGGCACTCGAGACCGATCGCGCAGCCGGTCCCCGGGCATGATCATCGTCGGCACCAGGGACCGGGGGGGCCTTGGGTCCCAGTTCCTCGATCAGAATCTNNAGAATCTGAATGAATCGTTCGTCGATTGCTTCAGGAGGCGTCGAGTAGGCAACCATCGCGGCACCACCATGTACAAGCGTGTGGATCGATATCGGAACAGCTTACCACAAGCAAAGGTCGTCTGGGAAGCCCCTTGGCAAACGTCAATTGCATCAGATACGCAGATACGCTGATTCGTTGATCTTGGCCGCGTATCGCTGTACCGTCTGATAGGGTCGGCCGGCGCTGTGCGCCAACCCGCCGGCGGGCTTTGCGGTCAAACCCATGGAGGCCACCGTGAAGTGTCCGTTCTGCGCCGAAGAGATCCAGGATGCCGCGATACTGTGCCGGTTTTGCGGGGCGGTGAAGCAGGATGGCCAGTGGTATCCGCCGGCCAGGCCCGCGGCGGCGGCACCTCGGCGTAAAGGGGCTTTCACGATCAAGTCGGCCGGGGCGCTGTTCATCATCTCCGGCGTGTACATGCTGATTTCCCCGACCTCTGAAGTCCCTCTTTTCGGAGCCATGCGAGGGGGTCTGGTTGCGCTGGCCTACAATCTGGGCTTTGCGGCCCTGTTCCTGGGGATTGGCATTGGACTGATCACCGGCACGCGTTGGGGTTACGGCCTGGTGTTGAGCGGCACAGCCCTGTATAGCGTCGACAAGATTCTCCTGCTGCTGGACGAGCCGGCGAAAGAGGCCCTTCTGGCCGGCAGTAGCAGCCTGAAAAGCCTGGGACCTCTCCTCGGGGTCGACGAGGTCGATCTCGCGGGGATGTTCAACCGCGTGCTTGCCCTTGTCTGCCTGATCAGCCTGGGCTGCTGGTGGGGATTCGCGCTGTACATCTACATCAGGCGGGACTACTTTCAGGGAGATGTCCGGGCGCATGCTGCGACGCGGCCGTAGGGGCGGTGCTTTGCAGGACTCGTCTCTTGGGCCGAATGGTCCTGTCGTCGTGAAGACCTGTCGTGACCGCTGTTGATCACCGTGGCTGTGAGGAGACGGAACGACTCGTCTCTGAAGAGGTTGTGGCGCTCTCATCCTCCTCCAGATCCTCGCGTTGCAGCGGCACGTTCTCGAGAACGATCTCTTTCCCCCAGATTCGGTCATAGAGTGTTTCTTTCTCTGCCAGCTCAACAGATGGAGTCAGGATCACGCGCAGTGTTGTGACGCGCAGCGCGGGCCGTGCTATCCCGCCTCCCAAACCGCCATAGTCGAGCTGGCCCGCCGGGCTGTCAGGTCCGACCCGCATTCCGGACAGACGACGTTCACGTCCGGCTTGATCCATCGGAGGTCGTAACCGCACCGTGTGCACTTGGGATCGCTCAATACGGGAACACCGCGCATGCCGCGGTAGATGAAGATGACCCCGACAATCAGGGCGCTGCCGATCAGCACAAGCAGGAACAGTTCGAATACCGCCAGGCCGCTCTGCACCAGAACACCTCACTGTGATCAACACTGCGGGATCTTCACCCGTGCCCCGCCTTTCATCGCCGATTCGTGGGCGCAGATGCCGGCCATGGTCCAGTTGACGCTGGTTTTGGCGTCGGGCATGGGCGGGCGCTTCTCGACGATCGACATGATGAACTCGTGGGCCAGGTGCGGGTGCGAGCCGCCGTGGCCGCTGCCCTGCTTGAATGACAAGTGGACGTTTTCCTGCAAATCGTAGACGCCCTTGGTGGTGAACGGCCGGATCGGTTCGGGGAGCAAATGGGCATAGTCGGGAATGGTCACGCGTTCGGGCTGTTCGCCGCGGTGAAGGATAGCCGGCTCATGTTCGATCTGCGGCGACTCGAACGAGACCTTGTCGCAGTAGACGTCAAAACTCTCGCGATACTGCCGGGCGGTTTCAAACAANNGGTTCGAGCCCTTGAGCTTGATCGTTGCGGTCTCGATCGCGAAGGGCGAGCCGTATTTTCGCGCGAGTTTGTGGCTGATCCGCCCCGAGCCGTGGCACACCACCGACTCGGCCAGCTTGCCCGCCAGGCACAGGCACGGGCTGACGCAGTGCGTCGCGTAGTGCATCGGCGGCAGACCCTCCCAGTAACCGGGCCAGCCGGCCATCTCCTGCTGATGCGAGCCTCGAAGAAACTGGATCCGGCCCAGGACGCCCGTCTGAAGCAGTTCCTTCACGTACAGAAACTCGCGGCTGTACACCACGGTCTCCATCATCATGTAGTTGCGGCGGGCTTTCTTCTGGGCCTCGACGATCTTCCTGCACTCGGCCACCGAGGTCGCGGCCGGAACCGTACACGCCACGTGCTTTTTCGCCTTGAGACCCGCGATGCTCATCGGAGCGTGGTCGGGAATCGGCGTGTTGATGTGTACGGCGTCGACGTCGGGGTCGTTCAGCACGTCCTCGTAGCTGGTATAGCGCTTGGCAACGCCGAATGCATCACCAATCTGATCGAGCTTCTCCCGGTTCCGCTGGCAGATGGCGTACATCTCCGCGTGCGGATGCTTCTGGTAGATCGGGATGAACTCGGCCCCGAACCCGAGCCCGATGATCGCAACCCGGACCTTCCTGTCATTTGCCATGACTTGCTCCTCCGAAAGGGACGGCGACATCATCCCGGCTCGGGCGCAAGTTGACAAGGCCAGGCGGCACGGATGACCGCAACCGGACGCGTTCAGCGGTGCTACTTGTTCGGCCCGCGGTTAAAGAGCAAGTACGTCCCGCCCTTCCCGGCTACGGCCAGATCGAGCTTCTTGTCACCGTCGAGGTCGGCGACCCGGATCTGCATGCCGGAACCGATTCTCTCGCCGTGACTGATCACGTCTTTCTCGAAGGTTTTCGATCCGGGGTTCCAGATGAACCGCATCAGGCATTGCGGATCGGCCGCGCCGGGGTCACCGTCGCCGTGAGCCCGATACCGCTTGCCGGTGATGATCTCCTTGCGGCCGTCGCCGTCCAGATCGGTCCAGACAAGGCAATGAACCTGCGAGAAGCTCTTGTCGATCTCGTGCTGCGTCCAGGTGGGCTCTCCGTCCTTGGCCGGGCCCTGCTCCATCCAGAACAGGCCGTAGTCGTGGGCTTTGCCGTACACAATGTCATTCCTGCCGTCGCCGTTCACATCCACAATCAGACAAGGCAGGCTGCTGTGGTGCATGTTGAAGCCGTTGTGTTTGTGGAACGGCCACGACTTGCCGGCCCAGTCACTTGCTGGCTGCTCGAACCATCCGCCGGGAAGGACAATATCGGGGCGCTTATCGCCGTTGATGTCTCCGACGCCGATGCCGTGACCGGTTTGTGGCTTGCCGATCTCGACTTTCTGGAACTGTGGGGGGGCACCGTTCTTGCCCGGCCTGATGCGGACGATCGTCATGGGCTTCTCGGCGGTCCAATGATTGAAAATCAGTTCGGGCACCCTATCGCCGTCAAGGTCCTGAAGGAGCGTGCCCTCGCACGTATTTTGCCCGTCGACGATTGGGTATTGCTTCCACTTCCGGCCCTCGGCCAGTCCTTCCTTGCCAGGGTTTTCGTACCAGTAGACCTTGTCGGAGAACCATGACGCGGAGATGACGTCCGGACAGCCGTCGCCGTTGAGATCGATGGCATGATCGCCGTTGTTCTCGAAGAACTCCTTGTTGTTCATGCCANNCCTTGTTGTTCATGCCGACGTCGCGTACCGGGTGCGGCGTCCACTTGGGTGCCTCGTACCACTGCGGACCGGAGATAACATCCAGCTTCCCGTCGCGATTGACGTCAACCACATCGATTCCTTCGTTGAGACTGTCGACGAGCTTGACCTTCTCCCATTTGATCCTCGCCACAGGTGAGTCGGCGGCTGCCACCGCGACAAGCCCGAAGGGAACAGCTCCGAACAGCAACGCAAGGACGGTAGCGCAGTTTTGTCGCATAATGCTGAGACACCTCCTGTATGGAAAACACGACCTATTGAGCCAGCAGTTGGCTTGCATCAGGGCGGTATTGTAGCGACATCCCTCGATTCGTCGTAACGAGAATCCAACTCACTGCTGCAGACGCAGAGCCGTCACGCCGCGGGCACCGCAAGCTTCCCTATGATCAGGTTGGGACAGCCCCCGCGAATAAGGCTGGCCTCAGGGCAAGTATGTCTTCCGGGATCCCGGATGCGAGCCTTGGCATCCTTTCAACGCTTATAAGTAGCTTATTGAAAGATGGTTACGGATGAGACGCCAGCTTCTCGCTGGCCCGGTTCGGTGCGGCCCTGGCCAGGGGTCAGCCAAAAGCCCCTTTCCGTTCCAGTCTGGCCCAAGAGCGTCGGCTGCAACGCAGCTTGAGACCATCTCAGCGATAGCCTTGGTCGACAGGGAACGCGTCGGACAACACCGGTCTTGTCAACGTGAAGCAGGCTTGGTTGAGGCCGTGTTGAGCACCGCCAGGTTGGCGCTTTCGGGAAGCTCGATCACCAGTCCGGGCCGAAGGTTACGGCGATCACCCTTCAGGCGCTCCTTGTTATGTTCAAAGAGCTCCGTCCAGTTGGCTGTGCCCATGAACCTCTTCGAGAGAGTCTCCCAATTGTCCCCGGCCTTGACGGTGTAGGCCCGCTCTGCGGCCGCAGGCTCAGGTGACGGCAGACGCCTGGCAGAGAGCATCCGGCTGAGGTCGGGCGTTCTGGCCGGCTCGGCTCCGGTATGCAACGGGGAAGGCGCCGGCGATGGAGTCACCGAAGGTACCGGCGACGGCACGACAGCACTGCCGGAGGCCGCGTCCGGGTTGGGCGGGATCACGATCTTCTTGCCAGGCAGAAGCTTACGAGGATCCGTGTCCGGATTGGCGTTCTGAATCAGGTCGGTGTACTTCGCGTGGCCGTAGTACTTGACCGCCAGCTTGCTGAAAGAATCGCCCGGCTGGATCACGTGCTCCCTGTTTGCTTTGGCGGGATCGTTTCCCACGGTCGGCGTCGGCGTGGGGACAGTGGGACTCGGCGCGACAGGCGAAGCGACCGTCGACGACTCCACGGGTGCCGTCAGCGGCCCCGTCGAGATCGGAGGAGTCATGGCGGGAGAGCGATCAGCCATTGCCGGTGCGGTCGTCGGGGTCTGTGGCATCACCGTTGGCCGTGTGGCCGTGCCCATCAAGGGCGGGGCTTCACCGACAACCGGACGTGCCTGCTCAGGACGGGTCGCGGGACCCAACGCCGGAGTACCGGCCTCCGAAGTCCGGGGTCCCCTCTCCACAGTGCCGGATGGGGCTGGAATCTTGCGCGCCGGCTGTGCCTGCCGGGAGGTCCTGTCAACTGGTCCAGGCGAGGCGGAGTGGCCTACCGCCAACACGTCCTGATCCTTCGGAGCAACCACCTGCCCTGGCTCCTGCGATTTGCCGGCACCCATCTGCGTGGCCGCGTAATATGTGCCCAAGCCGATCACAACAACCCCAACACCAATAGCTGCCTTGGTTACCAGTTGCATCGTCGTATACCTCGGAGAATTGCCGGTGGAAGCGACTCGGCGAACCCCTCTCGTCAAACCCGGCGATGATGGGTCAGCCTGATCGCGACGCCTCAACCCATTGTACCCATTTCAAAAACCGTGCCGCAGTTGTTCCGAGCACCGCCGGGGCNNCTCCCTCTCGTCAAACCCGGTGATGATGGGCCAGCCCGCTCGCCACGTTTCGCCCCATCGTACCTACTTGAAAAACGGCACCGTACTCGTCCGATACACGCCGGGAATCGTGCCGCCCGCAGACCGTCGGACTCCTTCGCCGGAAGCCATTCCCTGCTGTCTCAGGCATTGTTCAGGGTTTGGTGCGATCAATATAGCGAGAATCCGTCTGATTGACAAGCCAATTACCCCGGATTCACGGCAATCAAGGTGAAATATCGGCAGACCACGCCCGGAAGGGACAGGGATGTTTGTCTCGTCAGGAGGATGGCCAGGCACCCTGTCTCCAGACGGCATCCGGAAGCGACATGAGACGGAGCTGGGGAACGCCACGAGGTGACAATTGGCCCGGGATTGGCTGCTTGGGAATGTCCCGTCATACGTGCCCGGGACCGCCGCGCCGGTATCCTACCTCCGCTTGAGATCGCCGGGGCAGACGATCCGGTCAGCGGTGTCCGATCATGACCCGTTCGGTGTGGAACCTCTGGTAGGAGTGTCCTCCTGAGTGCGGGCCCTGAACGTCGATGAGATGCTCCCTGGCGTAGACTACCTGTCCGGGAGACCAGAACGAAACGGTCGAAGGCCAGTCGCTGCGGATGGTGAATTCCGTCGCATCGTAGAGACCGGGGCTGCGGTCGAACAGCAACCCCGCCGCGACTTCCATCCTGGGAGTGGCCTGCCGGACCAAGGGGGCGCGAACGGAATCGGCCTTCTCGGTCTCCTGACAACATGCACAGCCGCTGCTGAGCCAGCAGATGGCCAGACCCAGTGTGACAACAACCGCTTTTCTCATTTTCCCCGCCCTTCCCGTCAGCAGGCCCCGCGGAACCTGAATCATCGACAACCTGCGGCGCTCGAAGCCGATTGCAGACGCCCTTGCTGCGCGCAGGCAACCGTCTGAACCTCCACCGGAAGCCTCTCGCAAACGGTGTTCCCGCCAGGAGATCAAAGGCATGGTCCAATATTCGCGGTTTTCTCAGCGTGCTGGCATGTGATCCTTGGTAACCGGGGCAATCTGTAAGGCCTCTGACGCTTGGGAGGAGCCTGCGGACCGGTTGCCCCCGGCTGTTCAGAAGTGCGCGTGCCCTTCCGCACGCCGTCAAGACCGACGTTCGGGACACCTGATCGCGCGACCGCACATGGCGGCCGGTATCTTCCCAGAATGCGCATGAAAACGGCAAGGCATGGTCAGAGCCACCGAAGGTGGCGCAGACCTGCCAGTCCTGCTGTCGCATACATGCTCAGGTACAATCTCGTGCGATCGGTCGGCGATGAGTGTAGTCGGTGTCTATGTCGCGCCAGTGGGTCACGCGATCCTCGCCGATCTGCCAGCAAAGGTACGCCTGGCGGCCATCCAGGAGTGCCGGAAACTCAACCAGGCCAAGGCGATAATCCTTCATCTCGCAGCCGACTTTCTCGAGTTCTTCCTGCAGTTCGGAAAGATGGTCCGTTACCCAGGCATACCTTTCGCGTCCCTGTTCGGCGCGGCGGGTGTCGCCGGCGGCATCATGCGCCCTGCACGCCGCGTGCAGTTCACAGAGTTCCTGGTAATCACGAACGATATCGGCCGCGATCCTGCGGACCAGAACGATGGCTCGGTCCGCCTCTGCCAAGGAGAAGTACTTTTTGTTGGCGCCGGTCAGCAGATCGGTCAGCGAAACTGTCTCGAACGCGTCCATCGCGTGACTCCACGCGCCGCGACCAGATGCCGATGACGCAGGGCATCGATATCGTGCGGGTTTCCCGCGACCACTCGCGGGTTGCCGGCCGCGACAGCGACCCTGGGCGGCCGTCAAAATGCAACCTACCAAACGCGCCGAGGCAAGTCAATGCCGACGACCCAACGGCGCGAGACTCGATACCGGACGGGTTTCGCAGAAACGTTGTCGAGGGCAACACGGTCAAGTATGACTCTGATTTCGCACTGCAATTCTCAGGACGGTTGTCTGCGCATCGCAGCGATCCGGTGCGCAAGAACTTGTATCTGCGATGCTTACTTGCACCGATGACATAGCGGGCATCAACCGGGTGTCGTGACGTTTCCATCCAGAACTTCAAGGGGCTTTCCATGCACGGGCGAATCCCGTATCCTCCTTATACGAGACTGCCTGTCGATCCCGGATCGTCTCCGCCGGATCAGGCGCCGGTGACCGCAGGCCCGGGGCATTTGTCCTGCCCCACGGCCGGACGTTCATCGTCCCCGTTGGCATCGCGACCGGTCCGCAGGCGGGCGAATCGCGTTGGCCCTGATCTGCGGCCGGCCGGCCGCCGACGCCGGCCGACAGTGCGCGATTGTGGAGCGCAAGCCGAATGCCTGGCACGGAATCATCAGACCAGCGTCCTGTCCGGACTCCCGGACGCCGACTGCCGGGAGCGGATCTTCCTCGCAGCAAGGCACGAGCGCGGCGCTGGTGGGCGATCCGGTCCTCCACGGCGCTCATTTTCCTGGCGGCGGCCTTGTGCCTTTTCGTCATCTGGAATCGTGACCGCAACATCGCCCGTCACCTGCTTGTATCTCTGGATCCTGTGGTAAGGGAACTCCAGGCCAAAACAGACACACTCGGCGTGGTGCCGGCATACATCCCGGGTCCGGCCCCCATCGGCCAGTCGAAATTCGGTTTCGCACATACCTTCAGCGCCGATGAACGACAATTTGTGATCGAGTCGGGCGAGCCTTGCATCATCGCCTACACGTCGCCCGCCCGCCTGCTTCTTCACAGAAACGGCCGATGCGTGATCTACCATGACAAGGGACAGATCTCGGCCGTGTGGATGACAGAGGGCGATTTCCACGAGCGGATATTGCGGCAAGACGAACTCATCGAGGAGTTCCAGGCAAAGAGACGGTCTCGGCCGATCGAGTTGCCCTGACGCCGCTTCTCGCGTCCGCCTTTTCTCTCCGTCCAAGTCGTCAGACCCGCCCCGGCGTGACCTCCCCGCGAGCGGTTGCCGCCGTCTGGCGGATGGCTTACGATGCGACAACCGGCCGGCAGGTGAATCGCGGAGCACCGGCCGACCCGTGCGAGGCGAACCGCAGGAAAAGGAGCGTGCGTGAAGAACGTTCTGCTGGCAATCGCAGCGCTGGCGGTGGTCGTCTACGCGTTCTATCCGCTCGAATCGCGATGGAACGCTTCGTCGCCCGACGTCACGGTTCTGCAATTCTGGCACCCGTGGACGGGCCAGTATGCCGACGACTTGGCCGAAGTCATCGCTGAATTCAATCGCACGCATCCCAAGATTCAGGTGAACGCCCTGTTCATGCCCACGGGGGCTGGCGAAAACATGAAGTTCTTCGTCTCGGTGGCAGGCGGTGTTCCGCCGGACGTTGTCTTTGTCGACGGCGCGCAAGTCGCCTCATGGGCGAACATGGGCGTGCTTCGCCCTCTGGATGACCTGATGGCTTCAGCAGGCGTCGACAAGACCAACTATTTTGAGCCGAGTTGGAAGCAGTGCGAATACAACAACAGGGTTTTCGCCGTGCCGGCCGCTGCGGACCCGAACTTCGCGCTGGTCTGGAACAAGGATCATTTCCGGCAGGCTGGGCTGGATCCGGAACGACCGCCGCGAACCATCGAAGAGCTGGAGGAATACGCCCACAAACTGACGATTCGAGACAAGAAGGGCGAGATCCAGCGTCTGGGGTTCCTGCCGACGTTCGTCCCGCATGGCTCGATCGCCGTGCTGACCTGGGGCTGGGCTTTCGGGGCGGAGTTTTACAGCGAGAAGACCCGGGAGTTCACCTGCGACGATCCGCGCGCCGTCGAGGCGATGAAATGGATCATGCGACTGCAGAATGAGTACGGCGGGCAGGAACGGATTCTGAACTTCGAAGCGGGCTTCGGGTTTTCCGCCCAGGAACCGTTCATCCAGCGCGACTTGTCGATGAGCATCGCCTACATCGCTTATGCACAGGATATTGTCCGATTCGCGCCGGACCTGGATCTGGGCATCGGACCGATGCCGGTCAAGGAAGGCGTCGACGTCGGCTGCGAGTGGATCGGCGGCTGGACAATGGCGATTCCCTATGGTGACCGAGGCCACGAAAAAGAGGCCTTCGAGTTGATCCGCTGGATGTGCGCGGACCCGGTCGGCACGCGCTACATGGCCCTGACGATGAAGCTGCTGCCGGCTTATCGGGAGAGCCCGTTCTTCAGCAAAGACCTGTCGGGGGACCTCGCGAACAAGCCCGACATTCGCCTGATGAAGGCTTTTTACGAGATTCTCAGGCGAGCCCAACGGGTTCGCCCGGTTTCGCCGGTCAGCGCCTACTACATGACCGAACTGATGCGGGCGCTGGGGCGGATACGCAACGGCAGCAAGACACCGGAAGAGGCATTGAAAGAAGCAAGGGAAAGGGTCACCGACGAGTGGCACAGGAGCCAGAAGCGCATGCAAGCCCGGCACGTTCAGGGGGCAGGCAAACCGGCGACGGTGCCATCGGAGCAATGAGAGGTCGAGGAATGGCTGAGCGGTGGACAAGGGCCGAGCGAAGGCGACAGATCCTGGGGCTGGTATTCACCGGTCCCTGGATTCTGGGCTTTTTTGTCTTTGCTTTGTACCCTGTGATCACCTCGTTCTACTACAGCTTGTGCGACTACAACGTGTTCGACCCCCCGGTGTTCAACGGCGGCCGCAACTACGTCGAACTAGTCCACGAGGACAAGCTGTTCTGGACCTCGCTGTGGAACACGGCCTACTTTATGTTCTTCGCCATCCCGACGACAATGCTGACCGCCCTGGTGTTGGCCATGCTGCTGAACCTCAAGGTTCGAGGCCAGGCCTTCTATCGCACGATCTTCTTCCTCCCGTCGATCGTGCCGATCGTGGCTTCGACGGTCCTCTGGCTGTGGATTCTCAACCCCCGCTACGGCGTGGCCAACAAGATCCTCGGACCGATATCCCCCTACCTGCAGATCTGCTGGGACGCGCTCCGCGACAAGTTGATTTCATGGGGGGTCGAAAACGTGCCCGCCCTGCGTTTCCCTCCGGGCTGGCTGACCAACGAGTACTGGTCCAAGCCGGGACTGATCCTGATGAGCGTCTGGGGCGTGGGCAACAACATGATCCTCTACCTGGCCGGCCTGCAGGAAGTGCCCAAAGAGCTTTACGAGGCGGCCGAGATCGACGGGGCCAGCGCCTGGAAGCGAACCTGGCACATCACGCTGCCGATGATCAGCCCGATTCTGTTCTTCACCCTGGTGATGGGCATGATCGGGACGTTCCAGTACTTCACCCAGGCGTTCATCATGACCGACGGCGGCGGCGGGCCGAACGATTCGACGCTGTTCTACGCGATGTACCTGTTCAACAACGCGTTCATCTACTTCAAGATGGGCTACGCGTCGGCCATGGCGTGGATTCTGTTCGTTCTGATTGTCATCTGCACCGCGCTGACCTTCCGGCTGACGCGCGGCCGAGTGTACTACGCGGGGGCATGACGTGGCGAAGCGGAGACCCGGCAGACTGATTCTCAAATCCGTGCTCAGTCACGGGGCACTGATTGCGCTGTCGATCGTGTTCCTGATCCCGTTTGTCTGGCTGCTGACCTCCTCGTTCAAGAGCGAGTCGCACCTGTTCACCAAGCAGCCGGAGTGGATCCCCCGTGGCGAATACGTACGCCTCGACGACGGCACCTGGGCCGAGGTGGTCATGCAGGAGGTGCTCGAGTACCACCCGGTGGAGTACGATGAGCAGGGCCGGCCCATGGACCGTCGTGCGAAAACAACCAAGGTCACGCTGGTCGATCGCCGGGGCGATCCGCTCCTTAAGAAGCTTCTCGATACCGAGCCGCCGGCCGACCTCGGCGACATGGACCTGGGCATCATCCATCCCGCCCTGAAGGCGGCGTTCGCGCAATCCGAAAACGTGCTTCCGGAGTTGCCGCGGCTCAAGCCCATATCGAAGGGGCGCAGGTGGGAGATCCCCGCCGACGAAAACACGTACGTTCTCAAACGCGAGGGCGACCGGATCACCGTATACAGCGACGAACCGTCCCGAATGGTGATCGACGCCGCGCGGATCGAGACCAAGGTCTGGCCGACATACCGGCACTATGTCAAGGGCGTTGAAGGCTTCCACTTCAGCCTCTTCCTGCAGAACACGCTGCATATCGCGGTGTTCACCGTGCTCGGGACGGTGCTCAGTTCGAGTTGGGTGGCCTTCGGCTTCTCCGTCATCGAATGGCGCGGGCGCGACAAGCTGTTCTACCTGATGCTGGGCACCATGATGCTGCCGCCGCAGGTGACCATGATCCCGGTGTTCGTGATCTTCAAGTCGCTGGGCTGGTGCAACACCTACCTGCCGCTGATTGTGCCGTCATTCCTGGGCAACGCGTTCTTCATTTTCCTGCTGCGGCAGTTCTTCCTGACCATTCCCAAGGACCTGATCGACGCCGCACGCGTCGACGGCTGCAGCACCTTCCGCATCTATTGGCAGATTGTCCTGCCGCTGTCGATCCCGGCGCTGGCCACCGTGGCCCTGTTCACCTTCATGTGGTCCTGGAACGACTTCATGGGCCCGCTGATCTACGTGGTCGACGAGGCCAAGTACACGCTCTCGCTGGGCCTGGCGATGTTCAAGGGCCGCTTTGCCAGCCGATACGGCGAGATGATGGCGGTGAGCGTGCTGCTGACCTTGCCGATCATCGTGCTGTTCTTCTTCACCCAGAAGACCTTCATCCAGGGCATCAAGACGTCGGGGATGAAGAACTGAGGAGGCGTAAGTGGCCAGTCGTGTCCGGTTATAAGTCGAACAGAAACAATTGTTGATGATTCTGCACCTCCCTGATGTGCGGCTCTGCATCGGAAAAGGCCTCGAAAATGGGCATTTTCTCGAAAAGCGTGACGCTGAGGATCTGCAGAATTGTATAAAGGCTGGCCTTCACGTCCAGCCGCTTGCGGGCGATCGCGACCAGCAGGTACGTGCATATTGCGATCCAGATCTGCGTCTTCACCGCGTTCTCGGAGGTGCCGTAGAAGGCCTTGATCCGAAGATGCTGTTTGATCCACTTGAAGAACAGCTCGACCTGCCAGCGGCAGCGGTACAGATCCGCAATGGTCTTGGCATCCAACTGGAAGTTGTTGGTCAGGAAGACAAGCCGCTTGTGTCGCTCGGGGTCCAGGTATCGGATACGCCGCAGGTGAGTCGGATCGCTTTGCGCCGGGTAGAACGACACCAGAGAGACGGTCTGATCGCATTGGATGCCGGTGGTCTTGTCCACCGGGCGAGAGGTGATTCGCCGGAGACGAAACTTCTTCCTGGCTCGCGTGACGAAGAACGTTCCCGCCAGGGTCCAGCGGTAAAGGCGTTCGTAGTCGAGATAACCGCGGTCCATGACGTAGAAGGCGCCGGGCTCCGGTGTCAATTGATCGAGGATGTTGACATCGTGGAGTTTGGCTGGCGTAATCCGAATAAAAACGGGGATATGGCCCCGCAGATCGATCAGCGTGTGCATCTTCACCGCGTGTCGGGCGCTCTTGTACTTCGCCCAGGGAAACAGGCTCATGCACAGATCGATGACCGTCGAATCCAGGGCATAAACGGTACTGTCGAGATCGACCGCCAGCGGTTCGTCCGCATAGAGCGCCCGCGCCTCGCCAATCAGGATCTGGGCGAAGTCGGCGTAGATGCGCCAGTCGCGGTTTTCGTTGGCATCGCCCAGTGTGCTGCGCGAGACCTTGCCGCGAATGCCCATGCGATAGAGCCGGCCCTGGAGCGACCGCAGGCACGCGACGATGTCGCGCAGGCTCTCGCGATACGTCAACTGAGCAAAAGCCATGCACAGGAACGGATCCCAGCAGGAGAAGGTCCGCACGCGATAGTCGCCTTCGTAACGAGCGACACCTTTGCGGAATGCGTGGATGGGCAGATGATCGGAGAGTTGAGCAAAGATGGTTCGTCCGCTGTTCATGCGCAGGTCTCCTGGGCCGCTGTGGCGGCTCAAGAGTGCAGAACAGCAATCCGAAGTTCAAATCGATTACGACCATTGTCTGCTCTAAGCTCTGTGTCGAACGCAGCTTGAGACCACATGCCTCAAGCTCAGCCGGACACTACTG
>MTKZ01012528.1_pt1 | contig 28388 bp, 19 predicted proteins | sample 1042781 | NCBI WGS metagenome assembly MTKZ01 (sample SAMN06212207, study PRJNA360539) | anaerobic digester metagenome | biome: Wastewater treatment plant; material: sludge; isolation source: anaerobic digester fed with sludge from wastewater treatment plant | place: Denmark: WWTP Viborg ... | reverse complement strand
GACAGGATGGTGTGGCAAGTGAATTACACGGCGCATCCGGACAGGACGGCCGGTAACGGCCGGTGTGGGTGGACCCTGCTTGAACTGATGGTGGTGATAGCCATCGTCGGCCTGCTCGCGGTGATATCCATTCCCGTTACCCGCATGTTCGCCCGCGATGACCTGCGTGCCGCCGCCCGCACCATTCACACCATGCTCCGTGCCGCGCGCATGTACGCCATGACCCACAACGTCGAGGCGGCAGTGGTCTATTCCCTCGATTATCCCTTTCAGCGGGCCGAGGACGGCACGGGCTACTTTGATCCCCTTGAAGACACGATCTTGACGGACCCGGCGCAACTGCCCAACCTGGTCCCCTTGACAGTACGTGCCATACGCTCCGCGGCGGTCATGTACCGTCTGCCCGATGATTTCAATGCGGTTCCCAATTTTCCGGAGGGAATTGCCATTGGCCCTGCAGATAAAAGCTGGCAGAACGATCAGGCGCAGGCGGTCTCATGGCGTGATGCGGGCACGTTTGTGCCGACCCCAAACTCCGGCGATTTTGTGTCTCTCCCACAAGGCTACGCAATGCCCCTCGTTGAACCCTACGATGATTCTTTCAGTGACTATGCTGTTAGTCCGGAGAATGCGCTTGGAATCCCACTAGTGGCGGGGCCGCCTCCGCTTATTCACCTATATGCCGTGGACGGGGGGTTGCCCGCTTATGAGCCGGTAACGCGGGCCTTTCTTATGGAATATAACCGACGAATGGAGTTTTGGGGTACATGGTATTCTGGTGATGACAAATTGCGTCCCAGCTTGGATATGATTGGTATGCGGCCTGTATACGTTTACCCGGTGGCTGTGGATATCGTGGAACGCCCGGACGGTCAGCACCGCCTGTCTTTTGATCGGACGCTTATCCGGCCTTATATTGCCCACGTATTTAACCCGGACGGCAGCCTCAAGGTGCGTGTTCAAGGCAAGGAGCGGTACCGAATCATGGTGGCGCCGGATCCTGAAGCCGTACCCGAAGAGCGCGTGCTTGAAATTCCGGTCCAGGGGAATGAGGGGGTGGTCCGGTTTGCCGCGATGGGTATCAGCATTGAAATTAACCGGGCCACCGGCGCCGTGAGGCTGAATCTATGAACCCCAGGCATGATTATCCTTCCCGACGCGCGGGCTTTTCCCTGCTGGAAACGCTCGTGGCGCTGGTCATACTGGCAGTGGGCATCGTATCCATTTTGCTGGTGTTTCCCTCTGTGCTCGACCGGCAGCGGGTCAATACATTGCGCACCATGACGACGACCATATCCCAGATGCAGCTGAACAAAATGAAAGCGGGGGACACGGACTTCAATTTCCATGCCTGGCTCCGGGAGAACCAGTTCGTAACGGTGGGCGACAACCTGCCTGAACACAACTATATCCAGTCCTGGATGGTATCGTGCCAGCCGATGGGCGAAATCAACCAAGGCCTGTATCGCGTTACCCTGGGACTGCGTTTGTGGGATAACCGCGTGGAGTATTATACAACCTATGTCACGGACCGCTAAGTACTATAGTAATACCCGGCGCGGCGTGACGCTGGTGGAATTGCTGGTGGCCATTGCCATTTTCATCGCCATCATGGGCGGCGTAATGATGATGTTTACCAGCGTGACAAACACGGTGCGCCGCAGTTACAGTACCATGGGGGTGTATGCGCGCGCCCGGGATGCGCTACTGGCTCTGGAGCGGGATGTTCAGACTAGCTTCGCCGCTCCGGCGGCAGGCGCGGCGCTCCAGTTCTATGGCGAACCCCACGGGCTGGTCATGATTGGCGTTTCCTCGGACAACAGTCTGGGTCGGCTGACCTATGTCGTACACCGCGACACCTCGCGCATGACGAATCCCGGCGCCTTTGACGGACGCGGGGAATTCGTGACCCTCCCCCCCCGGTTCTGGAAAGAAGTGAAACCCCCGGAGAATCCAACTGACCCTGGCTGGTATGACCTTAATGCCTATTATCCCGGCACAGACGAGGACCTTGTGGAGTTTCAGGTCGAAGTTATTTATGGCCTGCTGTTGCGGTATTTTGAGACCAAGCCGCAGACCTTGGAACGGTTTGCCCGGATGGAAAACACCAAAATATTAGATTACATGCCCCGTCCGTTTTTCACCACGGGGCGAGAGGATGTATTGGGAGCGGCCGAGCAGTTTCCCTGGTTGTCTTCGTATCTCTGGGACTACGTCGACGGGGACCCGGAGGGTGCAGTTTCCGTTCCGTGGCATGTGCGGGACGCCTTTGAACTGTCCGAGGGCTGCCATTACTGGATACAGCTGCTGCACGGACCGGGGTTGCGGCCCGTAACGTCCTGGAGCCTGACCAATATCTGGTGGAACCCGAATAATCTGACCGACGTGTTTTGGAATGATCCCATGGTACCCAACCCGAACATATGGGATATTTATCCTGCTGAAGACGGGGTAACGCCTCCACAACTAAGGGACTATGTGGTTTCTGACGGTTTTGTACTGGAAACCTATCTGCTCGATCCCAATACGGGAAACCGCATCATGACGAACGGCGGGTTGACCGTGCCCGTTCTCGGGCCCCATCCCTATGGCGCCGGTGCCGATAGTCAGAATTTTGATCCCATCTTCCGGTATGCGGCGGAAGACAGGAATAACCGGGACAAAAAATTCAATACCCTGTACAATCTTGACCACAAGTTCGACCCGGATAATACCCCTGCGGCCTGCGCGGGGAAAGGCGCTTTCGAATGCCTCTCCAACGGGATCTATAACTTCGACACCAGTCAGTTCAACAGCGACCCGGGCGGCCCCGCATTCAATGCCGCCTTATCGACCATGACGGCATCGCGTCAATTCTATGACCTGGGCAGTCCGCTTCAAGCGCGTATGCCCGCAAGTTTTGATGTCACGTTCTGGGTCATCAGCGACTCCATGGTTGCGGGAGCCCCGATGGAAGTGTACCGGTTTTCACAAACCGTACATTTGCCCGCGGGGCATATGCGGCGGAGCCGCGTTGATTAATTTCCGCCCGGTTCTTTCCCGAAAACCTTGTCCAGAAAAGCGTAGGCCTCCTGGCGCGCTTCATCGGGAAAATCATGTTCCGCATCGGGGTGTACAACGCGCAGCCGTTCTTCCGCCCCATGGAGGGCATATACCTTCCGGGCGGCATCCACCGCGTCGCGCACCCCTGATACTTCGAAATTATCGTCATGGAGAGGCGCATTGATGAAAACCGGCCGCGGCGCCAGCGCCCCGAGTATCTCGGTAAAGTCAAAGGGCATTATTGCGGGGTCTTTCCCGTATACGTCCGCGATGCGGGGCATGTAGCCGTCATGGGTCCATCCGGTCAAATCCCCCTTCATGTATTTCGGAAAGGTGGTAAATCCGCAACTGGTGATCAGGACGCGCAGGCGCGGGTCGAACACGCCCGCGAACAGTGTGTTATGGCCGCCCAGCGAATGGCCGACGCAGCCGATGCGTCCCGGGTCCACCTCAGGCAGGCTCTGCAGCAGGTCCACGCCCCGGAGATGATTCCAGATGCCTTTCATGGTGCAACTGGTGTAGCCCGCGTTGTAGAGTATTTCCCGTCCATCCATGTCATCACCGAAGCCCGGGTAATCCGGCGCCAATGCCACATAGCCGCGTTCGGCCAGTTCCATGGCATAGTTCCGGTTCGGCTTTTCCCCTTCCCCCGCCACAATCCGCTTGCCCAGGGGGGAAGTGGGATGCAGGCAGAGCATGGCCGGACGCTTTCCCACCGTGTTCTTCGGCAGGAACAGGAACGCGTGCACCGGGCCGCCGGGGTCCGCCTGATAGCGGATGGTTTTGCGGATATAGAACGGGAATTCCTTTTCGTCAATCTCTTCATACGCGGGCGGTGCTGAACGGTCCGCTGTCGGCAGGGGCCCCATAACCTGCTGCATGTTTTGCAGGATATGGGCGCGCCTGCAGGCCCAGTCTTCCGCCGACTGGACCGGGCGCTTCTGTCCCGCTTCGTCAAGACAATAGAGGAGGTCGACTTTGTCCACATAGAAGGGCGGCGGCGTGCCGGTTCCCATGGCGGCAGCCAGAATCATAAACAGCGTTGTCATCACTCATTTTCCTCCTGTATTGTGCAAAGCAAAAAAGGTCGCTGACGGTTCACATGTGTGCGGGTTATTGTGCAAGGGCACTTACCCGTGCTTCCACTTCGCCGAGAATGCGCGCCTCGATGCCGCTTGCCCAGGGAGCGGGAAGACCGTAAATCATCTGGGCGCTTTGTCCCTCGTAACCACCGCCCGCCAATACGTCCTCGGTGGGAATATACGAAAGCACATCGTTGGCATAGGCCATGACAAAGGTTTCCTGGCCGAAGCGTTCCTTGATGGCAACGGCATAGCCGACGACCACTTCACCGCCCAGGGCCACCAGCAGTTGAGTGCCCAGGCACCATGCCTGTACGGGATACGGATAGGATGCGGGGAGGCTGCCTTCACGATCGAACCGGTCAATCAGTGCCTGAGTGCACCGCTGTTCATATCCGCCGGCGTCCGAGGCCTGTTGACGCAGGCTCTCCACATCGGGCGCCGGATCCAGGGGAAGTTCCACTTCGTTATAGGTGGTGGCCAGGCGCGGTTCGAGCGCGGCCATGGGATCCTCGAGAACACGCCGCACTGCGGCGGCCAGGGTTTCGCCGTATTGCCGCGCCAGCGCCACGCTCCGGCGGGGCAGCGGATTCTGATCGCCGCCGCATCCCGCGAAGAACAGGGCCGTGACTCCCGGGTACCGGGTTTCCAGCGCCGCCTGGGCAAAACCCGGATAGTCGCCGCACCATTCATACCCGTCCAGGGTCGTGGCATGGCACGCGTACCCGAACACAACGGCCGACAAGGCGCCGTCGGGCCCCATAACCTTCAGTACGGGCACGGCATGGTCGGACGGTCCCTGAAGCGGTGTCGTGGCGGTCAGAGCGCCCTCCTTGTTGTTGCGCCGGTTCACCGCGAACCGGGCGATGCCGCTGCCGGAATGCAGCGTGGCAGGGGCCAGGTTGGCCAGCGCCTGGCCGACCAGCGTCACGATCTTGTTTTCCAGGGTATCGGCGTAAGCCGTGATCTTTTCCTCTTCCTGTTCATCGAAGGTGTAGATGCATTTTAGCGACGTGCCGATGACCGGCGCACTGTGTGTGTGGGAGGCGCTGAGAACCAGCCCGGCTCGCGAAAGGCCATGGTCCGTCTCCACCCGTGCGCGGATACGTTCCGCAAAGGGTTTCGGGAAATCGAGGATATCGCCCGTTACCAGGACGGCACGGTCCCCCGCGGCGTCCTGTAGGGCCAGTGCTTTGGCGTGGAGAGGCAGTAACGTGCCCTCCGCGGGCTTGGTGCGCGAGGCATAGCCCCCGAGCCACAGGGGTTCCCCGGGCGTGATATTCACAGAGGCGACTCCTGCCAGCCACCCCGCAGTCTCTTGGGAATCCGCCGCCCAGCCGCCCTGTACACCGCTGAATAGCGCCATAATAATGCCAACCGTTGCCGCACACCGTATCTTGTTTGCCATACCAGGTCTCCAATAAAGTAAAGTGTTTGATTCGTTTTTGTTGACAAAAACGGATGAGTTTGAAAATACCGGGAGCGCAGGCATCTTTGCCAAAATGAGTATCACAGCCGGAAAGGATGCCAGCGTTCCCAGTAAGAGAATACAAAAACTCGTGCCCAAATTCCATTCTTGTCATTACCCACATCTATTGGCAATGAATAGTAGCGGCGAAAACCGTTGTTTGAATTCAATATCTCAACGGGATTTAGGAACAAAGCCCGGGGTTGCGGTACCCCGCTATCCCGGGTTGGAAAGAGCCCTCAATTCCCGTTTACCCCAACGGGGTTATGTCAAAAAGGGACATAACCCTTTTTTGACGTAACCCTTTCAGGGTAAACAAGACTTGGGTTGGTAACAATCTCCCAGGGTAGCGGGGTACCGCAACCTGGGCTAGTATCCGCAGCCCCTTCGGGGCATTATCAGGACACTGCGCCTTTCGGAATTGTCTGTGTATTACGCAAAATACGGGCGAAAGTTGTGGGTAATGACAAGAATGGAATTTAGGAACGAGCCCCGAACAGGGACCACGAGGTCTAAATAGAAGGCGCTCCACTTTCTATTTGAACAATTGAAATTCCCACAGAGTCGGACCATCGGTGGCTTCCAGGATATTCAGCCTAAGGTATTGAGCGGTTAGGGGCTTGAATTTCACTTCCCGGCGTTCTCCAATATTAGTCCCCCTGGCGAAGGTCTCCCACGCCTCTCCCGTTTTATGCTGCAGTTCAAAGGACTGAACCCGGTCAAAGGCTTCCTTGATAACGGCGCGACTGATGGTCGCCGGCGCGCCCAGGTCCACTTCCAGCCAGGCGGCATGGGTTCCCCCGTCCGTGGCCCAGCGCGTGGCATCGTTGTCGTCAAAGGCCTTGCCGGCGTCATATTCAGACATGGACTGGTACACATTGGACGCTGTTGCGGCCTTCCCTTCCGAAACGGCACCGGACGGCCATTTTATGGAGGCGATGTCCGAAGCGGGGCTGTCCAGGTCCAGCGCCACAATGGTATCTATGGGTTGCCGGTCCGCTGCGGCAACCTCCATCCTGATACCGTCTTCCGTTTGACTGACCGTTACCGCGCCGCCCGTCAGCAGGCTGCTGGCGACAATTTTCCCGGGTAACGGCGGCAGCACCAGCCCTTCTTCCGGCCAGTCAAGGACATGGACATAGACCCGATTGCCTTTACAGGTGCTGGCACCCCAGGGACCCGGCATATACGGCCCGCCTCGGGTTCCATAGATACTCTCGCCGTACTTCCGCAGCCACGCGCCCATTTCCTGAAGCCGTTCCACCTGGCGCGCTTCAATGGTGCCCGTCGGCATGGGCCCCACGTTAAACAACAGATTGCCATCGCCGCCCGCGCAGCGAACCAGGGTATCCAGACATTCCTCCAGCGATTTCATCTTGTCATCCGGTTTCCACGCCCATTGTCGGCAGATGGTGATGCAGGATTCCCAGGGCCGGTCGTTCTGGAAGCGGCCAATGGTTTGTTCCGGTGTATCGTGGTCGCCCGGCAGCCCGGCGCGGTTGTTGAGGATGACATGGGGTTGCAGTTCCCGGATCATTTTGAAGAGACGCTCCGAATCCCAATCCTGGGCCGTGCCACCCAGCCCGTCAAACCAGATGATGTCGATCTGTCCATAGTTCGTGCAGATTTCCCGCAGCTGCCCATGCATATATTCGATATACTTCGCGTGGGTTGTCGTCCGGTAATCCGGATGATGCCAGTCCGGCGGGGAGTAGTAGAATCCCACCCGCAGCCCGGCCTTGTGACAGGCGTCCGCCAGTTCCTTAACCACATCGCGTTTGAAGGGTGAGTTTGTAATCTTGTACTCGGTCAACTGTGAGTCGAACATGCTGAACCCGTCATGATGTTTTGATGTGAACACGAGGTACTTCATCCCGGCCTCCTGCGCCAGGGCTACCCACGCGTCGGCGTCGAATTCGATCGGGTTGAACTCCTTGTAGAGGTTGTCATAGACGTCCACAGGAATTTCGCCCTTGCCGCCCTGGCCGCGACGTTCGCCCCCTCGAGACCAGCCTATCTCCGTGCCCTTAATACTGACGGGACCCCAGTGAATAAACAGCCCGAACCGTGCCTCTTTCCACCATTGCATGTCGGCGTCACTGGCTTTCAGATACGGCTTATCCGCATCCTGCGTCCAGGCTGCACCGTACAGACACAGGAACAACGACAACGTTGATACAACCTGTAAAAAACTACGCATTACCGATTTCCTCCATGGTTGCAGTTCAAGGTATCGAAATAAGCATCCTGACACGCATTATAGTCGCGTTACGAAAAGAAAACACTTCTCGGCAACACTACCACCTTATGCGCTTTGAATGGACCCGAATAACCCGGGGCCTGGATTAATCAACGTATCAGGAGGAACGGTTGTCCGCGAGTGGAACTGCGAATCCTTCCACGCGATTGTCTGCCAGGGTATTATCACCCGCCTCAGGGCCCAGGCGGATGCCAATACGCCGGGCGGACGCGCGGGTTTCCAGCAGTGTGTTGCCCGCAATGATATTGCCTGCCGTCACCCCTTGTATGTCTATTGCGACACCGTCTTCCGCACCGGAATCGACAATACGGTTGTTTTCCACGCGGTTGCGGGCCGCGGTAAAGCCTTCGCCCCGTTCCGGGCGGAACAGGATGCCGGTCTTCCCGCTGTTCAGGATTTCATTCTCCCGTATTATGTTTTCGTGGTCCCGATGGCCGATGGAAATCCCGCAGTCGAGGTTGTCGCGTAGGGTATTTTTCTCGGCAAGCCCATATTGAACGCCCCAGCAGAAGAAGATGCCGATGTTGTTGCGCTCGATCACGTTGTTCCGGATGACGGTGCGCTGGGAACCCGAACCGGGATGCATGCCGAGGCCGGTATTATCCATGCTTTGGCATTCTTCCACGCGCACGTCATGGCAAATCTGCCAGCTGATGCCATCGCCATTATAGTTGCAGGCAATAACCTTCCGGATGACGACACGGCTGCAGTCCTGGATCCACACGCACCCGGCATAGTTGCCGTCCAGGTTGGCGTTATTCTCCTTGTTGCCGTCCAGGCAAATGTCCTCAACGGCAAAATCCGCCGCCTCTTCCGCCGTAACAATAGGAAACAGGGTGGCAACCGTGGCATTGCCGATTTTCCACGTGTTCTCGCGCAGCGCGCGGTCCAACTTAAAGCGGTTGCCGCTGCGTGCGATCAGGGTGCGCTTGATCACCACAGGGGCCTTGGTATCGGAATTCACGGCGCGGATACAGACGGCATCGCCGACCTGGAAACCGGAAGCGTCGGCGAGTGTAATTTCCTGATCGTACCAGTCGGAATCTTCGGCAAGGGCGGATTCGGCGGAGGGCTCCTTGATCAGGACGGTTTCCGGGCCGCTTCCCTGAAGCCGCACATGATCATAAAGGCGCACTGGTCCGCGCAGACGGTAGACGCCCGGCAACACCTTGACCGTGCCGCCGCCCCGCCGGGCGATATATTCCACCGCCGCCTGGAGCGACTTGTCCGTAACGCCCACGATATCAGCCTTGTCCGGACCGACCGTAATGCTCAACCGCTCTTCCCAATCCGGCTCGATGGCGGTATCGCCGGAGGTGGCGCGGGGCCTGGTGATCAGAGGAAGCCCTTCCGATTCCGCAACCGCCGTGCTTGCGGCCATACCGGATGCAAGCTGAAGCCATCCGCGCCGGGTCATGATAAGCCTTTTTGACATATCCATAGGCGAGACCTTCCATCCACGTTGTCCAGGTGCCTGGGTGCTATTCCAGTTTCAACCCGTTGGTATAGACCTGTTTAATTTCCTCGACGCTCATGGCCCGGGCAAAGAGGGCGAATTCCGCGAGCCGTCCTGCAAAATATTCGTCGCCGGTATAATTCGGGTTGGCGCCTAGCGCGATGTTCGCGGCGGTCGTTTGGTCAAGGCTCGCCGGAACCTTGCCCTGTTGCCGCAGCCCGCCATTCAGGTACAGCGCCAGGTCGGCGCCGTTCTTCACGACGGCAATATGCGTCCAGGCGCCGAAAGGTATGGGTTCGCCGGGCAGGGATGCGTTGCCGCCGCCTTCAATGCCAACATGCAACGCGTTGTCCTTAAGAAAAACCCGAAGCGGATCGTCCATGGAACGTGCCCAGGCGCTGAACAACTGCCGTATATGCCCAGCCGGCTCCCCCTCCGGGCACGCCCATAACAGCAAGGTGCATTCCCGGTGCGGGAACTCCGGAATGGTGTACCGCAGCATGCCATCACCGTTAAACCGTACAGCACCGTCTGTTGTTCCGTTCCGGCCTTCCGTAGCGGTGATCCCCGCCTCCTTTTCCAGGACACCGTATACAGGCGTTCCGTTCCCCCGTAACCAGGCGCCGACTACCAAATCATCGTCCCGATACCCTGCCAGCGCGGGATTGACCAAGAAGGGATTTTCCAGTGTTGCGTCTACAACAAAAGAACGCGGCCTGTCCATTGCCTCAGCCCGGCCGCCGGCGTTCACTGCCTGTACCGTCCAGTAGTACATGCCCTCCGGTTCCAAGTCGATTTTCAGGAGTGTCCTCGACTTGTCAAGGTCCGTAAGCGTATATACAGGAGTCTCCATGGAGGCTGTTTTGCTCACCAGCAGGGTATAGGTTTTGTTTTCCGCGCGTGCGGGACCCTTCCATGCAAAACGGTTGGGACCCGCGGGCAAACGCGCCCCGTCTTCTGGGGAAACGAGGCGGAACGCGGGCGGCGGCAGCTTCACGGCAGGCAGCCAGGAGGCGTAATGGGTACCGTAAGCGCCCGCATTGGCGAAATCGGACAGCACCATCTTCCCGCCGTCCGCTGTGTTGAATTCAAAACAGACGATGGGCGGGAACGGCTCTTCACCGACGCTCATGGAAGTATGGTCGAGGTTGGCATAATCGAGGGGCGGCAGGGCATCGGTATCCGCCGTATTGCGTTTCTGATCAAAGGCCAGCAGCAGCGGCCCGTAATACAGAGAAACCGTTTCTGCACGATCTTCATCACCTACCCAGGTGCGCAGCGTCATGTCCAGGTTCAGTTCAATGCTGTCGCCGTCGTGCCATTCCCGTTTCAGAACGAGGTAGGCGCCCGGCACAACGCCTTCCACGCCTTCACCATTAACGTTAACAACAGTATGCTGCGACCAGGCAGGCACGCGCAGGGAGACACTAAACATGGCCGGGATGTCCAGGCCAAGTACGATGCGCACCCGGCCTTCGCGGGGATAAGCGGTTTCCTGGCGGAGGCGCACGTTTTGTCCGTCCATAACGGGCAAGTCCGCTTCCATGGGCCCGTAAAAGTTGACAACCAAGCCGTCCGCGCCCTCCCGCATGATCGCCCATTCAGAAAGCATGCCCAGGCCGCGCGGCGCATTTACCGAACAGCAGTTCAGTTCCGGCGTGCCGTGCCGTGCCTGAAACACGATGGAATGGGCCGAGGCTTCACGCACCCCGTTGCTCGGCGTGTTGTAGGTACTCCATCGGCCGCTGGGGTGCTGATACCCCAGCGTGGCGTTCCAGAATCCCTGCTCCAGGCAATCCGCTACGGCCGGGTCACCCGTGAGGGCGAGCATGTCCACGCTCATACAGGTCCAAGCGACATGGCAGCAGGTCTCCACAGCGCCGGTCCGGAAGGGGCTGCCGACGGCCTGCTCATTCGTGGAAAAGGCGCCGCTGTTGTGCAGGTCATAATCGCGAATGCCGTGCCACAGCTTTTCGAAAGCGGTTTTGTAAGAAACTTCCCCTGTGATGCGGTACAGTTCCACCAGCCCCTGGATACCATGCAGGCTCTCCCAGCGTGGTTTCGGGGTTTTATAGAAGGGAACGCCCGCCAGCCCTTGCCGATAGTAATCCCCGGTTTCAGGAGACTCCCAGTCTTCCACGATGCGCTGCATCATGCGCAAATAACGTTCGTCGCCCGTGTGGCGGTATAAGCGCCCGAAACCATGAATCATGGACAGGTTCATCTCCGTGGAACCCGCATCTTTCGGGCGACGGTCGCTCTCCAGATATACTTTGCAGATCAAATCGGCCGCGCGCACGACACACGCCAGCGCGGTCTGGTCGCCGGTGCGCTCGTACCACATCATCAGGGCCAGCATGACATGATAGTGCCCCCACAAGTCCCAGTTGCCCATCAGGCGTTCCTCTTTTGCGAAGGGTCCCAGGTACCCGTCCTCGGCCTGGGTGCGGATAAGATCGGCAATCACTCCGGCAATCTTGGGTTCCAGTCGCGGGTCACTGCTCATGCGTAGCGCCTGTATTGCGGAAATCAGGTACTTGCCGACAAACTCGCCCGCCCAGGGCACGAGAGAAGGCTTGGGCAGCCGGTCCCGCACCCGGAACATCTCCAGCATACCCGGGTTCACGTCGGGCGCAGGCAGCAGCCACTGGTCAATGTTATTTTCAATCCGCTGGCCGACCATATCATAGAACGTATAGTGGCCGGATGGGAGCGGGGAAAAGCACAAGGTGCCCTTCTCCGACGGCGGACCCTGCGCTACCGCCTCCAAGACACAAAGCAGGCCGCATGTGAGTATGGGAATAATCACTGGAAACAAATGCCTGAACCACGAAGTTTTTGTCATAGGAAATGCACCTTTCCCTGCGCATGGATTTCGTAACAGGATTACTGTATCACGGCAGGACGGATATGCTCAATGGAAAGTATTTGCACAGGGAAAAGAATCGGTGGTCCCCCCGTTTTTCAAACTCATAACGAATGGCTAGCAGAATCGGTGCAAGCGCCTACGCTTCGTCCGGGACTTTGCCCGGAAGAAGTGGCGCCTTCGGCGCAACTATCGGGTTATTACATCACTGGGAACGCGCGCATCTTTGCCGGCAAGGATAACATTGTAGTCTATCTTGCCCGCGCTAGCCGCCAGAGATGGCGGCGATCCCAGTATTTTTAAACTCATAATCATATGTCAGCGAAATGGCCGTAAGCGCCTAAAAGCATATTGCCGCTCAAGATTTTAAAGTAAAGCATGCCTCTCTTTTTGTAACTGCCCGGTTGACGCTTCATACAGCACCCTCAGCAGCCCGGAACGACTGTTTTACAACTTCATCTTACGCACACCCCTTCTTCTTGTAACCTGAAATCCTGAATGCTCGCTGCAAAAAGAACCTTCTTGAGCAAACAATTCGCCCGCCGTTATGAAGTGCGTTGAACGTAAGAATGAACACGTGTCTCGGAACTTTTATGAATCTGAAAGAAATGGTCTTATTGCTTGCGCATTTACTCTGAGCATTAACCAGAAAGCCGTCAGCGCATTCTCACCCTGGTTTCCCGGGAAAAGCCAATAATCTTATTCGGCCGTTGATCTTTCCGCACTCGTTGCCATGCCCTTGAGCATGCCCCTGAATACAAATTGATGAATCGGATACAGGGCGTACCAGTAGGCCAATCCAAGCAGGCCCACAGGATCGTACTGGGCTGTCTGGCAAATCACCGCCCCCGTGCCTTCCGGTTCCACCTCAAACTGAAGCCAGGCCCGTCCGGGCATGCGCATTTCCGCGGTCAACAGCAATTTTCGCAGCGGCTCCACTGCTTCCACGCGCCAGCAGTCAATAACATCGCCTGTCCGAAGATGTTCCGGATCGCGCCTGCCGCGATGCATGCCCACTCCGCCAACCATCCAGTCGAGAAAGCCCCGTATTTTCCAGAGAATATTTCCATAATACCATCCGGTTTCCCCGCCGATGCGCTGAATAACGGCGAAGGCGCTCTCCGGTGGAGCATGGGTGCGCATTCGCCGGCTGTCCACGATCCGGCTGCCAAAACGGACACCTCCCCAATTTGGCTCTTTGACCGAGGAAAGGGCATCGGTCCATCGGGTTTCCGAAAATTCACGGTCTTCATTTTTTATGGCGCGCACAATCGCTTCAGGAACACCCACGGGACGTATGTCAAAGTCCCGCAAGGCGTTTGGGCAATGCACCACGCTTGGCGTGGTAATGCTTTCTATCAGCCTTCGGCCAATGGAGGAGAAAACGGGAGTCACCAGCCCAAGCCAAAGGCTGGAAAGCCTGGGCGTTAGTACCGGCACGGGAATAAACAGGCGTTTCAATCCCCGGACACGTCCAAATTCACGCATGAGTTCAAGATAAGACATGCGTTCCTCCCCGCCGATTTCATAAACCCGGTGCGCGCCCGGAGGTAAATCCGAGGCGTCTGTCAGATAAGCAAGCACATCGTCTATCGCTATTGGTTGCGCCTTTACGGAAACCCAGCGGGGAATAATCATCACGGGCAAGCGCTGAACCAGGGCACGGATCAATTCAAAGGACAAACTGCCGCTGCCGATGATGATTGAGGCGCGGAATTCGATGGTTTCTGCACCCGATGAGCGGAGAATTTCACCCACGCGCAACCGGCTGCGCATGTGGGCGGAAGGAGGAATGCCCGGGTCGCAAAGACCGCCCAGATAAATAATGCGCTTGATACCCGCAATCTTCGCCGCCGCCGCAAAATTGTGCGCGGCAAGTTCTTCCTCTGTCTCAAAATCGCCCTGCCGACCCAACGCGTGCACCAGGTAATAGGCGTAATCCACCCCTTCAAAAGCGTTCGTTAACGAGGCGGCATCGGTCAAGTCCCCGGCAAAAAGCGTTGTGTCTTTGCCAATGCGTTTTTCAAGCACCTCGGGACGACGGGCCAGACAATTTATCTTAACCCCTTTCGATTCGAGCACGCGCAACAGTCTACCCCCGACATAACCCGTTGCACCGGTGATGAGTACTCTCATAATGGCTTGGCCTTCATGATTTTGCAGCCGTTAGAATCAAAGCCAGCGCTCTAGGCCGCGTGAGACCAAGCCCATGCACAGGGCTGTTCCGGCGCATACCACGGTGCCCCAGGCGATATCCACGAGGGTGACCGCGAGCGGCCAATTTTTGACCACCGCGAAATTGGTCAAATCATAGACGGCGTAGGTAACCGCGCCAAAAAGGGCTCCCCAGAGGACAAACGAAAGAAGAGGACCTTGCTGTGGAACGCGGGGCAGGGCAAATATCTGGATTCCTGTGACTATTACCGCCCATGTAGCCAGCGCCGCGGGGATATTGACGACCATGTTCCCGTCCTCTATATGCAACAGAAACCCAATCTGCTTTCTGTAAAAGTCGGAAGCGAAAAAACCAATCCAGAACAAATCAAGAATCAACAATCCTGCCATGCCGGAAAACCACGTGATCAAAAGTTTAAGAAACATAGCGCACTCCTCATTTTGTTAATGTTAACAAGCCATGTTACGCCTCCATTCCCCGAAAAGCGACTATCCACTCAGGGGAAAGGCCATTCTTGCATCAACTTCACCACCGCCTTCTCCTTCGCCTTTGCCTCCACGTCCACGGTTGCCCGTGAAACCTGACGCCAGGCCTCGGGCACATCCGCCACGTCTATAAAATCCGAGTGCGGTTTGGGGTCACCTGCCGACCAACCATGTCGGGGCGAGGAGATATGAAACCATGGCTCCCGATTGCGCCGCACCCAGCTTGCCACGCAGAGTCCGGTGGCCTCTTCCACGGAAAGCCCATCGGGCAGGCAGCGGTGATGATGCACATCATAGACAAAAGGAATGTGCAGCCGCTCGCATATCGGCGCAACATCGACGGGAGCGTAACTGATATCATCGTTTTCCAGGGTCAGCCGTCTTTTACAGCGCGTGGATAATTTTGGGAAAACCCTCACAAGCCTCTCCTTGCCGGCAATCTTGTCGCCATATACACCGCCGACATGGATGTTTATGGTTTCCGCGCCCAACTGCTCCGCAAGCCACGCCTGATATTCCAATTCCGCAATGGACTTTTGAACCACCTCTTCGCGGTGTGAATTTAGCACCACAAACTGATCCGGGTGAAAACTAAGCCGAATGTCATGACTTCGCGCCGCGACGCGTACGTCCGTCATCGCCTGAATCAGCGCATCTCGGTTGGGCAGCATTTCTACGGTATAGCCAGCTTCAGGATGGGTAAAACGGGGAAAGAGCGGGGAAAGGATGCGGAAAGCGCCGATGCCTAGTTCCCGCGCGAAATGCAACGCCCGTAACAGACTCTGAAGGTTGAATAAACACAATTCTCCCGCTTTTTCAAGCCGTTTCTGAGGAGACAATTTGAGAAGCGTCTTTGCCGTGGTAGTCCGGAAACGGACGGGTTTCTCGACGAATATGCAGCATAATCCGAAACGAAACATCTTAAAGCCGCCTTCATGTCTAAAAAGTCACCTGCCTGCGGAAATTCCCGGAACGCATGCGCGACAGGTTCTCCGGGTTCCAGAAGGTCGCGCCGATATACTGTTCGGGTCCCGTAGATTCCTCTCTGATACAATAGGTAGCAACCATTTTCCCGTCAAATCATTATACACTGCGCACATAGCCGATGTCCCGGTTTTGCCCGTCGTCCCACAGCACAATCTGCGGCCTTGCGTGTGGAAGTGACGCAAGACGAAATTGTTGTAACGCTCGTTGATGGACGCATTTTGTCGGTTCCTGTTGCATGGTACCCGCGTCTTTCGCACGGAACCGAAGAAGAAAGAAATACGTATGAATTGATGGGAAGGGGAACCGGAATCCATTGGCCACTGCTTGACGAAGACATATCGGTATCCGGCCTGCTCAGGGGAAATCCTTCTTTTGAGTCGGAGCAATCGCTACAGCAATGGCTTGATGAGAGGGTGTCCCGCACTAAGAAATAGTCGAATGTAGGCCGGATGGAGTGGAACCCATCGGTATAACACCGATTTTCATAAACGGCCTGAAATAACTATCTGTTCTTATTGCATGTATTGTGCAGAACGAAACCCGCCTTAATAACAGTACGTACCCGATTCTGAAGGCGGGTTTCGTTTTGCGTGTGCGGGATAGACGTGTACGTCGTTATTTCACGTCCTTTCGAGGACCAACGGCATACCGATACCTTCCACTCCACCCGGCCTACTGTGAAATCTCGCAGGAAGTCGGCGGGCGGGGAGGCAGGGAGTCCAGGACCGGGCGGAGTGCTTCGGGAATTTCAACCTCATACGTTTCGTAGTAGCGCTGCACCTGCCAGAGGACTTCATTTGCCCGTTGTGGATTTCGAATAATGCTGGGTATGCTTGCCGCCCATTCAGGGAGTTTCTCTTCCAACGTCATCATGAGTTCTTCCCCTTTGCCGCTCTTCAGGCGAGAAAGCACGTTCACCTGGTCCAACGCCATAATCGCATGCCGGGACTCCAGCATGTCGTTGTAAGGCCTCGACAGCGCCAGATACATTGCCGATGCGCCGACAATACCGCCGACAACACTACACGCCAGGGAAATTATGTAGATTTTCATCTTTTCAAGGCCCTTGTGTTTTGTCGGTTTTAAGAACGGCTAAGCGACATCCATACTATCAGAAAACTTGCCCCGGACGCATTAATCAAACGGTTGGATTCAAATTCCAAGTGTAAAAGCGCGTTGATTTAAGCTGCGCCATACGTATTGCGGTATAATCCATAGCATCGCTCTATGGCGCAGTCATGAATACATCACCGGCGCCGGGGGCGTCCCAATCGAACATTTTCGACACTACACACCCGTCTCCGAAAGGGACCGCATGGGAAACGCGCGTTATCGCTATTATCGCGATGTGTTCAACTCCGTCACCATGCCGTTTGCCTTCGTTGACCTGGATGGTTTTGACGCGAACCTTCACGCCATCCTGGCGCGTGCCGGAAGTACGCCCATACGGGTGGCCTCTAAATCCATTCGATGCGTCACACTGCTGCAAAGGATTCTGTCCGCATCGGGCCGATTCCACAGCATCATGTCCTATAGCGTGCGGGAGGCCCTGTTCCTGGCGGGACACGGCTTTGAGGATATTCTGGTCGCCTATCCCGCGTGGCGGGAAGTGGACACGCCCGCTTTCCGTCAAGCATTGGAACAGGGTGTGTCCATCACGCTTATGGTGGATTGTGCCGGGCATGTGGAACGTCTGGAGCGCATCGGCGCCGCAACAGGCGCGGTGATTCCCTTGTGCATGGACCTTGACATGTCCGCACGCTATCCCGGTCTGCACTTCGGGGTATTACGCTCCAGTATCCGCACCGCAAAACACGCGTTGGCGCTTTGGGATGTGATCCGCCGGTGTCCCCATGTTTCCCTGACGGGCGTGATGGGCTACGAGGCGCAGGTGGCCTCCTTGCCGGATCGCACACCGGGAAGGGTCTTGCGCAGCCTGGCGCTGCGCCATTTGAAGCGGCGATCCGTGTCTCTGGCGGCGGCGCGGCGCGGCGAAATCGTAGAGGCGCTTCGGGAAGCGGGATGGAACCCGGGCTTTGTCAACGGCGGCGGGACGGGCAGCATCGAAACCACCCGCGCGGACCCTGTCGTGACCGAAACCACCGTCGGGTCCGGATTTTTTGCCCCGGCATGTTTTGACCATTATGACGCGCTTCACCTGCAGCCGGCGGCGGGGTTCGCCATCGAAATCGTGCGACAGCCTCATGCGGGATATTTTACCTGCCACGGCGGCGGCTATACCGCCTCGGGCGCGGCGGGCCCGGACAAACTGCCCGTCCCGTACCTGCCGGAAGGCGCACGCCTGTCCGCCCATGAAGGCGCGGGCGAAGTGCAAACCCCGATTCTTTATGAGGGACCAGAACAACTGAATCTGGGCGACCCCATCTTCCTCCGGCACGCCAAGGCGGGAGAATTATGCGAACGCTTCAATACGCTGCTGCTCGTATCGGAGGGCCGTATTGTGGACGAGGTGCCGACCTATCGCGGCGAAGGACGGTGTTTCGTATAGGGAACTTTCCGGTTGCAGTCTGTGACACCATTCCGTCTATGAGAGCGTTCGCGCGCGTTATGCGCCGCATAGGGAGCCCGCAGAAAGGTTCAAGCATGAAATACGGCTACTATCACGGCGGGTAGACCAAAAAACGGGGGTAACTTCAGACTTCCTGATCTCGTCGGGGTTATACAATGATTAATCGGAATCCGATATGGCACTATTTTGATGCCATGTTCGTGTAGGACCGCAAGAAAGGGACAGACCACGAAATAGCCAACAGCAGTAAAGGGCATCCATGCTTCGTTACTGACTGCTATTTCGTCGTCAGTCCCTTTTTGCTCCGTCTTTTGTTTGTCTACGAGTGCCATATGCATTTCCAACAAGATCAGGAAGTCTGAATTTCGGGGAAACTATGTGTACTTTTTAGGGTACTACATTTCGCCCGGCTGGGTGGCCGCCGGCGTATTGCCCGCACGGGGCTACCACCCTACAACGCTTGCTTTCGGTCCAGCGCCGCGTGGAGCCGGTTGAGCAACGCGACACATTCCCGATGAATTAACGGGCCGAGTTCAGGTGTCAGGGAATTCTGCTCCCCATACTGTCCTTGGGGCGTGTACGCATAAGGCGGTTCGGCGTCCCACTGGCTTTTCGGGATGATGTAGCCGATCTCGTCATTGGCCAGGCCGAAGACCATGCGCATTTTCCCCTGCATGATCTCCTTGCGCAGGGGCGGCGTTTCGACAGGTTCGAGGGGATAAAAGTCCGCGCCGGGCGGGTTCTCGATGCCGCCGTCGCCGATTTCCGGGTAGAGTTCGCCCGGGATGGTGAGGATTTCCACCTCGCCGATACGCACGACATTGATTTCAGAGCGGGCGTTCATCGGCCAGAATACCCCGGGATGGATCAGGCCCGTCATGATAGCGGCGCCGAAGATACCGCGCACTGGCCCGTAGATGCTCTTGGCGCCGACCGCCAGGGCAGGCTGTTCGTTTTTCCAGACCTTATCGCCGCGCAGGGCGTTTACCGTTTCGATGGCGAGATTATGACCGAGGGCCTCCGCCTTCTCGAAGGAATCTTCCTTGAAGGTGCGGACACCATCCCGATGGGGCACCTCCAGTTCCAGCTGGGTCATCAGGCCGCCGAGCATGCCCTGGAAATAGAGGCACATGCCGCCCAGCCCCGGCACCCCGTTGGGTTCCTGAACGCCCTTTTCCACACCGTCGCGCCAGTATCCCGGGAAATCGGCCGTGATGTAGGGGTTCTTGCCGCCCAGGGTTTCTGGATGGTTGCCCCAGTTGAGCAGGGTCGCTATGGTTGCGTCCGTTCCCGGCTTGACAAAACGGACACAGTGCAACTGCGTGTCAATAACCGTGGGCAGCCGTGAATCCCGAACAAAACCGTCGGGCGCCAGTTCGTGAGTTACACAATACATCTCGGCGGGCTGCAAATTCCCGGTGGCCTCTTCGACCGCCTCTTTGCAGGTGTTGAGGACGTTATCCATGTGCTCATTATCGAAGGCCCACGGCGTGGGAATCGGGCCGCTGTAAATGCCCATGGTATCCGGCGTCTCATGATTGTGGACGCAGGACACAATCACATGATCGATATTCAAGGCAGGGTCAATGCGCTTGCGAATGTCAATGACCTTGTCGTTAAACATCCCGATGGCATCCAGCGTAATCAGGGCAATACGCAGGCCGTTGTTTTCCAAAACGATGGCACGCGCCTCGATCGGGTCATGTACCCCCTTGGCGGGTCGGTCGGTCGTAAAGCCGGTCATCCAGGCCGCATCAAAACGGCCGTTCCCGTTCCGGTCAACATAACTGTCTGGGCCTCTCAGGAACGAAAAAAGGCTGAAGAACCCGGACTCGGGTTTGTAGGCGTTGTCATTATCGGGGTCCACAAAAACATCGTACTTGTCCATGTCCGGGGTGATGTCACGCCGGGCAACCCCGACCTGAATTGTCCCCTCCGCCTCGCTGTTGCCGGTCTTGATAAAATCCAGATGATAGGAGCGGTAAGGGCCCTTCATCCGGTAGCCCAAAACTCCAATTGCCGCCAGCAACAGCACGCCCAGCGTGAAAACAAGTTTATGCCGTTTGATAAAAGAACCACTTTGTTGCATGGATATGTTCTTTCCGGGCGGGTATCACGCCCAGGATGAGCGAAAATGTCCCGGGATATCATCGCCCTTTTTTCCACAAGGCAAAGGCTCCGTCATTGCCTGCCAGTGCAGCCCGGGCAATATACCTATACGTGCCTCGATATGGGCATTTTTGCCCGCATTCATTCTGCAGAGACCATCGTTCTCCGGCAGGGGTTGCAAACAATCTGTGGACCCTTGACTCCGCTGCTTAAATTCTGACATGATTTAGTGTGACTCTCTAGCAGGGTCTCATCCAGACTTGCTTCTTATCCCAAAATAATATCAAATATGAGCGAAAACAGGGACTGACTCCAGCGCACGAGATGACTGGATGCTGAACAAGAATATTAAACCTCGCTGGTGTCCTTGGTGTTCACGGCCTTGGTGCAAATGTACGTAACGGTTGACCCTGCCAGACAGTTACGATTTATTTTACTTGCAAATGCATCCTTCCTTCCATTTTGTCCGTGTGGGAAACGGCATGATGGCCGCAGCGGGATACCGTGAAAGAAGAATCTAATGAAAACCCCTGATGAAACCGGATGCTGCAGGAAAAGTACCGGGCCTCAACCGGGCTGCTTCTGAATACTATAAGCCAACGCGAACAGGTTATCCGCGGCCGCCTCTGAGCCTCCTGGAGTACCATCATGAAATACATTTCCCCTACACGTCGTTCTTTTCTCGCCGCAGGCATGGCAGGCATAACATCCGCCGTTCTGGGCGGGACGACCGCCTCGTGCCAATCCGGTCCCGGAAAGCTGATGGACCATGTGGTGGTCCTGGACGAGGCCGGGCGCCTGCAACCCTGGACCACCTATGCGCACATCATTACTGGAAGTATGGACTATATCAAGCACTGCCCGACGGTACCCACCGACCATGGCGATGATCCGTGGTATCTCGTGACTTCCGAGTTGGAAGAGGACGGTTCTTTCCAGCGCAACCAGAACAACCAGGGCGGCAACGCCTATTACGCGGTGGAGACCCTCCGCCGCTACCTGGCACGCACGGATGACCGGGAGGCGATACCTCCGGTCCGCATGCTGCTCGACCGTGTCCTGCACTATCACACCCCGGCGGATTGGGCGTGGCCCGGCGTGCCGCGAACCCAGGACGACAGTCCGGACGGCTGTTATACCGACACCTGGTCGGAACCGGACAAAATGAGCATGGTAGGCACGGCCTACCTGCGTTTCGCGGAACTCACGGGCGATGAAACGTTCGTCCCCGGCGCGCTGCAGATTGCCGATACGCTCCTCGGCAAACTGGTCCCGGGGGAGGAAACCAGCAGTCCCCTTCCTTTCCGGGTAAACCTGGAAACGGGCGAGGTGCTCGATTCCTACACGGCGGGCATGGTCTTTCCCGTGATTTTTTTCGAGGCGCTGGCAAAACGGGAAACCGAAAAGCGGGAGATGTATTTGCAGGCCCGCGATGCGCTTTGGGACTGGGTGCTCCGCTATCCGGTGCGAAATAACTACTGGTCCGGCTATTACGAAGATGTCAAAAACAATCACGAAAATCTGAACCAGCAATTGCCGATGGAAACCGCCCGGTATATGCTGGAACACCTTGATGACAAACCGGAATATGCGGAACACATTCCCGCCTTGATTGCGTGGGTGCGCCTGCGTTTCGGCAAGACGAAACAATACGGGGCTACCAGCGTCCGGGAACAGGACGTATGCTTCAAGGAGATGAGCAGCCACACCTCGCGATATGCCTCGGTGGTCGCGGGCTGGTGGGACGCATGCGAACGGCGCGGTCTGCTTGACGCGGAAAAACGGGCGGCACTCCACGAAGAGGCGCGGGCATCGCTGGCCTTGTGTTCCTATTCGACGTGGAGCCGGTTTTCCAAGGAGGGGTGTTCCCTGAATTATACGGGACTGGGCTATGTGGAACCCTGGTTTTCAGATTCCTATTTTGATTTCCTACCTCATGTCATGGATGCTGTGCGGCTGCTGAAACTGGACTGATTCCGGTTACGGTAGAGCCAATGCGGGCGGTACCCGCAACCCTTTGGGTTATTCCGATTTTTTCTCGCAACGATGAGCCGATAATCCTAAAAACGGCAGTTGAATTCTGAAGCGGTTTTCAAACCAAAGGACTTAAAGGACATAAACGACCAAAAGGACAGTAAAACGTTCTCCCGGTTGGTGTGTCCTTTACGTCCCTTAAGTCCTTTCGGTCCCTTCTTTTAAGAGGTTTTCCCCGCATTTCCAGCTGTTTTTAGGATAATTTGTCAAACACGATTGATGCCCGCGTTGGCATTTTCAATTCCGTAACTTAACTATACCGTGGGCTCCCAACCGGGCTCATAGTCCCGCTGCCAGAGGGCTTGCGCTTCGGCGTCGTCGAGGATATGCCCTTTCTCATCGCAGCGCAGAACGCGTCCCGTGCGATGGGCGATGTTGCCCAGGTGTGCGAGAAGCGCGCTCTTGTACCCGGTTTCGATTTCACAATTCAGGGAGGACGGGTTTTCTGATCGGATGGCGTTGAAAAAGTTGATGACATGATCAACGCCGCCCACATCCCCCTTCTTTTCTTCGACGGTTTTTCCGTCGCCATCGCGTAAGAGATACTTGTCGTGGCCGACAATCAGGCTTCCGTTTTCACCGTAAAAGGTGATGCCGACAAACATGCCTTCCGGACCGGGCTGGTTGCAGCTGAGGCCTTCCCAGGTAAAGGTCTTCCCCCCATCGAAGTCATAACTATACATCTCCGTGTCGGGCGTTTCCTGGTCGTCATCATAGCGATAACGGCCGCCGGCGGCGGTCACGCGTTTCGGATACTCCACTCCCAGCCCCCAGCGGGCGAGGTCAAACATGTGCGTGCCGTTATTGCCGGCTTCGCCCGTGCCGTAACGCCAGACCCAGTGCCAGTTGTAGTGGATCACATTGCTTCGATAGGGCCTGCGCGGCGCGGGTCCCTGCCACAGGTCATAGTCCAGCTGTTCGGGCGGCGTACCGTCCTCGCCCCGGCCCATGGTCCCGCGCAGGGCGGCATACCATCCCCGGGCATAATAGGTGCGTCCGATGGCGCCCTCCAGCAATTTCGTCATGCCCTCCATAATAACCGCTGAAGAACGGCGTTGCGCGCCCATCTGTACGGCGCGATTGTATTTCCGGGCCGCTTCCACCAGCAGTTCCCCTTCGCGCGGGTTGTGGCAGCAGGGCTTTTCCACATACACATGCTTGCCCGCCTTGCAGGCCAGGATCGCGGCCGGGGCATGCCAGTGTATCGGCAGGGCAAAAGCCATCGCTTCCACTTCGGGGTCATCGAGGATGCGTCGGAAATCGGTGACTCCTTCGGGGACCGTACCGCCCGCCTTGCCGATAGTGTCCCTGCCTTCCGCCAACCGGTTCTGGTCAACATCGCACACGTACTTGATACGGCAACCGGGCGCTTTTAAGAAATCCAGGGCGAGCGCCTTCCCCCGGTTCATGCCGACGACGCCCACCACCACGGGGTCAGCGGAGGTCTCCGCCTGGGCTGCGGCCTTCAAGCCTGCGGTCAATACCGCGCCACTTGCCATTGTACGTCCCAAAAATTGCCGGCGATTCAGATGATTTGACATGAAACAAGATCTCCTGTTTATGTTGATGGTTAATCCTATCGGAAGGAAAGATTCAAATCAAATAAACGCTTGGAATCTGCACACTACTGGAACTACCGGGTCATAGCCGGTCCACTGAAACCGCTTTAGATAGCGCACAGTCTAACCTTAATGATGCAAGAAACACGTACATATCCCCTGCCGTCGGGAATCGGCCTTCTCCTGTTGTGCGCCTGTATTGCAAGCGCAAGCGCCGGAGCAGTGCTTCCCCATGCCCCGTTGAACTGGGTGGGCGCCGGGCGCCATGGAACCGTTCCCATTCCCTTGGGCCTTCAGATGCCCGCCATGGCGGCGGCGCCGGAACAGGCCCCGGCATGGACGCCCGCCAAGACAAAGCTCGCAGAGGCGATACAGACCTGGAGTACACGTGATTTTGCCGACTGGCCCACCCAGGGTAAGGTCACAGCGCCCCGTATCCTGCTGGCCAAGTTGGCCGCCGGGCAAGATATCGAGGCGGTCAACCAGTACCTCCAGGAAGCGGCGCCCTGGAGCGGTACAGGTTCCAACTGGCTGCTCTTCAAGGGCGATTATGATTTCACCCTGGTCAGCCTGACTACGATTCTGTACCTGTTCGGCAGCGCCCCGGAAGCATTGTACCCGGAAACGGTGCGGCACCTGCTGGACGTATTACTGACCGAAGAAGGCGACACCCCGCTGGTGACGGCGCCCCTCACCTTCGGCCTGGTGCTGGACACGGAAAATCACCACCTGATGACGGAAGGCAGCCGCTACCTGAAAAACCAGTGGCTCCGGAGGTATGGCACCGAAGAAGAGCGCTCCAATCCCGTGTACGATAACCGTGCCAATGGCCTGGGCGGCTGGCTCTCGGAATACCTCGACCTCATGATTCGCGAAGGCGTTTACGAATTCAATTCGGACCCCTATGTGGGCTACACGCTGCAGGCCTTGTTAAACCTGGAGGCGTTCCCTGAATCGTCCATCAGNNGAACCTGCAATACGCCCTGGGCAGTCTGGAACTACGCCGCAACCCGCCATTCCGGCGCCGGTATGAAAAAGAAGACAGCACGTCCTTGAACGATGACCCCCATGGGGCTTATATACGCGCCTGGCTACAGGCGTCGCCGAAGGGGCTTCCACCCGACTGGAATTCCTCCCAGTATTCCGGGCATGCCCTGTTGGCGGAATTGCTGTCCTACCGGCTTCCGGAAGACGTGGCCGCCTGGACCCTGCATAAACGCGATGAATACTTCGTCCGTTTCGGCCGGGGACCATCCGCCTGCCCGGAACTATACAGCGGCGGTCCGGGATACCTGCTGAGCGCGGGCGGCGCCAATCGCGGGTTTCGTTCCCATATCATCGCGCGGCCCATCACCCTGTTCCTGTCGGACGGGGCGACCCGTATTCAGGACTGCCTGCACCTGAGGGGCAGGGGCCATTGGGTCTCATGGAACAACACAGGCGTCTACAACCGGTTCGCCTGCGCCAACGGGCCGGTCCATGTCCCGGCTCACATGAAAGCTGCCGCGGTGGACGGTGACTGGCGCATTTTTTCTCCCCAAACCCCATCACGCTTGTTGATTGCCGTTTACGAGGATTCGCGTGTCGGGTTGATAGTGCTCTTTCCCGAAGCGGCAGTAGCCCCGCAGGCACTGTTAGAAGCATTGTTGGCTGCCAACCCTGACCCGGTGCTATTACAGAATCGGTTCGCCAACCTTGATGGCACGGTTCTGGAATATGAACCCGATGCGCCCAAGGGCACCTGGGTAATGAAATCCGTCAATGGCCGCGAACTTGAACGCGCCTATGACCTCTGGCCCCAGTTCGAGGGCGCGATAGATTCCCTTTCTTTTGCCCGGTAACGAAAGGGCTTACACGTTAAACCGGAACAGCAGCATATCGCCGTCCTGAACAACATACTCCTTCCCTTCCAGCCGCACCCAGCCCTTGGCTTTGGCCTTCGCCATGGAACCCGCTTCCATAAAATGGTCATAGGCCACGGTTTCCGCGCGGATGAACCCGCGCTTGATATCCGAGTGGATCACCCCGGCGGCATCCACGGCATGGGTTCCCCTGCGGATGGTCCAGGCACGCACTTCGGGCTCTCCGGCCGTGAGGAAACTAATAAGCCCCAGCATCTCGTAAGCGAACTGGATGAATCGAATCCGGGACTCTTCGCCCAGCCCCAGTTCCTCGCGGAAGGAGGCCCGCTCTTCCTCGGGCAGCTGGTTTACCTCCATTTCCAGGGCGCCACAGAACTCGATGAGTTTTAAATTCAGTTTTTGGGTAACCTCGTGGAGCCCCGAAGGATTGTCCTTGCCTATGGCATCGTCTCCATAGTTTCCCAGCACCATCATCGGTTTTTGCGACAGGAAGGTGAAGTTTCTAAGGGAGGACTCTTCCTGCGCGTTCAGTTCAAGGGTCCGCAGCGGCGCTCCGGTTTCGAGATGCTCCTTGCAGCGCACCAACAACTCGTGTTCCGTGTCCTTCTTGTGTTCCTTTTCCAGGCGCTCCACCCGTTTCTCGATGATGATAAGGTCTATCAGCTGAAGTTCCTCTTCCAGGGCGACGACATCCCGCTCCGGATTGACCGTCTCCCTGGGATGCATCACGTTCTCGTTTTCAAAGGCACGCACCACGTGCACCAGGGCGTCGGCATTTTTCAGCAGGTTCAGTGCGGCGTTATCCAGCGCCTTGTCCTGGTCGGTGCCCTCCACGGGCGCGATATCAATGAATTCTATTTCAGCATAGGTTTTCTTTTTCGGCTTGAACATATCCGTTAACGCGTCCACCCTGGCGTCGGGCACCTTGATCACCGCCACATTGGCTTCCCGGCTGCCATAGGCCCCCACTTCCGCCGTGGCACCTGTAATCGCATTAAAAACCGTGGTTTTCCCGGACCGCGCGAAACCGATCAGACCTACTTTCATTGGACTCAATCTCCCTGGGTTCGAACATGAGTATCAGGAACTCCATTTTATCACAGCGGGCCGCGCAAGAACAGAAGAATTGATAATGGATAATGGATAATGGATAATTCACAGGAAAGCGAACGGGCTGCCGACAGTATCGCAGCGCCGGGCACAGGTAAAACGCATGCCCTGAAGCAGGCCGGAAGCACCAGGGTCGCGATATCAACGACTTCAATCACTACAGAAAACCCTCTCGTTTTGAAACCTTTTGATTCACAAATCGTCGCAGGCAGCCAGTTACGTTCCGTGTGGAAACTGGCCTGGCCCCTGGTTGCCTTGAACCTGGTTAACGGTACCCACGGCTTTGTCGACCATGTGCTTATCGGCCACTATATCGGTTCCGCGGACAATGCCGCCAACGGCGCCATCGGTGTTGCTTGGCAGGTTTTTATGGTTATCGTGGTATTTGTCGTTTCGATTTTCCAGGGCATGAATGTGTTAATCGCCCGGTATTCCGGCAGGCAGGACCGCGCCACCATCAGTGAAGTCTTTCACTCGGCCCTGCTGGCCTCCATATATTGCCTTGTTTTTGTACTGGCGCCCCTGGGCTATTTTTTTTCTCCCCTCCTGTTGAGTGCCCTTAACGTGGCACCGGAGGTGCACGTCCACGCCCAGCCTTATCTGAGGCTGCTGTTCCTTTTCGGCACCCCCCTGTTCCTGATGTTTCTGTTGACAGGAGCCTTCAATGCTTCCGGCGATCCCAAAACCCCCCTTAAACTGGGTATCCTGACCACAGTGTTAAATATTGTCATCAGCACTGTACTGATCACCGGGATGGGGCCTTTCCCGCCCATGGGGGTTATGGGCGCCGGGCTGGGCACCGTGCTGGCGCCTATTTTCAGCTGTATTGTGGGCCTCTACCTCATTTACAGCCGCCGCATGATTATTCAGCCGCCCGCACACTTCCATCTGTGGCCTGCGATGCGGCTGCTGCGTATCATGGTGAAAATCGGGGTGCCCACCGGCATCCAGGGCGTATTGCTGAATATCGCGGGAGTGGTCCTCATCTGGTACATCAGCGCACTGCCGGACAGCACCGCGGCACAGGCTGCTGNNCTGGACTTCTTTCGGCTTACGCAATGCCTCCGCCACCTTGATGGGACAGAATATCGGCGCCGGCAACCCGCAACGCGGAAAATCGTGTGTGCGTATTGCCGCCCTTATGGGATTGGTTTGGGCCTTTTTCGTGGGTACCATTTACTGGACCATACCGGAATACTTGCTGGGGCTGTTTAATGCCACGGAAGAACCCGTGCGTGGCTTCGGTATCGCCCTGTTGCACTTTCTGGCTGTGTCAGGGGTCTTCTTTGCCGTTACCCAGGCCTTCACCGGAGCGTTGCAGGGCGCCGGCGCCACCCGTCCTCCCATGCTGATCGCGTTTAC